>OBVL01000026.1_pt1 | contig 108359 bp, 107 predicted proteins | sample 1476161 | NCBI WGS metagenome assembly OBVL01 (sample SAMEA2580010, study PRJEB22360) | human gut metagenome | biome: human gut; feature: human-associated habitat; material: faeces | place: Denmark | collected 2008/2010
CTGATATATTTCTAGTTTATCTTCATAACTTAATTTCATACAAAAACACCCCAATCGTTAGATTTTTTCTGTCTAACTTTTGGGGTGCAGGTCACAAAGGGCTTTTTCTTATGACGTTTAGTCCTCCCTATAGGGCTCGAACCTATGACCCATGGATTAAGAGTCCACTGCTCTACCAACTGAGCTAAGGAAGGATAAGAAGCTGTATTGGCACCGTGATTCACGATTTGTATTGAACCCGCAATCTACAAGCAGGTGGGCAACTCGCTTCTCCTTAGTTGCTTCCGCGTGTAACGGCCTGCATACTGGAGAAAGACTACTGTTTCCCGAAATACAAATATTTAGTCGGTCAACACATTGATGTGAATTCGTATGCCACAGCAATAACCTATATATCTATGATAGCATTTTTAAAAAATATTTCAAGGGCAAATCTTATTTTTTAGAAAGCGATTTTCTTTTTAAGCATTAATGAAAACTATTAAAATGAGAAAGTACCATATTATCATTATTTAGACAGTTCATCAATTCGCTCTTTGTTAGCACCGAGGGCGCGTTCGTATTTTCCGGTTTGGTTAGCATCAAAATAATTTTTTTCGACTAACTTATCTGGTAAATACTGCTGTTTAACCCATTTTTCAGGATAGTTGTGAGGGTATTTGTAATCTTGGGCGTTACCAAGTTCTTTGCTACCAGCATAGTGACCATCACGTAAATGGCGTGGGATTGGTAGTGAGCCGTTTTTGTGCAAATCAGTGATAGCTTCGTCAATAGCTGTGTAGGCTGAATTTGATTTTGGTGACAAGGCTAGGTCAATTACGACGTTAGCAATCAAGATGCGTGCTTCAGGAAAACCGATTTTTTGAGCAGCATCAAGTGCTGTAACGGTATGAATCTGGGCATCTGGATTGGCAAGACCAATGTCTTCATACGCGATGACAGTCAGTCTTCTAGCAAGGCTTGGCAGATCCCCAGCTTCAATCAGACGAGCAGCGTAGTGCAGACTAGCATTGACATCAGAGCCACGAATGGATTTTTGCAAAGCTGACAGCACATCGTAGTGTCCATCGCCGTTTTTATCCATGGTAATGTAGCTTCGCTGCAAGCTATTTTCAACGGTGTCAAGGTTAATGTGGCGAATACCTTTGCCATCAGCCTTGGTTGACATGACTGCTAAATCTAGCGAGTTAAAGGCAGAGCGCAAATCACCGTTGGTAGCTGTTGCGATGAAATCAAGAGCATCCGCATCAATATCGACATCAAATTCAAAGCCGCACTCTTTATCTGATAATGCAGTTTGGAGGGCTTGCTTGATATCGTCGGTTGATAAGGGTTCTAACTCGAAAATTTGCACGCGTGAGCGAATGGCAGGTGTCACTGAGAAAAATGGATTTTCTGTGGTTGCCCCAATCATGATGATATTGCCATTTTCAAGTAAAGGTAGCAAGAAATCTTGCTTGGTTTTATCTAAGCGGTGAATTTCGTCGAGCAGTAAGACTAAACCGCCAGAAAATTTAGCTTCCTCGGCAATTTCTTGCAGGCGCTTTTTACTGTCTGTTGTAGCGTTGAACGTCCGAAAAGCGTATTTGGTTGTTCCTGCGATAGCGCTAGCGATTGAGGTCTTCCCGATACCAGGAGGACCGTAGAGAATCATTGATGACAGCATATTGGCCTCCACCATACGGCGAATGATTTTTCCTTCACCGACTAGATGTTTCTGGCCAATCACTTGGTCAATATTCTTAGGGCGCATTCGCAAAGCGAGATTATTTGGCATGAATATCCTCCAGATAATAACTGTAAATGAGGTCATCAACGTAATTATGGTTTAGGTAAAATTGATTTTTCAAAATAGCCTCTTGTTTAAAGCCTAATTTTTCGTAGAATGTGCAGGCTTTTTCATTTGATGATAGCACATGAATGAGAACTTTTTGGTAGCCGTCAGCTTTTGTCATATCGAAGAAAGTTTGGATAAGTTTGCGTCCGATACCTTGACCGCGCGTTTTTTCAGAAACGGCAATGCCAAAAGTTACCACGTGATGACCGCTAGGGAAAGGATAATAAGTATGGTAATTAAGAACACCTAAAATGTCCTGATTTTCTTCAGCGACAAGATAATGTGTTCCATTTTCAAAATCTTTGATGATTTTATCCTTATTTGCAATAGGTAGCGGAGCTGGCGTGTTAAATGTATCCCATGTTTGGTTTTCTAGTATAACCACTTGTTCAATATCTTCTAGCTCCATTGGTCGTATTTGCATGTCATTTCCCCTTAAGTATGATAAAATAATTGTAACACAAAAGAAGATTGGAAGAAATTTTTAATGGCTAAATTTGGCTTTTTATCAGTATTAGAAGAAGAAATGGATAAGCACTTCACCTTTGATTATGCCATCGATTGGAATAAGAAAAATCATGCGGTGGAAGTGACTTTTATTTTGGAAGCGCAGAACCAAGCTGCTGTTGAAACTGTGGATGACCAAGGTGAGGTTAGCAGCGAGGATATTGTTTTTGAAGATTACGTACTATTTTACAACCAAGCAAAATCTAAAGTTGACCATGATGAATACTTGGTGACTGTTCCTTTTGATGCTAAAAAAGGATTCTCACGCGAATTTTTAGCGTATTTTGCAGAAACATTAAACGATGTTGCAACTAAAGGTCTTGATGATTTGATGGACTTTTTAGCAGATGAAAATGCAACTGACTTTGCTCTTGAATGGGATGCTGAAAGCTTTGAAAAAGGCAAAGCAGAGTTAAAAGAAACAGAATTCTTTGCATATCCGAGATATTAAGATGGTAAAAAGAGGTAAAAATATAAATATGTTTCTGATGGATGATGAAGTCACTGGTAAGATTAAGTGTACTTTATCCAACTGGACAGGCGTGATTTATAAAATTCCTAGAATTCAGTTAGGTGATTTAAAATCAAGACCTGAGATGAAACAAAGTGGTGTTTATTTTTTACTTGGTCGTGATGATGCTAATCAGCAGGATACAGTTGATATTGGTCAAGCAACGAGCCGAAAGAATGGCGAAGGTGTTTTGTTACGTGTTCAAGAGCATACTAGGGATAATCATGCTGATTATTTCAATGATGTCATTGTATTAACAACGCAAAATAATTCCTTCGGGCCGACTGAAATCAGTTATTTGGAAAACAGATTTACTCAGCTAGCAAACGAAGCAAATCGTTTTGTTGTTCGAAATGGTAACGAACCAAATTCTGGCAATGTAACTGAAGAAAAGCAATCTGAACTGGATGAGGTTGTTGAGAATACAAAAACAATAATTGGAACCCTTGGTTATCGAGTATTTGTTCCTATGATTAACGGTGACAATTCTGTTGATGAAGAGCCAATTGAGGCTGAAACTGTTCTTACTCTTAAACGTAACATTAAGCGATCAAACCGTGAAATTATTGCAACTTGCCGATAGACAGCAGAGGGATTGGTTGTTCTTGAAGGCAGTATGATTGAACTTACAGATGGTAAAGGACTTCCAAAATCTATTCGTGACTTGCGACAAGAGTTACTGAAAGAGGGAATTATCAAGGATGGTATCCTCAAGAAAAATCGATTTTTCAATAGTCCACCTTATGCAGCATCTTTTGTTTTAGGTATGCCTACAAACGGTCGTACTGATTGGAAGGATTCAAATGGATGTAGTTTGAAAGAGAGAGAAGAAAATTTATAATAATATGTAAATGTTCAGGTGTTTTATTGTGGATAAAGGGAGTTAATAGCTCCGCCTGAAATAGATTAGATAGAAAGGAAAAGGTTCGGTTAGTATTTTAACTGAACCCGCCCGAAACAAAATAGAAAAGGAGTATGAGGATAAGTGTTCATCTTTGAACACGGACGGAAAACTCGGAAAAAAGATAAGCTTGACTAGTGTCTGTCGACACGTCATCAAGCTTTCTATTTTTTAGTCGTTTTCTAGTCGTCCTTTGTATCAGAAATATGGACAAGTGGCAAGAGTTGACTGTTGAGGTCTTGCGTAATGCAGAAGAGGCTGCGTCAAATATTTTGATTGAATTGGGTAGTCAAGGGGTTGCTATCGATGATAGTGCTGATTATCTTGGATATGTTGGGAAATACGGTGAAGTTTTCCCAGAAATCAAACAAGTAGAAACTGTTAAAATTACAGCTTATTACCCAGAAAATATCGATATTGAAGCTGTTGAAAGGGAGGCAGCTAAGCGTTTGGCTGAATTAAGTGATTTTGGTGTTGATACTGGTGAGGTTCACTATGAGACACAAGAATTGGCTGAGCAAGATTGGGCTGAAAATTGGAAGAAATATTATGAACCAACACGCATTAGCCATGATTTGACAATTGTTCCAAGTTGGACAGATTATGAAGCTGGTGAAGGTGAAAAGACTATTCGTCTTGACCCAGGTATGGCTTTTGGTACAGGAACTCACCCAACGACAAAAATGAGTCTTTTTGCGCTTGAACAAGTACTTCGTGGTGGTGAAACTGTAATTGATGTGGGTACTGGTTCAGGTGTGCTTTCGATTGCAAGTTCACTTCTTGGGGCAAAAGATATCTATGCTTATGACCTTGATGAAGTAGCCGTGCGTGTGGCACAAGAAAATATTGACCTTAACGCCAATACTGAAAATATCCATGTGGCTACAGGTAATCTTTTGCAAGGTGTGGATATCAAAGCTGATGTTATCGTGGCAAATATTCTCGCTGATATTTTGGTCAATATGACAGAAGATGCTTATCGTCTTGTGAAAGACGAAGGTTACCTTATCATGTCAGGTATCATTTCTGACAAATGGGAAATGGTTCGTAAATCAGCTGAAGATGCAGGGTTCTTCCTTGAAACGCATATGGTTCAAGGCGAATGGAATACTTGTGTTTTCAAAAAGACTGATGATATTTCAGGTGTAATTGGAGGATAAATGCAACAATATTTTGTAGCAGGACAAGCTCAAGACGTCGTTACAATCACAGATAAAGACACGGTAAAACATATGTTTAACGTTATGCGTCTGATAGAAGATGAGGAAGTTGTCCTTGTTTTTGATGACCACATCAAACGCTTGGCAAAGGTTGTCGATAGTGCTGAGCACCGTTTTGAAATTATCAAAGAGCTTGATAGCAATGTTGAGATGCCAGTTGAAGTGACGATTGCTGCGGGATTTCCTAAAGGTGATAAGCTAGAATTTCTTGCGCAAAAAGGAACAGAACTTGGTATGGCAAATCTCTGGGCATTTCCATCTGATTGGTCTGTGGTCAAATGGGATGGTAAAAAACTAGCCAAAAAAGCAGATAAATTGGCAAAAATTGCTCTTGGTGCTGCTGAGCAAAGCAAACGTAATGTCATTCCAGGTGTGACTCTTTTTGATAAAAAAGCAGCTTTTCTTGCTGAACTTGACCAGTTTGATAAAATTTTCATTGCTTATGAAGAGTCAGCAAAAGAAGGTGAAACGGCTATTTTAGCGCGTGAATTGAGCCAAGTCAAAGCAGGAGAGAAAATTCTCTTTATCTTTGGCCCAGAAGGCGGAATTTCACCAGATGAAATTGTGGCATTTGAGGAAAAAGGTGGCTTAAAAATCGGTTTAGGGCCACGTATCATGCGTGCCGAAACGGCACCACTTTATGCTTTATCAAGCGTCAGCTATGCTTTGGAATTATTAAAATAAGAGTGAGATTTTTCTCGCTCTTATTTTATTTTTTGATTGACAGTGCTTTAAAAAATTCTTATCCTATAGATAACGATTTTAAGATTAGGATACAAAATGACAACGATAAAGGATGTAGTAAAACTTGCTGGTGTCTCTACCGCAACAGCCTCAAGGGCTTTGCATGACAGTGACATGATTAGCAAAGCAACTAAGGAACGCGTTTGACGTGCCATGGAAAAATTAGATTATTCACCAAATTATTCTGCGCAAAATTTGGTGAACCGTACGACTAACACCATTGGGATTGTGCTGCCAGTTCGTGAGGGTCAAGATTCTCTTGGCAATAACCCCTTTTTCATGCAAATTATTCAAGATATTTCAAGTGTTTGTAGTGAGCATGATTATATGGTTAGCTTGGCAAGTGGGCGTACGGTAGGTAGATGAGCTACGCAAAAATTGTCAGGCACTGATTCGCAGCGGAAATATTAGCAAATTTATCTTTTTGTATTCGCACAAAGATGACCCTGTTTTTGATTTTGTCAAAAAGCAGAAAAAAGTTTCTTGTGTAGTTGTCGGAAGTTCTTATGAAAAGCTTGCTACCAAATCTGTCCAATTTGTAGATAATGATAACTACCAAGCAGGACGAGATGTTACTCAATTTATGGTGAGTAAAGGTTTTGAACACCTTGTCTTTGCCTACACTGACATGAATAAATTGGTGCAGACTGAGCGTTATCGAGGTTGTTGTGAGTATCTGCAAGAGCATCAAAAAGACAGTTTGTCTCTTCATTTTTCAAGGGTCAAAGAAGATGAGAACATTCTTAAGTTTCAGCAATTCTTAGCTGAGCACCCAAAAACTCAAGCTTTTATTGCTTGTGATGATATCATGGCTATCCGTTTGCAACGCTTATTTAAAAATAGCAAACAAGAAAAGTCTTATGCTGTGATTAGCTTTAATAATTCTTTGATTACAGAAATTGCTAATCCTGCTTTAACATCGGTTAATATTTTTCCTTATCAGTTTGGTGAAAAAGCAGCGCAATTACTTTTGGAAAAATTAAGAAAAAGCGCAAGCCAGAAAGTCATCATTCCTCATCAAATCATTGAAAGAGAATTAACGATTGTATTTTAATTAAAAAAATAAAAGTGTAAAGAAAGCTTTGTTTCATTGGTAAAGCATCTCTTTGCTCTTTTTTTGTTTTAAAATTTTTATCGAAAACGCTTTACAAAATAAAAATACGTGCTATAATAAAATCATCAAAATCAGCGCAAACGTTTGCGTAAATTATTCAACTAAAAAATCGTTTGTTTTATACAAATCAATTAATATTAGTGACGTTATTGCTTGATTTGTAGAGCAAATGGTTTCCGAGAAAAAGTTTTAAGGAGTCGTTTCATGAAGAAGGCATTTAAAAAATTGACCAGCTTCGAATTTTGGCAAAAATTCGGTAAATGCTTGATGGTTGTTATTGCCGTTATGCCGGCAGCCGGATTGATGGTTAGTATTGGTAACTCGCTCCCGCTAATCAATGCTGACTCAGCTGTACTTGCTACTGTTGGTAATGTTATCGCACAAATTGGTTGGGGGATTATCAATAACCTTCACATTTTGTTTGCTCTAGCTATTGGTGGTAGCTGGGCAAAAGAACGTGCTGGTGGTGCATTCGCCGCTGGTATCGCATTTATTCTTATCAACTTGATCACTGGTCACATTTACGGTGTATCACTTGATATGATTGCTGATAGTAAAAGTGTTGTTCACAATGTTCTCGGTGGCAAGATGCTTGTCTCTGACTACTTTGTCAATGTGCTTGGTCAACCAGCGCTTAACATGGGTGTCTTTGTAGGTATTATCTCAGGTTTTGTTGGGGCAACAGCTTACAATAAATACTATAACTACCGCAAATTACCAGATGTTCTTTCGTTCTTTAATGGTAAACGTTTCGTACCATTTGTTGTTATCTATCGTTCAGTTCTTGTTGGTTTGTTCATGTCACTTGTTTGGCCAATCATCCAATCAGGAATCAACGGATTTGGTATGTGGATTGCATCTTCACAAGATTCAGCACCATTTTTAGCACCATTCTTATATGGTACTTTGGAACGTTTGCTTCTTCCATTTGGTCTTCACCACATGATTACTATTCCAATGAACTACACTTCACTTGGTGGTACTTATGAAATTTTGACAGGTGCTCAAAAAGGTACTGAAGTCTTTGGTCAAGACCCACTTTGGTTAGCATGGGTAACAGACCTTATCAACCTTAAAGGTTCAAATCCTTCAGATTACCATCACCTTATGGCAACTGTAACACCTGCCCGCTTCAAAGTCGGACAAATGATTGGTGCAACTGGTACACTTATGGGGATTAGCCTTGCCATGTACCGTAATGTTGACCCTGACAAGAAGAAAAAATACACTGCGATGTTCATCTCAACAGCAGCAGCAACATTTTTAACAGGTGTTACTGAACCAATCGAATACATGTTTATGTTTGTCGCAATGCCACTTTATGTTGTATACGCACTTGTACAAGGGGTGACATTTGCTCTTTCTGATTTAGTTAACCTTCGTCTCCATTCATTTGGTAATATCGAACTTTTGACACGTACACCAATGGCTCTTAAAGCAGGTCTTGGTGGAGATTTAATTAACTTTGTTATTTGTTGTATCTTATCAGGTGTTGTGATGTACTTCATCGCAGACTTTATGATTAAGAAATTTAACTTTGCCACTCCAGGTCGTAACGGTAATTACGATGACATGGATGATGACGCTGCTGCATCAACAACTGGTGCGACAGTATCTGCAAACTCTCAAATCGTTCAAATCATTAATCTCCTTGGTGGCCGCGATAACATTGAAGATGTTGATGCTTGTATGACACGACTTCGTGTAACTGTCAAAGATGTCGCACGAGTTGGTGATGAAGAAACTTGGAAAAAAGCTGGTGCTATGGGTCTCATTATCAAAGGCTCTGGTGTTCAAGCTGTTTACGGACCAAAAGCAGATATCTTGAAATCTGATATTCAAGACCTTCTTGATTCTGGTGCTGAAATTCCAACAATCGACTTAGCAGAAGTTAGAGGTAACAATGTTACAAAGGTCTCATATAAAGGTGTCACAGAAGATGTTCTATCAATCGCAGATGGTGAAGTAAAACCAATCACAGCTGTTAAAGATCCCGTATTTTCAGCTAAAATGATGGGTGATGGCTTCGCTGTCGAACCAGAAAATGGTAATGTTTATGCGCCTGTGTCAGGTATTGTCACAAGTGTCTTCCCGACTAAACATGCCTTTGGATTATTGACTGATAGTGGTCTTGAAGTTCTTGTTCACATCGGACTCGATACTGTTGCTCTTAACGGTGTGCCATTCTCTGTTAAAGTAGCAGAAGGTCAACGTGTTCAAGCAGGTGATCTTTTGGTGGTAGCTGACTTGGCAGCTATCAGTTCAGCAGGACGTGAAACAACAATTATTGTTGCCTTCACAAATACAGCAGAAATTAAAGCAGTCAATTTAACACAAACAGGAAAAGTTTCTGCTAAAACACCTGTTGCAAAAGTAGAACTTTAAGCTTATATTACTAATAGTGATAAAGAGATTTGGGTTAAAACTAAATAGAAGGGAGTCCGGGGTAAACATCTCGGACTCTCCTTTAACTTGAGGGGAAAAGACATGGCAAAATTTTTAACACTTAATACGCATTCTTGGTTAGAGGCAAATTCGTTAAAAAAATTATTCGATTTGGCAGAAAATATTTACATTGAGAATTATGATGTCATTTGTCTTCAAGAAATTAACCAAGACATTCGAGGCTTGGCTGCAAACGATGTAGAAGGGTATGAAAAATTACCGAGTAGCCCCGAATTACACCGTGATAATTATGCTCTTCAATTGGTCAATTACCTCAGAAGCCAAGGAAGACATTATTATTGGTCTTGGGCTTATAACCATATTGGATATGATAAGTACAATGAAGGCGTTGTGATTTTATCGAAAAATCCAATTAAGGTAAAAGATATTCTTGTCTCTGCGGTTGATGATGAACATGATTATCATACTAGACGTGTCCTAGCAGCTGAGACTGAAGTTGATGGCAAACTAGCTACCGTGGTGAGCCTTCACATGTCTTGGTTCGGTAAAGGATTTGAAAGTGAATGGGCAAAACTGGAAGAAGCGCTCAGCGATTTTCCTAGCCCCCTTATCCTTATGGGAGATTTCAACAATCCTACCGATACGGCTGGCTATGACATGATTTTAAATAGTCCGCTTGATTTGCAAGATAGTCACAAAGTGGCTAAATCCATTCAAGGTGATCATACTATTATCGAAGATATTGATGGCTGGGAAGGCAATAAACAGTCACTCAAAGTTGATCATGTTTTTACAAGTAAAGATATTGAGATTCAATCCTCAACCGTTGTCTTTGATGGCGGTGAATCTCCAATCGTCAGTGACCATTTTGGTCTTGCTGTCGACCTTAACTACTAATTAATCCTACCTCCTAATTATTTGTTTGTTTTTTTAAAAAGCGCCCTTGTCCCGGGGCGCTTTTGATGTGTAAAAGTATGGATTTTATTGATTAAAAAATTCTCTGATGAAGTAGTAAAATGTAGCATGCGATTTGGTTATTGTGTGATATAATGGATCCGCTGTGAGAGTATTAAAATAAAGAGATTAATTGTAGGGAGAAGATATGGTAGTATTTAATGTAGAAATCGAAGAAGTCCTTCAAAGGGTTGTAGAAGTTGAGGCAGAAGATAAAGCTCAAGCATTGAGATTGATAAGTGAACGCTACAGACAAGAAGAGATTGTTTTGAATGAAAATGATTATAAAGGTTATGAAATTAGGGTGATTTCAGATTAATAAAATAAGAGCGGTCATAATGTCCGCTCTTATTGTTATATAATTTTAGTCATTATTCCACAATTGGGCTTTTTAGGTAAGCATCAACGAGGTGTTCTGTTGCTTGGACAGAGTCGATGTGTGTGCGTTCGTATGAGTGGCTTGATTCGATACCTGCGCCAAAGAGGGCGTGTTTGACTTCGGCACCTGCACGAAGAGCAGCAGAGGCGTCACTACCATAGTATGGGTAGATGTCTAATTTGTATGGAATTTTATTTTCTTCAGCTAGGGCAACAAGATGTTGGCGAAGTTCGAAGTTATAAGGCCCAGAACCGTCTTTGACGCAGATTGAAACGCTGTATTCATCTGTTTGTTGGTCATCACCCATTGCTCCCATATCAACTGAAAGGTATTCGACTGTTGCAGCTGGAATGCTTGAGTTAGCACCGTGACCGAGTTCTTCGAAAGCTGAGAAGTAGAAGTGAGTTGTGTATGGCAAAGTGATATTTTGAGCTTTGTATTTTTTGAGTAATTCAATGAGAATGGCTGCTGATACTTTGTCATCCAAGTGACGTGATTTGATGAAACCTGATTCGGTAATAACCACGCGTGGGTCAAATGAGATAAAGTCTCCAACTTCGATACCAAGGGCGCGTGTTTCTTTTTCGTTGGTTACTTTTTCGTCCAGACGAACTTCCATGTTAGCTTGATTGCGTTCAGCAGTTCCAGCATCTTTGTAGACATGAACAGAAGTTTGGTGCATAAGGATTGTACCACTAATTTTTTTACCATTTTTGGCAACATGGATAGTACAATTTTCACCTTCGATAGCGTTGTAGACAAAGCCACCGATAAGGTCCATTTTAAGGCGGCCATCTGGTTTGACAGCACGAACCATGGCACCAAGGGTATCAAGGTGAGCTGTGACCACGCGGTGTTTGCTGTCATCTTTACCAGTGACAGTGACCATAACGCCACCTTTATTTGTGCGGACAGGAGCGTAGCCGAAACTTTCAAGCTCAGCAATCACGTAATTCATAATGTGGCTTGTGTAGCCAGTAGGTGAAGGAATATTTGCAAGTTTTGTAATATAATCAACTGTTGTTTTCATGAATTCTCCAATACATTTCTTATAACTGACCTCATTATACCATTTTTATGTTAATTTTTAGGTATTCTTAATCAGTTGTATTTCGTTTGATTAGTTTTGGTGCGACTTCTCTATGTTGAATCGTCTGCTGTTTGCCTTTGGTCTTACGGTGTTCTTGGATTAAATCTTGTAAAATATCAAGGGCAGTTTCTGTGATTTTAGAGATGTCTTGCTTGATACTTGATAAAGGTAAAATAGCTTCGCTTGCAATTGGCGAATCGTCAAAACCGATGATTTTGTAATTATCTGGCAAGCAACCGTATTTTTGGAAAACAGCATTTAAGAAAATGTTGGCATAAGTATCATTGGCTAGGAAAATTCCTTTACGTTTGCCAGCGTAGTTTTTATCGATTTCTTTAAATAACTGGGTGATGCTTTGACTGATTTCGCTGTAGTTGCTACCAAGGTCTTTTTGATAGATTTGATAAGGAATATCGCTATCGCAAGAAATGGTTTTAAACCCAGCGATACGACCATAAGCAGGGATGTCCTCATTGACGAAGTTATTGATGTGAATGAGAATATCACAATTATTTTTTATCAAATGGCTGGTTGCTTGGACCCCACCAAGGTGGTTGTCGGTATTGACGCTACTGATAAATTGCGCTTCGCGCTCGATGCTAACGATAGGGATATTGTAAGATGCTAGTTCTTCTGATGGAATCGTATGACTAAGGGTAATCAAACCTTGAATGTTGTAGGCTTGGAGTTCTTGGATATACTGACGTTCTAACTCGATATCATCATCGCCAAGGAAGACCAGGAACTTATAATGATTATCTGAGTAGCTAGTCAAAATATGATTTAAAATGGCTGAGTAATAGTGAAGGTAGAGGTTTGGAATGATGATTCCTATGAATTCAGTCTGTCCCTTAGCTAGAACTTGAGCGATTTTATTTTCTTGGTACCCCAAATCATCAAGCGCTTTTTTGATAATGCTACGGTTTTTTTCAGTCAGTGAGTCAGGGTTGTTAAAATAGCGCGAGATTGTTGTTTTTGAAAAATTGGTATATTTTGCAATATCGGAAAAAGTGATTTTTTGTTTACTCATACAGTGTTCCTTAAGTCTTCTTTATAATCTATAGTATATATCTAAGATCCTTTTAAGTCAAAGAAGTAACCGGTTATATTTTTGGAACTTTTTTTTAAAATGCTATTGACAAGGCAAACATTAAGGAGTAAACTTTAGATAAAGTAACCGGTTACATTACAAATAACTTTGGAGGGTGTTATGCGTAGAAGGCTCTTAAAAACATTAATGGTATCACTTTCTGCAGGGCTTTTGTTAACAGGATGCGGCAACAGTAAACCTGAAGTTGGCAGTATAAAGGGGTATGACAAGGGAGAAGAGTATCTATCAATCTGGGTTCATTCAATTGAAGATACCGATGAAGGACAGGCTTATAAAGAATCGGTCAATACCTTCAATAAAAAATACAATGGTAAATATTTTGCGGACATTGAATTTATTCCTCGAAATGATAGCGGTGGTGGTTATTCTGATAAAATCAATGCCTCTGTTATGTCTGGAGGATTACCTGATGTGTTGACGGTAGATGGTCCCAATATCGCAGCTTATGCAGAAAATGGTATTATTCAACCTTTGGCAAAATTATCGAATAAGGAAAAGAGTGCTTACCTTGACTCGATCATTGCTCAAGGAACTTATGATAATAAACTCTACGCTCTGGGAGCTGTAGAGTCTAGCGTAGGGCTTTATTACAATAAAGATATTTTAGCTGAGGCTGGTGTTAGTGTACCTGACGCTAATCACCCGTGGACTTGGTCAGAGTTTTTAGAGGTCTTGAAGAAAGTTCAACCGATTTGTGAAGAAAAGGGGGGCTATCCTTTGGATATGACTTTCCCAACGGGTGAGACAACGATTTATTTTTATGCACCGTTTTTCTGGTCAAATGGAGGTGACTTTGTTGACAAGAGTGGTTTGAAAGTTGATGGCATCTTTAATTCAAAAGAAAATCTAGAAACGGTTAACTACTTTAAACAAATTCTAGCAAATGGCTACATGTCGAAAGTTGCTATTAGTAATTTATTTGAAAGTGGACGTGCGGCTTTCAAAATCGATGGCGCGTGGGAAGTTAATTCGGTTTATACAAGTTATGAACAATTAAATCTTGGTGTTGCTCCATACGTTGTCTCAGATAACTGGGATGGTGGTCGTTATACACCAACAGGATCTTGGGCATTTGCAGCTTCTAAAACGACAAAAAATATTAAAGGGGCAACAGAATTGGTTAAGTGGATGAGTGGCGCTGAAAGTGGCGAACGTCTTTGGGATAAAACCAAGAGTTTCCCTTCAACTTACGAAGCTTACAATCATATCAGTACGTTCTCTGAAGATGCAAACTATGCCGCACTTTATAACCAATTGAAAGATTATGGACATCCTCGCTCAATCACACCAGTTTATCCGCAAGTTAGTGACCGTGTTCAGGCAGTTCTAGAAGATAGTGTTCTCTCTGGTGCAGATGCCAAGGAAGAACTTAATCACGCGGTTGATAAAATCGATGCGAAATTGAAACGTTATGTTCTTGAGGAGAAAGAAAATGAAAAAGAATAAAGCTGAATCTATTATGGGGATGGCCTTCTTTGGCCCAGCTCTGGTCTTGTTATCGGTCTTCCTATTTATTCCTTTGATTTTGACGTTTGTCTTTAGTTTTACGGATTTCTTTGCATTAAATCCTAGTATGACTCACTTTGTTGGTCTGGATAATTTTAAAGAAGTCTTTAAAGATGAGACTTTCCGAAAGGCTTTCTGGAACACAGTTAAATTTGTTTTAATCATTGTTCCACTACAGGGCGGTGGAGCTCTCTTGCTAGCTTTGATTATTAACAAAGTTACCCATTTCAAGAAATATTTCAAAGTGGCTTTCTTTGTTCCGGTTGTTATGTCTTTGACTGTTGTATCAACCTTGTGGATTCAAATTTATAGCCCAGAAGGAATTCTTAATGCTATTTTAGGATTCTTTGGTATTGATGCTCAGCCTTTTATCAATAGTGCTGACCAAGCGTTACCTTCTATTGCCATCATGAGTGCTTGGCAAGGTGTTGGTTATCAAATGATTATCTTCCTTGGTGGTCTTCAAGGAATCAGCCCATCACTTTATGAGGCAGCTGAAATGGACCATGCAACACCATGGCAAAAATTCAAGGATATTACTTTACCAGAATTAAAACCATTGCTTGTTTTCGTCTTAATCACAGTAACAATTGGTGCCTTTCGTATGTTGGTTCAACCAATGGTGATGACTGGTGGTGGCCCTTCTAATTCAACTTATACTGTTGTGTACGATATTTACGAAACGGGTACTGTTAACTGGGAAATGGGACTTGCTTCAACTATGGCAATTGTCTTTGCTGTCTTTGTTATCATTTTAACTGTTATCCAAAATATATTGACCAAAGACAAGGAGGAAAAATAATATGTTAACACAAAAGCAAAAGAGATGGAGTTGGATATTTTCAATAATTTTGCTCATTTTGTCCTTGTTCTTCCTCTTTCCAGTTATTTGGATGTTGGCTAATTCCTTTAAAGGTGATGCGGCTATCACCACTGATATGAATACCCTTAGAGCTTTTGTACCACCAGCATTAACAGGTTCATTTTTTGATAATTATGTGACTATTCTCTTTGATACACAGTTTATTCGTTACATGGTGAATACATTATTTTATGCAGCGATTTTAATTGTGCTTAGTATCGTTGTTAACGGACTTGCCGGCTATGCGCTTGCTAAAATAAAATTTCCATTTAGAGATCAATGGTTATTAATTATTCTAGCTTTGATGATTGTTCCAATGGAAACAACAATCACTATTCATTTCTTGATTATTGCTAAAGCAGGGCTTTTGAACACCATGCTTGGTTATATTTTACCGATGATTGTGTCACCGTTTAATATTTTCCTTTTCCGCCAAGTCTTTGTTGGACTTCCTGATGATGTCTACGAAGCTGCTCAATTGGATCATTGTGGTCCGGTCAAATATTTCTTTACCATGGTTTTGCCAATGTCTAAATCAGTAGTTGCAACGGTCAGCGTCTTTACTTTCCTAGGTGTTTGGAATGATTATCTCTGGCCATCATTGGTATTTACATCAAGCGACTTATTAACAGCACAAATTGGTTTAAATGCGATTACGTCAAATGATGCAACAACTGTTGGTCAAACTCTTGCCGTGATTACACTTGTTACCATTCCTGTTATTATCATATATTCATTCTTCTCTAAATATATTGTCGAAGGTGTGATTTCAACAGGATCTAAGGAAGGATAAATCTTATGAGTTTTATTGAATTTAAAAATATTACAAAAAAATATAAAGGTAATGATAAAAATTCAGTGACTGATTTTACACTGGATGTTGATAAAAAGGAATTTATTGCATTTGTTGGGCCTTCTGGTTGCGGAAAATCAACAACGCTTCGTATGATGGCTGGTTTTGAAGAAATTACTAGCGGTGATTTGTACATTGATGGCAAACGTATAAATGAAGTGGCACCAGCTGATCGTGGGATTTCAATGGTTTTCCAAAACTATGCTTTATATCCTCATATGACAGTTGAAAAAAATATCTCTTACGGTCTTAAAAATATGAAAGTACCTGCCGATGAAATCAAACAAAAAGTTGATTGGGCGATTGACATTTTGGGACTTGAAGAATATCGCAAACGCAAACCTAAAAATCTTTCTGGTGGTCAACGCCAACGTGTAGCACTTGGTCGTGCGATTGTCAAAGACCAAAAAGTTTTCTTGATGGACGAACCGTTGTCTAACTTGGATGCCAAATTGCGTATCAGCATGCGCAATGAAATCAGTAAACTTCATCGCAAATTGGGGTCAACAACCATTTATGTTACTCATGATCAAGTTGAAGCGATGACTATGGCAGACCGTATTGTTATTATGAAAGATGGAGTTGTTCAACAAGTTGGGACACCGATGGACCTTTACGAACATCCTGTTAATAAATTTGTTGCTGGCTTTATTGGCGCACCACAAATGAATTTTTACAATGTGTCTGTAAATGGTCAAACCATTGTATTTGAAGATGGCAATAGCATGGAAATCCCTGAGGTTATTGCTAAGAAATTGGCTGGTCGCAAGCGTGTGATTATGGGAATCCGCGGTGAAGATATCAAATTTGACCCAGCAAACCTTGAAGTTTATGCAGGAAATGAACAAAAAGCTGTTATCAACAACACTGAGATTATGGGAAATGAAAATAACCTTTATTTTGAATTTGGTGGTGAAACCACTGTTGCACGTGTGACAAAATACGACGTCAGTCAAATTGGTGATGACGTAACATTTGTCTTCATGCCACATAAATTGCATTTCTTTGATATTGAAACTGAAGAAGTGATTTAGAAAAGTAGTAGGAAGGATTGTTTAAACTTATGCACACGCTTGAAGAAGCACAAAATTATATTGAACAAAATCGTATTGATAAAAGAAAGCGCCCAGCATTTCATGTGACGGCACCGGTTGGCTGGATTAACGACCCAAATGGTTTTTCAACTTACCAAAATAAAGTACATTTGTTTTATCAATATCATCCCTATTCGACAAACTGGGGACCAATGCACTGGGGGCATGTTGTTAGCTCTGATATGATTAAATGGGAAGAGCGCCCTGTTGCTTTAGCGCCGGACCAAGCTTACGACCATGCTGGTGTTTTTTCAGGAAGTGCTCTGGAAACGCCAGAAGGACATGTTCTTATCTACACAAGTGTCGAAGAAAAAGAAGATGACACTGGCAATAAAACCGCTTATCAAACACAGTCTCTTGCAATCGGTGACGGTGAAAATTATCACAAAGTTCCCGAAAACCCTGTTATCCTTGGCAACCAACTCCCAGAAGGCTTCAATCAATCAGATTTTAGAGACCCTAAAGTCTGGTTCGAAGATGGTAAATATTGGTTGGTTGCAGGTAATTTAAGCAAAGAAAAGCATGGACAGATTGTTCTCTTTTCGAGTGACGATTTACGCCACTGGCAGTATGAAAATGTTTTGGCAGGCGATGAAGATGGTGTTATCGGAAAAATGTGGGAATGTCCTGACTTTTTCAAATTAGATGGAAAACATGTCTTAATCACTTCGCCACAAAACATGTCAGCGACAGCGTATGAATTTCATAATGGACACAACGCGGTTTATTTTGTTGGTGATTATGATGAAGAAACACACACCTTTGACAAAGGTTGCCCACATGCGCTTGATTATGGTTTAGATTTTTATGCGCCTCAGACGACTCAATTGCCAGATGGTCGTCGCATCTTGGTGGCATGGATGAAGTCATGGGATTCGCTAGCTATTCCTGATGGGCAAGAATGGCAAGGCATGATGACTCTTCCACGTGAATTATCTCTTGAAAATGGCCAACTCGTCCAACGACCAATTCACGAATTATCTGATTACCATACCAATACACTTGAATTTTCAGGAGTTATTAGCAAGTCATTTGAAATGATTGAAGGGGTTTCTGGTCGTCAGATTGACATGACCTTGCGTTTATCTGGAACTGCTTATATATCATTTACCATTGATTTGGCAGTTGGTGTCAATCATTATACACGATTTACTTACAATCGCAGTCTTAATACGATTGAGGTGGACCGTACCTATTCCGGGTTGCAAGCTGATTTGAATTGTCAACGCAAAATGACGGTTTCATCTGCTGATAGCATTGAGCTACGTTTCATTTTGGATAGCTATTCGATTGAGTTATTTGTCAATGACGGTGAAAAAGTCATGTCGACAGAGATTCAAACACCACTTGATTCACAAAAAATTCGTTTCTTCAGTGATGGTGAAACCAAGCTATCTTTGGTGAAACACGATATTATTATTCCTTAACCTTGCGACTAAATTATCTATAATCCTAATCTCCTCAAAGTAGATAATGTAATCATAGAAAAAAGAAAGTGAGACATCCAAGACTCATAATCCCCTTGGATAAGTTTCACTTTCTTTTTGTGTATTCACAATAATCTCTGCCAAACGTTCAATATCAGCACTTGTGCCTCGAAGTTCAAAATCACCAAGCATTGGAAAACCAAAGCGCTTAGCGTATTGTTTAGCTGTCAAGCAATACTGCTCGTTGAAGTTGCGATTGCCAGAGCCAATGATTCCAAAGCAGTGTTTGTAGTTATCGTGTGCTGCGATAAAATCTCCCAAAGGATTTGTCAAAATCTCAACATCACCTGAGTCAACCCCGTTTCCACCTTCGAGATAAGTCGGTAAAACTGCGATAAAAGGTGATGTGACTGGAAAAGTTTCATGCTTAAGTTCTTTGATATTGATAGTTTTGCTTTCAAGTTGGTAATGTTCTTTTAAGTATTCTCCTAAACGTTTAACAAAACTTTGAGTGTTGCCACTTAGGCTGATATAAGCAATGGTTAATGTATTTTCTGTCATAAAATTCCTCATGATTGTTTTACTTTTAGCCAATTTATCATATTAGAAATGAATAGACAAGCAATTAGATTTGAAAATAGGAGTAGTACTGTTTTGTAAAAATGCATAAAAGTTTACTCTTTTATTTTAAAAGACTAGACTTATTAAAATAACTGTGATATACTTTTATTAAAGATGTTGGTAGCGCAATCATTTACAGTTACTAAGTCTATTATTTAAAAGGGGAGAATAACCATGGCAAAAGCATTAATTATCTGTGTTGCCGGAATGTCATCATCACTTATGGCACAAAAAACAACAGATTATTTTAAAACACAAGGAAAAGACATTACTGTTGAAGCAATCAGTTCAAACGAAGGGGAACGTGTGATTACTGATGCTACTTATGATTTGTACCTTGTTAGTCCACAAGCTACAATGTATTACAACCAATTTGCGGCAGCGGGTGAAAAATCAGGGCGACCTGTTGTCAAAGTTCCACCACAAGCTTACGTTCCAATCCCAATGGGTGTTGAGAAAATGGCTAATTTGATTTTGGAAAATATTTAATGAGGTGCTGCTAGATATGACTGAAGAAGAATTACAACTTGCTGCTTTTGAAATTATTTTACACAGCGGCACAGCCCGCACCTCTGTTCACGAAGCTCTTGATGCTATGAAAAATGGAGCATTTCAAGAGGCTGAAGAAAAATTAGCTGCAGCTGATGAAGAACTTTTACAGGCTCACCATGCTCAGACTGATTTGCTACAGAAATATGCAAGCGGTACCGAAATCAAAATTGAAATCATCATGGTTCACGCACAAGACCACTTGATGACAACAATGACACTGAAAGAAGTTGCCATCGAAATGATGCACATGTACAAAAAAATCAACGCTTAAACAAACACCATCTTTGATGGTGTTTTCTTAAATGAATTGCATTAAATAACACCTTATCGTTATCTGATAAGGTGTTTTTGTGAAATTAATAAAAGGATTTATGAGGAAAGCTCTTCTTTGAGGAGTAAGTAGAGCTAGGAATTGTTGAATTCTACTGGGATTAAGGTAGTGAATTAATCTTCAAATCCGTTATCGATGGTTACTTGTTTGAACCATTCACCAGATTTTTTAATAGTTTTGATTTGTGTATGGATATTATTTGAGATGAAACCGTAGCGGTTACGGTAAGCATTCATCCAAGACCAGCAATCGATTGGTGTCCAAAGGTGATAGCCAAAGCAGTTTGAACCTTCTTGGATACCACGGTGAAGGCAAGCCAAGTGTTCTTTGATGAAGTCGATGCGGTAATCATCTTGGATTTTTCCATTTTCATCCATGAAGCGTTCTTCGCGAGAAACACCCATACCATTTTCTGAGACAAACCAAGGGATATTTTTATAGTTATCACGAATGTTAATGGCGATGTCGTAAATGGCTTCTGGGTAGATTTCCCAACCTTTGTCGATGTTCATGCGACGACCTGGCATGTTGTATTCGTCATAGTAACGATTTGGCATCCAAGCACCGACAGAATTTGGTGCGATGTCTGGTGCTTTCACACGATTTGGGTGATAGAAGTTAACACCTAAGAAATCAATGGTATTTTCTTTAAAAATTTGAGCATCTTCAGGTTCTGTTTGCCAGATGACGCCATCTTTTTTGAGAACTTCTTCAAGTTCTTCTGGGAAATGCCCATTGATTGCTGGCTCAAGGAACATTTTGTTGTTCCAAAGTTCAGCAAAGTGTGCAGCAGCTTGGTCTTCTTTAGAATCAGAAGCAGCATAAGTTGGTGTTAAGTTTAAAACTGTACCAATGCGACCACCGTCTTTGTCTAAACCAAGTTCTCTGAATTTAGCGATGGCTTTTGCTGAAGCGATGTTTAAGTTGTAGGCAACTTGAACAGCTTTTTTACCATCAACTAATTTTGGATAGTGGAATTGATAGAGGTATTCACCGTCGACAACAACCATTGGTTCGTTGTGAGTTGTCCAGTCTTTGACGCGGTCACCGAAAGCCTTGAAAGCTTGTTCAGCAAAACCAACATAAAGGTCAACCACGTGGCGTGATTCCCAACCTCCATATTTGTGATAAAGCTCGACAGGTAAATCAAAATGGTGTAGGTTCATAATTGGACGAATGCCATTTTCGATGAAGCAGTCAATAACGTCATTATAGAAGTCTACTGCATCTTGATTAACGGTATTTTTTTCGAGGTCATCAATCAAGCGTGTCCATTGAATAGAAGTACGAACACTGTTGAGACCGATTTTCTTCATCAAAGCAATGTCTTCTTTGTAACTATTATAGAAGTTTGATGCTGTGTCTGGACCAACTTGGTTGTAAAAAGCTTCAGGTTCTATTTCGTACCAGTAATCAAACATATTGGTATGTTTTTTATGGAAACGACCCTCGCTTTGAGGACCAGATGTCGCAGCTCCCCACCAGAAGTCTTCTGGAAATGTGTAAGTTGCCATAAGATTCTCCTTAAAAATATATATTTTTTGATTTTACAAGTACAATTATACACTTTTTAAAATAAAAGACAATATTTTTATATAAAAAGACTAGACTTTTACAAAAAATAAGTTATAATGATAATGTAAAAACAAACTTAATGGAAAGAGGAGTGTTTATGAACAAGTTTCTAGATGCTATCAGTGACAAACTTTTGCCTTTGGCAAACAAATTGGCTTCCAATCGCTACTTGTCGATTTTACGTGATGCCTTCATGCTTGCCTTCCCGTTGACCATGTTTGGATCAATTGTTGTCGTTATTTCTAACCTTCCTTTTTTAAACGATGGCACGAAAGCGCTTTTATCAAGTCTGTTTGGTAATGCACAAAATGCGACAATGTCGATTATGACCGTCTTTGTAACCTGGGGGATTGGTTACTACCTATCTAAATCATATGATGAAGAAGGTATTTTTGGCGGAGCAATTGCATTTGCAAGTTTCCTTCTTTTAACACCGTTTTACACTTTGACAGATAAAGGTCAAGAAGTATCTAACGTTCTTAGCCTAGATCGCTTAGGGGCAAAAGGCATGTTCCTAGGAATGATTGTATCATTTATCGCAACTGAAATTTACTGCCGCGTCAGCAAAAAAGGTTGGCAAATTAAAATGCCTGACAGCGTGCCACCTGCAGTTGCAAAATCATTTGCTGCTTTGATTCCAGCAGTTTTGACATTATCAATCTTCACAGCGCTTAATGCAATCGTAACAGGTGCTTTCAATACAAACCTTCACGATGTGATTTATAATGTTATCCAAATGCCTTTGGTTGGTCTTGGTAGTAGTATTTGGGCGACACTTATTGCCATCTTTTTTATCCAATTCTTGTGGTTCTTTGGTCTTCACGGACAAATCCTTGTTAACTCTGTTATGGACCCAATTTGGAACACTTTGATGTATGATAACTTGGATGCTTATAAAGCAGGTGAACATATTCCTCACATTATTTCAAAACCATTCATGGAAACATTCACTGTTGGTCTTGGTGGTTCAGGGATGACTCTTGCGGTCGTTATCATCATGGCATTTATCATGAAGAAAAAACAATACCGTGACGTTGGTCGTTTGGCACTTGGTGCTGGTATCTTTAACGTTAATGAACCTGTTATCTTTGGTTTGCCAATCGTTTTGAATGCTACAATTCTTATTCCTTGGGTGATTTCACCAATCATCGTTACAGCTCTTAACTACTTCGTAATGGCAATTGGTCTTGTTCCTGCACCAACAGGAGTATCTGTTCCTTGGACTGTGCCAGTCTTCTTTAGTGGTATAATTGCGACAAACTCACTTGCTGGCGGTCTTCTTCAAATTATTGACTGCTTGATTGTCGGATTTATCTGGCTACCATTCTTGCATATGCTGGACAAACAACCTGATTCTGCGCTATAATAAGACTATAAGTTTTAAAAATTAGTCTATATAAGTGGAATAGGAGCGATCTATGTCAAAATATGAAGAGATTGCAGGGATTATTCGAACAAGGATTTCAGACGGAACTTACCCAATTGATTCGATGCTGCCGATTCAATCTAACTTGGCAAAAGAATTTGGGGTAAGTCGAATGACTATCAAAAAAGCTATTGAGATGTTAACCATTGAAGGTTTGGTCCTTTCAAAACAAGGTAATGGAACGAAAGTTTTAAATTCATCGTTTTGGGATAAAGAGGATTCGAGATTTCGATTGAACAACTACAATGGCTTAAGCCACGACATGAAGGATGATTCTCGCAAATTAACGAGCAAAATCATTGAATTTACCGTTGAATTTCCTGATGTGGAGATTGCTGAACGTCTTCAGGTCGAACAATCAGCACCAGTTTACAAAATTATTCGTCTACGTTTGCTAGATGGTAAACCATATGCTCTTGAGCATACTTATATGGCGTGTGACTTGGTTCCTGGATTGGATGATAGCATTTTGTTGGCATCGGTTTATGATTATCTTTGGAACACTTTGCATCTTAAATTTGCTGGATCTTATCGTCATATCACTGCTGAAAAACCTGATCAATACGATAAAGACCATTTAGCTTGTCGGGATGATGATCCTATTTTGCAAGTGGAACAAGTTGTTTATTTGGAAAATGGTAGACCAATTGAGTATTCACGCACGAGAAATCGTTATGATGTACGCGGATATTCACTGTTGGATGTTAAGAATATTTAGCTGGGAAACCCAAAAGAACTTTGGGTTTCTTCGTGGTAGACAAGCAGATTTGCTTGAAGAAAGGAAATTTTTTATGGCAGAACCATTATTTTTAAAAGCACAAATGCATGATAAAATTTGGGGCGGAACAAAACTTCGCGACGAATTTGGTTACGATATTCCGACTGAAACGACTGGTGAATATTGGGCTATTTCAGCTCACCCAAATGGTGTTTCAATTGTGGATAATGGTACATATAAAGGTGAAGGTTTAGATAAACTTTATCGTGAGCACAAAGAACTTTTTGGAAGTCCAAAATCAGAAGTCTTTCCATTATTGACAAAAATTCTTGATGCTAACGATTGGCTTAGTGTACAAGTTCACCCAGATGATACTTATGCCCTTGAACATGAAGGTGAACTCGGTAAGACAGAATGTTGGTATGTCATTGCTGCTGATGAAGATTCAGAAATCATTTATGGTCATAATGCCAAATCAAAAGAAGAACTTGCTGAGATGATTGAAGCAGGCAAATGGGACGATTTGTTGACAAAAGTTCCAGTCAAAGCTGGTGATTTCTTCTACGTACCAAGTGGTACAATGCACGCTATCGGTAAAGGTATCTTGATTTTGGAAACACAACAATCAAGTGATACAACTTATCGTGTTTACGATTTTGACCGTCGTGATGCGGCTGGAAACCTTCGCGACTTGCACATTAAACAATCAATTGATGTTCTAACAATTGGTGAACCTGCAAACAGCACACCTGTGACTGTAGATGTGGATAACTTGAGTTCAAGCCTTTTGGTGTCAAATGAATTCTTCGCTGTTTACAAATGGGTTGTGTCAGGTGCCGTAAACTTTACCCAAACAGCGCCATATTTGTTAGTAAGTGTTCTTTCAGGTCAAGGTAGCTTGACTGTGGATAACCGTGTTTATAACCTTAAAAAAGGTGATCATTTCATCTTGCCAAACGATGTAAAATTATGGCAACTTAATGGCGATTTAGAAATTATCGCTAGCCATCCAAATGAAAAATAAATGTTCGTAAGCATGAGTGAAATAAAAAATCCGAGAGACATTCTGAACCGCACCCCAAAAGTTAGACACAAAATCTAACGATTGGGGTGCTTTTTGTATGAAATTAACTTATGAAGATAAACTAGAAATCTATAAACTCAGAAAACAAGGTGTGTCTTGGCCTCAGCTGGGTCAAACCTATGATGGTATTTTTTATTCCAACGTTACGAAGTTTTGGGATAACTTGTTGATAACCTGCTGCCCAGTTTGAACTATCCCAAGCTCCGCCCCATTCATTGGCAATATTTAAGATGACGTGGTCTTCGTTTCCAATGAGAGCATCTTTCATTTCCATCCAGTAATTAGCAGTATTTTCCAAATATTGAATGTTCTCTGAACCAGTAGCATCGTGTGCTTCGACGATAGCAATCAAGTGGTTGTCTTTACAAAGTGTGATGAGTTTTTGAATTTCTGTTAGTGAAGTTTTGCTGTATTGCTGCCCGTCTCCCATAACGATACGAATACAGTTTTATTAGTTTTCTCCCCCTAAAAAAGTTTTAGGCCCTTATGTTTTGAATGTAACTTTTTTCCGCGGTTAATAAAGTAATTGTATACAAATAATCAAAAAAAGTTTCAGGAAGCGCATTAAAAAAAGCATAACATAATTATTTGTGAAAATATATACTTTTAAAAAATAAGATGATAAAATGGAGCTGTCAAAAGAAGGAGGTGGCGAATAGCTTATTGATTGACAAATTTATTATCCGATAATTGAAAAATTTTATTAGTTAACCATAAAAATCAGAGCAACTTTTAAAATCTCCTGGGCTGTTTTGATTTTTTATGGATACATTTTATGGGAAAATGTATCATTTGCAAGAAATTATCAATTAACATTTGGAACTTTAGCTCTTCTAGTTTAAAATATAGATAATAATATGCATTAGTTTATATATTAGATTTAGAGGAGAAGTAATGGAAAAATATAACCTTATTGCAAATGATGTGCGTAAGAAAATTTTAGAAGGTGTTTATCAACCGAATGAACAACTGCCTTTTGAAAAAGATTTTTGTCGCACGTACAAGGTTAGTAAGATGACGGTCAAAAAAGCCTTAGATATTCTCGTTACAGAAGGCTTGATTTACAAACGTCGTGGGGCAGGGACTTTTGTTATGGACCTGTCAGTTGAAAAAATGAAGAAAATGTTGATGGATATCCAAATGATGGGGACAACAGCATTTTATCCAGACAAAAAAATTACAAGTCGCGTGATTGATTTTACGGTTGTGAAAGCAGATGCGAAAATTGCAGAAAAACTAAAAATTAAGGAAACAAGCTTCGTTTATAAAATTCATCGTGTCCGCTTAGTTGATGATAAACCAACGGTTATCGAAGAAACTTACATGCCAATCGATTTGATTACAAGTTTGAAAATCGAGCATGTGGAAAATTCGATTTATGATTATATTGAAAATGATCTTGGTTTAAAAATTCAATCAGGCCACCGTACGATTACTGTTCGTCGTACGACGGATGAGGAAGCTAATTACTTGTCACTTGAAAAAGGTGACCCAGTAGCAGTAGCTGTTCAAACGGGTTATTTAACAAATGGTGCTGCGTTTGAATATTCAATTAGTACACATCGCTATGATGAATTTTCATTAGAGATTGTTTTAACACACCGCTAGCAGTGTTTTTGCTAGGTAGAAATGGAGAAGAAAATGAATTTAGTCGTGTTTGATATTGGTGGAACTTCTGTGAAATATGGCCGTTACCAAGATAGTGCCATTGATAAAAAAGGTTCCTTTCCAACTCCCAAAACTTGGGAAGAAATGAAAGAAAACTTGCATCGTGTCTTTACAGAATTGTCAGATGCAGATACCAAAGGGGTTGCTATTTCAAGCCCTGGTGCTGTGGATACTGAAGAAGGTGTGATTAAAGGATTTAGTGCTATTCCATACATTCATAACCTCAAGATTATTGATGAATTGGAAGCTATGTTTGGCCTACCTGTGACTATCGAAAATGATGCTAACTGTGCTGGCCTTGCTGAAAGTCAATTTGGTATCGGAAAAGATAGCAAAAAATCAATTTATTTCATTCTTGGGACAGGTATTGGTGGTGCAGTTTGCCTTGATGGTAAATTGTACAAAGGAAGTAGTCTTTACGGTGGTGAATTTGGTTTCATGATTATCAAAGACGGCATTACGCTTAGTAACCTAGCTAGTCCCGTTGCCGTGGCTAAAAAATACGCTAAAGAGCATGGCTTGACTGATTTTACTGGCAAAGATTTATTTGATTTAGCAGATGCTGGCAATAGTGATGCTAAGGCTGCCTTGTCAGAAATGTATGATGTCATTGCTATCGGTATTTTCAACTGCCTTGTCAGCATTAACCCTGATTTGGTTGGTATTGGTGGCGGTATTTCTGCGCGTGAAGATTTGGTGCCAGAGCTTGATAAACGTATCAAAGCTTTGATTGAAATAACAAATGCGCGTGAATTAGACTATCAATTAAAAGTCTGTCAATTTAGGAATGATGCCAATCTATTTGGAGCTGTTTCTAACTTTTTAAACACAAAGTGAGGCAGCCATATGGAAATTAGAAAGAATGACCGTATTGTCTTTTTTGGTGATAGTATCACTGAGTGGGGACGTGACAAAGCGGACCCAGTAAGTCTCGGAACTGGCTTTGTGAGCTTAGTAGCAGCTGATTTGTTGGAGCATCATAGAGATTTTCATTTACAATGTTTCAACCGAGGAATCGGTGGCAATAAAGTTCAAGATTTGTTGGACCGCGTTGATACTGACTGCCTTTCTTTGAAGCCAGATGTTGTGATTTTAATGGTTGGGATTAACGATGTTTGGCATTTAGTTGGTAAAGATGGTTTTGCTAGCGATAGCGAGCAAGAGCGTTTTGAGACGATTTATCGACAATTGTTGCAAAGTTTGAAGAGTGCGGGAGTTGAGCGAATTTTGCTGATGGAACCTTATGTTCTAGATTACCCAGAAGACCGTATGACTTGGCGTAAAGACCTTGATCCAAAGATTCAGATTGTCCGCCACTTGGCGCGTGAATTCAGTCTTAAATTAGTTCCGCTTGATGGTTTGATGAATGAGCAAGCTTTGCTTAATGGCAGACGCGAACTGACAGGTGAAGACGGTGTTCATCCAACCTTGGCAGGAGCAACCGTTATCGCTCAAGAAATTTTAAAACGCCTGACTTTTGTTTACTGACATAATGCACCAGATTTTGGTTGAAAACTAAAAAGTTGACCTGAACAGTTTTTGGTTCAGGTCTTTTTATCTAATGCATTGGTATTTTGGGGCGTTTAGTGTTAAAATAGTAACAATATAAATCTGTATGCGAGAGAAAAGAAGAGGTCCTTATGGCAAAAATTGTGAATTTGACGGGTGAAGAGGTGGTTGCACTCACAGCCCAATACATGAGCGAATCTGATGTGGCGATTGTTCAAAAAGCATTGGATTACGCGACAAAAGCACATATCTCACAAGTTAGGCAATCAGGCGAGCCTTATATCATCCATCCTATCCAAGTTGCAGGTATTTTAGCAGATTTGCATCTTGATGTGGTGACAGTGGCTTGTGGTTTTTTGCATGACGTTGTTGAAGATACTGAGATTACTTTAGATGAAATCGAAGCTGAATTTGGTAAAGATGTTCGTGATATTGTCGATGGTGTTACAAAACTTGGTAAAGTTGAGTACAAATCACATGAAGAGCAATTGGCTGAAAATCACCGTAAGATGCTTATGGCCATGTCTAAAGATATTCGTGTGATTTTGGTAAAACTTGCCGACCGTCTTCATAATATGCGCACTTTGAAGCATCTTCGTAAGGACAAGCAAGAACGCATTTCACGTGAAACCATGGAAATTTATGCTCCCCTTGCTCATCGTTTGGGGATTAGCCGCATTAAGTGGGAATTGGAAGATTTGTCATTCCGTTACCTCAATGAAATTGAGTTCTACAAGATTTCGCACATGATGAACGAAAAACGTCGTGAACGTGAAGCTTTGGTTGATGAAATCGTCAAGAAAATTAAAGATTACACTGAAGAACAAGGGCTTTACGGAGACGTTTACGGTCGTCCAAAACACATTTATTCTATTTATCGCAAAATGCGTGATAAAAAGAAACGATTTGACCAAATCTATGATTTGATTGCCATTCGTTGTATCATGGAAACCCCTAGCGATGTTTACGCTATGGTTGGTTATATTCATGAATTGTGGCGTCCAATGCCAGGGCGTTTCAAAGATTATATTGCTGCGCCTAAAGCTAACGGTTACCAATCTATTCACACGACTGTTTACGGACCAAAAGGACCAATCGAAATTCAAATCCGTACCAAAGAAATGCACCAAGTCGCTGAATACGGGGTTGCTGCTCACTGGGCTTACAAAAAAGGGATTAAAGGCAAGGTTGACAGTCAAGAACAAGCTGTCGGCATGAGCTGGATTAAAGAATTGGTTGAATTGCAAGACGCGTCAAACGGTGATGCGGTAGACTTTGTTGATTCAGTTAAACAAGATATTTTCTCAGAACGTATCTATGTCTTCACCCCAACAGGTGCCGTGCAAGAGTTGCCAAAAGACTCTGGGCCAATTGATTTTGCTTACGCTATTCATACCCAAGTTGGCGAAAAGACTGTTGGTGCTAAGGTTAATGGTCGTATGGTACCACTAACTGCCAAACTTAAAACAGGTGATGTGGTTGAAATTGTAACCAACCCAAATTCATTTGGACCAAGCCGCGACTGGATTAAAATTGTTAAGACAAACAAAGCCCGCAACCGCATCCGCCAATTCTTGAAAAATCAAGATAAGGAATTGTCAGTCAACAAGGGTCGTGAGCTTTTGGTGGATTATTTCCAAGACCAAGGTTATGTGGCTAACAAATACTTGGATAAAAAACACCTTGAAGCCATTTTGCCACGTTTCAGTGTTCGTAGCGAAGAAGCTCTTTATGCGGCAGTTGGTTTCGGTGAAATTAGTGCGGCAGCTGTTTTCAATCGTCTAACGGAAAAAGAACGCCGCGAAGAGGAACGTGCTAAAGCGAAAGCAGAAGCAGATGAGCTCATGAATGGTGGCGAAATCAAGACAGAAAATAAAGAAGTCTTGAAAGTTCGCAGTGAAAATGGTGTTATCATTCAAGGAGCGTCAGGTCTTTTGATGCGTATCGCTAAATGTTGTAACCCAGTCCCGGGTGACCCAATTGAAGGTTATATTACCAAAGGACGTGGAGTTGCCATTCACCGTGCGGATTGCCACAATATTAAGAGCCAAGAAGGCTATGAGCAACGTCTTATCGAGGTCGAATGGGACGATGCTACTAGCGCTAATAATGATTACATCGCTGAAATTGATATTTATGGCCTTAACCGTTCAGGGCTTCTAAATGATGTTCTTCAAGTCCTTTCAAACGTTACTAAGAATATTTCAACCGTTAATGCCCAACCAAGTAAAGATATGAAATTCGCAAATATCCACGTTAGTTTCACAATTCCAAACTTGACGGAATTGACTGCTGTTGTCGATAAAATTAAAATCATCCCAGACGTTTACTCTGTCAAACGTACAAATGGATAACTAAAATGAGCTGATAATGCAGCTCATTTTTTGGTTTGGAAGAGAAAAGGTAAGTGCTTTTTTTATTTTTCTGAAAATGTTAAAATGACAATAATGAAAGCGAATTTATTTTCAGAAAGGAATAGATATGAAAGTAGTCATTCAACGTGTTAAAGAAGCGCAAGTTACGATTGATGATGAGCTGGTTGGAGATATCAGTCAAGGCTTATTGTTGTTAGTTGGAGTAGGACCAGATGATGAGCAAGAAGACCTTGATTACGCTGTTCGTAAAATTACTAATATGCGTATCTTTTCAGATAATATGGGCAAGATGAATTTATCTGTCCAAGATATTAAGGGAAGTATCTTATCAGTGTCTCAATTTACTTTGTTTGCAGAGACCAAAAAAGGTAATCGGCCTGCATTTACGGGCGCTGCAAAACCTGATAAAGCTGAAAAAATGTACCTAGACTTTAATGAAGCACTTGCCCAATTCGTTCCTGTTGAAACAGGTGTTTTTGGTGCTGACATGCAAGTTAGTCTAGTCAATGACGGTCCTGTTACTATTATTTTGGATACAAAATCTCGTTAAGTTGAGTTAAGAAGGGACGGAGGTAGAAGATGTCATTAGAAAGATTATTCCCAGAAGCTGTTGAGGCTGGTAAAGTCGAACATGCAGAAGACTGGGTAGCTATTGAGGAAAATGGGCAAACTTATTACCTTCCTCTAGCAAATCTGAGCGAGCGTGAAAAAGCATTACTAGCTTTGCAAAATGACGGTATTTTAGAAGACAAGGTGACTGAGAATCCTTGGTACCGTTATTTAATTCAAGATGATTTGAGTGTGGCAAAAGATTATAAAGCCTTGCAAATCATTTACATCGATCACAAGGAATCCTTGCCAGAAGAACTGTGTGATTTTTTTGTGACCTTGTTACCCAATTTACTTGCGACGGTGGTCATTTCAAAGACCAGAACACTACTCATTCTTGATCAAGAAGAGATGATTGAAGCAAAAGATTTAATCGACGATGTGCTGCCGACTTTGGAAAGTGACTTTGGTATCAAGTTAACCATTTTCTTTGGCAATGTCTGGTGTAAATTTCAAGCCGATGATTTGCCAGCTTTTTACCGTGAAGAAAGTCGCTTGTTTACCAATATGAGACATTTCCGTGGTAATGAACGAACAGTCAGTTTTTCACAAATGTTGCTGCTAGCTTATGCGCACCAGCTTGATTTGCCAGCTATTAAACATAAAATGCTACAAGCTATCGATGATAGTAAAGACATCAGACCGATTATCATGACCATGTGGCAAGAGCAGGACAATCTTGCTAAAACAGCACAAAGTCTTTATATTCACCGTAATTCCTTGCACTATAAAATCGAGAAATTCCGTCTCTTGTCAGGCTTGAATTTGAAAAACCTTAGTGATTTGGCATTTTCGTATCTCTTAATTATGGAAAATTAGTTTTGGGCATATTGCACAAAAAATCTTGTAACTCCTGTCTATATCATGTAAGCGTTATCTTTGTTATAATAAAGCCACATAGATCAAAGGAGTTAAAAAATGGTAGAACTTAATCTTAATCATATTTACAAAAAATACCCAAATGCAAGCCACTATGCCGTTGAAGATTTCGATCTTGACATTAAAGATAAAGAATTCATCGTTTTCGTAGGACCTTCAGGTTGTGGTAAATCTACAACGCTTCGTATGGTTGCTGGTCTTGAAGATATCACAGAAGGTGAACTTAAAATTGACGGCGAAGTCGTTAATGATAAAGCACCAAAAGACCGTGATATTGCCATGGTTTTCCAAAACTACGCTCTTTACCCACACATGACTGTTTATGATAACATGGCATTTGGGCTAAAACTTAGAAAATATAAAAAAGATGAAATTGACAAACGTGTTCGCGAAGCCGCACAAATTCTTGGCTTGACAGAATTCCTTGAACGCAAACCTGCTGACCTTTCAGGTGGTCAACGTCAACGTGTTGCCATGGGTCGTGCTATCGTGCGTGATGCCAAAGTATTCTTGATGGACGAACCTTTGTCAAACTTGGATGCCAAACTTCGTGTGTCAATGCGTGCTGAAATTGCTAAAATTCACCGTCGTATCGGTTCAACAACAATCTACGTTACTCACGACCAAACAGAAGCCATGACACTTGCTGACCGTATTGTTATCATGAGTTCTACTAAAAACCCTGACGGTTCAGGAACAATCGGTCGTGTTGAACAAATTGGTACACCACAAGAACTTTACAACCGTCCAGCTAACAAATTCGTTGCTGGTTTCATCGGAAGTCCAGCCATGAACTTCTTTGAAGGAACAGTCAAAGATAATACCTTGGTTAGCGACTCAGGTTTCACAATTACTTTGCCAGAAGGTCAAAAGAAATTACTTGAAACTAAAGGTTACAATGGTAAAAAAGTCATCTTCGGTATCCGTCCAGAAGATATCTCAAACAACCCACTTGCTCGTGAAACATACCCAGGAGCAACTCTTGAAGCTGAAGTTACTGTTTCTGAATTGCTCGGTGCTGAAACAATGCTTTACGTTAAAGTAGGTAACACTGAACTTGTTGCTCGTGCGGATGCGCGTGATGTTTACCAACCAGGTTCAAAAGTGGAATTGACATTGAATGTTGCCAAAGGTCACTTCTTTGACTCAGAAACGGAGGTGGCTATTCGCTAATTTAACGCTATCCAAAACAGAACTCTTCTAGAATACAACCCAAAAAGCCTTACGTCTAACGACGGAGGGCTTTTTTGGGTTTTCATCATAAAATAAAGTTACTTACCAAATGATAAGTAACTTTTTATTGTCTGAACTTATTCGTCAGCGACCATGATATCAGTTAATTGACCAAATTTTTCTTTAGCATCTTCAGAAATACTAGAATCAGTGACCAGGTGATCGATTTTGCTAACATTGTAGAAATCATAAAAATCGTATTTATTGAATTTTTCATGGTCGACGAGAAGGAATTTTTCAAAGGCATTATCAAGAGCAATGCGTTGAATTTCTCCTTCATTTTCGCTGTAAGTGGCTACAGAATCCCCAAAGACACCATTGGCACTGACAAATGCTTTTGAGAATTTGAGATTTTGCAAGTAGTTAGCAGTTAGTGAGCCGACAAAGGCACCTGTAATATCACGATATTCACCGCCGGTTAAGATTAAATCGGTGCTTTTATTTTGATTTAAAATAGTGAATACTGGCAAACTATTTGTCACGACACGGATGTTTTTGGCAATAAGTTCGTGAGCAAAATGTTCCAGCGTTGTTCCAGGACCGATGAAAACTGTTTCGCCATCTTGGATGAATTGACTTGCAAATTTTGCAATAGCGCGTTTTTCTTCAATTTGTAGTTCTTGTTTTTCAGTGTTTGATTTTTCGTATTTAGGTTTTACTTTTGGTGTATCGATACTTTGGGCGCCACCATGGATACGAATCAACAAACCTTCTTTATCGAGTTCGTCAAGGTCACGACGAACAGTCATATCTGAAACACCAAGTTCTTTAATGATGTCGTTAACAGTAATAACACCTTTTACGTTGATTTTCTCAAGAATCCACTGGAGGCGTTCTTTTTTTAACATACTAAACTCCTTTCTTTTTTATTTCTCCTTGTCATTATCATAGCACAATTAAATTACTAACTCAACAAATAAGAAAAAAAAGAAACAATTCGAAACATTGTCGTCATAAAGGTAACAATTACTGAAAATAAAGGATTTCTATGACGTTGTTTTCAATGAAGAAAACAAAAATCAACAAACATTTTTAAAAAATACTAAACAAATATGTTGACAAATGTTTGTTTTAGTTTTATTATATAAACATAAAAAAACGTTTTTAAAAAATTATCTAGATAAAAGAAAAATTTTGAGGTGTTAAAATGACAGTTATTCTTGGTTCAGATGCTGCAGGTGAAACTTTGAAAAATATTATCAAAGATTACTTGCTTGAAAATAATTATGATGTTAAAGACGTCACAGAGGTTAATAAAGATTTCGTTGATAACACGCTTGCTGTTGCGGCTGGTGTCAACGAATCAGATGAAAATTTAGGTATTATGATTGATGCCTATGGTGCAGGTAGCTTTATGACAGCAACTAAAATCAAAGGTATGATTTGTGCGGAAGTTTCAGATGAACGCTCTGCTTATATGACACGTGCTCACAATAATGCTCGCATGATTACTATGGGTTCTGAAATTGTCGGAGTTACTTTGGCGAAAAATATTGTTAAAGGATTTTTGGAAGGTCACTATGACGGTGGTCGTCACCAAATCCGTGTCGATATGCTAAATAAAATGTGCTAGGAGCGAGGAAGATAAAATGAAAATTGCAATTGGATGTGACCATATCGTAACAACAGAAAAAATGGCAGTATCAGATTTCTTGAAATCAAAAGGTTACGAAGTAATTGACTGTGGGACTTATGACCACACACGTACGCATTACCCAATTTTTGGTAAAAAAGTCGGTGAAGCGGTGACAAGCGGTAAAGCAGATTTAGGTGTTTGTATCTGTGGAACAGGTGTTGGAATCAACAACTCTGTCAACAAAGTTCCAGGCATTCGTTCTGCTTTGGTTCGTGATATGACAACAGCGATTTACGCTAAAGAAGAATTAAATGCTAATGTCATTGGTTTTGGTGGCAAAATCACAGGTGAATTACTCATGTGCGATATTATTGAAGCCTTTATTAAAGCTGAATACAAACCAACAGCAGAAAATAAAGCTTTGATTGAAAAAATTGCACAAGTCGAAACGGTTAATGAGGACCAAACATCACTAGATTTCTTTGATGAATTTCTTGAAAAATGGGACCGTGGCGAATATCACGACTAGGAGAAAATCAGATGATTCTTACAGTAACACTGAATCCGTCAATTGATATTTCTTATCCGCTTGATGAACTAACTTTGGATACGGTCAATCGTGTTTCTGAGGTTAAGAAAACAGCAGGTGGTAAGGGTTTGAACGTCACACGTGTGCTATCAGAAATTGGTGACAATGTGACTGCGACAGGCTTTATCGGTGGAAAGCTCGGTGACTTTTTAACCAGTAGGCTTGATCAAAATGGTATTCAACATCGTTTCTTTCCGATTCATGGGGAAACCCGCAATTGCATTGCGATTTTACATGAAGGTTTGCAGACAGAAGTTTTGGAAGCAGGTCCGATGATTGACCGAGATGAGGCAGATGGTTTTCTTAATCATTTTCGTTACCTTTGCCCATCTTATGAAGTCATCACGATTTCAGGAAGCCTTCCAGCGGGGCTTGAAAGCGATTATTATCAAAAAGTCATTGGCCTTGCTAATTCGCAAGGCAAAAAAGTGGTGCTAGATTGTTCTGGTAAGGCTCTGGAAGCTGTTTTAACAGGTGATGACAAACCGTTTGTTATCAAGCCAAATACAGAAGAATTATCACAACTTGTTGGAAGAGAAGTGAGCGATGATGTGGAGGAGTTAAAAGAAATCTTACAAGATGATTTGTTTACAGGGATTGATTGGGTGGTCGTTTCACTAGGCAGCAAAGGAGCTTTTGCGAAACACGGTGACCACTATTACCGCGTTACCATTCCAAAAATCGATGTGGTCAATCCTGTTGGTTCTGGTGATTCAACGGTGGCTGGTATTGCATCAGCGATTATCCATAACCTTTCCGACAAAGACTTCTTACGTCATGCGAATGCCCTTGGTATGCTAAACGCTCAAGAAAAAGTGACAGGTCATGTCAATATGACAAATTACGAAAACTTATTTAATCAAATTCAGGTAGAAGAGGTATAAGAAAAATGGTATTAACACAAGAAAAACGCAGATTACTTGAGAAGCTTAGCCGTGATGGCGTGATTTCAGCTTTGGCATTTGACCAACGTGGAGCACTTAAACGCATGATGGCGAAATATCAAACAGAAGAACCAACAGTTGAACAAATCGAACAATTGAAAGCCTTAGTTTCAGAAGAATTGACACCGTATGCGTCATCTATTCTTCTTGACCCTGAGTATGGTTTGCCAGCAAGTAAGGTTCGTAATGCGAATGCTGGACTTTTGCTTGCTTATGAAAAAACAGGTTATGATGCGACAACGACTAGCCGCTTGCCAGATTGCTTGGTCGAATGGTCTGCTAAACGTCTTAAAGAAGAAGGAGCTGATGCAGTGAAATTCTTGCTTTATTATGATGTTGATGGTGATGAATACGTTAATCTTCAAAAACAAGCTTATATCGAACGCATTGGTGCCGAATGTAAAGCTGAAGATATGCCATTCTTCCTTGAGATTTTGACTTATGATGAAAACATCACTGACAATACAAGCGCAGCATTTGCCAAAGTAAAACCTCACAAAGTTAACGAAGCCATGAAAGTTTTTTCTGACGACCGCTTTGGTATTGATGTGCTCAAGGTTGAAGTCCCTGTCAACATGAAATATGTTGAAGGTTTTGCGGACGGTGAAGTGGTTTACACTAAAGAAGAAGCTGCTAAAGCTTTCAAAGACCAAGAAGCAGCAAGTCATTTACCATATATCTATCTTAGCGCAGGTGTTTCAGCAAAGCTTTTCCAAGAAACGTTGGTATTTGCGGCTGAATCAGGTGCTAAATTCAATGGTGTCCTTTGCGGACGTGCTACTTGGGCTGGCTCTGTACAAGTGTATATCGAAGAAGGCGAGGCCGCAGCGCGTGAATGGCTAAGAACACAAGGACGCAAGAATATCGAAGAACTCAACGCAGTCCTTATCAAAACAGCCAGCTCATGGAGTGAGAAAGTTGTAGAACCAGCACTTGCCTAATCTAACTCACTAAAACTTCTTTTATTATTTTGTTTTTACGCGTGATGAGAATGGCAGTTATGAGGCTGTTCATTCTCATTTTATTTAGGAGAAAGTAATGGTTATTGAATTAAAAAATGATTTCTTAACAGTTCAATTTAAGGAATTTGGTGGCGCTTTGTCATCCATAAAAGATAAAGACGGCGTCGAATATTTGTGGCAAGGAAATCCAGAGTATTGGAGTTCACAAGCACCAGTATTATTTCCGATTTGTGGGAGCTTACGTGATGATGAAGCTATTTATCGTCCTAGTAGCCGTCCCCATTTTACAGGTGTGATACCGCGACATGGTTTGGTGCGTAAGAAGACTTTTACTTATGAACCATTATCTGAAAATAGCCTTGTTTTTTCAATCACCCCTGATGTGGAAATGTTGGCAAATTATCCTTATGATTTTGAGTTGAAAATCATTTACACTTTGATTGGAAAGACGATTAAAACAAGTTACCAAGTGACAAATCGCGAGACGGAAAAGGTCATGCCTTACTTTATTGGTGGGCACCCTGGGTTTAATTGCCCATTACTTGCTGATGAGTGTTATGAAGATTATTATCTCGAATTTGAAAAAGAGGAAACTTGTACTGTTCCAGAATCTTTTCCAGAAACAGGGCTTCTTGATGTGAATAAGCGTACGCCATTTTTAGAAAAGCAAAATATTCTAAATTTGGATTATGCTTTGTTTGCCAAAGATGCCATTACTTTGGATAAATTAGCTTCACGCAGCGTTTCTTTGAAATCTCATAAACACGATAAAGGATTGCGTTTGGATTTTGAAGATTTTCCAAATTTGATTTTATGGTCAACCGTCAATAAGAGTCCTTTTATTGCTCTAGAGCCGTGGAGCGGCTTGTCAACGTCGCTTGATGAAAGTGATATTTTAGAAGATAAACGTCAAGTAACTTTTGTAGCGAGTGGGGAAACGAGTAAAAAATCCTTTGATATTACGATTTTTTGAATTTGTTTAAAAAAATCAAAAAAACACAAAGAAAGGGTTTACAAAATTAAAATTATGTGTTATATTATAATCGTAGAAATTAATAGAGTGGATTGTAACTAAGACATTAGGCAAGACCGCAAATGACCTAGAAGGGAGGGTTCTAGTTTGTTTGTGGTTTTTTTATCTAGAAACCACGTGAGGAGAGTAGAATGTTTCGGATTGTACAAGCGCTCAACAATAATGTCGCTCTGGTAAAAAATGAGCAGGATGACCAAGCCGTTGTCATGGGGCTAGGGATAGTCTTTCAAAAGAAAAAAGGTGATTTAATCACTCCAAGCAAAGTCGAGAAAGTTTTCCTTTTGAAAACAGAGGAATCCAAAGAAAACTTTTTAACCCTTTTGAAAAATATTCCGCTTGATATTCTAACGGTGACTTATAACATGATTGATGATTTGGTAGCCAAATATCATTTTCCTGTTCAGGAATACCTATATGTAAGCCTTACCGACCACGTTTATTTGGTATATCAAAAGCTTTTAAAGGGAGCTTATCAGGATAGTCATTTACCAGATATTTCAGCGGCGTATGTTACTGAGTTTCAAATGGCGCAAGAAGCTGTTGCTATTTTAAGTCAAAAGTTGTCAGTAACTTTTCCAGATGATGAAGTCGGACGAATGGCTCTGCATTTCATTAATGCCAAAGGTGATTACGAAGTTTCTGATAATAACAAAGAGGATGCAACTAAAAAAGTGCTAGCTTTGATTGAGAACGAATTGGCTAAAAATAACATCAAGCGGAGCGCAGAAAACAGTAATCTTTACAACCGTTTGATGATTCATCTCACCTATCTGATTAATCGATTGCAGACAAATCAACAAGATGAAACGTCGTTAATCAATATGGAGGAATTTGTTAAATCAGATTATCCACAAGCTTATCAAATCGGACAAGCTATTTACGATGTGATTGAAAAAGAATTAGACATAGATTTATCACGCAGTGAACGTGTTTATCTAGTTATACATATTCAACGTTTATTGAAATAAGGAGAGAAAAATGTACAAATTACCAGAAGATTTTATTTTTGGTGGCGCAACAGCAGCTTACCAAGTTGAAGGTTCAACAAAAGAAGGTGGTAAAGGAGCAGTTGCTTGGGATGATTTTCTAGCTGAACAAGGTCGCTTTAGTCCAGACCCTGCAAGTGATTTTTATCACCAATACCCACAAGATATCGAACTTTGTGAAAAATTTGGTGTCAATGGGCTTCGCTTATCAATTGCTTGGAGCCGTATTTTCCCAAATGGAACTGGTGAAGTCAATCAAGAAGGTGTGGATTTCTATCACAAGGTTTTTGCAGAATGTCAAAAACGTGGCATTACAGCATTTGTAACTCTTCATCACTTTGATACACCAAAAGTGTTGTTTGATAACGGTGATTTCTTAAACCGTGACACGATTGAAGCTTTTGTTGATTATGCAAAATTCTGTTTTGAAGAATTTACAGAAGTTCGTCACTGGAGTACTTTCAATGAAATCTATCCAGTCGCAACTAACCAATATCTACTTGGAATTTTCCCACCAGCAATCAAATATGACCTGTCAAAAGTCATTCAATGTCTGCACAATATGATGTATGCGCATGCGCGTGTGGTTAATTTGTTCAAAGACGGTGGCTACCAAGGCGAAATTGGTGTGGTTCACTCTCTTGAAACAAAATACCCTGCAACTGATAGTGAAGAAGATAAACATGCCGCTTTCCTAGATGATGCTCTTTCAATTCGTTTCTTACTTGATGCAACTTATCTAGGTTATTATTCAAACGAAACAATGGAAGCGCTTAACGAAATTTGCGCAGCGAATAATGCTAGCTATGAATTCCTTGACAGCGACTTTGAAGAAATGAAAAAAGCTAGTCACCGTAACGATTATCTTGGTATTAACCATTATCAATGTCACTTTGTCAAAGCCTACAATGGTGAAAATGCTATTCATCACAACGGTACAGGCGATAAAGGAACATCTGTTTACAAAGTTAAAGGTATCGGCGAACGCATTTACAAAGAAGGTATTCCACGAACTGATTGGGACTGGCTCATTTACCCAGAAGGCTTGTATGATTTGCTTCTTCGCATCAAAGCAGATTACCCACACTATAACAAGATTTACATCACAGAAAATGGTATGGGTTACAAAGATGAATTTGATGATGGCGTTGTTATGGACACAGCTCGTATTGATTATTTGAAAGTTTACCTTCAATCTCTTGCTAAGGCAATTGAGGCTGGAGTTAATGTTAAAGGATATTTCCTATGGTCATTGATGGATTGCTTCTCATGGTCAAATGGATATAATAAACGCTATGGTTTGTTCTATGTGGATTTTGAAACACAAAAACGTTATCCAAAAGCATCAGCTTACTGGTACAAACACATCAGCGATACAAAAATTGTAGAATAGGGGATTTAGAAAATGGATAAAAAAGAATTGCAAATGTAAAAAGTATGTTTAGGATTCTAATTTCTATATTAATCATGGAAAAACTGAGGAATTTTATGTTTAATCAATGATGTAACTTTAACTGATCACATTTATTGTGCTTACCAGTCTATTCAAGCAGGTAACTACCAAAGTAGTAAGTTGTCAGATGTTTCCAATGAGTATCCAATTGAATATCCAATTGAATATCAAATTGGTGAAGAAGCTCTTTCCATTTTCAAATCAAAATTATTTGATGGTTTTCCTGAGGACGAACTTGGAAGAATTGCTATTCATTTTATAAATGCCAAGAGAGAAGGGGAAGTGACTCCATCGTTTCAGATTAGTCGAACGAAGCATATTCTTGAATTAGTTAAGCAGGAATTGTCTCGAGACAATATTGAACGAACTCCACAGAATAGTAATTTCTATGATCGTTTCATGGTTCATCTAAGTTATTTTTTGGATTATATTGATCGATCTAGGAAAGATAATACGTCCTTGCTGGGAATGGAAGAACATCTAGAGGTTTCGTATCCTAAGGCTTTTGAAATAGGAAACAGAATCTATAATGTCATTGCAAGAGAAACAGAAGTGGATTTATTCCACAGTGAGCGAATTTATATCGTTCTTCATGTTTAACGTCTCTTGTAAAAATTTAATTTGCTCTATATCATTAAAATTATAAGGAGGAACTATTATGAATAGAGAAGAAGTCCAATTACTTGGCTTTGAAATTGTCGCTTATGCTGGTGATGCTCGTTCTAAACTTCTAGAAGCATTAAAAGCTGCTGAAGCTAGCGATTTTGCTAAAGCAGAAGCTCTTGTTGAAGAAGCAGCAAATTGCATTGCGGAAGCTCACAAAGCGCAAACATCTATGCTTGCTCAAGAAGCTGCGGGCGAAGAAATTCCATACAGCATCACAATGATGCACGGACAGGATCACTTGATGACAACCATTTTGTTAAAAGATGTGATTCATCATCTTATTGAATTATACAAAAGGGGAGCTAAATAATGAACAAACTCATTGAGCTTATTGAAAAAGGGAAACCATTCTTTGAGAGGATTTCTCGTAATAAATATTTGCGAGCGATTCGTGATGGTTTCATTGCAGGGATGCCTGTAATCTTATTCTCATCTATCTTCATCCTAATTGCGTATGTGCCAAATGCTTGGGGATTCCACTGGTCTAAAGATATTGAAACACTCTTGATGACTCCATATAACTATTCTATGGGCATCTTGGCCTTCTTCGTTGGTGGTACAACGGCTAAGGCTTTGACTGATTCAATGAACCGCGACCTTCCAGCAACCAACCAAATCAACTTCATTTCTACAATGTTGGCTTCTATGGTTGGATTCTTGCTCATGGCTGCCGAACCCGCTAAAGAAGGTGGATTCTTAACAGCATTCATGGGGACAAAGGGGTTGCTAACAGCCTTTATTGCTGCATTCGTTACTGTTAATGTTTACAAAGTCTGTGTGAAAAACAATGTGACTATCCGCATGCCGGACGAGGTTCCACCAAATATTTCACAAGTATTTAAAGACTTGATTCCATTTACATTGTCAGTTGTACTCTTGTATGCACTTGAATTAGTTGTGAAAGCAAGCCTTCATGTAACAGTTGCTGAATCAATTGGTACTCTTCTTGCTCCACTATTCTCAGCTGCAGACGGATACCTTGGTATTACTATCATCTTTGGTGCTTTTGCCTTCTTCTGGTTTGTAGGTATCCATGGTCCTTCAATCGTAGAACCAGCAATCGCTGCAATTACTTACGCAAATATTGATAACAACTTGCATTTGATTCAAGCTGGACAACATGCCGATAAAGTCATCACATCTGGTACTCAAATGTTTATCGTTACCATGGGTGGTACTGGTGCAACCTTGATTGTTCCATTCCTCTTCATGTGGTTGTGTAAATCAGAGCGTAACCGTGCAATCGGACGTGCATCTGTTGTTCCTACATTCTTCGGTGTAAACGAACCACTCTTGTTCGGTGCTCCAATTGTATTGAACCCAATCTTCTTTGTTCCATTTGTCTTTGCTCCAATTGCAAACGTGTGGATCTTCAAATTCTTCGTTGATACCTTGGGAATGAACTCATTCTCTGCTAACCTTCCATGGGTAACTCCTGGACCTCTTGGTATTGTTCTTGGTACGAACTTCCAAGTACTTTCATTCATCCTTGCTGCGCTATTAGTAGTAGTTGACGTGATCATTTACTATCCATTCGTTAAAGTTTACGATGAACAAATTCTTGAAGAAGAACGTTCAGGTAAATCAAACGATAGCTTGAAAGAAAAAGTTGCTGCAAACTTTAACACTGCTAAAGCAGATGTTATTCTTGAAAAAGCTGGTGTGGAAGGCGAACCAGTTCAAAACAATATCACAAAAGAAACAAACGTATTGGTTCTTTGTGCCGGTGGTGGAACTAGTGGACTTCTTGCCAACGCTTTGAATAAAGCTGCTGAAGAATATAATGTTCCTGTGAAGGCTGCTGCTGGTGGCTACGGTGCTCACCGTGAAATGTTGCCAGAATTTGACCTTGTTATCCTTGCACCTCAAGTAGCTTCAAACTATGAAGATATGAAGGCTGAAACAGATAAACTTGGAATCAAATTGGCTAAGACTGAAGGAGCTCAATACATCAAGTTGACTCGTGATGGTAAAGGCGCTCTTGCATTCGTTCAAGAACAATTTCAATAATAAATAGATTTACTGTTGATTGAAGTGAGATGGAGAAGGATTGATCACTGACTCCTCTCCATCTTGCTTTGTTTCTATTTTATGATTGAGAAGGGGAAATTTATGTCAAAAACATTACCTAAAGATTTTATTTTCGGTGGCGCAACAGCAGCTTATCAGGCAGAAGGTGCTACACATACAGATGGAAAAGGTCCTGTTGCTTGGGACAAATACCTAGCAGATAACTATTGGTATACTGCTGAACCAGCGAGTGATTTCTACCATAAATATCCAGTAGACATACAGTTGGCTGAAGAATATGGCGTAAACGGAATCCGTATTTCTATTGCTTGGTCACGTATTTTCCCAACTGGCTATGGTGAAGTCAATCCAAAAGGGGTAGAATTCTATCATAAGTTATTTGCAGAATGTCATAAACGTCATGTAGAACCGTTTGTAACTCTTCACCACTTTGATACACCTGAAGCTCTTCACTCAAAGGGAGACTTCTTGAATCGTGAAAACATCGAACACTTTGTAGATTATGCTGCCTTCTGTTTTGAAGAGTTCCCAGAAGTCAACTACTGGACAACCTTCAATGAAATTGGCCCAATCGGTGATGGTCAATACTTGGTAGGTAAATTCCCACCGGGTATTCAATATGACCTTGCCAAAGTCTTCCAATCTCACCACAATATGATGGTTTCTCATGCACGTGCTGTGAAATTGTACAAAGGCAAAGGTTATACAGGTGAAATTGGGGTTGTTCACGCCCTTCCAACTAAGTATCCTTTGGATCCTAAAAATCCTGCAGACGTTCGTGCTGCTGAATTGGAAGATATCATCCACAACAAATTTATCTTGGATGCGACTTACCTTGGACACTACTCAGATGCAACCATGGAAGGGGTAAACCACATCTTATCAGTAAATGGTGGTAGCTTGGATCTTCGTGAGGAAGACTTTGCAGTCCTTGAAGCAGCTAAAGATTTGAACGACTTCCTTGGAATTAACTACTACATGAGTGATTGGATGGAAGCCTTTGATGGTGAAACTGAAATCATCCACAACGGTAAAGGTGAAAAAGGAAGCTCTAAATACCAAATCAAAGGTGTTGGACGTCGTGTGGCTCCTGACTATGTCCCTCGGACGGATTGGGACTGGATTATCTACCCTCAAGGTTTATATGACCAAATAATGCGTGTCAAGAAAGATTATCCAAACTACAAGAAGATCTACATCACTGAAAATGGACTTGGATACAAAGATGAATTTGTGGACAACACTGTTTACGATGATGGCCGTATTGATTATGTGAAACAACACTTGGAAGTATTGTCTGATGCGATTGCCGATGGTGCAAACGTAAAAGGATACTTCATCTGGTCATTGATGGACGTCTTCTCCTGGTCTAATGGTTATGAAAAACGTTACGGACTCTTCTACGTTGATTTCGATACACAAGAACGTTATCCTAAGAAATCTGCACATTGGTACAAGAAATTAGCTGAAACTCAAGTGATTGAATAACCTCACTTGAACGTATTCTATTTTGTTATCAGATATTCTAGAAAAGGTGGCTCTTTGCCACCCACTACAGTTGACAAAGAGCTGAACTTTGAAGTCGTAGAACTAAAGATGTTTAGAGGCATTGTAGCCAATATCGGCTAAGCCTTTAAAAACGGTAGCTCTATGATTGCAAACAAGTTGGCAAAGTGGTAAAGGAAAACTATTTATAATGGCTAGTTTATCAGATGGAAGCATTTCACTCATAGCTTTTCGGATTAATTGGACGAGCCAAATCAATTGTTTTGACCGACGATTGAAATGACCTCTTTCTAGTAGCTGTCCACAAGGAAAGAGGTGGCAGATGCTGTAGAAATGACGCTGTGACGTTATGCCTAGTTCAGCCTGTAACAAGAGCAAGATAAGAATTGATTCATCTGAAACTTTGGCTAAACTAACATTACGCCGATGTTTGAAGGAATTTGGACAGTAGTTTTGGTAGAAGTGATGACAAATTTGTGATAATTGCTGTACATTCCATTGTAAATGATGAGATTTAGCAGTATACTGCAAGTGGCTCATTTGGACTAACCTCCTATATGTTTCATAACTTACGCTATTTTGAAATGAACTAGCACCACGAGTAAAAGGTATCCTAGTAGCCTTTATCACTGTTAATGTTTATAAATTCTGTGTGCTTCATGACATCACCATCAAGATGCCAAAAGAAGTACCTGGTACTATTTCTCAAACATTAAAAAAGTTGTTGTGGTTGAAACAGCTTATGCCAATACTCTTGGCAATCTTGACCAAAAGACAAATGCTGTCACAGTAACAGAAGAAGCAGCAGCTGGTTACAAAGCTAGCCAAGATGGTCAGTACGAATTTTTGACAGACTTGGTTGATAAGATTAAAGATGTCAAAAATAACAATGGACTTGGCTTCTTTTATTGGGAACCACTCTGGTATAACGGTAATGTCTCATGGGCCACACAAGCAGGAATGTCATATCTTGGCGTTTCAGATGTGACAGGTAACGAATGGGAAAATCAAGCTGTCTTTGATTTCCAAGGAAATGCTTTACGTGGTATCAAAGCCTTCAATTACTCTAATCTAACAAATCTCCTTCAAAACAATAGCTTTGAATGGGACGGTTATACCGAAAGTCCATCATCTTGGAATATTTGGAAAAATGGCCAAATTTCTGGAATCAAGACAGAAATTTACGATAATACGCGTTATAAACTCAGCTTCTGGTCAGACAAGGCTTATGAAAGTTCTATCTATCAAACAGTAGGAAATCTCAGCTCGGGTACTTACAAACTAAGCATCGATGCTATGGGTGATACAGGTCTTGAAACTGCAGAACTTTATATTAAAAATTATGGTGGCAGTGAACAAAAAATCTCTCTCAAAGACTCAAGTACTTGGAAAACCTATACCATTGACAACATTCAAATCACAAACGGACAATGTGAAGTTGGCGTTTACGTCAAATCATCAGCCAACAAATGGCTAAATATCGATAACGTCCGACTAGTGAAAGTTGATTAAAACATTTCTCCCCCAAGAATTTAGTTCTTAGGGGAGTTTTTTATTTTATTTTTTCAGCGCTTTTCGGTAATTGCTTGGACTTTGTCCGAAATGTTTTTTGAAAGCCTTGCTGAAGGCGAGAGCGTCTGGAAAGCCTACAGCGTTTGCGATTTCTGATATGTGAAAAGTCGTGCTGGTAAGCAAATCAGCACTTTTTTCCATGCGGATTTGGATGAGATAATCCTTGAGAGAATAATCTGTTTCTTCTTTGAAAATCTTGTACAAGTAGGAGCGATTTAGATTGAGCTTTTTGGCAATATCACTAATTTTTAATGGATTTCCATATTGTGTGTGAATGATTTTTTTAGCTTGCTTGATGTAATTTTGAATCAAAATACTGCTATCAGACATTGCTTTGCTTGGAAATTCTTCTATTAAAAATGCTAGCAATTTGTAAAGTTCAGCAATCAGCTGAAGCTCTGTAATGTCATCGAGTTTTTGATCACGGAATTGTGTTAATTTGACTAGCTGATCGAGGATTTTAGAGTTGAGCGTTGAATGACAAAAATAGTGTTCAAGAAGTTGTGTTTTATTTAAGATGCTTTCAGCTTTTGAGCCACTAAATCCAACCCAAAGATAAGTCCAAGGGTGCTTGCTATCAGCTTGGTAGAAGGTCATTTTTCCTTTTGGCAAAATGAACATATCACCTGTTTTAAGTTCGGTCGTTGTGCCATCAATTTTGAAAGTTCCCTTGCCATCAACAATGAAATGAAGGACGTAGTTATCCCTAACAGTAGGTCCAAAAGAGTAGTTTTTATCACAAATCTCAGCACCATAATGGTCGACGTTCAGGTCAAAATTATTCGTGCCAAATTCGTTGTAGGTATTTAGAACATTCAAAGTATCAACTCCTTTATAAACAACATTTTACCATATTTGCCCAACATGATACCATTCAAGAGGTAACTAAATGATGGTAAAATTTTAGTAAACAAAGGGAGGAATTATCATGGGAATTCGCATCGAAGGGAATCTTTTTTACATTCAAAGTAAAGAGATGTCAATGATTATCGAAAATAAAGAAGGGGATTTGCTTCTTCGTCATATTGGAGGCAAAATCGCCAAATATCACGGCTCAAACGCGATTTTGGAGAAGGACCACGCTTTTTCAGGAAATCCAACTCCAGATAACCGCACCTTTAGTTATGATACACAACGCCAAGTTTTTGGCGTTCATGGATTCGGAGATTTCCGACAACCATCTCTAAAAATAGCACACGCTAATAACGAATTGACACAATTTAAGTTAACATCTAGTGAGATTTTACATGGTGCAAAAGAAGCAACAGGATTACCTAATCCACATTCAACAGAAGATGCCGAAACTTTAGTTTTGACACTTGAAGACAAAGTCGCTTCGCTAGAATTAAAACTTTACTACACTGCTTATGCTGATTGCAGCACTATTTCAACTCATGCTGAGATTCGAAATTTATCAGATAAAGCAGTTGTTATCAATCGTGCTTTGTCAACCATGCTTGATGTGCCAGCTTCTGATTATGATGTGGTGACATTGCAAGGTGCTTATGCACGTGAAAAAACGGTTCGTCGTCAAAAAGTTGAACAAGGTATTTTCACAGTTGCTTCAAATCGCGGTGCTTCAGGTCATTCCCATACACCTGCCATGATTTTATGTGACCACACAGCAACAGAAGATGCTGGTCAGGCTTTAGCTCTTCAACTGCTTTACAGCGGTAATTTCCAAGCTTTTGTCCAAAAAAATCAATTGAACGAAGTTCGTTTAGGTATCGGAGTCAACGATGATAATTTTGCTTGGCAACTATCAGCTGGCGAGAGCTTTGAAACACCAGTGGCTTTGATGACCTTTTCAAATCAAGGTCTTGGGAAACTTACTCAAGAAAGTCAATTGTTCATTCAAGATCACATCATGCCAAAACAATTTGCACATGCTGAACGTCCAATTCTCATTAACAATTGGGAAGCGACTTATTTTGATTTCAAAAAAGAAAAATTGCTTGATTTAGCTGACGAAGCAAGCAAACTTGGTATCGAGCTTTTTGTTCTTGATGACGGTTGGTTTGGTAATCGATTTGATGATAATCGTGCGCTTGGTGACTGGGTTGTCAACGAAGAAAAACTCGGTGGACCTCTGAATGATTTGATTGCTGAAGTGCATGCCAAAGGTTTGAAATTTGGTTTGTGGTTTGAACCAGAAATGATTTCTGTTGATAGTGACCTTTATCGTGCGCATCCAGATTGGGCTATTCAAGCTGAAGGTCGTGGTCATACTTATTCTCGTAATCAATTGGTGCTCAACCTTGCAAATCCTGATGTCGTAGCCTACATCAAGGTAGCTATTGATAAGATTTTGACAGAAAATGCTATTGATTATGTTAAATGGGATTATAACCGTAACATCACAAATATCGGAAATGGTGATACTTACCTTGCGACCCAAATGCAATCTCATGCTTACATGCTAGGCTTGTATGATTTGGTGTCTTATTTGACAGAAAAACATAGTAACATTCTCTTTGAATCTTGCTCAGGTGGCGGTGGGCGAAATGACCTTGGTATGATGCGCTATTTCCCACAAGTTTGGGCTAGTGACAATACTGATGCTATTTCACGTTTGCCAATTCAATACGGCTCAAGTTACCTTCACCCAACCATTTCAATGGGCTCTCACGTATCAGCAAGTCCTAATCACCAAATGGGTCGCACAACACCGATTGAAACTCGCGGTAATGTTTCCATGATGGGAAATCTTGGCTATGAACTTGATTTGACAAGCTTGCCAGAAAGTGACAAAGAAGTAATTGCTGCTCAGGTTGCACACTACAAAGACATTCGACCAGTTGTCCAATTTGGAAAACAATATCGCCTCATCAATCCAGAAGCAGGTTCAAACGAAGCAGCGGTTCAATTTGTTTATGAAGATAAGGTTGTCGTGACTTACGTTCGTACACTTTCAACGATTGAAACAATTGAAACAACACTTAAGCTGAAAGGTTTGGAAGAAGAAGCTCTTTACTGCTTGCAAGGAACAGACCAAGTTTACTCAGGAGCAGAGCTCATGTACGCGGGCCTCATAGCGATTCTCCCACAAGGTGATTACCTCAGCAAACAATACTATTTCGTGAAACAATAAGGAGGTTTTCCATGAAATGGCCTAAACGATTAATAGTGACTGGAGTGGCAATGTTGACAGCGGCAGCTGCTTTGACATTGACAGCTTGTTCAAAAAACAGTGATTCCTCTAATGATGGCAAGGTAACTATCGAATATTTCAACCAAAAAACAGAAATGGTTGATACGCTAAAAGAAATCATTAAGGATTTTGAAAAAGAAAATCCAAAAATCCATGTCAAAATGACCAGTGTGCCAAGTGCTGGTACTGTTCTAAAAACACGTATGCTTGCAGGTGATGCTCCGGATGTCATTAACATTTACCCTCAGAACGTTGATTTTAAAGAGTGGGCAAAAGCAGGTTACTTTGAGAATATGACTGGAAAAGCATATCTTAAAAACATCAAAAATCATTACGAAAAAAATTATGCTGTCAACGGCAAAATTTATAGCGTCCCGCTATCAGCCAACGTTTCAGGGATTTATTTTAACAAAACAAAATTTGATGAATTAGGCCTCAAAGTTCCAGAAACTTGGGATGAATTTGAAACACTTGTTAAACAGATTAAAGCTGACGGTGAAACGCCATTTGCGCTCGCTGGCAGTGAAGGTTGGACTTTAAATGGCTATCACCAACTAGCTTACATTAGTGTAACTGGTAGCGGCGATAAGGCAAATGATTACCTTCGTTTTTCTCCGGTGAATTCTATTTCAACAGATGACAAAGAAGTAAAAAATGTCTTGAAACGTCTTGATTTATTGGCTGAAAAAGGAAATCAACAATCTAACTGGGAAGGGGCTTCTTATAATGATTCTGTTGTAGCCTTTGCGACTGAAAAAGCTTTAATGTTACCTGGCGGTTCATGGGTATTAGCAGCCATTAAGCAACAAGACCCTAAATTTGACATCTCAACCTTTGCCTTTCCTGGGAATGAAGTTGGTCAAGAAGTGACTGTTGGTGCAGGTGATTTGGCTTTGTCTATCTCATCAGCAAGCAAACACAAAAAAGAGTGCGAAAAATTCATTTCTTATATGGCTTCAGCTAAAGCAATGCAAAAATATTATGACGTCGATGGCTCACCAGTATCTGTAAATGGTGTGGTTGAAGATGAGAACTCTCCCCTTGCTCCGCTTTATCGATTAGCTTTTACAGATAAGCACTATGTTTGGCTTGGTGAAAATTGGACAAGCGAAGAAGACTTCTGGAGTTTGACAGCCAATTATTTGATGAGCGAAGATGCTAAGCAATATACAGATGAATTAAATGCCTTTTTCAATCCGATGAAAGCCGATGTGACGAAGTAGGAGGAAACTAGAATGCGAAAATTTTTAAATAAATATTGGGGCTGGGTGTTCTTGATTGTTCCCTTGATTTTACAAGCAATTTTCTTCTATTTCCCAATGATTCAAGGTGCTTTCTACAGTTTTACAAACTGGACTGGATTGACTTACAATTTTGATTTTGTTGGTGTCAACAATTATAAAATCTTGCTAACGGATACCAAATTCTTTAAAGCTCTTGGCTTTACTTTGATTTTGACCATTGCGTTAATTGTCGGTGAAATTGTGATTGGTATCTGGGTGGCGCGTGCTTTGAATACTAAAATCAAAGGTCAAACGTTCTTTAGAGCTTGGTTCTTTTTCCCAGCTGTTTTGTCAGGGTTGACAGTGTCTTTGATTTTTAAACAAGTTTTTAACTATGGTTTGCCTGCTATCGGCGAAGCTTTGAATATTGAATGTTTAAAAACAAGTCTTTTAGGAACAACTGGCGGTGCTGTTTTTGCAGCAATCTTTGTTATGTTGTGGCAAGGTGTTGCCATGCCGATTATTCTCTTCCTATCTGGTCTTCAAACCATTCCGAGTGAGATTACAGAAGCGGCAGCAATCGATGGCGCAAATAGCAAACAAACGTTCTGGAACATTGAATTACCATATCTGTTACCAAGTATTTCTATGGTCTTTATCATGGCACTAAAAGGTGGCTTAACAGCTTTTGACCAAATCTTTGCTTTGACTGGTGGTGGACCAAGTAATTCAACAACATCAATCGGACTTTTGGTTTACAATTATGCCTTTTCAAGTAACCAATACGGTTATGCTAACGCAATTGCCTTGATTCTTTTTGCCATCATTGTTCTTGTTTCAGTGTTGCAACTTAAATTATCAAGTCGTTTTGAAGTATAGGAGTGAGAGATGAAAAAAGAAGAACGTTATAATACTTTTTGGAAATATGTGCTCTTAATTGCGGGTTCAATTCTGATTTTGATTCCTTTATTAGCAACTGTCTTTAGTTCGTTTAAGACAACTAAGGATATCATGCAACATTTCTTTGCTTTTCCAAATCCTGTCACTCTAAGCAACTACACACGCTTGCTTGCTGATGGCATCGGACATTATTTCTTAAATTCAACGATTATCACCGTTGTATCAGTGATTTTGGTGACTTTATTTATTCCTGCGGCTGCTTATTCAATTGCTCGTAATATGAGCAAAAAACGAGCTTTCAATATCATGTACAGTTTGTTGATTTTGGGAATTTTTGTGCCATTTCAAGTTATCATGATTCCAATCACAGTGATGATGAGTCGACTTGGCTTGACTAATATTTGGGGTTTGATTATCTTGTACTTAACATATGCTGTACCACAAACCTTATTCTTGTATGTCGGATACATCAAGTTAAGTGTTCCTGACAGTTTGGATGAAGCAGCTGAGATTGATGGTGCTGATAAATTCACAACTTATCGCAAAATCGTCTTTCCAATGTTAAAACCAATGCACGCTACAACTTTGATTATCAATGCACTTTGGTTTTGGAATGACTTCATGCTTCCACTCTTGATGCTGAATAAATCATCAGACTCTTGGTCATTGCCACTTTTTCAATACAACTACACAGGACAATACCTCAGCGACTACGGACCAAGCTTTGCATCATACGTCGTTGGTATTATTACTATCACAATCGTTTACCTCATTTTCCAAAAACATATCATTTCAGGAATGAGCAACGGCGCAGTGAAATAAGGAGTCGACGCAGTGTCATTAAGACACAAGGAGGCTCATCTTTTTCACCCAGCCTGTAGCCCGAGTTCAACTTTTGCTGGGTGCTAAAATCCAAAAGGGTAAAGGAGTAACTATGACAATACAAAATAAAACAATGCTTATTACTTACTCAGATAGTCTGGGAAAGAATTTGAAAGAATTAAATGAAAATCTTGGCAAGTATTTTGGAGAAGCTGTCGGCGGGGTTCATCTTTTGCCATTTTTCCCGTCAACAGGTGACCGTGGTTTTGCGCCAGTCGATTATGATGAGGTTGATGCTGCATTTGGGGATTGGGATGACGTGAAGGCATTGGGTGAGAAGTATTATCTCATGTTTGATTTCATGATTAACCATATTTCTCGTCAATCAAAATATTACAAAGATTATCAAGAAAAGCACGAAGCTAGTGCTTACAAGGATATGTTTCTTAACTGGGATAAATTTTGGCCAGAAAATCGTCCGACACAAGCTGATGTGGATTTGATTTACAAGCGTAAAGACCGCGCACCAAAACAAGAAATTCACTTTACGGACGGTTCAGTTGAGCATCTCTGGAACACATTTGGTGAAGAGCAGATTGACCTTGATGTGACAAAAGACGTGACCATGGATTTCATTCGAAAGACCATCGCGCATTTAGCTGAAAATGGTTGCGACCTTATTCGATTAGATGCTTTTGCTTATGCAGTTAAAAAATTAGATACTAATGATTTCTTTGTAGAACCAGAAATCTGGGAATTGCTTGATAAAGTCCGCAGCATTGCTGCGGAATCTGGTACAGAGTTGCTTCCAGAAATTCATGAGCACTATTCAATCCAGTTTAAGATCGCTGAGCACGATTACTATGTTTATGATTTTGCCCTTCCGATGGTGGTTCTTTATAGCCTTTACAGCGGAAATGTTAATCGTTTGGCGAAATGGCTTAAAATGTCTCCCATGAAACAATTTACGACACTTGATACGCACGATGGTATTGGAGTTGTTGATGTCAAAGATATCTTGACGGATGAGGAAATTGATTACACGTCAAATGAACTTTATAAAGTAGGTGCCAACGTCAACCGAAAATATTCAACAGCCGAGTATAATAATCTTGATATCTACCAAATCAATTCAACTTACTATTCTGCGCTTGGGGATGATGACAAGAAATATTTCTTAGCTCGTTTGATTCAAGCTTTCGCGCCAGGCATTCCACAAGTGTATTATGTTGGCTTTTTAGCTGGTAAAAATGATCTTGAATTGTTAGAAAAAACAAAAGAAGGTCGCAATATTAATCGTCATTATTATAGCAGTAGCGAAATTGCAGAAGAAGTCAAACGTCCAGTTGTTCAAGCTTTGCTAAAATTATTTACTTTCCGTAATCAATCGGCTGCTTTTGCCCTGGATGGCAGTATTGAAGTTGATGAACTTGATAGTCACACAATTCTTATTACACGCCGTAATCAAGGCAGTAGTGTTGTCGCACAAGCAAAGATTAATCTAAAAGATTTGACTTATCATATCACAGAAAACGGTCAAGAAATTACCTTTCTATAAAGCTAAAAGCAAGGGATTATCCTTGCTTTTCTCTGCATCTGGGTTTGAGTAATGCAAACGCTTGCGTGAAACAAAAGAAAAAGCTAAAATAGAGACAAAGAATTCTAAAATGAGGTGCGTTATGGAAAAACATTGGTGGCACAAAGCAACGATTTATCAAATTTATCCAAAATCTTTTAAGGACTCAAACGGTGATGGAGTTGGTGATTTAAAAGGAATTATCAGTAAGCTTGATTACCTGCAAAAGCTCGGAATTACAGCGATCTGGCTCTCTCCAGTTTACCAGTCTCCAATGGATGATAATGGCTATGACATTTCAAATTATGAGGCGATTGCTGATATTTTTGGCGATATGTCTGATATGGAAGAATTGCTAGAAGAGGCAAAAGCGCGTGGTATCCGCATCATTATGGACTTAGTGGTTAATCACACGTCAGATGAGCACGCTTGGTTTGTTGAAGCGCATGAAAATCCTGATAGTAAGTATCGTGATTTTTACATTTGGCGTGATAAACCTAATGAGCTCGATTCTATTTTTGGTGGCTCTGCTTGGGAATATGATGGCAAAACTGGGCAATATTATTTGCACTTTTTCAGCAAGAAACAACCTGATTTGAATTGGGAAAATCCGCTGTTACGCCAGTCTGTTTATGATATGATGAATCGCTGGATTGACAAAGGTATTTCTGGTTTTCGTATGGACGTGATTGACATGATTGGGAAGATTCCTGACCGCTTAATCTCAAATAATGGTCCAAAATTGCACGACTACCTTAAAGAAATGCACCAAAAAACTTTAGCCGGAAAAGATTTGTTAACGGTTGGTGAAACTTGGGGAGCAACTCCGGAAATTGCTAAGAAGTATTCATCGCCAGCTGAGAAAGAATTGTCCATGGTATTTCAATTTGAGCATATCGGTCTTCAACACAAGCCAAACGCTTCAAAATGGGAATACGAAAAAGAGCTAAATGTTCCTGCTCTCAAAGCTATTTTCAACAAATGGCAGACAGAACTGGAGCTTGGTCAAGGCTGGAATTCCCTTTTCTGGGACAATCATGATTTGCCGCGCGTGCTTTCTATCTGGGGTGACACTGACGATTATCGTGAAAAATCAGCCAAGGCGCTAGCCATTTCCTTACACTTGATGCGAGGAACGCCTTACATCTACCAAGGAGAAGAAATCGGCATGACTAACTATCCTTTCAAAGATTTGGGAGAAATTGATGATATCGAGTCACTAAATTTTGCCAAAGAAGCCCTTGAAAATGATAAGACACCAGAAGAAGTCATGGATAGCATTCGCATGATTGGACGTGACAATGCTAGAACACCGATGCAATGGGATAATGGCAAGAATGCAGGATTTTCAACAGCTGATAAAACTTGGTTACCAGTTAATCCCAATTACACAGAAATTAATGTACAAGCAGCTCTAGACAATCCAGATTCTATTTTCTACACTTACCAAAAACTCATCAAACTTCGCAAAGAAAACGATTGGTTGATTGATGCGGATTTTGAACTTTTGGATACAGAAGATAAGGTTTTTGCTTATCTTAGAAAAACAGCAGATAAAACTTATTTAGTAGTCGCAAACTTATCAAATCAAGTCCAAGCCTTTGAAACAACTCTTTCTTATCAAGAAACTATCATCAGTAACACCTCAGAGTTAATAGATTTTGAAAATCATGAACTCCAACCATGGGATGCTTTCTGCGTAAAAGTTGGGTAGTAAAAAACAGTTCCTAATTAGGAGCTGTTTTTAGGTTTATTTTGTGCTATCACGTAAAGTCAAGTTGGTAGCTAGTCTTGTCATTGTTGGGACAGTGTGGCGTTTGATAAGTTGGCGATTTAAGATATCAACAGCTGTGCGTCCCATTTCTTCAGTATAGACTGTGATACTGGATAGAGCAGGAAAGACCTGCTTCGTTAGAGATGTGTCATTGAAAGAAATGAGGCTGACGCGGTCAGGAACAGCAATATTAGCTTCTTGAAGCGCACGAAGGGCACCTATGGCTAGAGTGTCATTTGCAACAAAGAAAGCTTGTGGAAGGTCGTCGCCCAATTTTTCGATAGCTTCTTTCATCAAAGCGTATCCTGATGGGGCAGAAAAATCTCCTACAAAGACATAGTCAGGGTTATAGAGATTATTTTCGTAAGCATAGTTTTTAAAGGTACGGAAACGTTGGTCGACAATGAGTTCTTTTTGGTCAGTTGTACGTTCTTCCCCAGCAATCATCCCGATTTTAGTAAATCCTTTTTTCATGAAATAATCGAGAACCTTGACAACGGCGTTATCAAAATCCGTAGTGACGCAAGGGTGACCAGCATTTAAAGTATCACTATCAACGAAAACTAGGTTTTTTGAATGATTTTCTAGACTGTGAATTTGTTGGTCTGAAAATTTACCAATAGCGATAATCCCGCTAACACTTTCTGAAATCGTTAGAATGTCATTGTTAAAATAGCGTACAACGTCATAACCCAGTTCTTGAGCACGTTTTTCAAGACCAATACGAATGCTGTAATAGTAAAGGTCGTTTAGTTCTTCTTGTTCGCTATACCATTGGACAATGGCAATCTTTTGACGTTCTTGTGTGATGTTTGTGTTGCGTTTGTGTTTTTCGTAACCTAATTCTTCAGCAACTGTCAAAATACGGTGACGTGTCTCTTCACCAACTGAGAGGGTTTTATCTTTATTAAGGACACGTGAGACGGTCGCTGACGAAACATTTGCTAGCTTTGCGATATCTTTTAATGTAGCCATAGGTCATCCCTTCTTTCTTGATAGTATTATATCACATCATTAGGAAAAATAAAACTTTTAAGTAAAACTTTAGTAAATATCATTGACTTGTTTTAACTAAGACAGTAAAATGAAACCGTAATCATAATAAAGCAATAAAAAAGGAGACCCTCATGAATACGAAAGAACTTAATCAAGCTTTTATTAATGTTTTTGGAACAGAAGCCGATGCTACATTTTTCTCACCAGGTCGTATTAATCTAATTGGTGAACACACTGACTACAACGGTGGTCACGTATTCCCTGCAGCTATCACTCTTGGAACATACGGGGCAGCTCGTAAACGTGATGATAAAGTTTTACGTTTTTATTCAGCTAACTTTGATGATTTAGGTATTATTGAAGTGTCACTTGATAATCTTACTTTTGATATGAAAGATAGCTGGACAAATTATCCAAAAGGTGTCATTAAATTCTTGCAAGAAGCTGGTCACAAAATTGATAGTGGTTTTGAACTTTACGTCAACGGTAATATTCCAAATGGTTCTGGCTTGTCATCATCAGCCTCACTAGAACTTTTGGTCGGTATCGTAGCCGAAGAATTATTTGACCTTGAAGTTGAACGTTTAGACTTAGTAAAAATTGGTAAACAAACAGAAAATAAATTTATCGGAGTAAATTCTGGTATCATGGACCAATTTGCCATCGGTATGGGTGTTGACAAACAAGCTATCTACCTTGATACAAATACATTAGAATATGAACTTGTTCCACTTGATCTTGGTGACAATGTCATTGTCATCATGAATACTAATAAACGTCGTGAGCTTGCTGATTCAAAATATAACGAACGTCGTGCAGAATGTGAAAAAGCAGTAGAAGAACTTAACCAAGTGCTTGATATCAAGACATTGGGTGAACTTGATTTGCAAAGTTTTGACGAATATAGCTATCTTATTAAAGATGAAAATCGTCTCAAACGTGCCCGCCATGCTGTCTGGGAAAATCAACGTACCCTTCAAGCCAAAGAAGCTTTGATGGCTGGTGAACTTGAAAAATTTGGTCGTTTGGTTAATGCCTCACATGTCTCACTTGAGCATGATTATGAGGTAACAGGTATCGAACTTGATACCCTTGCTCACACTGCTTGGCAACAAGAAGGAGTTCTCGGAGCTCGTATGACAGGAGCGGGATTCGGTGGCTGCGGTATTGCCATTGTTGCTAAAGATAAAGTTGATGAATTTACTAAAAACGTTGGGCAAGTTTACACTGAAACAGTTGGTTATGCGCCAGCTTTCTACATTGCTGAAATCGCTGGTGGTTCACGTGTCTTATCTAGAAAATAATTAAGATTAGAGAGATAAAATGAAACTTTTAGATACTTTTGTCGCTAAGGTAATTGAAGCAAGCGACTATACAGAAGATGATATGTTTTACTTGCGTAACCGTGTCCTAGCCCTTGTGGGTGAGGATGGAGCAGAGCAAGAAACGCAAAAAACAGATTTAATTGCTCTCAAAGAAGAGTTGGTTGACTTAGCTGTAAAAAATGGCAAAGTCGGCGAATTAATGGCAGAAAAAGATTGCTTGGGTGCTGAATTGATGAACTTCATCACACCAATCCCGAGTCAGGTGAATCGTCGTTTCTGGGACACTTATGCTAAATCTCCTCAACAAGCTGTCGCAGATTTTTATGACCTAAGCAAACGTAATGACTACATTAAAATCGCTGCAATTGCCAAAAATATTGCCTTTACGACGCCGTCACAATACGGTGATATTCAGATTACGATTAATTTATCAAAACCTGAAAAAGACCCTAAAGCAATTGCTGCTGCTAAGTTAACCAAGGCATCTTCTTATCCAAAATGTCAGTTATGTATGGAAAATGAAGGCTATCAAGGTCGAATTAATCACCCAGCGCGTGCTAATCACCGCATCATTCGCTTGAATCTTGGCGATGAAAAATGGGGCTTCCAATACTCACCATATGCCTATTTTAATGAACATTGCATTATCCTAAATACTGAGCATGTGCCGATGGTTATCAGTAAAAATACTTTTGCGCAGTTGCTTGATATTGTCGATATTTTCCCAGGTTACTTTGCTGGGTCAAATTCAGACTTGCCAATCGTCGGTGGGTCAATCTTGACACACAATCACTATCAAGGTGGTCGTCATGTCTTTCCAATGGAAATAGCCGAGCTGGACAATGAATTTCATTTTAAAGGTTATTCTGATGTGACAGCAGGTATTGTCAAATGGCCAATGTCAGTGCTTCGTTTACGTAGTCAAAACAAGGCACGCTTGGTTGAGTTGGCTGAAAAAATTCGTTTGGCATGGCGCGATTATTCTGACGAAAGTATTGATGTATTAGCTTATACAGGCGACACACCACATCACACAGTTACTCCAATTGCACGCAAACGTGATGGTCAATTTGAACTGGATATCGTTCTTCGAGACAATCACACGACAGCTGAATTTCCAGACGGTGTTTATCATCCACATGCTGATGTGCAACACATTAAAAAGGAAAATATTGGACTTATCGAAGTTATGGGGTTAGCTATTTTACCGCCACGTCTGAAAGATGAACTGCTAGAAGTTGAAAAATATCTTTTGAACCAGTATAATGAAATCGCTGACTATCATAAAGATTGGGCAGATGAGATTAAAAAACGTACGGATATTACGGCTGATACAGTGCATAATATTGTACAAGAAGAAGTTGGACACGTTTTTGTTCGTGTTCTAGAAGATGCCGGTGTTTACAAACGTGATGAAAAAGGTCAAAAATCCTTTATGCGTTTTGTAAATAGCATTGGGTTAGAATAGGAGAAATAAATGTCAATTTTGGTGCTTGGTGGAGCTGGCTACATCGGCTCTCACATGGTTGATCGTTTAATTGAAAAAGGTGAAGAAAAAGTTGTTGTTGTCGATAGTTTGGTGACAGGACACCGTGCAGCGGTTCATCCTGACGCAAAATTCTATCAAGGAGATCTTGCTGATCAAGATTTCATGCGTAAGGTTTTAACAGAAAATCCTGATGTGGATGCTGTCATTCACTTTGCGGCTTATTCATTGGTTGCAGAATCAATGGAAAAACCATTGAAATACTTTGATAACAACACTGCTGGCATGATTAAATTGCTTGAAGTGATGAATGAATTTGGTGTTAAATACATTGTTTTCTCATCAACAGCAGCAACTTATGGTATTCCAGATGAGCTTCCAATCAAAGAAACAACACCACAACGCCCAATCAACCCATACGGTGAAAGTAAACTCATGATGGAAACTATTATGAGATGGGCTGACCAAGCTTATGGCATTAAGTTTGTCCCACTTCGTTATTTCAATGTTGCTGGTGCTAAACCAGATGGTTCTATCGGTGAAGACCATGGGCCAGAAACACACTTGTTGCCAATTATTTTGCAAGTAGCACAAGGTGTTCGTGAAAAAATCATGATTTTTGGTAATGATTACAACACACCGGATGGTACAAATGTGCGTGACTACGTTCACCCATTTGACTTGGCAGATGCTCATTTACTTGCTGTAAAATATCTTCGCGAAGGTAACCAATCAACAGCCTTTAACCTAGGTTCTTCAACTGGTTTTTCAAACCTTCAAATCCTTGAAGCAGCTCGTAAAGTAACTGGTAAAGAAATTCCAGCTGAACTTGCAGACCGTCGCCTTGGTGACCCAGATACGCTTATCGCATCATCAGATAAAGCGCGTGAAATCCTTGGTTGGAAACCTCAATTTGACGATATTGAAAAAATCATTGCATCTGCTTGGGCATGGCACTCAAGCCATCCAAATGGATACAACGACCGTTAATATGACATAAATCTAGTCTGAGACATTTGTCTCAGGCTTTTTGTGCATTGTATAGAATGATATGAAAAAGGATGAGATTATGAAAGTGATTAGCACGAATTGCTTAGATGACAAGCAGAGACTGGCTGCTGAAAAATTGATTAGAGAGGTTCAAAATTTTGATGGGACACACCGCATTCCCTACTTATCCAATAATCTTAATTTTGACCAAAAAATGCCAGCTTTCTTTTTAGCTTATGAGAAGAATCAACTTGGGGGTGTTGACAGTCTATGCTGATGAGCCAGACGAGGCAGAAGTTGCTATTTTGGTTCACCCAAATTATCGACGCTTAGGGTACGCTAAAGAATTGTTTCATGTTTTCCGTGAAACCATGAAAGAGTACCACCTGAATTTTACGGTAATGTCGGAGCGAGCTTTCTTAGCAAAACAGCCAGATATGCTGGCTAATCTTGACATGACTTTAGAAGATGATTTTGAGTATTGGCTTAGTCGACAACGAAAGGCCTATTTGCTTGAAAAGCGTGATGACTTGTTGGTTACCAAAGCTAGTAGAGAACACTTTGAAGCTATTGCAGACTTTCAAGCGAAAGCTTTCGATGAATCTTATGATGTTACCTTATGTTACGCCAAAGAGGCTTTGGTTGATGAAACTGGAAAACTTTATATCGTGATGAAAGACGAGAAAGTTGTTGCTTCTTGCACGGTGGATTTTAGCACGACTTATAATTACCTTTATGGTTTAGTAGTTTCTGAAGGATATCGCGGCCAAGGGATTGGAACTTATTTTATGAAAGTGCTTGTCAATGACTTGTTAGCTGAAAACGATAAGGCTTTTCAAATTGCAGTTGAATCAGATAATTTAGCTGCTAAACGTCTTTATGAAAACTTAGGTTTTGAAGAACGGACGTAGGTTGTTTACGCTAAGATGACTGACGCTAGTAAACTTTGGAAGTTTTAACGGTCATTTCTTGCGTTGTTAAATGTAATTTGGTATAGTTGTCATTAAGCTTATATTTATGGAGGATTCTTATGCCAACAGTTATTATGTTGCTCGTTATGGTTGGTTTGATTTGGTTCATGCAACGTTCTCAAAAGAAACAAGCACAAGCCCGTCAAGATCAACTTAAAGCATTGCAAAAAGGTGATGAAATCGTAACAATCGGTGGTCTTTACGGTGTTGTTGATGAAGTTGACACTGCTAACCAAAAAATGGTTTTGGATATCGATGGTGTTTATCTAACATTTGAACTTGGTGCTTTAAAACGTGTTGTTAACAGAGCTGAACAAGAGGTTGTTGAAGAAGTAGTTGAAGAAACAACTGAAGCAGCTCAAGATACTGCCGTTGAAAGTGAAGACTAATCATAGAAATTACCAGATGAGAAATCATCTGGCTTTTTTTATGCCAATATTCCCTAAAAGCCATCAATTAAGTAGAGAAAAAATGGCTATTTTATGGTAAAATATTATGATGAGTATGCTTTTAAGGAAATTGTATGTTTAAATTTAATTTTAGAAAAAAGAAAGAGGCTGTAAGCCTTGACAAAATTCCAAATCATATTGGAATTATTATGGACGGAAACGGTCGTTGGGCTAAGAAACGCATGCAACCACGTGTCATGGGACACAAGGCTGGTATGGATGCTTTGCAGGATGTGACGATTGCTAGCTCAGAACTTGGTGTAAAAGTTTTGACAGTCTACGCTTTCTCAACAGAAAACTGGTCACGACCCGAGGACGAAGTCAAATTCATTATGAACTTACCCGTTGAGTTCTTCGATAAATATGTCCCTGAATTGGACGCTAATAATGTCAAAGTTCAAGTTATTGGTGAGACAAATCGTTTGCCAAAAGCAACTTTTGATGCGATGAAACGTGCTTGCGAACAAACGAAGCACAATTCTGGTCTTATTTTGAATTTTGCGCTTAACTATGGCGGCCGTTCAGAAATTACAGAAGCGGTTAAAAATATTGCCCAAGAAGTGCTTGAAGCAAAAATCAGCCCAGATGATATTACAGAAGATGTGATTTCGAATCATTTGATGACGAATCACTTACCGTACTTGTATCGTGATCCGGATCTGATTATTCGAACAAGTGGTGAACTTCGTCTTAGTAATTTTCTACCATGGCAATCAGCATATAGTGAATTTTACTTCACACCTGTTTTATGGCCTGATTTCAAAAAAGACGAGTTGATTAAGGCGATTGCTGAGTACAATCAACGCCATCGCCGTTTTGGTGGAATCTAGAAAGGAAATATCATGAAACAACGTGTGATTTGGGGAGCGATTGCCCTATTGATTATGCTGCCGTTTCTATTGCATGGAGGCCTATCGTTTCAAGTCTTTGTAGGCTTTTTAGCAATGGTTGGTGTGGCAGAAATGTTACGTATGAAACATCTTGAATTTTTCTCAATTGAAGGTGTTTTGTCAATGCTTGGTGCCTTTGTTTTGACAGTGCCTTTGGATAACTACTTTACATCACTACCGATAGATTCTAACTTTGCCGTCTATGGGTTGTTGGTTTTCTTGCTTTTGGCAGGAACAGTTATCAATTGTGATGATTATTCATTCGATGATGTCTCTTATCCGATTGCAGCTAGCCTTTATGTGGGAATTGGTTTCCAAAACTTGGTCAATGCTCGTATGGGTGGCTTAGATAAAGTGCTCTTTGCTTTATTTATTGTATGGGCAACTGATATCGGTGCTTATATGATTGGTCGTCGTTTTGGTCAACGTAAATTGATGCCGAAAGTTTCTCCAAATAAAACTATCGAAGGTAGTCTTGGCGGGATTGCTTGCGCTGTTGTCGTTTCATTTATCTTTATGTTGATTGATAAAGCTGTTTACGCTCCGCACAATCTCTTTGTTATGTTAATTTGCGTTATTTTGTTTAGTATTTTTGGTCAATTCGGTGATTTGGTTGAAAGTGCGATTAAACGTCATTTTGGCGTTAAAGATTCTGGAAAACTTATCCCTGGTCATGGTGGTATCCTAGACCGCTTTGATTCAATGATTTTTGTTTTCCCAATTATGCATCTATTTGGTCTTTTTTAATTGAGTTGTTTGGCAATGGCCACAAACTTTTGGAGTTTGCTTACTAGTGAATGGTTATTAGGATAATAATGTTACTGGTATAGAGAGGAGCAAAATGCTCGGAATTATAACGTTTATTATTGTTTTTGGGATCTTAGTTATTGTCCACGAATTTGGTCACCTATATTTTGCTAAAAAAGCAGGTATCTTAGTGAGAGAATTTTCTATCGGGATGGGCCCGAAAATCTTTTCTCATTTTGATAAGGAAGGGACAGCTTATACGTTTCGTATTCTTCCTTTAGGTGGTTATGTCCGTATGGCAGGCTGGGGTGATGATACCACTGAAATCAAGACGGGTACACCAGCTAGCCTGAGTTTGAACAAAGACGGACTTGTGACACGTATTAATTTGTCACACAAACAGTTGGATAATACAGCTCTTCCTATGAATGTGACTTCTTATGATTTGGAAGATAAATTAGAAATCACAGGATTGGTTTTAGATGAGCAAAAGACATACACTGTTCATCACGATGCCACAATCGTTGAAGAAGATGGCACAGAGATTCGCATTGCGCCCCTTGATGTGCAGTATCAAAATGCTACTGTCTGGGGACGTTTGATGACAAACTTTGCTGGTCCGATGAATAATTTTATTCTAGGAACGCTAGCTTTCATCTTACTTGTCTTTATGCAAGGTGGAGTCCCGAATCCCTCGACAAATGCTGTGCGAGTGACTGACGGTGGTGCCATGCAAGCTGCAGGTGTCAAAGATGGTGACAAGGTATTGGCAGTCGGTGATTACAAAGTCTCAAATTGGTCTGAATTGACTGAGGCTGTTGCCAAATCGACAAAAGGTATTTCAAAAGATACCACGATTCCTGTTACCGTAAAAGATGCTTCTGGAAAAACAAAGACTCTTGATATTAAGCCAGTCAAAAATCATGGTAGCTATCTTATCGGAGTTTCTTCAGCTTTGAAAACAGGTTTCTGGGACAAGATTACTGGTGGCTTCCAAATGTCTTGGCAAAGTGCCATGTTAATTTTAAATGCTTTAAAAGGTATTGTGTCAAATTTCAGCTTGGATAAACTTGGTGGTCCCGTCGCTATGTATCAGGCGTCAAGTCAAGCAGCTTCCTATGGATTGACATCAGTGATTAATCTGTTAGCTCTCTTGTCAATTAACCTTGGAATTGTTAACCTTATCCCGATTCCAGCTTTGGATGGTGGGAAAATCTTGATGAATCTTATCGAGATTGTTCGTCGTAAACCACTCAAACAAGAAACAGAAACTTATGTCACTCTAGTTGGTGTAGTCATCATGATTATCTTGATGATTGCCGTTACTTGGAATGATATTATGCGAGTTTTCTTCTAACTTACATAAAGACTAATCAATAATTTAGTACATCATATTTTGAATACACATTTTTTAGAAAGGAATTGATACGGTCTTCTCTAAAGATACGAGTAAGTGAGCTACTTGCCTAAACAACAAGCGGCTTACTTATTTTCGTGATTTGACCGCAATATTTTATTATGAAACAATCACAAACGCTTATCCCAACGCTTCGCGAAATGCCAAGCGACGCTCAAGTTATCAGTCACGCTCTTATGGTTCGTGCTGGTTATGTTCGCCAAGTCTCAGCAGGTATCTATGCTTACCTACCACTTGCTAACCGCACAATTGAAAAATTCAAAAAAATCATGCGTGAAGAGTTTGAAAAAATCGGTGCCGTTGAAATGCTTGCACCAGCACTTTTGAACGCTGATCTTTGGCGTGAATCAGGTCGTTACGAAACTTACGGTGAAGACCTTTATAAACTTAAAAATCGCGATAAATCAGACTTTATCCTTGGACCAACTCACGAAGAAACATTTACAAGCCTTGTTCGTGATGCGGTTAAATCATACAAACAATTGCCACTTAACCTTTATCAAATCCAATCTAAATACCGTGATGAAAAACGTCCACGTAACGGACTTCTTCGTACGCGTGAATTTATCATGAAAGACGGTTACAGTTTCCACGCAGACTACGAAGGTTTGGATAAAACTTACGAAGAATACCGCAAAGCTTATGAAGTAGTCTTCACACGTGCAGGACTTGATTTCAAAGGTATCATCGGTGATGGTGGTGCTATGGGTGGTAAAGACTCTCAAGAGTTTATGGCTATCACTCCAGACCGTACAGACCTTGACCATTGGGTTGTTCTTGACAAATCAATCGCTTCAATCGATGAAATTCCAGAAGATGTATTAGAAGATATCAAAAAAGAATTGTCATCATGGTTGGTTTCAGGGGAAGATACTGTTGCTTACTCAACAGAATCAAGCTATGCTGCTAACCTTGAGATGGCAAGCAACGAATACAAACCATCAACAAAAGTTGTTGCTCAAGAAGATGTTAAACGTGTGGAAACACCTAACTGTAAATCAATCGATGAAGTGGCTGCTTTCTTGAACGTTGATGATGAACAAACAATCAAAACACTTCTATTCATTGCTGATAAAGAACCAGTTGTTGCTCTTCTTGTCGGAAACGACCAAGTCAACGATGTTAAATTGAAAAACTACCTTGGTGCTGACTTCCTTGACCCAGCTACTGAAGAAGATGCTGTTAAGGTCTTTGGAGCAAACTTTGGCTCACTTGGCCCAGTTAACCTTCCTGAAAACGTTCGTATCGTGGCTGACCGCAAAGTACAAGATGTTGCTAATGCAGTTGTTGGTGCTAACGAAGATGGTTACCACTTGACTGGTGTTAACCCAGGACGTGACTTTGAAGCAGAATACGTTGATATTCGTGAAGTTAAAGAAGGTGAAATCTCACCAGACGGTAAAGGTGTTCTTAAATTCGCTCGTGGTATCGAAATCGGACACATCTTCAAACTTGGTACTCGCTATTCAGAAAGCATGGGTGCTACAATCCTTGACCAAAACGGTCGTGCTGTGCCAATCATCATGGGATGCTATGGTATCGGTGTTAGCCGTATCCTGTCAGCTGTTATCGAACAACACGCTCGTCTCTTCGTTTCTAAAACACCAAAAGGTGCTTACCGCTTTGCATGGGGTATTAACTTCCCTAAAGAATTGGCACCATTTGATGTTCACGTTATCACTGTTAACGTGAAAGACGAAGAAGCACAAGCTTTGACAGCTAAAGTAGAAGCTGAATTGGTTGAAAAAGGTTACGAAGTTTTGGTTGATGACCGTAACGAACGTGTCGGATCAAAATTCTCAGATAGCGATCTTATCGGACTTCCAATCCGTGTGACAGTTGGTAAAAAAGCTGCTGATGGTATCGTAGAAGTTAAAATCAAAGCAACCGGTGATACAATCGAAGTTAACGCTGAAAACCTTATTGAAACACTTGAAATTTTGACAAAAGAAAACTAATAAGATTTAGGTCGAGAGCGTAGGCCCGACCTTTTTCTTTTGTCTCGAAAAATGCTCACTTTTATGATAAAATTGAAAGACGATATTGATAGATAAAGAAGTAAAAGGGCGGCTCATGTCCCTCTTTTACTTAGGATAGAAAGATAGATTTTTGGAATTGAGGTAATTGACGTTTTATGTCAGAGTTATTTAAAAAATTGATGGAGCAAATCGATATGCCGCTTGAAATGCGACAATCTTCTGCTTTTTCATCTGCAGATATTCGTGAAGTTAAGGTACACTCAGTATCCCGCCTCTGGGAATTCTATTTTTCATTTGCAGAGATTTTGCCGATTGAGATTTATCGTGAGTTAGCTTATCGCTTGGTTAATACCTTTAAGCAAGCGGATATTACAGCGACTTTTGATATTCAGGCAGAAAAAATTGATTTCTCACAACCACTTTTACAAGCTTACTATGAAGAAGCTTTTGAGTATGCTCCGTGTGATAGCGCTAGCTTTAAAGCCTCTTTTAGCAAGTTGAAAGTTTCTTATGATGGTGAAAAAATATTGATTGCAGCGCCAGCTTTTGTTAATAATGACCATTTCCGAAAAAATCATTTGCCAAATTTGGCTCGTCAATTTGAAGCTTTTGGTTTCGGAAAAGTGATGGTTGATATGGTTTCTGATGAAGCTATGACTCAAGCGCTTCGTGAAGATTTTACAAATAATCGTGAAGCCATGGTAGAAAAAGCAGTGCAGGAAAATCGTGAGGCTGTCAAATCCCTTGAAGCATCAATACCACCAGCTGAAGAAGCTCCAAAACCAAAGTTTGATTTCAAAGAACGTGCCAAACAACGCCGTGCAGGTTTTGAAAATGCTGAAATCACGCCGATGGTTGAAATCACAACAGAAGAAAACCGCATTGTCTTTGAGGGAATGGTTTTTGATGTTGAAAAGAAAACTACCCGTACAGGTCGTCATATCATCAATTTCAAGATGACAGATTATACATCAAGCTTTGCCATGCAAAAATGGGCTAAAGATGATGAAGAATTGAAAAAATGTGACATGATTGCCAAAGGTTCATGGCTTCGTGTTCGCGGAAATATTGAGAACAATAATTTTACGCATGCCCTTACCATGAATGTGCAAGATGTCAAAGAAATTGTTCACCACGACCGCAAAGATTTGATGCCAGAAGACCAAAAACGTGTGGAATTCCATGCGCATACGAACATGTCAACCATGGATGCTTTGCCAACGGTTGAAGAGTTAATTGATACAGCTGCTAAATGGGGTCACAAGGCTGTTGCCATCACTGACCATGGAAATGTTCAAAGTTTTCCTCATGGTTATCACAGAGCTCGTAAGGACGGTATTAAGGCTATTTTCGGATTGGAAGCTAATATTGTTGAAGATAAGGTGCCGATTGCTTACAATCCTGTTGACTTAGAGTTAAATGAAGCGACTTACGTCGTATTTGACGTGGAAACAACAGGACTTTCTGCGGTGCACAATGATTTGATTCAGATTGCTGCTTCAAAAATGTATAAAGGTAATATTGTTGAGCAGTTTGACGAATTCATCAATCCAGGTCACCACTTGTCAGCCTTTACGACAGAATTGACTGGTATCACGGATAATCATGTCCGTAATGCAAAACCAATCGAACAAGTCCTTCAAATGTTTCAAGATTTCTGTAAAGACACTGTTTTGGTTGCCCACAATGCAACCTTTGACGTTGGCTTTATGAATGTTAACTACAAACGTCATGATATGCCAACTATCACACAGCCAGTTATTGATACACTTGAATTGGCACGAAACCTTTACCCAGAATACAAACGTCATGGTTTGGGACCGTTGACCAAACGTTTTCAAGTCTCTCTTGAACACCATCACATGGCCAACTACGATGCCGAAGCAACTGGTCGCCTACTCTTTATTTTCTTGAAAGAAGCGCGTGAAAATCATGGTCTTACCAACATGATGGACTTGAACACTAAGCTGGTGGCTGAGGACTCTTATAAGAAAGCTCGCGTTAAGCATGCGACGATTTATGTTCAAAACCAAACTGGGTTGAAAAACATCTTCAAGCTGGTCAGTCTTTCAAATGTTAAATATTTTGAAGGAGTAGCGCGTATTCCAAGAACGGTTCTTGATGCGCACCGTGAAGGACTTCTGTTAGGAACAGCTTGTTCAGAAGGTGAAGTTTTTGATGCTGTTTTGACATCAGGTGTGGAAAAAGCTGTTGAAGTGGCTAAATACTATGATTTCATTGAAGTCATGCCGCCTGCCATTTATGCACCGCTATTGGTACAAGGAACAATCAAAGACGAAGAAGGCATTCGTCAAGTCATTCGTGATTTGATTGAGGTTGGACGTCGTGTGAACAAGCCTGTTCTTGCGACTGGTAATGTTCACTACATTGAACCAGAAGATGAAATTTACCGTGAAATTATCGTCCGTAGTTTGGGACAAGGGGCACCGATTAACCGTCCGATTGGTCGTGGTGAAGATGCTCAGCCAGCCCCACTACCAAAAGCGCATTTCCGCACAACCAATGAAATGTTAGACGAATTTTCTTTCCTTGGTGAAGGCTTGGCTTATGAAATCGTCGTTAAGAATACGAATGATTTTGCTGAGCGCTTTGAAGAAATCGAAGTGGTTAAGAAAGATTTGTACACGCCATTCCTCGAAAAATCAGAAGAACGTGTCGCAGAGATGACTTATCAAAAAGCCTTCGAAATCTATGGTAACCCATTACCAGATATTGTTGACCGACGTATTGAAAAAGAATTGACTTCGATTTTGGGTAACGGATTTGCCGTGATTTACTTGGCGTCTCAAATGCTGGTTATTCGTTCTAATAAACGTGGTTACTTGGTTGGTTCACGTGGATCTGTTGGTTCAAGTTTTGTGGCAACCATGATTGGGATTACCGAAGTTAACCCAATGCCACCACATTATGTCTGTCCAAATTGTCAGCATTCAGAATTTATCACTGATGGTTCTGTCGGTTCAGGTTACGACCTTCCTGACAAGGATTGCCCAAAATGTGGAACACGTTATAAGAAAGATGGACATGATATTCCGTTTGAAACCTTCCTTGGGTTTGATGGGGATAAGGTTCCCGATATCGATTTGAACTTCTCTGGTGATGACCAACCATCTGCCCACTTGGATGTTCGTGATATTTTCGGTGAACAATACGCTTTCCGTGCAGGAACTGTTGGTACTGTCGCTGACCGTACGGCTTATGGATTTGTTAAAGGTTATGAACGTGATTATGGCAAGATGTATCCGGAAGCAGAAGTTGAGCGTTTGGCGCAAGGGGCTGCAGGGGTGAAACGTACGACTGGACAACACCCAGGTGGTATCGTTGTTATTCCAAACTACATGGATGTTTATGACTTTACACCAGTTCAATACCCAGCGGATGATCTTTCAGCTGAATGGCAAACCACTCACTTTAACTTCCACGATATCGATGAAAACGTCTTGAAGCTTGATATCCTCGGTCATGATGATCCGACGATGATTCGTAAGTTGCAAGACTTGTCTGGTATTGATCCCAAAGATATTCCTGCGGATGACCCAGATGTTATGGCGCTCTTCTCAGGTACTGAAGTGCTTGGTGTAACTCCTGAACAAATCGGAACACCGACAGGTATGCTTGGTATCCCAGAATTCGGAACAAACTTTGTTCGTGGCATGGTTGAAGAAACGCACCCAACGACCTTTGCCGAATTACTTCAGTTATCAGGGCTATCACATGGTACCGACGTATGGCTTGGAAATGCCCAAGATTTGATTAAAGAAGGTATCGCGACACTGAAAACCGTTATCGGTTGTCGTGACGATATCATGGTTTACCTCATGCACGCGGGACTAAATCCAAAAATGGCCTTTACCATCATGGAACGTGTGCGTAAAGGACGCTGGTTGAAGATTTCTGATGAAGAACGTAATGGCTACATTCAAGCAATGCGTGACAATAATGTGCCTGATTGGTACATCGAATCTTGTGGTAAAATCAAGTACATGTTCCCGAAAGCCCACGCGGCTGCCTACGTATTGATGGCCCTTCGTGTGGCCTACTTCAAGGTTCACTACCCACTTTATTATTACTGCGCCTACTTCTCAATTCGTGCCAAAGCTTTTGATATCAAGACAATGAGTGCTGGTCTTGATGCCGTTAAAGAACGCATGGCTGAGATTTCAACCAAACGTAAAAATAATGAAGCTTCAAACGTTGAAATTGACCTTTATACAACACTCGAGTTGGTCAATGAAATGCTTGAACGTGGCTTTAAATTTGGTCAATTAGACCTTTACCGTAGTGATGCAACAGAGTTTATCATTGACGGTGATACCCTTATTCCACCATTTGTAGCTATGGATGGTCTGGGAGAAAACGTTGCAAAACAAATCGTTAAAGCGCGTGAAGAAGGTGAATTCCTTTCTAAAATGGAACTCCGCAAACGCGGTGGTGTTTCGGCAACACTAGTTGAAAAAATGGATGAAATGGGAATCCTAGGTAACATGCCAGAAGATAACCAACTCAGTTTGTTTGACGATTTCTTCTAAAATCATTACAATAATAAAAAAGAGCGAACAAATTATTTTCAGACTGTCTGAGGTAATTTGTTCGTTTTCGTATCAGTTAAAATATCAGGAGGAAACATGTCAGATATTACGAATACCGCTGTAAAAGCCATGGTTGTTTTGCGAAAAGCGTATCGAACAATTGATGCTAAAACGTCAGAATCATTCAAGGAAGATGATTTAACGCAAACTCAATTTAGTGTTTTGGATGTTCTTTACAGCAAAGGTCCCATGAAAATCGGTGAGTTAATGGAAAGTATCTTGGCAACGTCTGGCAACATGACGGTAGTAATTCGTAACATGGAGAAAAAAGGATGGGTGACCCGTCACACTTGTCCAGACGATAAACGTGCTTATCTGGTAACTCTAACAGATGCTGGTCGTCAGGTTATTGAGCGCGCTTTGCCGCTACACATCGAAAAAATCCAAGACATCTTTTCAGTTCTCACTGAAGAAGAGCAAAAGGAGCTTATCCGACTTCTAAAAAAATTTAAGCCGCGTGAGCATATTAATTTACAAAAGTAGCAATAATTCGTACAATGACAATATAGAGAAAGTACTATTTAGTGATAAATAACTTTTAACAGACTAATTAACCTTAAAAGGGAGATATATCATGAAAAAAATTCTATTTGTTGTTGGTTCATTACGTGAGGGATCTTTTGATCAACAATTTGCTCAAAATGCTGAAAAAGCACTTGAAGGCAAAGCAGAAGTATCATACCTAGACTGGTCACAGGTTCCGGTCTTTTCACAAGATTTGGAAGCTAACACACCAGCTGCTGTGCAAGCTGCACGTGACGCTGTCTTGGCAGCTGATGCTATCTGGTTCTTCTCACCAGTTTATAACTTTGCGATTCCTGGTTCAGTAAAGAACTTGCTTGACTGGTTGAGCCGTGCCCTTGATCTTTCAGATACAACAGGTGCTTCAGCACTTAATGACAAAGTCACAACTGTTTCAATCCTTGCAAACGGTGGACACGAACAAGTAGCCGAAGCTTACCGTGCCTTGTTCCCATTCATCCGTACGAAATTTGTTGATGAAATCACAACAACACGTGTGAATGACTCTGCTTGGGCAGATGGCAAGTTCATTGCAACTGATGAAGTCATTGCTAACCTTGAAAAACAAGCAGAAGCAGTTCTAGCTGCAATTGATTAATTCTTAATTTTAGTTAGTTTTTAACAGAAAAAAGCACACTTTTTACAGTGTGCTTTTATTATGTATGGTCGTAAAAAAAGAGGTTTTCAACCTCTTTTTTAGCTTATTCAACAATTAGCATGCCATCTTTAATGGCAAATGGATTTTTTTCATCGATGCGGTCGTAGAACATGATACCGTTTGTGTGGTCGATTTCGTGTTGGACAACGATTGAGTTGTAACCTTTAAGTTTGATGCGGTGTTTTTCACCGTTTTTGTCGAAGTATTCAACAGTCACACGAGAATGACGAACAACGTATCCTTCAACGACACGATCAACAGACAAGCAACCTTCACCATCAGCAAGAGCAGCGTCTTGAACTGAGTGAGCAACAACTTTTGGATTGTACATAACTTCTTGCAAGCTGTAAGCTTCTTTTGGTGGGTTACCATCTTTGTCTTCCATATTTGGAACAAGAACAGCAATGATTCGTTTTGAAACGTTCAATTGAGGTGCTGCAAGTCCGACACCGCCGCGTAAGCCCATTTTTTCAGCAGTTACAGGATCTTGTGAATTTTTCAAGAACTGCATCATTTTTTCACCCAAAATGATTTCTTCATCAGATAAAGGGAATGTGACGTCGTCACAAACTTGACGCAAAGTTGGGTGACCTTCGCGAATAATATCATTCATATTGATTAAATGACTTGGTTTTGCTAGTTTTTCAATAACTGACATAGTTTCTCCTCTAATTATTCTATATAACACTATAGCATAAAAATGCTTAACGAGAAAGCTATTGGCTTAGTTAGTAATCTTCAAGTTGATAAGTTTCTTCATATCTTTGATATAATAATAGGGGCGACGTTTTTCGATGATTCCTGAATCGATGAATTCGTGAATTACGCGAAGTAAGTGACGATAGCTGACGCTAAATGAATCAGCAAGACTGGTTAATTCTAATTTGAAGACGCCTTTGTCTTCAATCGCCAAGATGTGAGTGGCTAGACGTTCTTTAAGTGTGTAATTCAAATTGGTAGAAGCGCGAATATTTTGCTCATAAAGTGATTGAGCGAGCCCTCTACTGAGATTTAGAAGCAAATCATTATCCGCTAATAATTCCTCGCGAATCCCAGTTAAAGGGAGTTGGATGACTAAGGTATCCTCAAGAGCGACAACTGAGGACACAATTGGCTGATCAGTTAATAATTCAATATCTCCGATAAGTGTTGTTTTTTCTTTGATATCTAAAATATGCTCTTTTCCGTTAAATAAGCGACGAACAATTTTTAATTTTCCCTTTGCAAAATAAGAGAGTGCTGTTAAGGCTTCTCCTTGGTGACAAATCGCATCTCCAGCAACTAATTCACGGACTTGCAATTTATCAAAATAATGTCTAGGAAAGATTTTTTCAAGCTGATAGTCTTGGATATATTTTTCTAAAGACACACAGACCTCCTTTTTTGTGACAAAAGTCATATTTTTATGCGCTAACTTTGATTATACTGGAAATGATGAAAAAAACAAGTAAGGAGTTTCTATGAAAACATTTTTGGAGAAATTTAGTCTCCTATCTCTATCTTTGATGCTGGTCTCGACGTTATCTCCGTCGACAGCATTACCCCAAATGATTACAACATTTCATCAACAAGGATACGCTGCTAGTCAGGTGGAATTTCTATTTTCACTATCATCTTTTGCGATTCTTGCCATGTTGTTACTAAATCCAATTATCGAACGTCTAATCTCTGAACGTCTCAGTATCATCTTAGGTCTTCTTTTGATTGCCTTTGGTGGTAGTATGCCAGTCGTTTTTCAGACTTATTCATTAGTTTTTGTATCACGTATTTTGCTTGGTATCGGAATTGGTTTGATTAATTCTCGTGCCATTAGTATTATCAGTGAGACTTATGCTGGACGTGAACAAGCTCAGATGCTTGGGCTTCGTGGTTCCTTTGAAATTATTGGTAATGCTTTATTGACCATGATTGTTGGTTTCATTGTTGTTATTGGTTGGTCATGGACATTCAGTGTTTACTTATTTGCTTTGCCGATTCTTGCTGTTTACCTTGTTTTTGCACCAAAACCTAAGGTTGAAGTGGCAGAAGTCCAACAAGATGAGGCTCGTGCTAAATTTAAAAAAGAAGATATCTTGTATATCGTCGGACTATCTTTATTGGCAGGTTTTGTTATTAATATCAATAGTGCTAACAGTTTACGCATTCCAGTTATTGTTGACCAATTACATCTTGGAAGTCCTCGTCAAGCAAGCTTAATCTTGAGTGGTATGATGCTTATGGGAATTCTTTCAGGAATTTGTTTTGAAGGTTTGCTTGGACACTTTAGTAAAAACTTGATTACTATCTCAATGATTCCATTTGCTCTTGGACTATTTATGGTAGGTTTTGCTAATAATCTTTGGGTGATGCTAATCGGTGCAATGCTGTCAGGTTTCTGGTACAGTATTGTAGTTACCTGCGTCTTTAGTGATGTTTCAACTAACGTTTCACCGCAATTAATTGGAAATGCGACTACGCTTATCTTGATTTTCTGTAATCTTGGTGGGGCAAGCGCAGCAATTGTTTTGAACCTCTTCTCAAAATTTAGCCCACAACCAGGCTTTGCCTTTGTTATTTACGCTATTATCAGCTTGGTTATTTGCCTAGGTTTGATTATTAAAACACGTTTTTCAAAGAAAAATTAATTTGTGTTAAAGTCACGTTAAATTAAGGGAAAACCTTTGACAAAAGTAGAAACAATCTGCTACAATAAGGACTGTCGTAAGACAAGTAACTTCTTCTTGGTCGTAGGATCCGCCAAAAACCTACCACTCGGATGAAGCAATATATAAAGGAGAAAAATTATGGCAATCTCAAAAGAGAAAAAAAATGAAATCATCGCTCAATACGCACGTCACGAAGGTGACACAGGTTCAGTTGAAGTTCAAGTAGCTGTTCTTACTTGGGAAATCAACCACCTTAACGAACACATTAAACAACACAAAAAAGACCACGCTACTTACCGTGGATTGATGAAAAAAATCGGTCACCGTCGTAACTTGTTGGCATACCTTCGCCGCACAGACGTTAACCGTTACCGCGAATTGATCGCATCGCTTGGTCTTCGTCGTTAATCTGACGTTCGGTCGAGCAAAAGCTTCTTGGTTTTTCCAAGGAGCTTTTTTTGTATATTCAGCTGCTTATTTTGAAAGATATTGAAGGATCAATTTTTTAATGAAAATGAGTTTTTACAGAATATGAAAATGTCAAAAGTGGCAAAAGTATTAGTGTAAAAGGAAAAGTTAGGTATATAAATGTATCCCCTTACATTGTCTTTAAAATAAAAATGAAAAAGCTTACAAATAATACTTGACCTTTTTTTGAAAAAGGGTTAATATAGTTGGTGAAGAATATCACAATGATATGATTATTGAAGAATTTAACTGTTGATTTTGTGTAGTTTATATAGTGAAGAGAACCTCAAGTAATAATATTGAGTTTTGAAATTCCAGACTATACGGTCTTGTTTTTATTTTAGTATCAATCATTAATATAGTTCTTCTCAAAAAATGAGGCACTTATTTTTAAGGGTACTTATAAGGAGGTTTTCTTAATGGCTAAAGCAACAAATGCAGATGTAAAGAATAACGAGTTGATCGCAGAAGAATTGGCTCAACAGTACACTGGAGCTCTTGTCGAAAAAGCTCTTGAAGCTGAACGTGTTTATGCAACTTATTCACAAGAACAAGTTGATAACATTGTCGCAGCGATGGCTCTTGCAGGTTCAGAAGCTTCGCTTGAATTAGCAAAAGAAGCTCATACAGAAACTGGTCGTGGTGTCGTTGAAGATAAAGATATTAAGAACCACTTCGCTACTGAGTATGTTTATGAACGTATTAAAAATGAAAAAACAGTAGGTATCATTGGGGAAGATAAGGTTTCAGGAAGTATCCAAATCGCAGCACCTCTTGGTGTTTTGGCTGGTATTGTTCCAACAACAAACCCAACTTCAACAACAATGTTCAAGATTTTGGTGGCTCTTAAAACACGTAATGCGATTGTCTTTGCCTTCCACCCACAAGCGCAAAACTGTTCAGCACATGCTGCACAAATTCTTTATGATGCAGCGATTAAAGCCGGTGCTCCAGAAAACATTGTTCAATGGATTGAAACACCATCTCTTGCAAATACATCAGCGCTTATCCAAAATCCGAAGATTGCTTCTATTTTGGCAACTGGTGGACCTGGTATGGTAAATGCCGCTCTTAAATCAGGTAACCCATCAATGGGTGTTGGTGCTGGTAATGGTGCTATCTACGTTGATGCAACAGCACACGTTGATCGCGCTGTTGAAGACTTGTTGTTATCAAAACGTTTTGATAATGGTATGATTTGTGCCACTGAAAACTCTGCAGTTGTTGAAGCACCGATTTATGACGAATGGCTTCAAAAAATGCAAGATAAAGGTGCCTACCTTGTGCCTGAGAAGGACTATAAAAAACTCGAAGATTTTGTCTTTAATGACAGACACGGTGTTAATGGTCCAGTTGCTGGTATGCCAGCTCGCTGGATTTGTGAACAAGCCGGTGTGAAATTGCCAGAAGGAAAAGATGTTCTCTTGTTTGAACTTGATAAGAAAAATATCGGTGAAAAACTATCTTCTGAAAAACTTTCTCCACTCCTTTCGGTTTACAAAGCTAAAGATCGTGCTGAAGGTATTGAAATTGTTGAAGCACTTCTTGACTATCAAGGTGCAGGACACAATGCTGGTATTCAAATAGGTTCTCAAGCAGACCCATTTGTTGCTGAATATGGCGACGCTGTGAAAGCATCACGTGTCTTGGTTAACCAACCAGATTCAGTCGGAGGTATCGGTGATATTTACACAGATGCACTTAAAGCTAGCTTAACACTTGGAACAGGATCATGGGGGAAAAATTCATTGTCACACAATCTTTCAACTGGCGATCTCTTAAATGTTAAGACAGTTGCCAAACGTCGCAACCGTCCTCAATGGATTCGCCTACCAGAAAAAACATACTATGAAAAAAATGCTATCTCTTACTTGCAAGATGAATACGAACCGATGCAACGTGCTTTGATCGTTGCTGACCCAGGAATGGTTCAATTTGGTTTTGTTGATACTGTTCTTGCTCAATTAGCATTGCGTGATGAAAAAGTTGCAACATCAATTTACGGTACTATCAAACCAGACCCAACACTTGGTCAAACGATTGAAATTGCCAAACAAATGCGTGATTTCAAACCTGATACAGTTATTGCAGTCGGTGGTGGTTCTGCCCTTGATGCGGCTAAGATTGCACGTTACATCTACGAATACTCACTTGATCAAGAAGCTGATTTCCTTGATAGCTACGAAAATGTCAGCGAACTCTTCTTACGTTTGCAACAAAAATTCATCGATATCCGTAAACGTATCGTGAAATTCAAACACCAAACAGCAACACGTCTCTTCTGTATTCCAACAACATCTGGTACAGGTTCAGAAGTTACACCATACGCTGTTATTACTGATGACCATACTCACGTTAAGTATCCTTTGACTGACTATGAATTGACTCCACAAGTTGCCATTGTTGACCCAGAATTTGTTATGACAGTGCCAAAACGTACAGTAGCTCTTTCTGGTCTTGATACTTTGTCACATGCCCTTGAAGCTTATGTTTCAGTTATGGCATCTGATTTGACTCGCCCATGGTCACTTGAAGCCATTAAGCTGGTTATTGAAAACTTGGAAGATTCATATAACTATGATCCTAAACACCCAACACTTCGTGGTGAACAAGCACGTGAAAACATGCACTACGCAGCAACTCTTGCTGGTATGGCCTTCTCAAATGCTTTCTTGGGTATCAACCACTCAATCGCACACAAAACTGGTGGTGAATTTGGTCTTCCACATGGTCTAGCTATCTCAATCGCTATGCAACACGTTATTCGTTACAATGGTGTGGCTGGAAATGTAAAACGTTCAGTATTCCCACGTTATGAAGAATATCGTGCACAACGTGACTACGCTGATATTGCTCGTAGTCTTGATCTTAAAGGTAAAGATGATGCAGCATTGGTTGAAGCACTTTGCGAACGTATTGATGCTTTGATGAAAGCAGTTGATGTTGACCCTCGTCTTTCTGCAAATGGTGTTACCAAAGAGGCCTTTGACGCAGCTGTGGATAAATTGGCATCACTTGCTTACGATGATCAATGTACACCAGCAAATCCACGTCAACCATACATTTCAGAATTGAAACAATTGTTGATTGATATGTTCTGAAAAAAACTGAAAAGATTATTGTCGATATATTTAGCAGTCAATTGTCAATAGCTCATTAATTTTCAGACTCAAAAAACATATCTAGTCTTGAATTTTCAAGCTCGAGAAAAAACAGTCCATAGGGCTTAACTCGCCTTCGAATTTTCAGGCTCGTGAAAAAACAGTCCCCTGGACTGTTTTTTTATGCTACAATGTGGGTGTAAAGAAATAGCTAAATATGTCAGATATTTTAAAAAGGAGACTGTTATGATTGGATCATTAATTGTTGGTGCGCTTATTGGGATGATGGCAGGTGCTATCACGAAAAAAGGTGAGTCAATGGGCTGTGTTTATAATATTTTTGCAGGTCTTGTTGGTTCATTCGTTGGGCAAAGTTTATTTGGATATTGGGGACCGACTTTAGCAGATATGGCAATTTTACCTTCTGTTTTGGGAGCTATTATTGTCATTGCTGTAGTTGATTTATTTTTTGGATAATAGTCTGGTAAATCGTTATAAAGTGAAGCAGTTACTGAGTGGTAGCTGCTTTTTAATGATTCTTAAAAAACTATGCTGCAAGCTCTGCTATTTCATATAAAATGTGATAAAATAATGGAGATACGTGGTTTTATGCAAAGACGAGTTTATAAGTCTTTTACAGACTGGTTTTTGTAGAAAACAGACGTATCAAAATAAAATATTAGAGGAATAAAAATGTCAAAACAAACTTTTGAAACGACTTTTGCTGGTCGTCCACTTGTTGTTGAAACTGGTCAAGTTGCTAAACAAGCTAATGGCGCTGCAGTGATTCGTTACGGTGAATCAACTGTTCTTAGTGCAGCTGTCATGTCTAAAAAAATGTCAACTGGTGACTTCTTCCCGCTTCAAGTAAATTACGAAGAAAAAATGTACGCTGCTGGGAAATTCCCTGGCGGTTTCAACAAACGTGAAGGTCGTCCAACAACTGATGCGACTTTAACAGCGCGTTTGATTGACCGTCCAATTCGTCCAATGTTTGCTGAAGGCTTCCGTAACGAAGTTCAAGTGATTAACACTGTTCTTTCTTATGATGAAGACTCTAGCGCACCAATGGCAGCCATGTTTGGTAGCTCACTGGCTTTGTCAATTTCAGACATTCCATTTAACGGACCTATCGCTGGTGTTCAAGTGGCTTACATCGATGGTGAATTCATCATTAATCCATCAGCTGAACAAAAAGAAGCTTCACTTCTTGAATTAACTGTTGCCGGTACAAAAGAAGCTATCAACATGGTTGAATCTGGTGCTAAAGAATTGTCAGAAGATATCATGCTTGAAGCTCTTCTTAAAGGACATGAAGCAGTTCAAGAATTGATTGCCTTCCAGGAAGAAATTGTGGCTGCTGTTGGTAAAGAAAAAGCAGAAGTTGAATTGCTTCAAGTTGACCCAGGATTGCAAGCTGAAATCATTACAGCTTACAATGCGGACCTTCAAAAAGCTGTTCAAGTCGAAGAGAAAAAAACGCGTGAAGCAGCAACAGAAGCTGTCAAAGAAGAAGTAACTGCTGTTTACGAAGAACGCTACGCCGATGATGAAAACTATGAAACAATCATGCGTGATGTGGCTGAAATTATTGAACAAATGGAACACGCTGAAGTCCGTCGCTTGATTACAGAAGATAAAATCCGTCCTGATGGTCGTCGTGTTGACGAAATTCGTCCATTGGATGCTGAAATTGATTTCTTGCCAAAAATTCACGGTTCAGGTCTATTTACACGTGGACAAACTCAAGCCTTGTCAGTTTTGACACTTGCTCCAATGGGTGAAACACAAATCGTTGATGGACTTGGTGCTGAGTACAAGAAACGTTTCTTGCACCACTACAATTTCCCACAATTCTCTGTTGGTGAAACTGGACGTTACGGTGCGCCAGGCCGTCGTGAAATTGGTCACGGTGCTCTCGGTGAACGTGCTCTTGCGCAAGTTCTTCCAAGCCTTGAAGAATTCCCATATGCTATCCGTCTTGTAGCTGAAGTTTTGGAATCAAACGGTTCATCTTCACAAGCTTCAATCTGTGCAGGTACCCTTGCGCTTATGGCTGGCGGTGTGCCAATTAAAGCACCTGTTGCTGGTATCGCTATGGGATTGATTTCAGACGGTAGCAACTACACAATCTTGACAGATATCCAAGGCCTTGAAGACCACTTTGGTGACATGGACTTTAAGGTTGCAGGTACTCGTGAAGGTATCACAGCCCTTCAAATGGATATCAAGATTGAAGGTATCACACCACAAATCTTGAAAGAAGCTCTTGCTCAAGCTAAGAAAGCACGCTTTGAAATCCTTGATTTGATTGAAGCAACTATCCCAGCACCTCGTACTCACTTGGCACCAACAGCACCAAAAATTGATACAATCAAGATTGATGTTGATAAAATCAAAGTAGTTATTGGTAAAGGTGGTGAAACCATCGATAAAATTATCGAAGAAACTGGTGTTAAAATTGACATTGACGATGAAGGAAATGTTTCAATTTACTCATCAGACCAAGCAGCTATCGACCGTGCCAAAGAAATTATTGCTGGTTTAGTTCGTGAAGCTAAAGTTGGTGAAGTTTACCACGCTAAAGTTGTTCGTATTGAAAAATTCGGTGCTTTTGTTAACCTCTTTGATAAGACAGATGCCCTTGTTCACATTTCAGAAATTGCATGGACACGTACAGCTAACGTTTCTGATGTTCTTGAAGTTGGTGACGAAGTTGATGTTAAAGTTATCAAAGTAGATGACAAAGGACGTGTTGATGCGTCAATGAAAGCTCTTCTTCCACGTCCACCAAGAGCTGAAAAACACGAGAAAGAACACAAGGGTCATTCACCGTTTGGTGGACACTTGCGTGATAACAAAGAAAAACACGATAAAATCGACTAATCACTTTTTGACTTGCTCATCTTTTGTAAATGTGGAGTTTAACGATGACAAATTTAAATGAACTTGATTTGCGTTTGCGTGCATTTGTAAACGCACCAGATAATTTTTTAGATAGCATTGCTCTTGTCAATGCTTTGCACAATATTCCTGTTTTGGCGAGTGACCAACCTTACGCTCTTGATATTGAAGGGCAAAAGGTTACGCCTGTCTTTTCTGACAAAGAAGATCTTGAAAATTTCAAAGAAGAACAAGACAGTGCCAAAACTCAAAATTGGGTTGAACGTCCAACTTTGGATGTTTTGAAAGAAGTCATTGAAAAAGGATTGACTGGAATTGTCTTTAACCTTAAAAAATCAGGTGATTTTGGGAATTCAACAATTTTTAAAAGCAGTGAATTAATCCAATTTTTAAATGCTTACACAACTATTTTGAATAAACTTGTGGGTGAGGAAAATCGTAAGGCTGATACTTTAGACAAGTATTATCTTGTCCCAGCTTTTGTTCACCCACGTGATGATAAAAGCTTTGACCGTATGTTCCCAACAATGTCTACACCAGAAGGTAAAAGCTATGTCCCAGCCTTTTCAAATCTTCAAAGCTTTGCTAAATGGTATAACCACAAAGATTTTGGAACACCATTTCGCAATGCTCAAGGAAGTATCTTGACATGGCGTTTGGCTGATATTTATCAACCTGGGCATGGTGAAAATGATATTGACGAAACGGTCGGAGTTGCCATTAATCCCTTTGATGACCAACAAATTCTTGTTGATTGGTCTGAAATCGACGAAGACGAATAAAAGAAAGGAGAAGATATGGGTTGGTGGAAAGAAACCATTGATATTGTAAAGAAAAATGATCCAGCGGCTCATAGCTCTCTGGAGATTATACTAACTTATCCTGGTGTCAAAGCCTTGGCTGCACATCGTATCTCACATTTCTTATGGAAACATGGCTTGAAATTATTAGCGCGCATGCATAGCCAATTCTGGCGCTTTTGGACACAAATTGAAATTCACCCAGGAGCTGAAATTGCTGAGGGTGTCTTTATCGACCATGGTTCTGGTCTTGTTATTGGTGAAACAGCTATTGTAGAAAAAGGGGTTATGCTTTATCATGGTGTGACTCTGGGCGGAACTGGTAAGGATGTCGGAAAACGTCATCCAACCGTTCGCGAAGGAGCACTTGTTTCAGCGCACGCACAAGTTATTGGACCAATTGAAATTGGAAAAAATTCCAAAGTTGGAGCGGCAGCTGTCGTTGTATCGGATGTTCCAGCAGATGTAACAGTAGTCGGAGTACCAGCGAAAGTTGTTCGTGTTCATGGTAAAAAAGATGAAAATGCTATTCATGACCTTGAAGAACACCGCGAGTACTATACTTCAAAACTTGAAGCAGCTTGCTACGAAAGTTTACATTCATCAAAACTTTAATAAAAACTAAGATGAGATTGGAGGAAGGAACATGACAATTAAAATTTACGATACAATGACCAGAAGTCTTCGTGACTTTGTCCCAATTACTGAAAATACAGTTAACATGTATGTTTGTGGACCGACTGTTTATAACTATATTCACATTGGAAATGCTCGAAGCGTTGTTGCTTTTGACACGATTCGCCGCTATTTTGAATACCGTGGCTACAAAGTAAACTATATTTCTAACTTTACTGACGTTGATGATAAAATCATCAAAGGTGCAGCTAAAGCTGGTATGGACACTAAAGATTTTTCAGATAAATTCATTGCAGCCTTTATGGAAGATGTCAAAGAACTTGGCGTTGAGCCTGCAACAAAAAATCCACGTGTCATTGATTACATGGATGAAATCATTGCTTTTGTTAAAGATTTGGTAGATAAAGGTTTTGCTTATGAAGCAAATGGCGATGTGTATTTCCGCGTGGCTAAAAGCAAAAACTATGCTAAATTAGCAAATAAAACTTTGGAAGACCTTGAAGTTGGTGCCAGCGGTCGTGTTGATGGCGAAGGTAACATCAAAGAAAATCCACTTGATTTTGCCCTTTGGAAAGCGGCTAAGCTGGGTGAAGTTTCTTGGAAAAGCCCTTGGGGACAAGGACGTCCTGGTTGGCACATTGAATGTTCTGTAATGGCGACAAGTATCTTGGGTGATACCATTGATATTCACGGTGGTGGAGCTGATTTGGAATTCCCACACCACACTAATGAAATTGCTCAATCAGAAGCCAAAACTGGAAAAACATTTGCTAATTACTGGATGCACAATGGTTTTGTCAATGTTGACAATGAAAAAATGTCAAAATCTCTTGGCAACTTTGTGACAGTCCACGACATGTTGAAAACTGTTGATGGTCAAGTACTTCGTTTCTTCCTTGCGACTCAACAATATCGCAAACCTATCAACTTTACCGAAAAAGCTGTTCACGATGCATCTGTTAACCTTAAGTATTTGAAAAATACCTTTACCTTGCCACTTGGCAAAGCTGTTGATGCAGCTGAACTTGCAAAATTCAAGGCTGATTTTGAAGCAGCTATGGATGATGATTTCAACACAGCAAATGGTATTACAGTTGCCTTTGACATGGCAAAATGGATTAATTCAGGAAATTATGATCAAGTAACCAAAGATACTTTTGCTAAAATGCTTGCTGTCTTTGGTATTGTCTTTGAAGAAGAAGTACTTGATGCGGATATCGAAGCATTGATTGAAAAACGCCAAGAAGCGCGTGCGAATCGCGATTTTGCAACAGCAGATGCGATTCGTGATCAGCTAGCAGCACAAGGTATCAAATTGCTTGATACTAAAGATGGTGTGAGGTGGACATGTGACTAATGTAGATGTCAATCTTATTAATGGTATTGCTCTTGCTTTTGAAGGAGATGCCATTTATTCGACTTATATTCGTAAACACTTGATTTTTCAAGGTATGACCAAACCTAATCAATTGCACCGTAAAGCAACGATGTATGTTTCAGCCAAAGCTCAAGCAATGCTGATTAATATGATGCTAGAAGCGCAGCTATTGACTGAAAAAGAAGAAGAAATTTATAAACGCGGTCGCAATACAAATAGTCATACCAAAGCCAAAAATGCTGACGTTGTGACTTACCGCATGTCGACAGGTTTTGAAGCTGTCATGGGCTATCTTCACATGACTGAGCAGATTGATCGTCTCGAAGAGCTTATCGACTGGTGCATTCAAGCTGTTGAAAAAATTGAAGATTAAGTAAAAAATAAAAATAGCCAGTTCTCGCATGAGAGCTGGTTTTCATGTTATAATAGCACTATGAAGAACAAAGAATTTAATGGTCAAGATGACATCGTTTATGGTGTGCATGCCGTAACAGAAGCCCTTCAAGCTAATACAGGAAATAAACTCTACATTCAAGATGACTTGCGCGGAAAAAATGTTGATAAAATTAAAAGCTTAGCAACAGAGAAAAAAGTGTCTATTTCTTGGACGCCCAAAAAAACGCTTAGTGATATGACAAATGGTGCTGTTCATCAAGGTTTTGTTTTACGCGTTTCAGAATTTGCTTATGCTGAATTAGATACCATTTTAGAAAAAGCTGCTCAGGAAGAAAACCCACTGATTCTAATTTTGGATGGACTCAACGACCCGCATAATTTTGGCTCAATTTTGCGAACAGCTGATGCGACAAATGTCACTGGTGTGATTATTCCGAAACATCGTGCAGTTGGTGTAACACCCGTTGTTGCCAAAACCTCAACTGGTGCTGTTGAACACGTTCCGATTGCTCGTGTGACAAACCTCAGCCAAACACTTGATAAATTGAAAGAACAAGGCTTCTGGGTATTTGGTACCGATATGAACGGAACACCATCACACAAATGGAATACAGCTGGCAAACTAGCCCTAATCATTGGTAACGAAGGAAAAGGCATTTCGCCAAACATCAAAAAACAAGTGGATGAAATGATTACCATTCCAATGAACGGTCATGTGCAAAGCTTAAATGCCAGCGTCGCTGCGGCAGTATTAATGTACGAAGTCTTCCGCCATAAAATCGACTAAAACCTTGTAAAGCCGAAAAAAGCTAGCCATCTATGAAAGGACTAGAACAATTGAAGAAAAAAATCCTCTTAGTTGATGGTTATAATATGATTGCCTTTTGGCAGGAAACACGTCAACTGTTTAAGAAAAATCAACTAGACGAAGCCAGAAATATCTTGCTACGTAAGTTAAATAACTATGCTCATTTTGAAAATCTTGACATCATCTGTGTTTTTGATGCACAATATGTCCCTGGAGTTCGTCAACGCTATGATCAATATAAAATTCAAGTCATCTTTACAGAAGAAGACGAGACTGCAGATTCTTACATTGAACGTACCGCTGCTGAATTAAACACACCCCGTAATCTTGTTGAAGTTGCGACCAGTGATTTGAATGAGCAGTGGACAGTTTTCTCTCAGGGAGCTTTACGCGTCTCGGCTCGTGAACTCGAACAACGTGTTAATACAGTCAAATCAGATTTGGATAAAATGTCTCAACATATTGATTTGACAACACCAAAATTACGCCCTTGGAACGACGGACAATTGGATAAATTGAAGCAATTGCTAGACGATATGTAGTTTAATCAGAAACAGACTTTTAAAAAAGAAGCTCGCGCAATGTGAGCTTTTTTGGTATAATAATTTAAAATCATTTGATTATCAAAGTATTATTTTGAAAATGAAAACTGATTTGACGTTAAAATGTCAGAAAAATCAGTGTTTGATAGTAAAGGAATAATTATGACTTTTAAATTAATAACAGATTCAACAGCTGATTTAGATGAAGAATGGGCAAACGCTCACGATGTTGAAATTTTAGGATTAACCATTCAATTAGACGGAAAAACATACGAAACTGTCGGTGAGAACCGTTTAACGAGTGAAGTATTGCTTGAAAGCATGAAAAATGGTGGCAAGCCAACCACTAGTCAAGTTAATGTGGGACAATTTGAAGAAAGCTTTCGACATCATGCTCAAAATGGGGACAAAGTGCTTTATTTGGCATTTTCATCTGTTCTTTCAGGAACGTATCAAAGCTCTATGATTGCGCGTGATATCGTTTTGGAAGAATTCCCGCAAGCTACTATTGAAATTGTTGATACTTTGGCTGCTGCTGGCGGTGAAGGTTACTTGTCCATTTTAGCAGCGCAAGCGCGTGATGAAGGAAAATCTCTTGAAGAAACCAAAGCAATGATTATTGATATTTTGCCACGTTTAAGAACCTATTTCTTGGTTGATGACCTTTATCATCTTATGCGTGGAGGACGTTTATCAAAAACGTCAGCTATTATGGGAAGTTTAGCAAATATCAAGCCACTTTTGTGGATTGAACCATCTGGAAAGTTAGTTCCATTAGCCAAAGTTCGTGGACGTAAAAAAGCCTTGAAAGAAGTCGTTTCCCAAGCAATACAATCATTAGCACATGACACAGCCGTTGTTGCCTATGCTAATGACATCGAAGGTGCTGAAATACTCAAAAAATCATTACTAGAACATGAAGATGTTGACCATGTCCTCATTATGCCACTAGGACCAGTCATTTCTGCCCACGTAGGACCTGGAACATTGGCTGTCTTTACAATCGGAAAAGACACACGCTAATAGAAGTAAGCAGCCTATGCGCTGCTTTTTTAGCGTATTTAATAATTATAACCAGCCATAAAAAAATTCAATACCTACAATCTGCTTTCTTCCTTGAGAGAAGTGCTATAATTGTAAAAAAATCAAAGGAGGTAGATTGAGGACTCTATCGTATACTGTACTTGGAAGTGGTGCGATGGGACTACGCTTTGGCCTATTGCTGAAGGAACATTTGAAAGCTCAAGTTGATTTTATCGATACTTGGCAAGAACAGGTTGATACAATTCAAAAACAAGGTGATGTCTACCAGTCACGTGATGGCAAGAATCGTCATTTGGTTCCAATTGATATTTATCTACCAGAAAACTACAGTGGAAAACCAGATGTCTTGATTATTTTTGACAAATAAATGCATCTGCAAGAATTATTGGAGCGAAGCAAACACTTCTTCAATAGTAGCCAGTATGTTTTTACGGGAATGAACGGCATGGGACATATTGAAAAAATTAATCAATATTTTGCACCTGAAAAAGTTTTAGCAGGAACTTGCTTAATTGGAACAGTTTTAAAAGCAGTAGGAGACGTGGATTTTATCGGAAAAGCTGGAGTAGGTTCCATTAATGTTGCAGCACAGTCAGGAAAACTTGATGTGGTTCAAGAACAAATCTTAGCAGATTTTAAAGCCGCAAATCTAAATCCAAATGTGACAGATAATTTCCTTGGGACCCTTTATACAAAAGTTGTCTTCAATTCTGTAATTAATACAATTTGTACTCTTTTTGAAATCCGAATGGGCCAATTTATTGATTATCAAGGTGCAGAGAAACTTGGAAGACAGCTAATTGATGAAGCGTATGACGTAGCAGAGCTAGCAGGGATTGAACCGCTTAATAGCCGTGAAAAAGAGTGGGGAAGCATCCGTTATGTCAGTGAAGAGACTAGCCCGCTTTACTATCCATCAATGTATCAAGACATGATTAAAGGACGTCAGACAGAAGTGGACTATATTAATGGCTACGTTTATGATTTAGGCTTAGCAAATGGCTATCAAGCCTAGACACACGATTTCTTGCGTCACCTTGTTCATCTAGCTGAAAATACACAAAAATACCGCTAAGCGTTTTCCTTCAAAAAGTCGAAAAAACTTAGAAAAGATTAGTCATAACTATTGACTTACTACCACTTTTTTTGGTACTATAATAAACGGTATTGTTTACCCCATTTGTAAGGCCCCGGAACCTTTCAAATAACTCGTGGACAGGAACATCCACACTTTGTAAACAAAAACGAATTCGTATAGGAGAACTCATGAACAAAACAACATTCATGGCTAAACCAGGCCAAGTTGAACGTAAATGGTACGTTGTTGACGCAACAGATGTACCTCTTGGACGTCTTTCTGCAGTAGTTGCTAGCGTACTTCGCGGAAAAAACAAACCAACATTTACACCACACACTGATACAGGTGACTTCGTTATCGTTATCAATGCTGAAAAAGTTAAATTAACTGGTAAAAAAGCAACTGATAAAATCTACTACACTCACTCAATGTATCCAGGTGGATTGAAACAAATTACAGCAGGTGAACTTCGTTCTAAAAATGCTGTTCGCTTGATTGAAAAATCAGTTAAAGGCATGCTTCCACACAACACTCTTGGACGTGCACAAGGCATGAAATTGAAAGTCTTCGTTGGTAGCGAACACACACACGCTGCTCAACAACCAGAAGTACTTGATATTAAAGGACTTATCTAAGAGAGAAAGGAGCATCTATTAAATGGCACAAGCACAATACACAGGTACTGGTCGTCGTAAAAACGCTGTTGCACGCGTACGTTTGGTCCCAGGTACTGGTAAAATCACAGTTAACAAAAAAGATGTAGAAGAATACATCCCACATGCTGACCTTCGTCTTGTTATCAACCAACCATTCGCAGTTACTTCAACTGTTGGTTCATACGACGTTTTCGTTAATGTTGTAGGTGGTGGTTACGCAGGTCAATCAGGAGCTATCCGTCACGGTATCGCTCGCGCATTGCTTCAAGTAGACCCAGACTTCCGTGATTCATTGAAACGCGCTGGTCTTCTTACACGTGATGCACGTATGGTTGAACGTAAAAAACCAGGTCTTAAGAAAGCACGTAAAGCTTCACAATTCTCAAAACGTTAATTATCAGCGATATATCAACGTTTCAAGACATTCAAGAGTTCTCTCTTGGGTGTCTTTTTTTGCCCTAAAATAAAAAGTTTCCCTGAAAATTTCCCTGAAATTTCCCTTAGCTCTTTTTGATGATGCGGAAGGCTGTTTCACCAACTGATTGTTTAACAGTGTTTTTGGTATTGATATATGTCTTTGTGATTGACTGGTCACTATGTGTGAGTGCTTCTGAAATTTCGTCAATAGACCGACCAGCTTTTTTAGCTAGAGTTGCTCCTGTATGTCGTAATTTATGAGGCGTAGCAGGAGCAAGTTCAGGGTGTCGTCTTTTAATGGAATTCATCCGATAGTTTAGATAGTCGATATGAACTACTTTGTTAATATTGTTGCTTCGGTCATTATATGTAAAAACAAATTGATTATTGGTCTGTTTAATTCCAAATAGTTTAAGTTCTTCCCGCTGGATGGCTTTCCATTCCTTGAGAAGTCTTATAAGTTCTAAGGGAGCGTTGAAGAGTGTTTTCTTGCCTCCTTTTGTTGACTTGACGTTTCCAAATCTATCCAGAGCATTTTCTATTAGAATCTCATTTTGGTTGAAGTCAATATGTTTCCACTGTAAAGCATAAGATTCAGATTTTCTATCTGATAAGAAGAATGTGGTATAGAAAAGGACATAGTCTTTAAACTCAATCAGTCCTTGATTTAAATCATCATCAAAGGCTTTTAACCAGAGTCGAAGCTCTTCTTCATCGAGGGCTAAATCTTCTTCTCGTTTACTCTCTTTAAGCATCTGTTTCTTTGTGGCTTTAATACGGCTAATTGTTTTGTGGAGTCGATTGACGGGGATATATTCTAGTTCTTCCGCCCAGTCAAAAACAGAGTTGATATAACCACGGAGTGCTTTGAAATTCGCGTAGCTATTTGCTTTCCCAGTTAATAGTGAGAGGACTAGCTGCTTATTATCATTGAGGTAGCTAATTGAATATTTGCCAAGAAGTGGTAGGATATGAAGTCGAAACAGATTCTCGGTCTGGAAAACTGTAGCAAGAGTTGGAGGTTTATTTGTTGTTGTGGTTTGTCCAGCTTTATATGGCTCTAACCAGACATCTTTATAGAAGTCAGCGAAAAGAATATCTTCTTTGTGGATTGGCTTTTGATAGTGTTTATTAAGCTTAGCTTTTTCAATATCAACAGATAATTTCAATTCAGCTTCTTTAGCTTCACGTCTCGTCTTAAAGCGTTTCTCGTAGTAAGCACCAAGTCCTAATTTTGGCTGGACTTCATTAGGGATATAGACTTTCAAGTGATACGTTCCATTTTTAGTTTTCTTTATTGACATCGGTACTCCTTTCTAGGCAGAAATTTCAAGTCTTGCCATCCAATGATTGACGCTTTCCTTATTGAATCGTATGGATTTACCAATTTTGATATATGGTAATCCCATAGAAATCCATAGGTCAAGAGTATTGTTAGAAATCCCTAGATAATCACAGGCTTGTCGTTTATTTAAAAAAGGAGAATCAGCACCAACTGATTCTCTTGCATTTTTAACTTCTGATTTGATTAACTCTCCAATCATATGTTGGATTTCAAGAGTTTGTTCTTCTGCTAAAATAACTTGCATGGTCATTTCCTCCTATATGTAGTATTTAAAAAAACGAAAACAAGCCCATTTCTGAGCTTGCTTCTAAGGAGATTATGAAAAAGAAAAGTTATTTAGGATGAATACAGTATATCTGAATCACCCTAAACAAATCTTAAATCATAATCGTAAAAACTATAAAGAATCGTAAAAATTCGTAAATCTTATTGTGCAATCGCAAAGCTGTAATAGCTTTGGTTGCTGAGAACAGCGTAATGTGGTTTGTTTTGAACGCCACCGACATTACACTCTGAGATGAGGAAGGTTCCGTCTTGGTTGACAGCTTCCACAAATGCGACGTGACCGTATTCTGCATAGGTGCCTCCATAACCACCTTGAACGGACATGACGGCGCCAACTTGAGGCTCTGATACTTGTTTCCAACCACGAGAGACAAGACTAGCAACCCAATCTTGACCATTTCCGTTGTAATTGTAGATAGCTGAGTTGGTACAGATGCCTGTCTCAATCAGGCGATTGCAAACATACCAGGTACATTGTCCAGCTGGATAGGTATTGTTTCCCTGAGTTGTGACCGAGTTCTCACTAGGAACTCCATATTTGAGTTTTCCAAGGTATTCTGGCGGTAAGTCAAAGGTAGAAGTAAGAGTTCCAGTAGCAAGCCCTGTATCGCCTGAGAAAGCAACAGAGGAGTCGGAGGTGATTGTTCCATCAAACACCTTAAACCACTTGTCAGCATCCGTTTGGAGCTTCTCAGCCTTGGTCTGACCGTCTGAGAGTGCAACACCTTCATAATGTTCTGACCAATACAAAGCTGCATCCCCAGGGTCAGTAGCTTTTTGCATCTCAGTTTTGACTTTCTTGTAGGCACCGTTTAACTCGGTTGACATGAGTTGGAGTTCAACATCAGCATCCAGTATTCGGCTTGAAGCCTGTGCCCAACGGTCGCCGTTGACGGTGTTAGACCAGCCTGACCATTGGAAGTAACCAGCTACCCCACCGCCAGTATTGATAGCTTTAGGGTCAAAGCCTGACTCACGTTCTGCAACGGCTATACTACCAGTTGAACCAGCCAAGGTAAAGCCTTCTTTGGATAGCTGGTAGTTGAGGATTTTGATGACATCCTCTGCCCGTTCTTCTGTGATTGAGGCTTTTTGAGCCACCTCTTTAGCTGTTAGTGTCGTTCGCGTCCCAGTTGAACTACCATTACTTGATGTGTTAGACGAGTCACCAGCTATCGCAGCTGCACAAATGATTACAAGTAATAGGGGCAACAGAAGCGAAGAGAGAAGACTCAGTTTGAATAGTTTTTTCATGTGTCCCTATCACCTCCTTTAGTGTTTGAGATAGACTTTGAAGATAACTGTTCCAAAGAGCCATTTGGCATCTAGGACGGCTGGAATAGCACGGCAGAGTTCGATAATCCGTTTGGCTTCTTGGTCATTGACAGTATAAAGGACAGTTACCTTGATAGCCTTTAGGTCATTTTCATAGGCTTGGTAAATGTACTTTTCAAGGACAGGTTGAATCTGACTTCTCGTATATATCCTAATAGTGTCCATTTTGTTCACCTCGCAATCTGTTGAGTTCTTGAGTGAGACGGTTCTTACGCTCGATATTGGCTTTGATTTTGTCGTCCCTGGTCAGAGTTTGACGGAAGCTTCGGGTAAAGGCATTTGATCCTTGCGCTTGATACATGGCTCCTCCATCATCATAGGCGCTAAGTTCTCTTTCCAAGCGTTCCATTTTCCGTTGTTTACGTGGAGATACCCATTGTTCCTTAAGTTCCTGGAATTCCATTTCTGGTGGTGGAGGAGTTGTTGGTTGAGTAGGGATAGCTTCAGGAGTTGGTGTTTTCTCCTGGATTGGCTTATCTGTTGGAATATCCTGTTTTGGAAGATTTGGTTCAGAGGATGTTGGTGGCAGTTGGTCAGGTGTTGGAACAGATTGTTCAGTCAGTTGTTCTGTTGGAAGGTCCGGTTCCTCAGCTGGTTCAGGATTTGGTTTTGACCGTCTAAAGAAGTTGCCAACTTCCTTGATGTGAGAAGAAGCGTTCATAGCACTTCCAGCCACAAAACCAGTACCAGCCATGGCAAAGTTACCCAAGTGTTGGGCAGTCTCAAAGCTACGTGACGGCATCTGTTGGATGAGGTCTTTGCCCTGGCTAACTTTGTTTTCAACTTGGTTTCCAATGTCTTCCATCTTGATGCGAGCCCGTGAGCCCATGATGAATTCAATGAGTTCCCCCTTATAAATCCAGAGGAAATAATAGACGGCAGCTTTGGCAACGACTGAAAGAATGAGCTTGAAGAGGAGAGCGAATGTTCCTAAAGATGGGAACGTTTCGATGACGCCGTCAAATCCAGAGGTAATCAAGGTTTCAATGACTTTTTCGATGTAGAAGATAATGAGTGTGATGAGTGTCGTAATCGTAGGGAAAACGAGACCACCAAACATGACCTTGAAAATCCCAAAGATGATATCTTGCATGGCAGGGATAAAGGAAATGAGAAGAGCGATAGGGAACAGGAGAATCATGACTAGGACTAAGAGTTGAGCAATCAGATTCAGAAGTTGTACCAGGATAATTGGAACCGCAATAACGATGGCTTCAATAATTTTGAAGATGACGTAGAAGGTCTTGATGAAAAGATAATCCCAGACGGCTGATACCCAGCGGTTCTTTTCCTTCCCGTCATCAGCTTTATCACCAAGTTTATCCAGATAGTCTTTTCTATCTTTGTTTTTGACCGCTACAAATTTTCCTGAATCATCCACGCTTCCCAAGACTTTAGCATCATCGAAGGCTTCCTCTTCACCTGTTTGGTTATTAACGTATTTTCCGTTTTCTTGACCCGTGTTGACAAAGACATAGGCAGTGTAGGAAGTTTGTGCGATATAGCTATCAGCCATGGATTTTCCTACCTTGATTGACTTATTCTCACCATAAGAAACGGAGATATTGGAAATCTTAGAGGTGACAGTATCCGCAAGGTTATCAACCGTATCAAGGATGTAGAGCCCACCAGAGGTAGAAGCGACGGTTCCAAAGTAACCAAATCCAAGCAGTACGACGAGCAGCACATGAAGGACTTTTCGCATGAAGTTTCCACGAGAAAAGAAATACTGGTAGAAGAGGTAAAAGGCTCCGATGGTCAGAAGCATGGAAACTAGGGAACCACTTGATAATCCGCCAGAAGTTGAACCTGTTAGTCCCTGCCAGATGGATTTAGCAGCGTTATAGACATAGGTTTTGTAAGAGTCGTAGAGGTCAATGTTCTCCATGATACGAATCATGAGGGAGAAGAAACCGACCACTAGATTGAGCAGAAAGAAAAAGAGATTGACGAAAATCTCATTCATTGCCACGATAATGGAGGTCTCAATTTTTGACGTCTTTTCCAGATACGATTTTAAGGCGAAGATGTCCACGCCTTTTAGTTTCTCAAAGGCTTCTTGCATGTGAGCCCTCCTTTCTAACTAGCATATTTATTTTCAAGGCTAGATGATACCGTTGCTTTCATTGGTTTTAGAAGCATGTCGATGTCTTCAAAGATGTTGTGAATGGAAATCATGTTTAGATTGCCATAGACGTCATAGTAGAGGCATTGCCCTGAAATCATGTTGTCAATCCATTCCAGGTTGCTTTCTGTTGGTTCCAGATTGACGTGCTTGAGAATATCTTCTCGTTCTGATTTTTCGTAGAAGGCAAAGATAGTTCCAAATCCAGTGGTGTCATCATCATTTTCAGCATCGTGGACAGATTGTGTGATGAGTGCCAGAGTGTTATTTTTCGAGCGACCAATACGGCGCATATTCTTGATAACGGCTTGACCTTCGGCAGACTTCATAAGAATCCAGGCTTCGTCAAAGAACTCAATGGTATCTTCACTTTCATCACGTTCTCCAAAGTGGGTACAGAAAGCACCAAGGGCAAACATAAGAGCGATAGAGTTTCGTTCGTGGTCTGAAATCTTCGTTGCGTCTGTCTTAGGCAATTTCAGGTTCGCAACTTCAAGTACAGTGACTTGTGACTTATAATTGAGCCCTTGCGTTGTTCCATCAGAGAAGGCAAGTTCCAAGATGGAATTGGTCACAATAGAAGTGAGGTAGCGACCAACTGATGCGATTTGGTCATTATCACTGTCTTTGAGTGCTTCCAGAACGTGCTTAAAGCCAACGGTTTGACCTGTTTGTCTCTTGTCGACTATGTCGTTGATGGTTTCGGTAATGGCTGTCTTCTGATCCATGGTGACGTTGTCAACCGCTTGGAGCAAGAATTCCAGCATATTTTTAGCGACCTCAACGGCTTGTTCTTTATCCAGAACGACAATCGGGTCAAGCACTCCATGGTTAGAGGTGAGTGAGCTATCAAGAGTGACAAAGTTAAAGGCTTCAATTTGTTTCTTGCGTTCAGGATAGAGGCGGGCAAACTCAGGACTATTGATGATTTCTTGGTAGTGATAGCGGAGTTCTCGTTTGGGGTCAATGTAGAGTGTCTTCACGTTTTGAAGGGCAACAGATAAGAAGATAATCTGTGCTAGGAAGGATTTCCCTTGACCTGTAGCGCCCGTAATGATGATGTGTGGGTTCTTGGTAATTTTGCCTGCAATGTCTTCTTTATTACCGACAGTCGCATTAAAGAGGACAATGTTTTTGGAGGCGTTGATGGCTTTTTCGATATTGTCCCAGCGACCTGTCCAGTTATCGACTCGTCCGATATACCAGCCAATACGGTTACCAGCGGATGTGTTGGTAAAAGGCATGAGCTCCGCAAATCCACGACTGGTGACCATGTGTGTCCAGGTTCGAGTTTTCTTCTGCAAGTCTTGACCGTAGAGTAAAGCTTGGAAGAGATAAGGAGTGTCATGGCTAGCCTCACTGATTTCAACGCCCATGTCATCAAAGTAGTTGAGGACGACTTGACGGCGACTTCTCAGCTGACTAAGGGAAGAACCAGAGACAATGAGATAAGCACCATATTCAATAATTTCTTCTTTATTCCCTACTTTCTTCATCAGGTCTTTCAGAGAGAAAGAACCCATGATAATTTCGTCTTGTTGGACGGTATCGGTATTCTCAGCTTCTTCCATGATGTTTTTGTAGCGAGTGTTAGAACGTCCCATTTTCCCTTTAATTTTATTGCGGTCAATAAATTCAGCCTTGAAGCGCAATTCTACGGGGAAGTTAAGACGTTGAACAAATTCTCCTAGATGGAAGCCGTTGAAGATGGTATTGAATTTCCCAACAGGAAGTATGGTCACAAAAGAATTGCCGTAGGGAGTTTCGAGTTTGAGAAAGCCTCCGTTCATGCTTTTAATCAGGGTGTCTGTGACATTGAAAAGGAAACGGTTAGCAATGACTTCTTTCTTGAGGTGGGGAATGTAGCGGAGGTATTGCATCCGTTGGTAGTAGAAGAGTTCATCATCTGTGAGACGGCGGCAACGAAGGGTTGAAAGCACTTGGTAGATGACTTGTTCATCAGCGAGATAGTCTTCAAACCAGGGCTTTTCTTCTTCCAGTTCAAAGCCTAGCCCGTTAGCCAGGGTCTCTGAAATCTCAGAGAGTCGTTCATAGGCGAGGTCAGCAAGACTAGCTCCCTTGTCATGTTTTCTCAATCGGACACCGACTAGCCAGTCAAACTGATAAGGGATTTCCATTTCATCTGTCAGCTTATCCACAGTGTAGAGTAGCAGGTCTTTACCGAGTGCTTGATTGTTTGGTGAGAGAGCATCCATAAAGTCACGCATCTTTTCTTCTAGGAGGTAATCCTTGGGAATGAGAGAAATGTCAAAGTACTGGTTTTTAGCCAACTTTTTGAGCATTTGGCTGACTGTGATTTTGTGCTTTCCTTTTTTCTCATTATCAGTAATGGTGATAGGCGTATTAGGAATACGGTAGTAAGCCATGACTTGCTTGTCTTTGCGAAAAGCTAAGTTTTCATGCGTGGCTTTAATGGGGTATTGTAGTTTTAGTGCCATAGTGCCTCCTTTCTAAAGGTGTGTTTGTTCAAAGACAATGTCTTCATCGTCATAAGGTTCCACTCGTTCATCGTGGTAGATAGCTTTCTTGTTCCAACGAAATTCATAGAGGTAACAGAAGTAATCAGCCAGAAAGATGTGCATTTTCTTACCGTGTGGTTCATACTCTGTGTAGAATTTGGCGAGTTTGTAAGGAACGTAAGCATAGAGCAACATGGAGATAGAGTGGGTGATTTTGGCTAATGGGACAAGGATGAAAGAAAGTCCCAGAAGCATGATGACAAAGACGAGAATGAAAACAACAAAAAAGGACAGCTGCATCGGTGTTGCGAAGTACCAGATACGTGCCCCTTTTTGTGTCTTGATTTCTTGAATCCAGTAAGGAGCATTTAGCCCCCTAGCGTAGTCATAGAGTGGTTCTTTCTCATTGTTCATATCAGAGCCCCGTTTCAATACCGATGAGGCGTAGGAACCAACCAATGACAGAGAGAATCTGTTGTCCTTTGGTCATGGACACGATAATCCCCCAAAATCCGATAACGGAAAAAAGTTGGAGCCAGGAGCTATTTTTCCAAGCCTTGATGGCTAGCAGGATTGCCACAGCAGTGATAATCCAAGCACCATTACCTTGGAGGAATTGTTGTAGTGAGCTTGTGTTCATAGATGTTATTCTCCTTCATGTTTTGCATAATCTTTTGGAATGGTATGAGCTACCTTAGTGACGTAGTAGGAATTCCCTTTAGGTGTAAGGGTCAGAGTGAAATTCTCTGAACGAGTGTTAGCGGTAACTTCAAAGGTGACTTGAACGTAGGCGGTAATGGCATCACCATCTTCTACCAGGTAGACATAATCAAGTGACTTGAAAGTTGTGTTTTCAAGGACAGCTAAATCTTTACCAACCAAATCCAGGTTGTCTTGGTCTGTGGTGTAGTTGGTAAAGAAGACATTGAGGAACTTTTTGACTTTCTTGTGTGTCTTGTCAGGGAGATTGTCAGAAGCTGTTAGATTAAGCGCTGATTCCTTGTCAAAGCCTTTGGCTTGGCTGTCACTGAGGCTAGAATACCAGGGAAGTCCAGAAACGTAGTAGGAGCTATTTTTAGAAGCGTAGGGGATATTAAATCCTGTGGTAATTTCTTCCTCCCTATCACCGACTTTTTGTTTGTAGGTCACTTGATAAGTGGCGGTATTATCCGTCAGCAATAATAACCTAGCTAAGACCAAAGACATCGGTGTTCGCTTTTGACCCTGTGACTTAATCTCAGGTTCAACGTCATAGAAGCTATTGAGCTTTTCGATTTGCGCTTCTTGTTCTTCGGCTTTATCAGAGAAAGAGAAGTAGGCAGCGACAAAGTCGTTGAGGTAGTAGGTCAAGCGGTAGTCGGTGTCAGTTGATGTAGTCACCACTTGGGACGATTGAGCTTTTTTGACCTCCTTTTCAAGTGAGGTGACTTTACTTGATAGTGTGATGGCACGCAGGGAACCAGTGGCTCCGATAAAAACTAAACATCCTAATCCAGTAAGGACTAGGATATTCACGTTTTTCCGTGTTGTCTTGATGAGTTTTGGTGAGCCACGCTTCTTATCTTGTTTCTTGAAACGAGACAAGTAATGAGTGACTTGTTGGATGAGTGTTTTCAGTTTGTTCATAATCCCTCCTTATCAGGCGCTAGCCAATTCAATCAATTTATTGCCTTTGGCATAGAGCTGTTTGTGGAGTTTATTGATTTCTCCGTTGACGTAGTAGTAGCCACGGAGTTCCAGGCGGATTTTTTCGAGAAGGTCAGCAGGTAGCTTTTCGGCTTCTTCATTTTTAAGCAGGTGATTCAGTTCACCAGCTTTTGTCCAGGCTTCCTTGTCTCTATGGGCTTTCATGAGTTCGCCTAGTTCAAGGGAAGCAGCTTTGATTTTCTTTTCAATGAGTGATTGTTTTGCCATGATTATTTCCTCCATGAATTGTTCTTGTTGGTCTAAGATGACTTGTCGAAAGAGAGTGACCAGTTTGGTGTCCATGTTTCGATTAAAGTCTAGGACTTGACCATCAGTTGTAAAGTAAGCGTGTTGGTATTTGGCGGGAGAGTCGAGGTCAACGGTCTCACGAGCAAAGGCATCAAAGAAGAAGTCTTTTTCCTTCATAAGTACGATATAGAGATTCCAGAACTCATTAATATCAGGAAAGCAGGTGATGCCTTCGTAGATTTTTTTGACAAGCATGACTCAGAGATACCTCCTTATCATTCTTCGATTAGGTCATGATAGCCGAGAGCTTGATAAATATAGTCATCATCAAACCATAGCCAATCATTGATTTGTTCCTCTGTTGGTGTACTTCCTGAGAAGACATCTTCACAGAGACTAGTGAGTTGGTCGATCCCGCCACGTTCACGGACGGTGTCTAGGGTTTCTCTAGCTCCTGACCAAGCCTTGAAATTGTCGATGCTAGAAAGTTCAACTTTGTATTCCATGATTTTCCTCCTTTTTCTTTAGATTATAGGATGCTTGCAAATCTTGAAGAATGCTTTCAGCTCTATCAGTAATTTCACCGTTTTCCTGAATCATCTTGATAAAGTCAGTCTCCATGATTTTGTCAGCTTCCTCTACCAGTTTGAGCGAGTTAGCGACTTGGTACATGAGCCATTTGATTGTTCTGTCGATAGAGTATGGTTCAGGTTTCATCCTGAGTTTCAAGGGCTCTGTACCACCAAACATCCGCTGCCATTTCTGGTCAGGAACAAAAGCACCAAATTTATTGGTGCCATCGTAAACCTGCATTTCATGATTGATGATGCCACGGGCGATTTCTGCCAGGTCAACACCGCTAATATATTCTTCAATGGCAAGTTGGGCTTTCTCCTGAGCGAAGCGCAATTCATAACGGTTCCAGATACCAAAAATCTCCAGGGATTCTTCCACGGAGATTTGTTCACTTTTGGCGAGTTCATACCGCTTTTCATAGAAGTTGAAGTAGAGATTACTTTGGCGACTTCCAAAATAAAGGGAGATACCTTGGCTGCCTTCTACCTCATCCATGCTTCTGAGGTTGCCACCGCCAATGTGATTCCACGTTCTGATGTTCTTAAAGCTAACCTCGTCCTTATAGACTTTCGCAATCATGTCAGAGAGGAGAAATTGCTCATCTTCTTTTTCGTGACCGAGATAGCGTTCATCCATGGCAATGTCTAACCTAGTTACCCGACTATCAGTTAGGTCAAAGAGCAGAGCTTGAAGAAATTCTTGCCAGCTCATGTCAACACTTTCCAGAATCAGTTCCATTTCACGGCAACCTTGACCAGAGAGTTGCAAGGTCACTTGGTAATTTCCTGTTTCGATTTTGTCAAAAAAATCAAATAACCAGATGTTGCCTCGCTTCCAGAGCCTTGTGTAATTCAGAAGTCTGGTTTCAAATTCTTTGAACTCTGTGAAGGAGCAGTGAAGATAGTTCTGACAGAAGTGAGATAGGTCACGGATAGACATGAAGGTCATGCGGAGGTAGTCGATATGAACATCAATCAGGTCATCGGCATTCTCTTGATGAAAGCCAAGCTCCGCTTTGAACTGACCGAATTTTTCTAGGCTTAAACCTCGTGAACCATCTTCATAGCTGCGGTAGGTACGAGTTGAAATCCCAACAGACTCCGCAAATTGTTTCTGCGTCATGCCTGTTTGTTTTCGGAATTTCTTGAGATTGAGTGGGCTTAGTTTATCCATTCATAAGGTAGAACTCCTTTCTAGTGAGTGACACAGTTTTTTAGCGAAAGTGACACACTAAGTAAATCTTTGAAAAACTTGGTACTATTGGTGTGTTGGGGGTCGGACGTTGTCATTTTGACAAATGTTACCCCCCTATTAGAAATCGGGGGTTGAATCACAATCATGGGCAGTAGGAACTGCGAGCTACGGTCTGCGCCTGACGCTGTCAGGCTTGCCCTTGCTCTTGTCCTAGCCCATGATTTGCGAGACAGCTTTCAACCGCCTTTGGATAAGACTTCCGTCCTTCCTCCTCAAAGAGGGCCAAGGTTTCAAGAAGTAGCTGTTCTTGAAAAGATGTCACCACAAGCGAGTTATCCTCTTTGTCAAAAGGAACTCCTCGCTCATCCATGAGATAGATAACTTTGCGTAGTGTCTTGACAGTCAGGTCATGTTCCTTGGCAAAATCTGTCAGAAGACGTTTTTCTTCCAAGACTTCCATAACGTCATCCTCCATTGGTTCGTAATCCTTCTCAATAGGTTCCATATCTTCCATGATGTTCTCATGAGTGATTAGTTGCTCATCTTCTAGGACAGGCAATTTCATAAATTCCTCCTCGAAAGAAAAGCCTTTGTTAAAAGGAACGTAAGGTGAGAAGAACTCACCAGCCAGCTCACCATTATTGGCAATATAACCACGCCCGTGAACCTTTTTACCATTGATTTTGTCCAGCTTTTTGAACTCTTTATTGCGGTTAGCATCGCCAAACATCATGTTATAACCGGTGTCTTCCAAGTGTCCGACAGAGAGCCGTTTCATGAAGTTGTCTCGAAGAGCGGTCTTGATATACTCGCCGTCAGGACGCTGCATAGCTTGAATAACGAATACTCCAGCTTGGCGTCCTTCTAGGACTATCTGGGTCAGGTATTCCGTAGCTTCTGCCTGCAGGCGATAGTCATTTTCAATCTTAGCGATGAAAGCTGCCCACTCGTCAATGACGATGAATTTGGGCTTTAATCCATACTGGGCAAAGTTTTTTCCTATCTTGTAGTCAGGGTGATTTTGCATGGTCTCGTAGCGATTTTCCATTTTGGTGACGTTATCCTTGAGGCAAGTGATGATATCGTCTTTGGATATGAAGACATGTCCCTTGAAGACAGGAACATTTTTAAGACCTGATAAGTCTGCGTTCTTCGGATCACACAGGTCTATAAAACCAATCTTTGCCAAAGCCAACACAATGGTCATAAGGACAACCGTTTTACCGCCACCAGTTCCCCCACCAATCAGTAAGTGTGGCTCAGCAACATAATCCCAAAAGACATCTTCCATGAGGCGGATGCCCTGGTCAGTCAGGGTAACTTCTGAAACGTTAATACGGGAAGCAATACGATTGATGGCAATTTCATACTGGACAAAACGCTCATCAAAAGTTTTGTTTCTAAAGTCGCCATTATACATGACTTCAAGGGTAGCCCCAAGATTGATAAAACGGTCTTGGAATTTATTTCCTTCTAGGATAAAGGAAGCAAGCAGCTGATACTTACCACGTTTGACATAAACTTTTGGGAGAGAAATCTTCTCAATCGTTTTGCCATCACGTTTAACTGTCTTTGAGAGATAATACCTATTTTCAATGAGGAAGTTAGTCATAATCCTCAGCGAGTTAAGGCGCTGAAAGAAGAGGACTTTCTGGTAAAGAATGAGATTGACAATCGGAATTATCACGATGGGTGGCAGAATAGTCAATAGGATTTTAGGCAGATAAAATAAAGGGTCAACGATAATCAGGTCATAGATGGGGTAGTAGTAAAAGCCGTTACCAATCAAAAAAGGTGATAACATGAGAAAACTTGTTATCACCCTGATATGACGGTAGAATTTATGGACACGAAGTCCCCGATAGGTAAAGAGGTGCATGATTACCTCCTAGTATTATTTTTTATCTTCTGTTTTAGGCTCAGATTTGGGAGCAACTTGAGCGCCTTTTTTCTTGATGGCAGAAGCGTAGAGACGGTAGTTGTCGTTACGACCGATAGCAGAGTAAGTCACAACAATATCAGTGAGTTCCACTTCCTCACGGTAATTGAGCCCAAGGTCATTGAGTTGTTGTTCAGACATATCCACGATAGTGAAGAAGAGTGTTTCGTGTTGATTAGCTGAGTGAATCCCAATGGTGATACCACGAATTTCACCAGTTGGAACTTGGACGTAGGAGCCGTCTTCATTACGCTGGTTACGGTCTGCTTCATAGATGAGTTCAGCTCCTTCAATAGAGCGGAAGGTCAATTTTCCAAAGACTTCATCCAGTTTCAGTGCATCAGTGATAACACGGTAGCTTTTATCAACAATTTGGAGTTTTTCTCCAAAGTTCAATCCAGTTTTAGCCATAATATTTTGTTTCCTTTCTTATTTGATGATTTCGAGTTTTTCCGCAAAGACATTAAGCGCTGGGGCTACGTTTGAGCCATTGACCGCACGGTCTGGGAAGAAAATAGGGTTGACGACTTTGACAAGCGTGTCTTCATCAAAGACGGTATTAGTTGCAGGAGTAATGACATGGAAAGAGCCATGTTCTTGATTGTTCAGGACATGACGTTGGTATTTGCCTTCTTTACCAAAGGCGGTACGTGGGGCATGACCAAGTTTTTCATAATAAGCAGCTCCAATAAATTCTGGTTTCATAGCAAGTGTTTCAGGAATCATAAGCGTTCTCCGTTTCTATATTTGAGTAATAAAAAAGTCAGCATATAACAGGGCTGACTTGAGCAAAGTAAAAGCGATTGATTTTGTTTTTGTAGATTTGACTATAATAAGTCAGTTCAGCAAGTGGATAGCCAGTTGCCTTGAATTTCTTGACGAGCGTATCAATTTCTTCTTTGGCAGAGCTAAAGAGACTTGCCTGTAAGTCTAGTCTGTGAGCGTATATCTTATGAGTAAAGAGATAATTTTGATAGTGACGCTCTAGGCATTGTTCAAAATATGAGGTCATAAATGCCTCCTTTCTTTATTGTAAAAACAAAAGCTACTAGAAACATCCAGTAGCTTGAGCATAGACTACTCTCGTGAAATAAAGAGAAGTAGTCCGTTTGAAAAAGAGTTATTTGGTTGAAAGACCTATCTAGGAACTAGACAAACCTTTCACGGTGGCAACGTTTAGCAAGGTGTTTTGCGTCAATTACCATCGCTTTCCCAGCCAATCATCCAGGTAGTCATTATCATGCCTGTCACAATTCTCTTACGCCCTTTGGCGAAGCCAGTTCACTTTACTATTCGGAAAAGTGCGAAAGTCCGAAATGCGTGTGAGCCCACAATTTTTTTAGAATTGTTTTACTATCTCAACTTCAACCACAAACGGACTTGACTTTCTTTTTCAAACAAGATACAATAAAGATACGAAATTTAGTGTAGTTTGATGGTCAGTCCTCTGGTTGTCAGACGCACTTTTTATTTAGTTATCAATGAACGGTGCCAATAAAATGTTGGTATTATATTTTTAACTAAAATATAACCATTGGCTATGTTTATATAATATAACTATTAGTTATATTTGTCAACGGTTTTTTGAAAAATATTTAAAATTTTTTTGAAGGACAACTATTATGGATTTTGCGGAACGCTTAAAAACATTGAGAAAACAAGCAAATTTAACTCAAAAAGAAATTGCTGAAAAAATTGGAATTTCCCAACCAGCCTATGGGGACTGGGAACGTGGAACAAAAAAACCAACCCAAGAAAATCTTGTAAAGTTGGCTAAAATTTTCCATGTATCAGTTGATAATCTTCTTGATAATAATATTGAAGAAGATGAACTTGCAAATGTAGAAGTCTTATTCCGTATGGCATCTGATGGTCTGACAGATGAAGAAAAAGCCACCTTCCGTGAAGAATTGATTGACTTCATGAAGGAACGGAAGAAGCTCTTTGAAGAGGATAAAAAATAAAGCATTGATGTTTTAAATTAGGAGTGGCGTTATGGATAGAACTACGATTATCTCAGAATTAGAGAATATCAAAGATAAAGTAATTACATACGAAAAATCAGTTGCTAGGTTCAAACAGGCAAATAAGGAATTCAGAATATAACCTTAATATGCTTAATTCTATTGAGTTACTGCCAAAATCAATGCTTTCTAGTTCAATAATTGAACAAATAATAAAATATTTTCTGATTGGCGAGTAGATAGTGTCAAAGAGGCAATAAATCTTTATTATAATGAGGCATGGAGGATTAGGAAATGGTTCATAAAAAACTTAAAATCGTTATCGGTACGGTACTTGTTTTAGCACTAGGAGCAGGAGCTTTTATTATTCACCAACAAGCAAATGAACGTGAAACAGCTAATCGTAAACAAGCTAGTAATACTTTCTTGCAATCAGGTAAAACATCTAGCTCTAGTGAGGAAACTTCCTCTATGGAAACAGAAGAAAGCACTAGCTCTAGCGTTGATACAACGCAACTTACGACAGACCAAATAGAAGAATGGGTAATTGCTTCCTATATCAATTTAAAAGGACTTAATGTTTCACCAGCCAACTTCCACGTGACAGTAACAGCTTCTGATGATGGTCTAGTCTATGCTACGCTTTATGGCTGGTCTTTAACAGATGGTGAAGAAATCACCTATCGTATTACTGCTGACGGCACGTTAGAAATGTTTGGACTTGCGGAGCATAAATGGATAACAGCTGAAACACAATACCGAGCAATAGGATATTATCCGAATGGTATTGATATTGCAAGTGTCCTAGACGGCGACTTTTCAACGCTTTATGGCACGTGGGTGGCAAGTGATGGTAGCTACTTCACTATTAATAACGACAACTCAGTTACCTTTAGTCAAACATCATCAACTGATATAACAACGTTAACTGTACCTGATTTAAATACTGAATTAAATAGCTCAATACCTTATCTTGGTTTACAAGTTAACAGACCAACAGCAGGAGCAGGTTTATTTATCTTATACCCTAAAGGAGTTACTAGTCACCTTGGCGATAGTTCAGATACAACAAAAGACCGTATCCAAGCAGGTTTTCAACCGACACCTTTAACAAATGACAACGTTTATTATCGCCAATAAAGAAACTAATATAAAAACAGCTACAGTTCAGTTAGTTTTAGTTTTTTTGCTATTTTTTAAAGCAATAACTGTAAGTACTAAAAGAGCTAAGTTCCAAAGTACCAACACTGTGTCGAAGCATAAAGTTTTGATGATAATAATAAATATTTGTCCTTCTCTGAGACGTTGCAAGGTTGTGAGCAACGCACAAGAAAAGCACCCTAGCTTTTGGACGGCAGGGTGCTTTTCTTGTGTTAGATTTATACCAAATCTTACTTGTTGTTGCCTATATTATAGCATGAAATAACTTTTAAAGTCAAAAAAGTAGTGCTTTGGAGACACTACTTAGGAGATTATGAAAAAGAAAAGTTTCAGGATTGTCTAAATAATAACGCTAGAAATTTAAAGAAAACTAAAAAATGGAAAAAATAACTGGCAGATTGACGATTTTTTTCGCAGAAAAAATCAAAATCTGAAGTTTAAACGTCAAAAAACTCCGTTTGTTCGCTTTTTCTAGTTGAGATTGGACTTTTGTCCCAGACTCTTTTTTCTATTCTTCTTCCGTTACATTAAACTTTTTAAGTTCTTCTTTATAAGCCTCACTACCTTTTTTGAAATATTGACGTGCTGAGCCTGTAATATTAGCAGTGATAACATCATCCTTGTATTCATATTTTACCGTTGGATTGACGAATCCTGAAATCTCAAAGGTTTGTGTATCATTATCAATCGTCATGCTACTAGTTGAACCTTCGGCATCGACAGTTCCCTTGTCACCCTTAATGGTGATGACCAAGTCGGTCCCGTAGTCCCCGATTTCATAGTATTCCCCGTCCATGATAGGTTTGCTTGAACAAGCGACGAGAAAGAGAGTGGTAAGGGCAAGAGCAACAAGGCTAAGTAATTTTTTCATGAATGTTTCCTCCTAGTTGGAATTTATTTTACAGGAATCGTGTTACAAACGTATTAATGATAGGGTTTCAATTTAATTGTGAAACAGATGCGTTAGTAGTTAAACTAATTTTCAGTGGACATTCGTCCATTTTTTTAATATAATTTCAGTCAACCGAATAGTTGACTGATGAATTTGTGAGGATGTGTACTATGAGAGACGTTTATACAAGAGTAACCCAAATTGCAAGAGAACAACTATATCAATTTATGAAGGATAATCAGGTGTCACCCCTGAATTATCACTTTCATTACTATTTTGATGATTGCATCCAGAAATTCGGTATCAAGGTATTGGAGCATCACTTTACCAATCGAAAAATTGAGGGATTGACGATGATTGATGAGGATGGTATTTCAATCTCCTATGAAAGTCAGAATCCGCAAGTAAAGCAGAACTTCACCAAATGCCATGAATTAGGTCACTATATCTTAGGACATTCAGGTAAACAGTTTACACAATTAAGCAGTAAAAAAGATACAGTTGAAGAAAGCGAAGCCAATCTGTTCTCTGCTTATATTCTCATGCCTGATATTGTCTTGTTGTCAAAAATCTATTATCGCTTGGATAGTTTCAAGCAAGTAATGACGGAGCTATCCGTATCAGCGGATGCCTTGAAATTCAGACTACAAGATTTGTTCCGTTATCGTTTGGAACGAGCCAATCAAGAGGTCAGCTCAGCTATTTACCAATATCAATCGGGTCAAAGTAAGACTGTCCTCAGTCTTTTTGAGGAACTCCATACTGAGATTGAAGACGAGTACCGAGCGGTGGAAGAGGATGTTCTTGCTAAAGTTCTGAATCGCCTGAGAGAGTGTTATTTTGTGGCAAGTACAGAGTTCCCCGAGTTGCTAGAAAATAGCTTTCGCAAGGAATTAGAGCAAGAAGATGATATTGATACTTGGTTAGAATATGATTTTGGACAATCAGTAGGTTACGCCTGGCGTACAGATATGTTGACCGTAAAGCAAGCTAAATCAAGAGCAAAAACAATACTCCTATTAGAAAAGAGGTAGTTATGTATCAACCTGACAAATTAAAACAAAAACGAGAAGAACTAGGCTTAGAGCAACAAGAATTGGCTGAGCTCATCGGTGTTTCAAAGCAGGCTTACTTCAAGTGGGAAAAAGGCTTGTCAAAGCCTACTAAAGCCAATATTGCTAAGTTGGAAAAAGTCTTAAAGGTTCCAGAGGGCTATTTGAGTGAAGATGAAATTTCATCCCTCTATAAGCAGCTGACAGAACCAAACCAAGAGAAAGCCATTACCTATGTTCGTGACCTGGTATCGTCACAGAAGGTTATCAGCATTGCAGAGAAGCGTTCAGAGTATCGTGTTT
>OBVL01000036.1_pt1 | contig 80848 bp, 91 predicted proteins | sample 1476161 | NCBI WGS metagenome assembly OBVL01 (sample SAMEA2580010, study PRJEB22360) | human gut metagenome | biome: human gut; feature: human-associated habitat; material: faeces | place: Denmark | collected 2008/2010
ATACAGAACTAAATCCTTTCAATAATTTATTGTCCAACTTTTTGGGGTCAGTACAAAGCATCCTTTTTTATTTACCAAAATTATATCGGTTAAAACGAACTTCAAATATGGTTCCTTTTGGATGATTATCCTTAACTTGAATGTCACCTTTTAAGGCATCAACAATTTGTTTAGCTAAAGATAGCCCAAGCCCAAAGCCACCTTTTTGACGTGTCCTTGCCTTATCAACGCGATAAAAGCGATCAAAAATTTTCGCTTTATCGGCGTCACTAATACCCGGTCCATTATCAGCAACGGTTAGAATAGTCTGGCGTTCTGTTGTTTTAACCGTAAATTCAATAAAACCGTCATCATCAGTGTACTTAATCGCATTATCAAACAAGATTGTCATCAATTGTTTAAGCAAGGTGCGATCAGTTTTTATCGGACGATCCGCAAAATTATGAGAAACAAAAGTTTTACCGTTTTCTTCGGCAATCATGTTGTAATTCTCAAAAATTTCATTAAATATTGAAGGTTGAATTTCTTCTAATTCAACTTTCAATCCATCATCTCGCCTAGCAAGATTCAAAAGATTGGTTGTTAAAATACGCATATTACGAACTTCGTCAAGACTCGCTGCAATACTTTCACTGTTATCAAGAATTGTTGCATTCGGTCGTCTAAAAAGACTTTCAAGTCGGTTTTGAAGCACCGCTAAAGGCGTTCTTAATTCGTGACTAGCATTTTCAACAAAACGCTTTTGTTTTTCATAACTTTCTAAAATTGGTTTACGCATCCAATTTGCCAAGTAAATACTTGCTAAAATTGAAATCATCCAGAAAATAATCATGACTGAAACTGTTATGGTTACATAACGTTCGTTTGCCTCATCAAGCTGACTAACACTGATTAAGAAAGTCGCGTATTCAATCGTTGGATAGTCACTACTATACACTCTAACCGTTAAAACATGGTATTTTTCGGTTTGACCAAAGATAGTTGTCATTTTCTCATCTTTAATCTCACCAATAGTGTCTTCATCAACACTAGATGCTAATGTCCCGAACTGGACAAACGCATCAATTGCATTTACGATTTTCCCATTTGTATCGTACAGTAGCACACTGACATTACTTAAACTTGCCACATTTGAGCTGGGTTTACTTTTTCCAGAATTACTAAAACTATTATTAGATTGTATGGAATCACTACGCTCCATTGTTCGTGTGACGTAATCACTTGCATTGTCAGCTGCATTTTTTAAAGTAGTATCTACAGAAGAATATAGACCATAACGCATAATCTGCAAGATAATCGTGGTCATAATGATGAAAATTCCTGTAAATACAATGAAGAAATGGAAAAAATTAGAAAACGTTCCTGTTGATAATTTTTTGTGTATGTTATTCAGCATCTTTTAGAATATATCCTACACTACGAAGTGTTTGTAGATTTTTAGCAAAACTTGTTCCTTTTAATTTTTTGCGAATCTTAGAAACATAAACTTCAACAACTGAAATTGTAGTATCGCTATCAAATCCCCAAATACGGTCAAAAATTTGTGATTTTGGCAAAATAACATTTTGGTTTTGCAAGAAATAAACCAGTAAATCAAATTCTTTACCTAGTAACTCAACCTTTTCACCGTTAACAGTTGTTGTGTTAGTTGATGTATCGGCTGTTAATTCGTGGTAAGAAAGAGTATTATCGTTGAATTTTCCAGAGCGTTTCAAAAGCGCTTGAATGCGCATCTTTAATTCTTCAAGATAAAATGGTTTTGTCAAATAGTCATCTGCACCAAGTTCAAAGCCATGTCCTTTATCATCAAGGCTTTCTTTTGCAGTCATAATTAAGACAGGTGTCGTAATACCTTGTTCACGTAATTCTTTCAGAACTTGGAAACCACCTTTTTCTGGCAACATCAGATCAAGCAAAATAAGGTCATAAACACCACTTTCTGCCTCATAAAGTCCTTCTTCACCATCAAAGACTTGCATAACATCCGCAAAATCGTCTAAAAAATCAAAGATTGAATTCGATAAACTCAAATCATCTTCTACTAATAAAATCTTAATCATATATCTGCTCCCTTATTTACCTTATTATATCATGACTTGACCCTTAGGTCTAAGTATTTAATGCAATTAATTTAGTTTACCAAAAGGATATCGAAACCAACTTAAGATTTCCTAAAAACATAAAAAAGCGTCTGAGTTTTCACTCAAACACCCTTTATAAGCACTGCTTATTTTACTGCTGCAAGAGCTTCTTCGACAGCAACTTTACTTGTGCTAATCAAATCAAGACGTGCAGAGATTTCTTTGATACCCATTGTGATGTTACGGCTGATAGCCATGTCATTTAATTGTGGTTCAAAGAAAGCTTTGTATTCTTCAAGACGTTCAGTTGTCTTGAATGAGTTGGCTGGGTAAATAACGAATTTGTCAAAACTCATGTCACCACCAAGGGCGGCTTTGATCCAATCCCAGTTTTCACGAGCCCAAGTCCAAAATGCCCCTTGAGAAAATGGTTTGTCAAGGAATGGACGGTACCAGCTCATCGCCAAGTCCTGAGGTTTAACAACGTCTTTATTTTTCAATTCTGCCAAGACACGTTCAACCGTTGCATTTTCTTTTGTATTTGACAATGCTGAAGCTAATTGACGTTTGAAGTTACCATCATTAGTTTTCACATAAGTATCAAGGTATAGAGATACTAATTCTTCAGTTTCAGCGTGTTTGATTTGGTTGGCAAGAACTGACATACGAATTGAGGCTGGAATCGTTTCGATGTTGTCTTTGTGTTGGTGGAAAATAGCCTCCGCTTTTGTGACAGCATCTTCATTATCAGCATACAACATTAATGAAATAGTGTTTTGACGAACCATTTCATCTTCGTCTGATTCACCAGCTTTTGGTTCAAATCCTAAGCGTTCGTAATTTTTTTGCATCAAACGGCTAATCAAAGCTTTAAATTGTGCTTGTGCTTGACTTCCTTCCTCTAAGAAGATATCCAAACCTTCAACAACTTGAGAAATAGCTTCTGCTACCAAGTATGATGTTTCATCAGAAAGTTTTGTCAAAAGTGGAATTAACTCAGCGTAAGAAATTTCACCACTTTCAGCAAGCAAACGACGTTCTTGGATAACTTGAAGTTTTGAAACAGTATCGAGTTCAGTCAATTGTTCAAGAACTGTATTTAACAACTCACCTTTGTAGTTTGTAATGTAGTGAGCAGTATTTTCTGTATTTAGGCGGAAAGCCCCTTCGTTTTCAGCAGCAAGTTTGCTGTAATTTGGAATTTCAAGGTGAGCTTGCGTTAAAGTATCTGGAAGACCTTTCCAATTGCTGTTAAGTGGAATTGGCCAAATACGGTTTTCATCAACATTTTCACCGATGAAGAATTGTTTTTGGCTAAGAACGAGTGTATCATCAACCACTTCAGCAGTAACCACTGGATATCCTGGTTGTTCTAACCATGCATCCATAAATGCTGCAACATCTTTTCCTGATGCTTCTGATAAAGCATCCCAAAGGTCACGACCGATTGTATTGCTATATTGATGTTTTTCAAAGTAAATTTTAAGACCTGCACGGAAATCGTCATCTCCTAACCAGCGACGAAGCATGTGCATCAAGCGGCTACCTTTGGCGTAAACGATAGCTGGATCAAACAAAGTATTGATTTCATCAGGGTGCTTAACTTCAACGTGAACTGATTGAACACCATCAGTAGCATCACGTTTAAGTGCTAATGGAAGGCCACCTGTTTGGAAATCTTCAAAGATATTCCATGATGGTTCAATAGCATCAACAGAAACATATTCCATCATGTTGGCAAATGATTCATTCAACCATAAATCATCCCACCATTTCATTGTAACAAGGTTACCAAACCATTGGTGAGCTAATTCGTGAGCAACAACAAGCGCAACACTTTGGCGGCTCTTAACAGTTGAGTTCTCATCAACAAGAAGATAAACTTCACGATAAGTTACCAATCCCCAGTTTTCCATAGCTCCAGCCGAGAAATCAGGAAGGGCAACGTGATATGACAATGGAATTGGGTATTTAACACCGAAGTATTCTTCGTAAAAGTCAATAACACGAACAGCAATATCAAGTGAGAAATCTAATGCTTTAAGAGCATGCGCTTTTGTAGAGAAGACTCCTACTTCTGTTCCGTTCTTAGTTTTAGCTGTTTTACCTTGCAAATCACCAAGAGCAAACGCAAGCAAGTATGATGACATACGAGGTGTTGTATCAAATGTCCATAGACCAGTTTCTTTACGACGTTCAGCATCAACTTCAGGCATATTTGAAAGAACAATTTCACCTTCTGTTTGGTCAAATTTGATACTCAAGTCAAATGTTGCTTTTGCTTCTGGCTCATCGATACATGGGAATGCTTCACGCGCAAAGTGACTTTCAAATTGAGTTGAGATTACTTCTTTTTTAACACCATCAACAGTGTAATATGATGGGTAAATTCCAGTCATGTTATCAGTAATATTACCTGAAAACTCAACAACAAGTGTCATTATTCCTGTTTCTGGTAACTCAACATGAACAGCTTCATTGTCGTTGTCAATCGTAAACTCAAGGGTTTGATTATCTAACAAAACAGAAGCAACCATTAAATCTTTTTGGTGGAATGAAATAACATTATCTAAAGCTTCACCACTAATGGCAACGTTACCTGAAAAAGTTTTAGCTTGACGGTTGATATCAAGGAAAATATTATAATTTTCAGGAACAAACTTTTCAATAAAATGTTCTACAGTTTTCATATAACTCCTTTAAAACGTAGAATGAGGACCAACATATTGTTTGCCCCATATCACTTAATCTTTTAAAATTTAAGTTTGGTACCAAGTATTGTTATCATTTTTTGCAAATGTCAGAATTGACACACAATACTTTCAAACTTCATCATTATATCACAAAATATGATATATGTCAGTTTTAAAAATCTTGTAAACAAAAGAAGGTTACCACTAGCAGGCAGCCTTTCTTTTGTTTATAATTCAATTATTTTTCCTGTTTTAAGGTAAATAACCCATTCACAAAGGTTACGAGCATAGTCACCAATACGTTCTAAGTAAGTGATAACTTGAAGATATTCTTTACCAGCAAATACTGTATCTGGTTGTTGGCGGATTGATTCAACAGCCATATTTTGAATTTCTTTAAAGTAATTATCGATCACTTCATCAGAAGCAGCGACTTCATAAGCACGTTCTTCATCACCAATCACATAAACGTCAAGTGCTTCTTCGACCATGTTACGAACAGCTTTACCCATTTTTTTGATTTCTGCTTCTACTTCTGGCAAACGTTCTTCACCTTTAACGCGAATAGTTGCTTTTGCGATAGATGCTGCATGGTCACCCATACGTTCAACATCACTTGAAGCTTTCAAAACAGTGATAACTGTACGCAAATCTTGTGATACAGGTTGTTGAAGAGCGATAATCTCGAGAGATTTCTTTTCAAGCTTAGTTTCAAAGTTATTGACAATTTCATCACCCTCGATAACTTCTTTTGCCAATTCACGGTCATGGCTGATGAATGCTTGAACTGTTTTGTTAATTTGTGACAACACTTCAGTACCCATAGCATAGAATTGGTTATGCAATTTTTCTAATTCATCATCAAATTTTGATCTTAACATAGTATCATCTCCTTTTGAGTGTTCCCAAAACTAACCAAATTTACCAGTGATATAATCTTCGGTTTCTTTGCATTTAGGATTCATGAACATTTCATGAGTTTTTCCGTATTCAATAAGTTTACCATCTAGGAAGAAACCTGTACGGTCTGAAATACGTGAAGCTTGTTGCATTGAACGTGTTACAAGAAGCATAGTGTATTTATCTTTCAAACCATAAAGAGTATCTTCAACCTTACCAGCTGAGATTGGATCAAGCGCTGATGTCGGTTCGTCAAGTAAAATGATTTTTGGACTTGTCGCTAAAACACGCGCGACACAAACACGTTGCTGCTGACCACCAGACAAGCCAAGGGCTGAATCGTGCAAACGGTCTTTTACTTCATCCCAGATTGAAGCTCCAATCAAAGAACTTTCAACCGCTTCATCTAAAACTTGCTTATCTTTAATTCCTTTTAGACGTAGGCCATAAACAATATTTTCATAGATTGACATCGGAAATGGATTTGGTTGTTGGAAAACCATTCCAATTTCTTTACGAAGTTCAACGGTATCTGTTCGTGGACTATAAATGTTATGTCCATTATAAACGATTGAGCCTGTTAATGTCACCTCTGGATTCAAATCTCCCATTCGGTTAATTGAACGAAGAAGAGTTGATTTACCTGAACCAGATGGACCAATAAGTGCTGTGATTTCATTAGGATAGAAATCCATAGAGACATTATTGAGCGCTTTTTTCTTATTATAGTAAACAGATAAGTCTCTTACTTTTAAAATAGGTTCTGTCATGTCTTGCCTTTCTAACCAAAGTGTCCTGACACATAATCGCTAGTTGATTGCAATTTGGCATTTTGGAAAATATTATTAGTTTTATCGTATTCGATCAAATCCCCCAAATAGAAGAAGGCTGTATAATCACTAGCACGTGCAGCTTGTTGCATGTTATGAGTAACAATAATGATTGTGTAATTTTTTTTCAACTCAAACATCGTATCTTCTAATTGCATTGTTGCAACTGGGTCGAGGGCTGATGCAGGTTCGTCCATCAAAAGAATATTTGGTTTTACAGCAATGGCACGAGCAATACACAAACGTTGTTGTTGACCACCTGAAAGTGTAAAGGCTGATTTGTGCAAATCATCTTTTACTTGATCCCAGAGAGCAGCTTGTTTTAGAGAAGTTTCAACAATTTCATCTAAAAATTGTTTATCTTTGACACCTGCACGCTCATAAGCAAATGTAATATTTTTATAAATTGATTTAGCAAATGGATTTGGCCGTTGGAAAACCATTCCGATGTGCTTACGCATTTCGTAAACATTAATGTTTTTGGCATTAACATCAATACCTTCGTACAAAATTTGTCCAGTGACTTTTGCAATGTCAATAGTATCGTTCATACGATTTAGACTACGAAGAAAAGTTGATTTACCACATCCTGAAGGTCCGATAAGAGCAGTGATTTTATTTTTTTCAAACTGCATATCAATTCCCTTGATAGCTTCTTTTTGACCATAGTAAACATGAAGGTCTTTTGTAGCTAAGGCTAATTTTTCTTCAGGAAAAGTAATAATATGTCTTTCATTCCAGTTATACTTTGTCATCTCTTCTCCTTTATTTTACTGACGTTAATTTGGCGTGAAGCTTTTTACCGATATAACGTGCTGAGAGGTTGAAAATTAAGATGAAAATCAAAAGAACTGCAGCACTTCCTTGCGATACTTGAGTCGCATCAGGAATCGTTCCTTCACTATTAACTTTCCAAATGTGAACAGCCAAAGTTTCGGCTTGACGGAAAATTGAAATCGGACTTGTAACGCTTAGCGGATTCCAGTTTGACCAATCAAGAGCTGGTGCTGATTGACCAGCTGTGTAAATAAGCGCTGCTGCTTCACCAAAGATACGACCTGAGGCAAGAACAATACCAGTCACAATACTTGGAAGAGCTTCTGGAATTACCACATGAACTACTGTTTCCCAACGTGACAAACCGAGTGCAAGTCCTGCTTCACGTTGTGTGTGGTGAACATTACGAAGACCGTCTTCAACATTACGTGTCATTTGAGGAAGGTTGAAGACAGTAAGTGCAAGGGCACCTGAGATAATTGAAAATCCATATTGAAATTGAACAACGAAAATCAGATAACCAAACAAACCGACAACAACAGATGGTAAAGATGAAAGGATTTCAATACATGTTCTGATGAAGTTTGTAAAGCGTCCTTTTTTTGCGTATTCAGATAAGTAAATTCCTGCTCCCATTGATAAAGGAATAGAAATAACCAATGTGATTACCAAAAGAAAGAGGGAATTATACAATTGAATCCCAATACCACCACCTGCTTCATACGATGATGATTTACCAGTCAAGAATGACCAGTTAACATGAGGTAATCCATTTACCAAGATATATAGTAGTAATGATGCCAAAATCGCAACAATAATTCCAGCAATTGTATAGAGAATTCCTGTTGCTAACTTATCAAATTTCTTAGCGTGCATAGTTTCTCTTTCTTTCTCTTGTAATAAATTTAACAAGCATATTGAATCCTAAACTCATAATGAGTAGAACCAACGCTAGTGACCAAAGAACATTATTTTGAACGGTTCCCATAACGGTATTACCGATTCCCATTGTAAGAACGGATGTTAGGGTTGCTGCTGGAGTTGTTAGAGATGTTGGTACAACAGCTGAGTTACCAACGACCATTTGGATAGCCAAGGCTTCACCAAAGGCACGTGCCATACCGAAAATAACTGCGGTAAAGATACCAGGTCTAGCAGCATTTAAAATAACTCGCCAGATTGTTTGCCAACGAGTAGCTCCCATCGCTAAACTAGCTTCTTTATAATGTCTTGGCACTGCTTTTAAACTATCAATTGTCATGAAAGTTACCGTTGGTAAAATCATAACAAACAAAACGCAGACACCAGATAAGATACCGAACCCAGTTCCACCAAAGATAGAACGTGTAAAGGGTACGATAACTTGCAAACCAATGAATCCATAAACAACAGATGGAATACCTGTTAATAATTCAATAGCTGGTTGAAGAATTTTGGCTCCATATTTTGGAGAAATTTCTGTCATAAAGACTGCTGCACCAATAGCAATCGGAGTTGCTACTAAGGCAGATAAAATAGTTACAATAAATGATCCTAAAATCATCGGAAGAGCTCCAAATGATCCTGAACTTGGATCCCACTTACTTCCAAAGAGGAATGTGATTGGATTAACACCATCGACAAAGAAAGTTGATAATCCTTTTTGGGCAACGAAGATTAAAATCATTGCCACGATGAAAACAATCAGTACTAAACAAAAGAATGTGATGCCTTTTCCGAACTTCTCAAGGCGAGAATTTTTTGAAGGCGTCGTTAACTGTTTCTCAAGATCTTGATTTCTCATAGTATCTCCTTATTTTGCTGTAACAGTACCATCAGCTGATTTGGTAACTTTCATTTCATTAACTGAAATGTAGCCCATATGTTCAACGATCCCTTCTTGAACTTCATCACTCATGACGTAATCCAAAAATTCTTTAGTCAAACCTGTTGGTTTACCTTTCGTGTACATATGTTCATATGACCAAAGCGGCCAATTGTTTTTAGTTACATTTTCGGTTGTTGGTTTGTATCCATTTAGACGAATAGTCTTAACAGAACTATCAACGTAAGCAAAAGCAAGATAAGAAATAGCTCCTGGAGTTTGCGAAACAATTGACTTAACCATACCGTTTGAGTCTTGTTCTTGACTTTGAATAGCTGGATCACCTTTCATGATGATGCCATCAAATGTCGCACGTGACCCCGAACTTGCTGCACGGTTAATAATTGAAATAGTTAAGTCTGGCCCACCAACTTCTTTCCAGTTAGTAATTTTACCTGTAAAGATTTGGTGCAATTGCTCAGTTGTTAGATTGTTAACAGATACCTTTTTGTTAACAATAACTGCAAGACCTGCTACTGCTACTTGGTGATCAACCAACTTATCAGCATTGATACCTTCTTTTTCTTCTGCGAAAACATCGCTATTACCAATTTGAACAGCCCCTGACTGAACTTGTGAAAGACCTGTACCAGATCCACCACCTTGGACATTGACTGTCTTACCAATATTCGTCGATCCGAACTCATCAGCGGCAGCTTCAACAAGTGGTTGTAGAGCTGTCGATCCTACACTGGTAATCGACTGACCCTTGTCAATCCAGCTTGAGCAACCAGATAATATAAAGGCTACTGAGGTAGCTAGCAATAAAAAGCTAAGAATTTTCATTTTTTTCATTTGCGATTCCTACTTCTTTTTTGAAAATAAAAAGTAATTGACATGAAGTGTTACAAACACCCCACATGCAAATAGTAACATATCACTGAAAACTTGAAAAGTGGTTTTCAGGCCATCACATTCAAAAATTGTACCTATAACAGTTTAAGGATTAAAACGAAGTCCTTTTGGGAAGTAATTTTTCAGAATATTTCCAGTAACTTTTGCAAAACCTATTCCGTTACCGTTTACAGAAACTAAATACCAACCATTTTGTAATGGTTTTTCTAAGTTTATGACATTTCCTGTAACATAAACCTTGAACTGTTCTATATCAATTTCTACAAACTGTTCTACGTCATTTGGCGAAAGAGCTAATCCAAATGCAAAAGATGGTTCAAAACGATTTTTCTTAAATGTTCCAAGATGAAGTCCATTTCGAGCAATTTTTAGTTTACCTAAATCAGGCAGTCCTTCTGGCAACAAATAAAGGTTATCACCAAAAGTTTGTAAAAGACCTTTAAGTTCAACTTTTAGATGTTTTTTGGCGAAATCTTGCCATAAATTAAGCTGATCTTTTGTTAGATTAGATTTTACAGGTTTGACTTTGCGGTGAGCTGGTTCTCTCGTATCATGTAGCTTAGCAACAAATTGTCCTTCACCTTTAAAACGGTGTGGATACATACGAGCAACTTCTGGCATGTCAATCCCTTCAGCCATTCCATTGATTTTTTCAATAGGAAGAAGTTCAAGATAATCGTATTCTGACAATAGCCAATTAACAACGCCTTCATTTTCCTCTGGAGACCAAGTACATGTTGAGTAAACCAGTGTTCCTCCAAACGCTAGCATTTTCATTGCTTCTTCTAAAATCTCTTTTTGAAGACTGGCGCATTCTGCAGGATAACCTTCGTGCCAATACTGAGTAGCTTGGGGATCTTTACGAAACATGCCCTCTCCAGAACAAGGTCCGTCAAAAACAATCAAATCAAAGTATTCTTTGAAAACTTTGGCTAATCTGTCTGAACTTTCATTAGTTACCACAACATTTTTAGCTCCGAAACGTTCCACATTCTCAACCAAAATCTTACTGCGTTTGTTAGAAATTTCATTGCTTACTAAAACACCAGTATTATTCATATAACTAAGAAGATGAGTGGATTTTCCACCAGGAGCTGCTGCTAAATCAAGCACTCGCATATGCTCACTTGTTGCTGCAACTTGAGCAACCATTTGAGCAGCAGGTTCTTGTGAATAGACAAGGCCCGAAACATGTTCAGGTGACTTACCAGATATTTTTCCATAATGACCCCATGGGGTATTTGGAATAGGATCCTCAAAAACATGCTGAGTATTTTTCAGAGGATTTACACGAAATCCAGAGACAGCTTCTTGATCAAATGTAGCAAAGAAATCATCTGCTTCTTGTCCAAGAAGATTACGGTATTTTTCAATAAATTTATCAGGTAATTTCATACTTATATGATAACAATTTCACATGTTAATTACAACTTTAAGATAATGATATGACTGATTTTGTAGGTAGTTAAAAAGAAAAAAGCAGTTCGTTTTTGAACCGCTTATCTTACTGTAAAAATCCTGAAAAAAAGATTTGATTTCAAAGATTTTCGTGATTTTCATAACTAATATCACAATCTAAAACAACTTTTTATCTCACTGTGACGAACTCCTCAGACCCTGTTGGATGAATAGTTCAAAAGCTTTGGGAAAGCTTTTGAAGGCGAATGAGAACCCTTTCGCAATTTTAATGAAAGGCATTCAGATAACTAAAAAGAAGAGAATCTCTATAGCTGAAAAATCTACTCTTTGCTTATCTCATCGTAACGAACTCCTCAGACCCCGTTGGATGAATGGCTACCGTATTATCAAAATCTTCCTTAGTTGCTCCCATTTTAATAGCTACTGAAAAGCCTTGTATCATTTCATCGATACCGTATCCGATTCCATGTAAACCAATGATTTTTTCTTTCTCACCCAAAGTAACCAATTTCATTTTGCTCGGCTGGCGATGTTTTCCTAGTGCTGTATACATCGGTGTAAAGTTTGAACGATACACTTTTACCTTATCTGCACCAAATTCTTCAATGGCTTTTTCTTCTGAATAGCCGATTGAACCAATGGCAGGATGGCTAAAAATAACTGTTGCAACATCCGTATAATCCATTTTGGTATTTGGCTTATGGTTAAAGAGACGTTCTGATAGCTGACGACCTGCCTTAACCGCAACAGGTGTCAATTCGAGTTTCCCGTTAACATCGCCTAAAGCATAAATGCCTTCAACGCTTGTATTTTCAAACTCATCAGTTCTTATAAATCCCTTGTCGTCAAGTTCAACACCTGTTTTTTCAAGACCGAATCCAGAAATATTAGCTCGTCTGCCAATTGCCCAAATAACCGCATCAATAGTATAATTTTCCCCATTTTTCAATACCAAGGTTAGAGAATCATCATCGTTCTTAATAACTTCTTTTGGAATGGCGTAAGTATGCAAGGTAGGACCACTTGCTGCCATGACGTCAACAAGGGTTTCAACAATTTCTTTATCAAATTTTCGCAAAGGACGATTTTCTCGAACAAAAAGTTGTGTATCAGAGCCCAAGGCGTGTAAAACACCAGCTAATTCAACCGCAATATAACCAGCTCCGACAACAGCAGTTCGTTTTGGAAGCTCGTCTAAAGCAAAAAAATCATCAGAAACCATACCAAACTGCGCTCCAGGAATATCTGGATACAGTGCATGACCACCTGTCGCCACTAAAATATGTGGAGCGGTATAATATTTTCCAGCAGCTTCAACTGTATGAGCATCTACAAAACTAGCGTATTCATAAATACGCTCCACACCATTACTATCAAATCCTCTTTCATAAGAGGTATGAATACGGTCAATGTAAGCTTCGCGATTATTTTTCAAAGTTTTAAAATCAAAACTTGTCTGCTCAAGATGAAAGCCATACTCAGCAGCGTAATTCGCTAACGTTTCCGCAACCTGTGCACCATACCACATCACTTTTTTAGGAACACATCCTAAATTAACGCAGGTACCACCAACTTCTTTACCTTCAAAAAGAAGTACTTTTGCTCCATGCATAGCCGCTCGATTGGCAGAAGCAATTCCACCTGACCCACCACCGATAACAATATAATCGTATTCTTTAACGTCCATGTAATCTCCTTGCCTAGTTTTTAATAAAGTCTAAAATTGCCTCTTCAGACAAAGATGAATCACAAACCACTCTTACATGACCGGCATTTGCGACCAACAAACCAGGGACTGTCGCGACTTTGTAAGTGTTACGAAGCTCCTCTAGTTCAGGAGTCGTATGATCACTATTAATATAGTAAACAACTAATTGGTTTTCTTTAGCAACGTGAGAAAGCTTTGGCTCAAAACGTCGACAGAATGGACATGTCGGACGACCGATGAAAAGAATAAACTCGTCAGCTGTTTGTAATTGCTCTTTGGCAGCTTCTACCGAAATATTTGTGAAATGTTCTGCAAATTTCGTCATAACGATACCTCCAAATATCTTAACCTAATCATATCCTAAGACTAAAAGAATCACAAATGATTAGCTTAAAAAAGAGCCCCAAAAGAAGCTCATTTTATTTGCGAATGAATTCACTGTCTACATCACTGTTATCTGAAAGATAACGCTCAACTGTCATATGCAAATCATATTTGTCACGTAAGGCCGCTAATGTTGTCATCATAGGGGATGTGTGGTGAGCATCAATCGCTTCTTGATTTTCCCAACTATCAATCAATAGTAATGTTTCAGGATCATTTGCGGGGAAGAAATAATTATATCTGAGATTGCCTTTTTCAGCACGAATGGCATCGGCTGTGCCAGATTTTTCCATCTCTTCCATGAATTTTCGAGCATTCCCATTAACGCCTTTGTAATACAAGTTTACTGTAATTGCCATATCATCACCTTTTTCCTTTTTATGATTATTTTAATAAAAACTGTAAGTGTTTTTAATCATTCAACACAAAAAAGCAAGCTCTTTGAGCTAACTTTTGAAATGTCATTAGCCTAAGGCCACATCCATAACCATCATGATGACAAACCCAACCATCAAACCAAGAGTTGCTACATCTGTATTACCATTAGTCTGTGATTCTGGAATCAATTCTTCCACTACAACAAACATCATAGCACCAGCTGCATAAGCAAGGGCATAAGGTATGATTTGTAGCATAATAATCACAAGCGCTGCTCCTAAAACAGCCCCAATTGGTTCAACAATGGCTGACATTGCACCAAGAAAGAAAGCACGAAAACGAGAACTTCCATCAGCTCGAATCGGAATTGACAAAGCAGCCCCTTCAGGAATATTTTGTAAACCAATCCCAATAGCGAGTCCCAAAGCACCAATAAGCGCAGCACTAGTCATATTACCAGAAGCAAGAGCCCCAAAAGTTACTCCGACTGCCAAACCTTCTGGAAAATTATGAATCGTTATGGCTAGAAAGAGTAAAGCCGTTTTTGAGAGTTTTTTCTTTGGTTGAATCCCTTCAGCTTCAGAAACATCTTTTCCCAAATGCAAGTGAGGAACCAGTGCGTCAATTAAACGAAGACTAAATGCTCCCAAAAGAAATCCAACTGCTGCCGGTACCCAGGCTAGATTACCATAATCTGCTTTAGCATAAGCAAGGGCTGGGTCAAGCAAGGACCAAAAAGAAGCTGCAATCATGACACCTGCGGCAAATCCCATCATAATATCTAGCAATTTTCGGCTAACTTTAGTAAAGAAAAAAACAACGGCAGATCCAAGAATGGTACATCCCCAAGTAAAAAGGCCTGCTAAAAAGGCTAAAAAGACAACATTTTGTGTCATTATCCAATTCATCATAAACAAATCTCCTTTTATCAATATTATCTAATAAAAACGTTTTCTGTAAATTCATTCTTATTTTACCATAGGTGTAAAAGAAAAACCTAGTAAAAATACTAGGTTTGAGATAAATAAGTTTGTATCGTTGATAATTTTGCTTTCGGAACAAACATGACTTTTTGACGATGTGTAAAATCAGGTTCTTCACCATCAATAGTTAACAAAACATAGCCAATCTTATCACCCATCACCTTAGCAGCGGCATAGTCCCAAGGTTGAATATATGAAAAGTAGGCCATCAATTGTCCTGCCATAACAGCTGCCATACTGATACCAGCACCGCCATAAACACGAACTCCCAAAGTTTGCTCAATCATATCACGAAGCCCATGATAATTATTAGCAAACATGTTTGCATTGCATCCTACCAAGAAACGGTTCAATGGACGATCTTGAAACGGTGGTAATTTTTGATCATTCATATAAACATCAAATTGACCACCACCACTATACAAGGTATCATTCATCACATCATAAATCAAACCAAATTGACCGACTCCATTTTCATAATAAGCAATCATAACAGCAAAATGCGTACCTTGCGCCACAAAATTGACAGTACCATCAATCGGGTCAAGTACCCAGACATTACCATCGGCAATATCGTGATGTACACTATTTTCTTCCGCCAAGATATGGTCACTTGGATAAGCTTGCTTAATTTTGGTGATTAGTAATTCCTGAGTTGCTTTATCTAGATTCGTTACCAAATCATCAAAACGTGTCTTTTCTTCGATTTCAAGACCCTTGATCATATTAGACTTAATAAAGTCACCTGCGTCACGAATAATGTTTTTAGCAAATTGAAACTTATTTTCCAAGGGAAATGTATCCTTTCTCCTTTGCTTTAGCAGCTTTTACAGCTTGATAAGTTGAATAGCTACTACTTTGTTGAAATTCGCGGTCAATTTGTTTTTCCTGTGCTTTACTTTTTACAATTGTCTTAAAGGTTGCATAGCTATCTAATAAATCGCTAACAGCAACTTTCTTTTCATATGCGGCCTCAACCTGATTCAAAAAATGAAGCACTGATGCTATCTCTTCAGTGCTCCAAGACAAATCAAGTGGATAGCTGTAATTTTTCATGCAAAGATGCCCAAACTCTTAAGAAAACAAATCGTTTTCCATAGCTCAACAGACATCGCCCTGTTGAAGAGTTATTCCTTTCTATCCTTCAATTTCTGCCTTTATCGTTGCATCACGCAATTCTTGTTTACGATAATCACGTGGTAAAAATGCACGAATTTCATCTTCATTAAACCCAATTTGCATGCGTTTGTTATCCAAAATGATTGGACGACGAAGCAAACCTGGATTCTTCGCAATTAAATCAATCAACTCTGAAACAGATAACTCGTCAAGATCAATATCTAACTTTTGGAAAACTTTTGAACGAGTTGAGATAATGTCTTCTGTTCCATTCTCTGTGAAGGCCAAAATAGCCATTAATTCATCGCGACTAAGAGGACTGGTAATGATATTGTGTTCTTGAAATTTAACATCGTGTTCATTAAGCCAAGCTCGTGCTTTTCGGCAGCTTGTACAACTTGGTGACAAAAATAAAGTAATCATAAAACCACCTCTCTAATCTTCTTAACTTAATTATACAAAATTTAAAAAAAGTTTTCTATTTTTTCCCCAATTTTGGGCAATTTTTTTATCAGATTTTAGCTGTTCAACCAATTCATCGGCTCCAGCGAACTTAATCATGCCTCGAATTTTATCTAACCAGATAATTTCGACCGTTTCGCCATAGATATCGTTTTCAAAATCAAAAATATTTGCTTCCAGTCGCAAATCTTGACCACCAAATGTCACATTTTTTCCGATACTTGTCATTGAGCGGTAACGTTTTTCTGAAACAATAATGTCCGTCACGTAAACTCCCTCACCTGGAAGATAAACGCGATCTAAAACGGCAAGATTTGCTGTCGGAAATCCAATCGTGCGACCTCTAGCATCACCATGAACAACAATTCCTTGGGTTGAAAACTCGTAACCTAGTAGACGATTTACCTCAGAAACATTCCCTGATAGAATCTCTTGACGAATGCGTGAAGAGCTAATCTTCTCTCCGTTATCTTGAACTTCAGGAACTACAATAACATCACCATCAAAAATTTCTGATAAATGAGCTGCATCTCTTCTATCATGTCCAAACTTATAATCAAAACCAACGACAATAGTTCTTGCTCGCAAAGCTTTGATATAAGTCCTCAAAAATTCTTCTGACGACACTTTTGAAAATGCTGATGTAAAATCAACTAAGTAAAGATCATCAACTCCGTACTCAGCAAATTTTTCATAACGTTTTTCTGGTGCCGTTAAATTCAATAATAATTCTGGTGTAAAGCGAGCAAGTGCTAGATGCGGTGATTCATTAAAAGTCAAAACAGTTAAGTCTAGCTGATCGCGTTTGGTAATCGCTCTAGCTTGATCAAACAGAGCTCTGTGCCCTTTATGCAGGCCATCAAAGTAGCCTAATACTAAAACACTGTCTCGAGTACGATTGATATCTCGAGCATCTTTTATATGTTGAATATTCATTTTTTCCATTCCATTATATAAAGACTTTATTTGGTTTGTATTGGTCATCACGTGGAATTAGAATAGCAACAACTTTATCTTGATAGAAAGCAGCTAATTGTTCTTCAGTTCTATCTAAAGCAATTTTACGCCCAAATGAAATCTCTGTAACTTGATTTTCTGTCAAATCTACACGTGGCAAATCCATAACGCCATACTCGATTGGCAAAAGAAATGAAAAATCATCTTGCGCAACTTTTTCAGTGATTTCAGACAAAGTTAGTGCATCTTCTAATTGAAGACCTGCTGATGCTTGGCGCTCCAAGTAAGACATATGACTAGCAAAACCAAGCGATTTTCCTAAATCAACTGATAAGGTTCTGATGTATGTTCCTTTACTACAAGCAACTTCAAAGTCAAAATAACAACAATCATCTTTGACAATTAATGGGCTTGTGCGTTTAAAATCATAGATTGTCACATGACGCTTAGGACGTTCAACGTCTTGTCCAGTGCGAGCATATTCGTATAAACGTTTCCCGTCAACCTTAACCGCTGAGTACATTGGTGGAATCTGAGTAATTTCACCTACAAAACTCGCCATAGCTTGGTCAATGGCGTCTTCTGTTAGCTCTGTTGAAACTGGAGTCTTCTCAACAACTTCACCACTGGCATCTTCAGTTGTTGTTGAAAATCCTAAGCAAATCTGACCACGATATACTTTTCCAGCTTCTGTCATATATTCAATCACACGTGTTGCTTTTCCGATAGCAATTGGCAAGACACCAACAACGTCAGGATCAAGCGTTCCACCGTGACCAATTTTCTTTTCATGTAAAATTTTACGAAGCTTAAAGACTGCATCATGGCTAGTCATTCCAGCTTCTTTTTTTAAGTTAATAATTCCGTTAATCATAATTTCTATTATAACCGTTTTCAGTAAAAAAAGACAAGCTAAAACTTTGCATTGTTTTAACTTGTTTGCGTTTTTTAAATGTCGCGTTTGACATCACTATCAATGTCTAAAAATTCTTGAATGTCTTGCACGTATTCTAGAACACCTTGAAAGTCACCGTTTTCATCACGAACGGCTGCATAGGTGATATGAATGAATTTCTCCATTTTTTCAGATTTAAACCACATAACAACTTTATCGCGTTCGCCAGAGCGAAGTAATTTGAAGACTTTTTTGACTTTATCTAACACTTTTGGTGGGTGGCAAAGTTCAACATTACGTCCAATTTGACTCGGTGTACGCTTAAACACCATTTTTTCTGGAACAGTGTTGTTATTAAAGTATTGGAAAATATCGTCTTTATTAACAAAGCTTATTTCCAAAGGTAGATGATTTAGAATCAGGTTGGCTTGTTCTACTGACAAATACCCGTTACCAAATGGTTGAGTGGTTGTACGATCAACAGCTGGCTTTTCTTTTTTAGGTGTAAAGCTAATGGTGAACTGACCTTCTGGCATATCGATAACTTTCGTCAATAGATTATCATTCAATTCAGCATTAGTTTGACAAGAGTCATCAGAATTAACTGTTGCAGAAGCAGATCCTGGTTTCTCGCTTTCAAATGACTCACGTTTTGGTTGCCATTTAGTGGTTGGCTTAATGATAGCATAGCCGTAAGCATCACTTTCATCAGCAATAGCTAACCAATCATCTTGGGTAAGAGCTTCAAGAAGAATCATCAAGAGAATGGCTTCTTCCTTGAAAATCATTTCTTCAAATTCATGAGCAAAAGTTTCAAAGGCTTGTGACACTTCAGCAATTGATACCTCTGGCAACTTATCAACTGCTGCTTGCGCTTTTTGAAAGAGCTCACGAATATCATCATCAACACCCCACATGACACGTGGCGGAGCATCATGACCATGTTGTTCCATCAACGGGAAAAAGAGTTCTTCTTTACGCTTGTAATGGTTATCAAATTGCCCTAGCAGGCCCATTTGAAATTTTAAACCACGTAATAAATCATCACGAAAATCTGCATTTTCAGGTTTCTCGTAGTTTTCGATAATACGGCGAATGCGAAACATGGCTGAGCGTAAAGCGAGATTTTCTTGCTTAAACACATAAATAGGATGCCCTTCTTGTTCAGCATCTGGAGCATCAACATCTGACACAGCTCCCTTAAAAAGGTTAGCGTGGACATTACACAATCCCATCACATCCTCAAAAGTAATACCTGTCTCATCTCCCATTAACTCATGCTCCATCATTGAAATTTCAAGCGCAGAAACACCTTTAAAGTTTTGATTGAAATCTTCCTGAACAGAGTCAGCATCCGCACCGTGATGCAAACGCAACAAAATATCTTTTAGTACTTCAATACGATTTTCAGTCATTGTTGCCTCCAATCACTTCATAACCGTTAAATTCAAGCACTTTTTGAATTTTATCAAGTGAGACATTAGCCAGTTTTGCTCCTGCTTTCAGAGAAGTCACTTTGCCAACGGTATTTAGCATAGTTACTTGTGCTAAAGGTTTAAAACCTAAATCAACCAAAATAGCTTTAATCTCAGGATGTTCTTTTACAACCTCAGCTACTGGTTTTGTTAAATCTATAATATTGTTCATTATAATAACCTCTTTTATTAGGGATAGGTTCATTATAGCACAAGAATTTTAAACTGACTTCATCTGTCATAAAAGCTGACATCATTTTTAATCTTTTAAGGCTTCAAATTTTGCTCGCATTGTTGGATTTTTTCGGGTTAATTTTTTGACTGAAACGTCGTCAAGTTTATTATTAGCAAGTCGAAGTTGGTTTTCGCTTGTCGTTAAGAAACGTTTCACTTCTTCCATACGACGGATTGATTTGTCAATTTCATCAATGGCTTTTTTGAAGTTATTACTTGCTGAATTATAGTTTTTCGCAAAGGCATTTTTAAAGGTTTCAAGGTCATCTTCAAAATGTGTAATATCGATATTCTGTTCACGAACCAAGGCTAATTCTTGTTTGTACTTAAGAGAATTAAGCGCAGCATTTCGCAAAATACCAATCAATTGGATGAATAATTGCGGACGAACCACGTACATCTTTTCATATTCATGGCTAACATCGACAATTCCTGTGTTGAAGTAATCATTGTCAGCTTCTAACATGGTAACTAGGACCGCATACTCACAATTTTTTTCACGTCGATCTTTATCTAATTCTTTGTAAAAATCTTTGTTTTTGTGTTTAGTTTTTGTCTCAGCGGCTTCGTTTTTCATCTCAAACATGATAGATAGTATTTCAATACCATTTTCATCAGTTTCACGATAAATGAAGTCCCCTTTTGACCCACGGCTTGATACTTCGTTATCTTTACCGAAGGTTGCATTGGGAAAAGCATAAGCACGAACTTTATTAAATTCTGTTTCAGCATAAACTTCTAAGCTTTCGCCGATTGCCTTAGTTGATTGCTGAGCTTTGAAGTTTTTGTAGAATTCAACTTGTTCATTGGCAGCTTTCAATTGAGCTTCGTAATCTCTTTTAACAGATGCAAGAGATAATTCAGCTTCTTTTTCTTGGAGGGCTAATTTTGACTTAACATCATCACGTTCTTTTTCAACGCTAGCAACTGCTTCTACCAGACTTGTTTTATTTTCAAGTGATAAATATTCGAGTTGATTTTTAAGCTCAGCTACTTCTTTATCTTTTTCTGTTAAAGCTTTTGTTAGTTCCAAATCTTTATTTGATTGGAAATTTTCCAAGCTAGATTTTAACTTGAGAATTTCTTGGTCTTTCTTAGCCAGTTGGCGTTGATTGTCAAGCTCTAAACTTTGTTTTAGCTGCTCTAATTGCGTAGTTAAATCTGCAATTTCTTTATCTTTAGCACTAGCTTGAACTTGCAAATCATTTTTTGATTTTTCTTCTAAAAGTGCCTTTTCTTTTTCTAAACGCTCATGAATTTCTTTGTCGAATTCGCTACTTCTGACTTGAGCTAGCAATTGACTGTATTCTGTTTCATTAATGGTAAAGACTGTTCCACAATGGGGACACTTAATGTTATTCATAATTTCCTCGCTTGATTTTATAATTACTCCTATTATAACAAAAAGAAGTCTCGAGGACTTCTTTTATATATCTAGAATAGGTTCTTTGCAACATCATCACGAATATGTTGCCATTCTTGTTGAGCACGTAACATTTTACGCTTGTAATCTTTCAAACCTTGTTCATATCGTTGAATGAGAAAAGCTTGTTTGAGTGGTTGAAGTTTTGGTATTTGAATACTAACAATTTTTTTCGTATTCAAATTCATTACATTTTTTCCGGTATTAGTTGTCTCAAGAAGTTCTTGACCTAACTCAGATTCTAAAAATAATTTGATATAAGTTCCTGAAATATCAGCGATCGGTCTTAAAACAGTAATGTTGGCACAGGCAATGATTACCCTATCTTGATCATGAAAAACAGCGACTTTCTTAACTGTTCCCTTTGAGGCAATTAAAACATCTCCATCTTCTAAAAGGTAACGTGAAACACTCTCTTGTTCAGCATCAATCTTTTTCAAATGATCGTAATCAATGCCAGTCTCAGTCATATCACTTAAGTTAACAACCGATACATTTCCTGTATCTCCTAATTTTGAAACGGCCTTTCCTTTAAAATGTTCTGTCACGTCACTTAAAGAAACTTTGGTAATCGGATTTGCTTCATATTTCTCAATCAATTCACTCATAGCTATCTCTCCTTACATGTTAGTATTATAATACTAATCTGAACATTAAACAAGTTAAAAGAGCAGTATGACTACTGCTCCCCTACTATTTATTCGAAATCTATCAAGAAATCAATCGACTGATCTCAACGCTTCTAGCATATCAACTGTCTTAAGAATATGATTAACAAGCCAACCTAACAAGAATAGTATGCCAATAACAACGATAATTGGAATGATGTAAATTGATAAGCTAACTTCAGTCCCAAACTTAATTGAATCTGAACCAATCATATTCATAATTAGTTGATGTAAGTATTTTCCACTAATCAATCCTACTACAATACCAATTAATGATAAGCTAATGGTTTCACGATAAATGTACATGGTCACTTCATTATCATAAAATCCAAGAACCTTAATCGTTGATAATTCTCGAATACGTTCAGCCACATTAATATTAGTCAAATTATAGAGAATAACGACAGCAAGTAAAATAGATATGATGATTAGAATCGTCATTGCGCCATTAAGAGATACAACGACTGAGTTAACATTCTTAATCAGTGAAGTATTTTGACCGACAGCTGATACACTATCCATGGCTAATAATCTTGTAGACAGATCTTCAATGTTCTTACTAGAGTGATTTTTAAGCGTAACAAGGTAAGCATTATCTTTAACCCCTTCATCAAAGAGTTTTTCATAAGCTTTTTGTGACATAAAGAGATAGTGACCAACATTCATTTCAGCAATTGCAGAAACTTTAAGAGAATGCTTATTCCCATTTTGATCTTTAAAATCAAATGAATCACCAGCTTTTACATGATATAAGTCAGCTAATTTTTCTGATAGGACAACACCATCATCTGTTAAGGTCAAGTCTTGTGCTGTTTTAGCATCTTTCAAATGAATAAAGTCACCAAAACTTTTACCTTGACTAACCAAAATTGAAATGTCTTGTTTATCAGTCAATCCAGAGATACTTTCTGTAACATGTGATAAATATATGCTTTGGTATTTGGATACTTTTTTAGAATCTAAAACAGACATCAAGTCTTTTTGACTACTATCGCCATTGCTTACCACAATCATGTCATATGGCATTAAACGTGAAAATTGATTATCAATAATTTTTCCTAAAGAAGATTGAATGCCTAGTCCAGCAAATAAAAGGGCAACCGATCCAGCAACGCCAAATATGGTCATCAGCATACGTTGTTTGTATCGAAAAATATTTCGAGCAGTGACTTTATGTGCAAATGATAAACGACGCCAGATAAAATCAATACGCTCTAAGAAAATTTTTGAACCTTTAACTGGTGGTTTTGGCAACAAAAGCTGAGAAGGTTTCTCACTAAGCTCTTTTCTAGCAATAATAAAGGCTGGTAAAACCGCACTAACAAGAGCAAATACAATTGCAATCAACGTATACGACCAATAGAAATAATAAGTCGTACTTCCTAAAGTCGTATCACCTGTAACAATCTCAGCAATGATTCGTGACAAAATGTAATGCCCCGCAAAAATTCCCAAGATGGTCCCTGTCATGCTAGCAACAAAACCATAGATAACAAATTTCATAATAACGTCACTATTGCTGTAACCAAGAGCTTTTAACACTCCTGAATTAGTGCGTTCTTCATCAACAAATCGCGTCATTGTTGTGAAAGTCACCAAAGCTGCGACCACATACAACACAATGGGAAAGACATTGCCGATGCTACCAATACTTGAGGTACTAGAAGCATAAGTCTGGTAACCTCCTCCACCAGGGAAACTTGAACGAGTATACGTTGCATAAGTCGGCTCTTTCATAGCATCAAGATTAACTTTAGCGTCATCAAGTTGCTTTTCACTCTCAGTAATTTGAGCTTGGACTTGATTAATGGAGTCTTGTGCTGCTAATTGTTGCTCATTTGGTAAATGAGTGAGCGTAGCTTTTTGGGCTTCCAGTTGAGATTTAGCTGCATCGACCTTTGCTTGATTAGCATCAATTGAGGTTTGCGTTTCTGATTTTAATTGTACTAGACGTTGACTAGGATTATCAGAAAGCAAATCCTCTAGGGCTTTTTCTTTTTTAGCTATTTTTTTCTTATAAGTCTCTGAAAACGGATTTAGATTTTTTAAATCGTTATAACGAATTCTAGCAATCGTGTAAAAATCACTGTCAAAGGCTGATTCTGGAACGACGGCATAGTATTTCAATACTCCGTTTCCAGCACTTGATGTCCCAATGCTAGATTTTGAAAGAATCTCTGAGGAATTGACAAAGCCAACAACTTTGAATGTCGTTTTTTTCAAAATACCTTGTTCGTCAGATTGTGTAAAGCTAATCTCATCACCAAGGTGGTATTTCTTTTGCATGGTTGATGCTAAGGCAATTTCATCAGAAGTCTTGGGATAGGCACCTGAGACTATCTCATATTTTGAAATGCGTTTGCTATTTGAAAACACACGAATAGCATCATCGGTATTTTTAATTGTTACGTCTGTTAAATAACCATAGTCAATTGTACTATTTTTAATCCTAGTCAGTTCTTTTTGGTCATCATCACTAAAACCATAGCTTGCAATGACTGACAGGTCCGTGGTATTGTGCTTTTTCAGATAAATACTTGTTGTTCTTTGCATATCAGGACCAGTTACTTTCAAGGCGATAAAAGCAAAAGCTCCAAGCATCATCAAAAGCATAATGGATAAAAAACGACCTTTTGAACTTACGATTGATTTTCTGATATCTTTCCAATAAGTCTTTTTTGACATAGCCACCACCTCAATATTCTAGTGTTTCAATATCTTGAGGATGCTCATTAACTTCGATACTGCTTACCGTAGCATCGTGCATGTGAATCACACGATCAGCAATTGGGGCAAGAGCTGAATTATGCGTAACTATAATAACAGTCGACCCCTTATGACGTGACATATCTTGCAAAATTTTTAAGACTTGTTTTCCGGTTTGATAATCAAGGGCACCAGTCGGCTCATCGCAAAGCAATAATTTGGGATTTTTGGCCACCGCACGCGCAATTGACACCCGTTGTTGTTCTCCACCTGACAATTGAGCTGGAAAGTTATTAAGACGTTTTCCAAGTCCCACATCAATCAAAGTCTGCTCAGCGTCTCTAGCATCTACAACGATTTCCGAAGCCAATTCAACATTTTCTTTGGCAGTTAAATTCGGAACTAAATTGTAAAATTGGAAAACAAAACCAACATCATTTCGACGATAGGTTGTCAACTCCTTTTGACTGTAATTAGCAATATCAACCCCGTCAATCAAAACTTGCCCTTCATCGTTCGTGTCCATACCACCGAGAATATTTAAGACAGTTGATTTTCCAGCTCCTGATGCCCCTAAAATAATGACCAATTCTCCTTTTTCAATGGCAAAATTAATATCATTATTAGCCACAATTTCAGTTTCACCTGCTTGATAACGTTTATAAGAATGCTTCATTTCAATATATGCCATGCGAGTCACCTCTTTAAAGTCTTATTTGAACAACATGTTGATTTAATTCGAGGTTTATTATATAATTTGCACGAAGATTAAACAAGGACAAAAATAGACATTCTGTTCATTTAAGAAATTAATAAAAGGATTTTACTCATTATGAAAAAACGTCATACTGAAACTGAAAATTACCTCAAGCAAGCCCTTGCGAAATTGCTGTTGGAGAAGAATTTTGAAGAGGTTACAGTGTCTGATTTGACACGAACCTCGGGAATAAACCGCGGAACATTTTACCTGCACTATGTTGATAAATACGATATGGCAGACCAGTTCAAAAATGATACTCTGGATGATTTATTTCATATTTTAAGTGATGAAAGCATTTATACCGACACACGTGCAGTTCTTTTTAGAACATTAACCTATGTTAAAGAAAATTTTGAATTTATCTATGCCATTTCAAAATCAGCTTATGTTGATTTTCCAAAAACAATCAAGGACTTTGTCTATGAATTTCTTCTGACTGTTCCTGAATTCAAGGAGACAATCACTGCCTACTACGATATTCCCTACCAGTACGCCTTGGAAGTATATTTGTCAAGCATTGAAAGCATCATTTCGCTCTGGGTAGCCAATGGTGGCAAAGAAAGCACCGAAGAAATCACAGACATTATCCTAAAAGTCGCCGCACTAGAAAAAATGATTTGAAAACATGAAAACTCACTTAGTTATTTAAGTGAGTTTTTGACATTTATAGTGCTTTTACGGCTTCAATGGCGGCTTGATAGTTTGGTTCGGAATTGACGTTTTCAAGGTATTCAGCGTAAACAAGCTTATTATCCTCATCTAAAACCAGTACAGCACGCGCTAACAGATGCCATTCTGCCATCAAAAGACCATAAGTCTTCCCAAATTCATTGTCATAGTAATCAGACAACATAACCGCTTGCTCAAGACCTTCAACACCACACCAGCGTGCTTGAGCAAATGGCAAGTCTGCTGAAATCGTAATTACCACGGTATCAGACATAGCTGAAAGTTCTTTATTAAACGTACGTGTCTGTGTTGAACAAATCCCTGTATCAATTGATGGCACAACGCTAATTACTTTTTTCTTTCCAGCAAAATCAGACAAGCTTTTAATACTTAAATCAGATGCTCGCAATGAAAAATCTGGTGCTGTTTCACCAATTTTTAGTTGTTTACCAATTAAAGTTACGGGATTTCCAAGAAAAGTTGTCATCGTTTATTCCTTCCATTTATGAGAGTTTTTGTGTTATTTGCAATAAAAGAAAGCCTTTTATTCTCCTTTCATTTTACCGAAAAATCTCTTTTTAAACCAAGAATATGCTTGAAAATTAAAGATACTTGCTTTTCTCTCTAACTGAAAGTGGTGATAAGTGTTCTTTGTTTGTCATGATAAACGGTCTAACCCAAGCAGCGTTAGTTTTTGAAAAATCACGTAATGCTCAAACTATGGCTATATTGATAAAAAATTCCTTTGAACCAACATTCCTCAGAAGAATCTCTTGGAGTAAATCAACCTTAGTCTGTTCTTTTCTACCAAACTGATGAAGAATAGCTAGTCTACGCAGCCAGATATTATCATCAGGTGCCCATGCTTTCATCACCTTATCAACTCTCTCATCTGTTAATCCAATGCGACCAATAACAACGGCTAGAATTCCAATACTATCCCACCACTGTTTGCTTTTTGCAAAATATTCAAGCTTTTCAATATCATCATAAGTCAGAAATCTTTGCTTGGAAGCTTGACACCACACGATTATTTTTCTCAAAAATTAATTAGACTATTGCTAAAAATTAGTGCAGTAATTTTCTTTCTTGTCGGTCTTTCAAATCTTATCCACTTCCCCTAAATTATCGGTATTTTACTACTAGCATTTGCTAGTTATTTAGTTGGAAAAGTCAATCCTAAAATTAATTCTCAATTATTAAGTAATCTTCCAGCTAATACCTTGGCACAAACAAATAATTTTCTAACCTTTTTATTTACCTTGTCACTTCCTGTCGGAACAATATTATTTAGTAGTTTGTCTTCGTGGAATATCACATCCACTTGGATTACATTTCTAGCTTCAACTGTTGCTGTCTTTAAATTGTCAACTCCTACTGAAACTGTTGCTGATTGAGAATTTTAAAAAAAGAAATCCAAGTTTTCCTTGGATTTCTTTTGGTATTACTTCTCTTATTATTTCTTCTCAATTGGTGCAACGCTGGCTAGTAGTTTTTTAAGTCCAACTTCGGGGAAATTGATTTTTAGTTCTTGAGTTTTTCCTGAGCCCGTAACTGCAAGAACAGTTCCTTCACCCCATTTTCTGTGGTGAGCAATATCTCCGATTTGCCAGTCGACAGCTTCTTTTGAAGCGCCAGAGGCTTGACCAAAAGGTACTCCTTTGACGGCTTTTGAATATAGCTGCACTCCACGTGATGTCGGTTGAACTTTCGCTTTGCGAGCTTGAAGAGCTTGTTGGAGACTCATCCCCTTACCAAAACTCATTGATTGGTCGCTGCTATTGCTATAGCAAACACCAAATGAAGAATTAGCAGGTCGAGCCAATCCTTGGTATTGCAATAACTCATCATCAATTTCACGGATGAAGCGAGATGGACGGTTATAACTTGTTTTACCAAACAAGGTACGTGCATTGGCATTTGTCACAAAGAGCAATTGCTCAGCACGCGTAATACCAACATATGCCAAACGGCGTTCTTCTTCTAATTCATCTTGATCTTCAGCAGCTCGAGAAAGTGGGAAGACTCCTTCTTCCATACCAATCAAGAAGACAATTGGAAATTCCAAACCTTTGGCAGCGTGCAAGGTCATCAAAGTCACTTCTGCTGTTTCAACATCACCATCATCAGTATCTGCAATCAAAGCCAAATCATTCAAGAAACGACTTAGTTTGTCAATACCAGATTCATCTTCTGGGGCATCGTCTTGATTTTCATCAAAGTTTTTCGTAACAGTCAAGAATTCTTCGATATTTTCGATACGTGCTTGGCTTTCAAGTGTATTTTGCACACGAAGGGCATCAAGATAACCTGTCTTATCAAGAACAGTTTCTACCAATTCAGTAACACTGTATTTGTCCAAATCAGCACGAAGATTCATAAGAAGATTAGCCAAATCCCAAACGGCTTGTGCTGCTTTTCCTTTGACACCTGAAAGCATAATGTTAGCTGATGCATCAAGCAAACTCATGTTTTGAAGATTAGCAAAGTCACGGATTTTCTCAAGCGTACCAGGACCGACACCGCGTTTCGGTTCGTTGACAATTCGTTCATAACTAATGTTATCGGCAGTATTTGCAATAACATTCAAGTATGAAATCACGTCACGAATTTCCTTACGGCTGTAGAATTTTGTTCCACCAACCATAGTATAAGGAATATTTGATTTCAGCAAAGCTTCTTCAATAGTACGTGATTGGGCATTTGTACGGTAAAGTACTGCAAAATCTTTGAAGTTTTTCCCTTGTTCACGGACAATATTGTCAATCGTTGAAGCAACAAAAACAGCTTCTTCACGTTCGTCACGCCCACGATAGTAAACGATTTGTTCCCCATCAGTATTTTGTGTCCAAAGTTTTTTCGGACGACGATTACGGTTGTTATTGATAACGTCATTAGCTGCTTGCAAAATTTTCTTAGTGGAACGATAGTTTTCTTCCAACATAACAACCTTGGCTTCGGGATAATCTTTCTCAAAATCAAGGATATTTTGCATATCAGCCCCACGCCAACCATAGATAGATTGGTCAGCATCACCGACGACACAGATATTTTTAAAACGAGATGCTAAAAGTTTCACCAACTGATACTGAGCATGGTTAGTATCTTGATACTCATCTACGTGAATATATTGGTAGCGTTGTTGGTAATAAGCCAAAACATCTGGATTTTGGTCAAACAAACGAAGCGTCAACATGATAAGGTCATCAAAGTCCATAGCTTCGCTTTGACGAAGTTCAGCTTGATAAGCTTTATAACATTTGGCAACAATTTGTGTGTACATGTCACCAGCTTGGTTCTCATATGCAACCTCATCAAGCAAATCATTCTTGGCATTTGAAATGGTTCCAAGGATGGCACGTTCATTCCATTTTTTAGGATCAATGTTGAGGTTCTTTAAAATACGTTTCATGAGCGTGCGTTGCTCACCTGGGTCCACAATTGTAAAGTTACGGTTGTAGCCAATATGGTCAGCGTCACGACGCAAAATGCGCACACACATGCTGTGGAAGGTAGCAATCAACGTATCAGCCGTTGCTGGATTCAAGGCCATGGCACGTTCACGCATTTCACGCGCAGCTTTATTGGTGAAGGTAATCGCTAAAATATTCCACGGATTTACAAATTTTTCATCAATCAAATAGGCAATGCGGTGTGTTAACACGCGAGTCTTCCCAGAGCCCGCACCTGCCATAATCAAAAGCGGACCTTCTGTCGTCTTAACAGCTTCAGCCTGCCTATCATTCATACCATTTAATAAAGGATTCATTGTATAAAAGACCACGGAGGTTCTGCCATCAGCTCCCATCAGCCAAGAAAACCATCCGAGATTTATTCCTCTCTATATTAATTATTTTATTAAAATCAATGCTTTTCTATTGTACCATTTTTTAAAGAAATAATGTTGACTGGTTTCACTTTGTTTGACAAATCTTCAAGAAATACGAATGAATGCTGTCACTCTCATCAACTTCAGGATGAAAAGAAAGTCCGATTTGATTGCGATAACGAGCAGCGATGATTTTGCCCTGATGTTTTGACAAAATCTCAACTTCATCTTCTACCTCACTGATGCATGGTGCTCTGATAAAAGTCGCTGGTACTTGACCTAAATCCGCAAAATCAAACGCCGTCGTAAAGCTTCCTAATTGTCTACCGTAGGCATTGCGCTTAACGGTGACTGGCAAAGTTGCTAAATAACGTTTTTCCTGATTTTTCACATTTTCAGCTAGTAAAATCAAGCCATCGCAAGTCGCAAGCACTGGCAAGTCTTGCTGAATCTTTTCTCGCAAGGGTTCTAAAATCCCCAAGTCAGATAATGGTTTTCCTTGTACCGTTGATTCACCACCTGGAAGCACCAAACCGTCTAGCGGATTTTCCAAATCTTTTAGCTGCCGAATCTCAATTGTCTGTGCACCTAATGAGACTAACTTTGCTTTATGCTCTGTAAAATCCCCTTGTAGAGCAATTGAATTTCTTCTTCGTTAATGCCGATCATGGCTTCGCCGAGATTTTCTGATCACTTGGCAAGTAATTTCTTATCTTGATAATTTGTCACAGCTTGAACGATAGCACGCGTACGTTTTTCAGGGTCACCTGATTTAAAAATACCAGAGCCAACAAAAACACCTTCTGCACCAAGTTGCATCACCAACGCAGCATCTGCTGGCGTAGCCACACCACCTGCCGCTAACAAAACAACTGGTAATTTTCCAGCCTCATGAACTTCTTTGACTAAATCATAAGGAACTTGCAATTCTTTTGCTGCCTGATAGAGTTCATCCGAACGACGAACTTTAAGACGAACGATTTCTTTTTTCAATGAACGTAAGTGTCGAACCGCTTGGATGACATCACCAGTACCTGGTTCCCCTTTTGAGCGAATCATGCTAGCCCCTTCTGCAATGCGACGAAGAACTTCACCAAGGTTTTTAGCCCCACAGACAAAGGGCACATCAAATTGAGTCTTGTCAATATGATGAAGGTCATCAGCAGGTGATAGCACTTCACTCTCATCAATGTAATCAATCTCAATAGCCTCAAGAATCTGAGCTTCAACAAAATGTCCAATACGAACCTTGGCCATAACTGGAATGGAAACCGCAGCTCAGATATCAGTGGGAATTCTTTCTAGTGCCATAACGGCACAGGCGCCTGCTGCTTCAGCGATTCTTACTTGTTCAGGAGTGGTTACATCCATAATCACTCCACCTTTGAGCATTTGAGTTAATTGCTTGTTAAGTTGATAACGTTGGTCTGCCATAAAAACACCTCATTTACATTTTTATTGCTTTTCATTATAATAAAAACTGACATGGTATCAAGCGTCACTTAAAAACTTTTTTATAGGGTCAGATTGGAGATACTATGCTTACATATTCATTGGATAAAAAGGGTGCTATTCCCCTTTACGAACAACTTTATCGTGCAATCAAAAAAGATATTACCATTGGGATTTTAAAAGCTGGAGAAAAATTACTATCAAAACGTTACCTTGCCAAACGCCTTGGCATATCTATCGTTACGGTTGAAACCAGCTATCAACAATTAAAAGCTGAAGGCTATATTTACAGTCAAGCTAAAAAAGGATTCTTCGTTTCAGAAATCAATCCACATCATCCGCCCGTTGAAAAAAATATAAGGTTACTTTCAAATCCAGAAAGCAGGCCAGATGAAGCCAAAACTTATTTACGACTTAGTAATAACCAGACCAATTCCGAAACCTTTCCATTTGCTACGTGATCAAAATTGTTCATCAAGTTCTTAATAACTGCCAAGATGAGCTTGTTCACCCCTCATCAAGTAAAGGTGTTCTACTACTAAGGCAAGCTATCGCTAAACACCTAAATGACTATCGCGGAATGGCTGTCGACCCACGCCAAATTATCATCGGTGCAGGAACCGAGTATTTGTATACTATTCTCATTCAATTGCTTGGGATTGATAAAACTGTCGCATTTGAGGAGCCAAGTTATTCAAAAATCGGTAAAATTTATCAGCAATTTCACATCAAAAAAATCTTCATTGATATGGAAAATGATGGACTTAGTATGTCACAACTAAGCAAAACCGATGCCGATATTGTCCATCTTTCTCCTTCGCACCAATTTTCTACAGGAGCTATTTTATCTATCGGCAAACGTTATGAGCTATTAAGCTGGGCAAACCAAGGCAATCGTTATATCATTGAGGTTGATTATGATAGTGAATTTCGTTTTCAGGGCTTACCAATTCCTAGCTTACAAGAGATTGATAACCTCGGAAAAGTCATTTATATCAATACTTTTAGCAAAAGCTTGACTTCAACTCTACGTATTAGTTATATGATTTTGCTACCGCAATTATTGGAATGCTTTGAAAAGCAACTTAGCTTTTACAATAACACTGTCTCAAATTTACAACAATACACCCTTTCTTACTTTATCAACGACGGTTATTTTGAAAAGCATTTAAATCGTATGCGACTTTTTTATCAGAAAAAACGTGATAGTCTGATTCAAAGATTATTAGACAGTCCTCTCAAAAATCACATCAGCATTCATGAAGAAGAGTTTGGTTTGCATTTTATTATGACCATAAAAAGTGACCTAGCAGAAGATGACATTTGCAGGCAAGCTCTGGCAAATGGATTGCAAATGACAGCTATTTCTCACTATTATCAAGGGGAAAACAAGCACTTTGACAAGTCTTTCATCGTTAATTATGCTAATATTTCTAATCAAGATATCGAAAGTATCATTAATATTTTATCGCAAATTATTCTTTGATTTTTTTGTAATTTATATTTTTTCCAAACGATTCAAAAAATACTATTGACAGAGTTCGGTTCTTGCTTTAATATAGTATTCAAATCAAATAGCAAACCGAATGATGTCATTCAGGAGAAGAAAGCTTGCCTTTCGCCGAAGGAGTTACGCTCTCAGGTGTCATAGACAGGACTGGGTGATGGACGGACTTCTGGAGAGACCTAGTCATTTTTAATGACACTAGTGACCTTTCATTAGTATGTTTTTAAGGACTGAGTATTGTAATACTAACATGAAAGAACTAGACAGGCGCCGAAGGGGCAAGGCTAGACACACAGCTAGCTCAAACTCTCAGGCAAAAGGACAGAAGATAAGAATCGATTAACAGGTAAGGTGTATTATCTTTGTCAGTCTTCTTATCACTTTTCAGGAGTTATCACTACGATAACTCCTTTTTCTATTCTAACTGTCATCATAGGACGCTATGTTTTATAGGAGACTTATTCGTATATGCTAAACTTTTTTACAATGCTAGATGATATGGTCTGGGGTGCCCCACTGCTTATTCTGTTGGTGGGGACAGGGATTTATTTAACTGTTCGGCTTGGCTTACTCCAGGTTTTAAAATTACCTAAAGCCTTTAAATTAATTTTCGCAGACGACAAAGGTCAAGGGGATATTTCTAGTTTTGCCGCTCTTGCTACTGCTCTTGCAGCAACAGTAGGTACTGGTAACATCGTTGGTGTAGCAACAGCTATCAAAGCTGGTGGTCCTGGAGCCCTATTTTGGATGTGGATTGCTGCTTTCTTTGGAATGGCAACAAAATACTCTGAAGGACTTCTTGCCATCAAATACCGCACACGCGATGGTAACGGCGAAGTTTCTGGTGGACCAATGTACTATATCTTAAATGGTATGGGTAAACGCTGGAAACCACTTGCCATTTTCTTTGCTGTCGCTGGTATCCTTGTTGCTTACTTTGGTATTGGTACTTTCTCACAAGTTAACTCAATTGCTTCATCACTTGAAAATTCATTTGGCTTAGCGCCACAGATTGTAAGTATTGTTGTTGCTGTAATTGTTGCCATCATTATCTTCGGTGGAATCAAATCAATTTCAAAAGTTGCCGAGAAAGTTGTTCCTTTCATGGCGATTATCTACATCCTTGCAACTTTAGCTGTCATATTTACAAACTTCGATCAAATTCTTCCAGCATTTGGTCAAATCTTCACTGGTGCTTTTACTGGTACGGCTGCTGTCGGTGGTTTTGCTGGTGCCGTTGTTAAAGAAGCCATCCAAAAAGGTATCGCGCGTGGGGTCTTCTCAAATGAATCTGGTCTAGGTTCAGCTCCGATTGCTGCTGCCGCTGCTAAAACAGAAGAACCTGTTGAACAAGGTCTTGTCTCAATGACTGGTACTTTTATTGATACGATTATCATTTGTACTTTGACTGGTCTTTCAATCATCGTTACTGAGAAATGGACTGTAGCTGGTCTAGAAGGTGCCCCTCTGACTCAAGCAGCATTCTCATCTCTCTTTGGAACTCCTGGTGCTCTTGCTTTAACTTTCTGTCTTGTTTTATTTGCCTTTACGACAATTCTTGGTTGGTCTTACTACGGTGAACGCTGCTTTGAATTCCTTTTCGGAACAAAACACATCAAACTTTATCGCGTTATTTTTGTCATCATGGTTGCTCTTGGTGGATTCTTAAAACTTGAGCTTATCTGGATTATTGCTGATATCGTTAATGGTCTTATGGCTCTACCAAACCTTATCGCTCTACTTGCTCTGTCACCGGTTATTATCCGTGAAACAAAAAATTATTTTTCTCGCATGAAATAAAGCAAACACTCCTGAACGATTTCAGGAGTGTTTTTTAATGTGATTCTAGGTATTGTTCAGTCACTTGAAAAACACCTGATTTAGCATTCGATGGTGCTATAAAGTTTGCAGCAGCTTTTACTGCCTCGCTAGCATTTTCCATCACATGAGAATATTTCGCTAAGCGTAACATAGCGATATCGTTATCGCCGTCTCCAAATGTCATGACTTGTTCAGCTGAAATGCCTTTTAATGCCATCAGTTCTTTTATCCCTAGCGCTTTGTCAATACCAGGTAAAACCACATAAATAGCCCCAAATCCACTAGCCATTGGCACTAAATCAGGAAATTCTCTTTTGAAATCTCGGCTAACTTCTTCAAATAAATCCATAGGAAGTTGCATGGTGATTTTATTAATCTTTTCTTGCGGTAAGTCAAGCATACTATCAAGTAAAATCACATTCGGAAAGCTGGCATTATAATACTTTAAGTGTTTTGGATTGCCTAGATTCTGGCAGCTATAAGCTTCTTTTGTCATGCACGAATGCTCGGGCGATGAGATCACGATATGATAGTCATCAAAATGATTCTCATAATATTTTAAAAAGTGCTGCAGTTGCTGCGCGCTTAGATTTTTCAGGTAAATCGTCTGGTCCTTAACAAGTAAATGACTACCATTACCAACAACATAAGCCAAACGATTGGCCAAATTTCCAAACACAATCTTCATTCGAGAGATTTGATTACCTGTCGCTACAACTGTGATGAGCTATAAAGTACCGTTGCTGTCATTCCCCAACGTTGTGCTACAATCACGACACCTCGTCCAGTTGTTCCAGCATCACCACGATTGAATTCGACCGTATTGTTGTAAAGATAAGTACAGACAGTTGTCGGCAAAATTTCCGTTCCTGTTAATGATGAAACAACCATAGCGACACTAGTTGGTAGGGCACAGGCTGTTGAAGCCATTCTATAACCTCCAAAAGTAATATTTTCCCAGCGTCCATTACGCTGATTGTAATAAGGTGTATTGAAATTTGAAAAGGCAACACTTTTCTGAACAATTTTTATAAAGTACTTTTTAAGCGATAATTCGTTTGGTCATGGGAGTTTGGTAGTTAAGACTACCATGAATGCGATGATAGTTCCACCAATGGACATAATCTTTCGTTTTGAGGGCTAATTCTTTTAACGACTGAAAGGTTTCTTGGTTGATAAACTCCAGTTTGAGGGAACGATAGGTACTTTCAGCGACGGCATTATCATAGGGACAACCAGCTTGACTGAGGGAACGGGTGATTCCAAAAGCTTCAAGCATCTCATCAATCAGCTGATTGTCAAACTCCTTGCCACGATCAGAATGGAACAACTTGACCCTGGTTAGTGCATAAGGGATGCTTTGAATGGCTTGTTTAACGAGCTCCGCAGTCTTGTGCCAGCCAACGGACAATCCTATGATTTCACGATTAAAGAGGTCAATGATGAGACAAACGTAAGCCCAGCGCCTATCCACACGGACGTAAGTCAAGTCGGTCACCAGGGCTTCCAGTGGTCTTTCTTGGTCAAATTGCCTGTCTAGGCGGTTTGGAATAGGAGCTTCGTTCTTCCCTTTAGAATGCGGTTTGAATGCTGCCTTTTGATAAACGGATACCAAGTTTAGGCGCTTCATGATGCGACGAATCCGACGGCGAGAGAGTATGATGCCGTCCTTTTCTAAGCATTTCTTGATTTTTCTAGCCCCATATCTGGACTTGCTCTCAAGGAAAATATAGGTAATTTTATCCTCTAGATCATCCTCTGACACAGGATTTACAGCTTGGTAGTAGTAACTTGAGCGCGGGATGTTCAGCCAACGACACATAGCTGAAATGCTGTATTTATCCTTGTTTGCAGTGATTACTTGTCTTTTCGTGCCATAATCACTGCCGCTTGCTTTAGGATGTCTAATTGCATTTCGAGTTCTTTATTGCGTTTTTTGAGTTGAATCAGTTCCCGTTGTTCATCTGTCATATTATCAACAGACTTGAAGGAACCCGTTAGTTTGGCTTGTCTGACCCACTTATCGAAGGTTGAGGGCGTTAACTCATATTCTTTGATAAGCTCATTTCGTTTCATTCCAGCATTGTGGAGGTCAACAATTTGTTGTTTAAAGTCATCGGTGAAGTGGCGACGTATTTTTCTAGACATATCTGTTCTCCTGTTTTCTTTAGTGTAGAACACTTTATAAATTCTGTCTAGTTGAGTGTAACCGATTCAATTACTAGAACAGCCCGTCCTTCATGCGGATGAAACCAGCTAACTTACTATTGCACCTTCTTATCTGGTAAGGATGAGAAAGAAGGAATCACTCTTTATCATCACGATAAGCGTCGTAGTGGGCTAGTTGCCCAAGAATTTCTAAGTGATTACGCTGGTTATGTTCATTGCGATATGCATGGGGCTTATCGTCAATTGGAGAATGCCAAGTTAGTTGGTTGTTGGGCTCATGTGAGACGGAAATTTTTTGAGGCAACACCAAAGCAAGCAGATAAGAGTTCTCTGGCGTTCAAAGGGCTGTGCTATTGTGATAAGATGTTTGCCTTAGAGGAGTCATGGGCTGATTTATCTTTACAAGATCGCCTGATGAAACGCCAAGATGAGTTAGAACCTTTGATGGCAGAGTTCTTTGACTGGTGTCGCAGGCAGGCTGTTCTTCCAGGCTCTAAGTTGGGACGTGCCATTGAATATAGCCTTAAGTACGAAGAAACGTTTAGAGCTGTACTTAAAGATGGTAGTCTGGACTTATCCAATAATATGGCGGAACGTGCGATCAAGTCTTTGGTTATGAGACGTAAAAATTGGCTCTTTTCACAAAGCTTTGAGGGCGCTAAATCAAGTGCTATCATTATGTCTCTATTGGCAACAGCTAAACGACATCACTTGGATAGCAAAAATATATAGGTTACCTACTAGAGAATCTTCCGAATGAGGAGATATTCGCCAAAAAGGAAGTTCTAGAGGCTTATTTGCCATGGGCAGAGAAGGTACAACAAAATTGTAGATAACAAAATCTTCCAGAGTCAGTGAACTTGGGAAGATTTTAATATACCTTGTTATTGGGCGCTTACTAAATATCTCCTTTAGACACACTCAGAAAATTATTAATCTAAAAAATCCCATTATTCCCGACAAATGACAGAAATATAGCAAAAAAAACCAACCAATAGGGCTTTTTTGCTATATTATACCGGCGGCCGGGGTAGAACCGGCACGTCCTTGCGGACACTGGATTTTGAGTGCGATACCGATATTTTTTTAAGCCAGAGATGCTAATTTAGTAGGCTTACTATCACTTAATTTCTTTAAAAATATGAAAGTTTTCTTCTCTTTAGATACTTTTTAGAAACTCTATAAATATAATAAAAAATTTTGGGTATAGAAATTTGAGGTTAGTTAAAGAAAGCATCTAAAGTCTTATAAATTTTGTCATATCATAGGGTTTATCATTTTTTGTTTGTTATAGAAAATCAGACTAAATTAGATTTTATTGACAAAAATTGACCAAATTTTGGTATTTTAAATGTGAGTACAAAATAGAATTTATTAAAAAAGTAATAGATTCTGCTGTGTATTTACTGTTTATTATAAAATGGCAATATTTCTTTTTGAGCTAGCCCAAAAAGTATAACTAACGAGTTCTAGTCTATCAATGAACTTGTTGTCTTATAACCCTTACTAAACTTAATGACATTAGGTTTGGTCTATCCTACCTATTTATCAAAAGTTAGGGGGGTTAAACTGTATTCTCTAATCGAATCTTGCCACCTTTGGGTAGTATTGTATAATGTAGATCAACGATTTTGTTGTTTAAAGTTCCCCTTGAAACAACGAGATTTTCTAGACATAAGATTCTTCTTACTTAATATAGAATACTCTATAAATTCTGTCTAGTTTAATGTAATATTCATTTTACTCGTTACTCGGAAATTGTATCAAAAAAAGTAAGCATTTCTCCTGTCTCTCAAAGCGGTAAAGAATCCCTTCGTGCTCCAATAAGCTTTTAACTACAAAGAGGCCTAGACCAGAGCCCTGTGCCCTTTTATTGCTTGTATTCAAGAAGGATTGGATAAATTTTTCTTGTTCCTCTGGATTACAGCTGTTTTCAATGGAAATCCAGCCCTCCTTCTCAGCGATCCTCACGTAACCACCTTGAGTAGAATGCTTGATGGCATTGCTGAGAAGATTAGACAGGATAAGTTTGAGAGCAGAGGGGTTGAGGTAAGCCTGCTGGTTCGTCAATTGATTTTGCACCAAAAGCTTCCGCTCTTTGGCAAGTAGGCTGTAGTTCTGTATTAGCTCTTTTGTTATATCCAGCAAAGAAATCTCTTCTTTTTCGTCCCGTAGCTCCTGAACGGAAGAAAGGGTTAATATTTGCAAGACATTATGGCTGAGTTCATCAACTATTTCTGAAGCCACAGCTAGGTAGCGGTCTCGGTCTTTATAGCGTCCTATATTCTCTTGCATATTTTCAATGAGGATTTTCAGGCTGGTGAGGGGTGTTTTTAGTTCATGTGAGGCCCCACGCAAAAACTCCACCTTCATGTGTTCAAGCTGGAGAACAGCCGTATTTTTCTCGTGCAAATCTGCAATAACCATCAAGAGATGCTGGTAGAGACTATTGATTTGTTCCTTTAAATCACCAATCTCATCTTTAGAATCCACACACAGACGAACCTCGGCATCTAAGTCCATCATGCGGCGAGTCACCCGCTTGATTTCTAAAATCGGTGCGACAATAGTGCGAGCATAGATGTAGGCGATGAGCAGTGAAATCAGAAAAGAAGCCAGCAAAGTATACGGAAGAAACTGAAGACTAATCTGCTCTGCCTCCTTTTGCAAATCCATAGAAGCTAGAAACTGGAGAGTCATGCTTTGACCGTCCTGAGTCGTTACCTCTCGCTCCTCGATGACCACAGATGTCGTCTGACGGTCAGGGTCCAAGGGAATATCGTCTGCGATCTCTATCCTGTCCTCGGTCACCTCCCCCTTGACTGAAATCAAGATGTCACTGGTCTCAGAGTAAACAGCCAGCACCCGCTCAATCGTCCTCTTATCCTGTCCATCAAGTGACTGGGCAATCTTAGTTGCCTTTTTGACAATGACTTCCCGCCTGTTACCTTGATAGGTGATGGGAAAGAGAAAATATATGGCCGAGTGGAGGCAAATGACCAGAATACTAAAAATAGAGAAAGTGTAGATAAAAATCTTTTTAAATAAACTGAGTCGCTTCATTTTCTTTCCAATTTATAGCCAACATTTCTAACGGTATGGATACAATCTAGGTGCAACTTTTTGCGCAAACCCTTGATGTAGACATCAATCACTCGTTCAAAAGGAACCTCATCTGTTGCCTTCCACACTGCATCAATAATCTGTGTTCGTGTCAAGACACATCCTTCATTTTTGACCAAATAATCTAGAATTTCTAATTCTTTGGCATTAATAGCCACTTCTTCTCCTGCTAGACTTGCACTGTAACTCTCAAAGTCCACTCGCGTATCCTTGTAAATAAAGACTCGTCCCTTATCATAATAGCGCTTAAAAATCGCATCCACTCTCACTTTCAAAAGAGATAGAGAAAAGGGTTTCTCCAGATAACCATCCGCTAAGGAAGCAAAAGCACTCATCTTGTATTCTTCGTCCTGAAAAGCTGTCAACATCAGAACAGGAACCTGACTGATTTTACGAATCTCAACTAAGACTTCTAAGCCACTGAGCTTAGGCATTTGAATATCCAGTAATACCAGAGCAATTTCATAACTAGAAAATTGCTCCAAGGCCTCCTGACCATCTGCTGCCTGAATAGTTTCATAGCCACAGTCTGTCAAATAATCACTAATCCCCTCACGGATCATATCTTCATCTTCTACAATTAAAATCCTCATACAAAAATATTTCTCATTCCTTTAAATTTCTTTTCAATCATCTCCATTCTAAAGACAAGTGCAGTTATGGAGAGTAGATACATAAAAATGCTACCTATATTATACCCCTTATACCCCGTTTAGGGGAGAATAGGTAGCAAGTTTTTTTATTCAATATCGAGCAAGAGTTCTTTTGGTTGTTTTCTGAGGAGATTGATTGAAGCAAGTGTCATCACTAACACAACTAAAACTAAGACAAGAATAAAGATGATGATAAAGTCTGATGTCTGAATAGAAATGTCTAAGCTTGATAGAGTTTTACTAAATCCATCTACTTCTGCACCACCACCAAGGTTAGAAACTTGAGCTGCCTTGCTGGCTTGTTTGGTAACTCCAGAAGTCACATTGGCAAGAACCGTGTTTCCAATAGCACGAGCTGTATAGTTGGATAGGAAATAAGTAGAAACAAGAGCTGGGATTGCAATCAAGATAGATTCGGTAATAAATTGACCCAAGATACTTGCTTGCTTGAGACCAATAGAGAGGAGAATTCCCACTTCTTTGCGTCTAGCATTAATCCAGAGACTAAGAAGAAGGGCTAATAGGAGAACAGAGAAACTCAAGCTACCCCAGAAGAGGAGGTTGGCCATCTTGTACATACCTGAGATAGACTGCTCAAGAGCTGGGTAGTTAGAGGAGCTCTTAACGAGGGTATAGTTCTTCCAGTTGATACCACTGATACCATTCAACTCCTTCATGACATCATCCAAGTTCTTGTCCGCTGTTACAAAGAAAGTTGCATCCTCATAAATAGCAGTTTCTTCTGTGTAGCCATATAGTTTAGCAGCAGTATGGATATCTGTAATAGCTGTATTTTCGTAGAGCTCTTGTGAGTAGGTAACCGCGGACTTATTGTGACCATCAAAGAGACCTTTGATTGTTACTTCAACCGTTTCTTTAGCGCCTTTTTCATTATCAGCATCATAAATATTGGAGCCAAGTTTGACCTTATCCCCTACTTTCCAACCATGTTTTGCTGCTAAATCCTTATGCATAAGGATTTTGTCCTTGTCATCATTGGTTAAGTGCTCTCCTTCAACCAATTTATAAGAACCTGAGACGAACTTATCTTCTTTTGATGAATCATTGACACCTGTCAGCATCAAACTACTTCCAAAACGTTTAGCACGATCAGCAGTTAGATTTTTCTTAGTCTCTGGCGTTTCAATGAGGTCATATCCAGTCAAATCCCCGATAGCATTGATTCGCTTCACATAAGATTCAATAGCCTTGTTTTCAGTGATTTTTTTGATGTCTTCACCCTTAATATTTCCTGCACCACGTGGCGTTCCTTGATTAACGCGACGGTTAATTTGCATGGAAAAACTATTGGTGATATTTTTAAAAGTCTCCTGAGAAGCCTTAGCCGTAGCTCCCTTGATCGACAAACCGACTAGACTCAAGCTCGCCATGAGGAGAATGATAAGGAAGATAACAATAGATTTGAAAAACTTCCTTGTGACATAGGCAAATGCGTTGTGTAACATAGGTTCCCTTTCTAGATTTGATTCGATTTTATAGTTCTATCAAAACAAGTTCATATTATTTGCTAGTATTGCGAGCTTCAGAAAGCTTTTTATCCTTCAATTCAAGTGTAATATCTGACGCTTGTGCCACTTCTTTACTGTGGGTTACGACGATAACACATTTACCTGTTTTTTGGGCAAGTGATTTGAGAAGATCGATAATATCTCCAGCAGTCTTAGGATCCAGATTTCCTGTTGGCTCATCAGCTAGAATAACTGGAGCTTCTGAAACAAGACTGCGAGCGATGGCTACACGTTGTTGTTGTCCACCTGATAACTGGAGAACATTCCGATTGATCTGGCTTTCATCCAAACCAAGCTCAAGAAGTATATCCTTGCTTGTCTTTTTGTTGACCAAGCGGATATTTTCCAGCGGAGAAAGATAATCTATCAAGTTATAATTTTGAAAGACTAGGGAAATATGATGCATACGATGGTAAGAATATCCCTTGTTACGAATATCCTCTCCTTGGAAAAGGATAGTTCCTTCGACAGGGCTATCTAAGCCAGCAAGAAGGGACAATAGAGTGGATTTCCCTGCTCCAGACTCCCCAATGATGCTATAAAATTTTCCGGGTTCAAAATTATACTTGATCTGATATAAAACTGCTTCAGCAGTATTCTTATAACGGTAGGTAACATCTTGTAATTCTAATAAAGTCATGATTTCTCCTTCTTAACTAATAGACGATAAAATTTCCTTCGGTGTTTTTCTAAATAAAAAGATAAAACAGAGAGTGACAGATAAGCAACTAATTAGTAGCAAAAATACATAGGATTCTGTAAATGATAGGATGCTACTGGATAAGCCACTTGCTTTGGCTAGGGTGTCTTGAAGAGCTGCCTGATCTCCACTTGTGAGTAGAGTTCGAAGCAGGTAGGACGCAATGGCATTTCCTGCAATAAAGGATGGAAGTAGAGCTCCAACTGATACCAAAACCACCTCTAAACAGAACTGTAGGAAAATCGAACTTTTCCCTTTTCCAAGTGCCAATAGGATTCCGACCTCATAAACCCGCTCTCTCAACCAGAGAGATAAGACCAAAATCAAAGCCCCTGCTCCTGCTATCATAATCCCGTAGAGGAAGATGGTCAGGAAGGTTTGGAAGGTCGCAACTGAATCTTTAATTTGCTCAAACGCCTTGTTTTCCTTCTCTACTTGGTAGCCTTGATTTTCCAGAGCCAAGTTTTCCACTTGTTCCAAGAGGCCACCCATTTCCTTGGGATTTTCTAGGTAGAAACGAGCTGTGCTAACTTGAGGTTCGCTATTTTCCAAGAGACTTTGACTGCTTTCATAGTCGATAAAGACATTATTTTCACTAAAGTCAGAGGACATGCCCGTAAATTTCTCTTGCTTTTTACCAGAAAAAATTCCAACAATCTCAAACTCAACAGTTTGTCCTTTTCCTGATTCAGACTGATCTGCATCTAAACGAATCTTGTCATTGAGAGAGAGACCATTTTTCTTGGCTAATTCTTCGTGAATCAAGATTTTTTTTGAATCCCCTTTTTGAAGGTGGCGTCCTTCTTTTAGGTTAAAGGCCGAACTTGTAAAGGTTACATCCCTGGAGGAATCCTCTAACGCAGTTAAGTCGACCAAGTTCTTGTCCACAGCTGACAAATCATTACGTTCTACGCTCTGCTCACCACTCACTGCTTCCTTGTCTTTTAGTTTTGCGATTGTTTCTAATTCTGGTGAAACTTTTTCAAGTCCCTTAATCTTTCTCACAGCCTCTAGGTCTGACAACTTGAAAGTTTGACCATTCTCTATCTTCTTAATGGAAAAAGATGTATTGAGCGATTTGTAAAGATTGTTTTCTACTGTTTTGTTGGACTTCATCAGAGTCAAACAGGCTGAAATTCCGGCCAAAAGGACGAATAAAATCAGAAATAAAATAAAATTTCTCAGTCGTTTTCTGCTGACATAAGCCCAAGCTCTTTGGGTTGGATTCATCTAATACCTCCATCATTAATGACTTCATCTAGTTTTCTACTCACCTAGACGTTGAATTATCTTAATCGAGCCTAAGTTCTACATCTACTAAACTAACTATAAGTCTATTATAAAAGGCAATTGTGAAATGTTTATGAAATCTACAAAAAAATTCTAAGTGAAAATAATATTGCTTATTATAGACGTTCGTCAACAAAAATATATCCATTAACTCGTGGTACTAGTCGATTTCAAAGTATTTCAATTATAGGAAATTCAGGGTAAGCCAAGATAAAGAGTTATATATAGTTCTTATAAAAATAAGAACGCAGACTGAAGACAAAGCCCTTGGGAACAACAGTTTCTAAGGGCTTTTGTGTAGATTAGCGATATAATAGAGATAATAATAGCTATGAGGTGAGCCTATGTTCCATAAAGAAAATCCCGATTATAATCGTAAGCAAGTTGGTTTTTACACCTTAGATGACTTGGTTCCAGCAGACCATTTGTTACGCCAGATTGATCGTGTGATTGATTTCTCTTTTATTTATGACTTGGTAGAAGACACTTGTTCTCACGAAACAGGTCGTCCTAGTCTCGACCCTATGATGGTCATCAAAATCCCATTAATCCAATGCCTCTTTGGGATTCATTCAATGCGCCAAACCATTAAAGAGATTGAAGTCAATGTAGCTTATCGCTGGTTTTTAGGCTTAACATTAGACGATAAAGTTCCTCATTTCACCACTTATGGCAAAAACTACAGGCGTCGGTTTCAAGATAAACAAGTGGTTGAAGCCATTTTTAGTCATGTCTTAGGCTGCTGTATCAATGCTGATTAACCCAAGTAAGATTTTTGTCGATGGCACTCATATTAAAGCAGCTGCTAATAACCACAAATACATCAATCAAGAAGTTAACCAACAAGCTAAATTCATGGCGAATCAACTCGAACTTGAAATCAATCGTGACCGTTAGAAACACGCAAAAAAGTGGCTAGGGATCGCCAAAGAAAAAGAGCCCGAAACTAAAAAAGTCTCAACGACAGACCCAGAAAGTGGCTGGTTTCATAAGGGAGAACATAAACAAGTCTTTGCTTATAATGCCCAAGTTGCCTGTGATAAGCATGGTTGGGCGCTAGCCTATAGCGTGACAGCTAGAAATGTCCATGATAGTCAAGCTTTTCCAGCTCTTTTTGCTCAACTCAAAGCCTTTCAACCAACCTACTTAATCGCAGATGCAGGTTATAAAACACTAACGATTGCTCATTATTTACTCTCTCAAAAGGTTATTCCTGTTTTTCCTTATACGCGTCCTCATGGTAAGAAAGCCAAGCTACGTCCTAAGGATTTTATTTATGATGATTATTATGACTGTTACCTTTGCCCTGAAAATCAGGTATTAACTTACCGAACTACCAACCATCAAGGTTATCGTGAGTACCAAAGTCAACCAGAAGAATGTCAGAATTGTCCTTGACTAAGCCAGTGTACGACGAGTCAACCCCATCAAAAAGTGGTTATCCGTCATGTTTGGAAAGCTGACTTAGAGATTTGTGAAGATATCTGACATCATCGGGGAATGATTGACCGTTACCGAAAACACAAGGAAACCATTGAACGCTTATTTGAGACAGCTAAAGAATATCATAATTTGCGTTATACCAGAGAAAGAGGCAAGTCCAAAATGGAGGCAAAAGTTGGACTCACTTTAGCATGCTTATATCTTAAAAAATCGCCAAATGGCTGGCAGGATAGCCTTTTTATTTTGCCTAAAATTACTGAAATGAGGCTTATTCAACATCAAAAACTTCAAAAGACAGAAAAAGACAAACCTCAGAAATAGAGTTTGTCTTCAATTTGAGCACCTTTTGAGTGCCAGTTTCTTGCCTGCTGAACTCGTAAAATTTACTCCCCCATTTACTCCCCCACAAAGAAATTGTATAAGGATTTATGAAAATGTATGCTTATGTCATAGCACTTTACCATAAAGTCTCGTTATTCTCACTTATCACCCTCTGAGCGAGGTGAAACTAGTGCCTATTTGAAGATCGTGAAAAAGCCTGCTGAGATTGCTGTCTATCTGAACACTGTCAACTGCGGCATTGGTTTGCGCTTCGTCAGCATAAGCGCCACTAGTTCCGACTAAAAACAAAACACCTGATAACAAAAGTGTCCCTATGGCACCATATGCCTTAGATATTTTTATAGTTCCGTGACCTTTAACTCTCATAATAATCTCCAATAAACTTTTTAATCTTTAAGTTTATTCTATCACTTTTTATGAAAAAGCGTTTTCTTATTTTCCGTTTATTACAAAAAATCCCTGCTAAAATAGCGAGGAATTTATTTATCTGTTTTAATCTTCACTTGCTTCATCAATGGCTTTTTGCCCATTTGTTGCAAGAACTTCTTTATACCAGTAGAAACTGTCTTTTGGTGTGCGATTTAGAGTTCCATTGCCTTCATCATCCATATCAACGTAGATGAAACCATAACGTTTACGCATTTCACCTGTACCAGCTGAGACGATATCGATACAACCCCACGTAGTGTAACCAATAAGGTCAACACCGTTGTCAATAGCATTTACCATGGCATTAATTTGTGCACAGTGATAATCAATACGATAATCATCGTGAATTGAGCCATTTTCGACAACCATCAATGGAATTTCATAGCGGTCATAGATTTTTTCAAGATAATATTGAAGTCCCATTGGGTCATGCGCTCAACCCCAATCAGAATAAGTCAAGTATGAATTCTTAGCATCAGCTGAGAAGTTACCTGAAACTTGCTCTCCACCAGTGTGAGTTGTCACATTGTTTGACATGTAATATGAGAAAGTATACATATCAACTGTCCCACGTTTCAAATCTTCAAGGTCTTCTTCTATAATATACAATTCAACATTGTGCTCTTTCCAGAGACGTTTGGCATAAGTCCCATATTTTCCTTTTGCTTGGACATCACAACAGTAGTAAATGCCTGATTGCCATTTGTGTTCATTAGCAAGGATATCCGCTGGGTCACATATGCCAGGATAAAATGTAATACCACAAATTATATTTTCAATCATGAAATCAGGATTGATGGCATGCCCAATTTGAACAGCTTTAGCTGACGCTACAAATTGATGGTGAAGAATTTGATAACCTTCTTGATAATCTGCATCACTAGCTTTTGAGCCAAACATATCAAGGAAAATGGTTTTGTTATTAATTTCATTGAAAGTCAACCAGTCTTTAACCAAGTCTTTATATTCGTTAAAAATAATCTCACAATAACGCATATAAAAATCAATGAGTTTACGATTTTTCCAGCCACCATAATTTTCTTCTAGTGCTAATGACGTATCAAAATGCCAAATAGAAACTAAAGGTTCAATGTTATATTTACGGCATTCTTCAAAGACAGAACGGTAGAAATCAAGTCCTGCTTGGTTAGGCTCTTTATCATCACCATTTTGGAAAATACGTGCCCAAGAAATTGACAAACGAAAAACAGAGTAGCACATTTCAGCAAACATCTTGATATCTTCTTTGTAACGGTGATAAAAATCAACAGCCACATGGTTTGGATAATGATCTGTAACAAGCACGGCATATTTAGCACCTTCAGGAATCTTACCATTATGCCCCATAGCTGGCGCTTTACCAGGTTTACCATCTTTGTCGATATAAGTCATGTAACGTGGCGCGTTTACAGACCCACCAGTTGTCACATCAGTTGCAACAAGTCCTCGACCATCTTCATTATAAGACCTTCGGCTTGGTTAGCAGCAATGGCTCCGCCCCAAAGAAAGTTTTTTGGAAATGCTTTTGTCATATACCTTTTCCCTCTTTCAATTAAGTACAGTAATAGTATACCATTATTTGAAAGCGAAATTTTGCATTATTATCTTGGAAAATGATACCATCCCACTACAAATACACTGACAAAATTTCAGACACCACACGATAACCAGTGACATTAAGGTGAAGGCCATCAATTGTACAAGTTAGTGGCAAATGACCACTTTCGTCACACAAGGAATCGTGAATATTGAGGTAGGTTACACCTTCTTTTGACAAATTAGATAGCAAATTATTTAATTGATTGATGCTATCATTATTACGATGATTTGGTGTGCGAACAAATCTTGGTGACTCATTCATTGGAAAGACAGAAAGTAAGATAACCTCAGTTTCAGGCAATTTTTGTTGAATAGTAGCCATGATTGTCTCAATTGTTTCACACACTTCTTCTGGATGTCTGATCTTTAAATCATTAACCCCAATGAGCAAAACTACCTTACTTGGACGCAAATCTAAAACCTGCGTATGCAGATGTTCTAAGAGCTGCAAACTGTTAATCCCATGAACACCACGGTTATAAAGCGGAAAATTAGATATCAGCATTTCGTGAATTGGAAAATATTCAGTGATAGAATCTCCAGCAAAGACAATATTTGGCTGTTTTACCAGTTTGTTCAAAGCGTCGTATTTTTCCCACAACTGTACTTGTTGGTCAGCTAAAACTTTGTTGCGAAATTCTGTCACATCAGCTTTGTGATATAGTTCTTGAAAACCAGTCATAGTTTCTCCTTTTGTGACTATTCTATCACGAATCACCCTCGTTCAAAAAATGATTAGCTAAGACTTGTAAGACACCATTTTCTTGATTTGACGGAGCTTGATAGCTGGCTACATTTTTAATTTCCTGTGGAGCATTTGCCATAGCAAAAGAGTATTTCGCCAGTTTTAACATCTCAATATCATTGCCACCATCACCAAAAACCATCAGATTTTCAGGACCATAGCCCCAGTGATTGAGCAAGAAATCAAGGCCAGTTCCTTTATGCACATGCGATGGAATGACATCAATACAACCAAAACCACTAGAGGTTGCCGTTAGTTGATAATCCGCAAATAAAGTGTTAATTTCATCTCTCACTTGGAAGGTCAATTCATCACGAACCAGTAAAGTGACTTTAAAATAATCATCATCAGGAATTGGATGTAGATTATCAACGTATTTTAAAACAGGCAAATAATAGCTAAGCAAATCCTTAATTTTTTTCGGTGTCGACTTTGGCAAGTATGACGATGCCTTTCCTGCCAAGTTAATCACCGTATCAGGATAATGTTTCTCGATATAATTAACCAAAGCTGAGATAGCTTCTACTGTTTCAAATTCTTCCTGCAAAGTTCGACCATTTTCAATGATGTGACCGCCATTTTCAGCCACAAAAGACATTAGATGTTTATGTTTGGGAAATTGTTGGATAATCTGACGATACTGATTACCACTTGCCACCACGAATTTGATGCCTTCTGCCATAAAATGATCAAACAAACGCTCAAATAAAACCTTATCATAAGTCTTTTTATCTGTTAAAAAGGTTCCGTCCATATCGGTTGCAATTACTTTTACTATCATAACACCCTCCTTGTCCCCTATTATACGCTAGCTTTCTGAAAAAAGCTTTGAGTATATTCAGAAAAAATGATACTATGACACGAAAAAATCTAACCTCCCTTTCATTTCAAGACAAAAAAGAACGGGTAACACCCGCTCTTAATTTTTATTAAGCTTCTACGCTTTCTTCTTTGAGAAGTTTCAAATCGTACATTTTAAGGAATGGGAACCAAACAAAGAATGCTGCTAGGGCACAGACAAGAGCTGTGATAACGGCACCGATGTTACCACCAGTTCCGATGTAAGCACCAAGACCGATTGGAGTTGGCCATGGAGTTTGGATGATTGATACTGCGGCAAAGCCAAGTTTGATTGACCAGTATGCGATTGAAGCAGATACGATTGGTGCGATAATGAATGGAAGGGCAAGAATTGGGTTGTAAACAACAGGAAGACCAAAGATCAACGGTTCGTTGATGTTGAAGATTGCAGGAACCATAGCTGCACGACCAAGCATTTTAAGTTGTGATGATTTAGCTGCTACTGCAAGCCATACACAAGCAAGAAGCATTGCACCAGAACCACCCACGATAACGTATGAGTTTGTGAATTCACCTGCAAAGGCAATGTGAGCTCCGTCAACGTTTTCTGCCATGTTTGACAAAAGGATTGGGGTAACAAGACTCATGACGATGTTAGCACCGTGGATACCTACAATCCACAAAACGTGAACAAGAAGGTAAATAACCACAATACCAAGCCAAGAGTTTGCGATGTGACGAACGAAACCAAATGGAATAGCAACAACGTTGTAGATATCAGTACCAAGAGCGATGAATACACCATCGATAACAAGAACAACAAGAGCTACGAAAGCACATGGAATCAAAGCTGAGAATGAGCGAGAAACACCTGATGGTACAGCATCTGGCATTTTAACAACCCAGTTACGTTTGATACATACACGGTAAAGTTGAACAGCAAGGATAGACATTAAGATTGCTGTAAACATACCAGATGTTGACAAACGAGCCAAGCTGTTACCACCAACAGTCCAACCATTGATTGTAGCACCTTTGACGTTCAAGTAGTCAAATGCACCATTTTTAACAAGCAATTCTGGAATTGTCAAGAAGAAGGCAAATACTGAAAGTAGAGCACCGTATACTGGATCAACGTTCAAATCTTCTTCATCAGCAAAGATTTTTGTATACTCATAACCAATAACAATGGCAAAGTATAGAGACAAGATACCCATTGTACAGTTGTAAGCTTGCAAGTAAAGAGGTGCAATTTTATCAACTGAGTTTGCCCAAATTGATGTTAAGGCAGGAATTGGAAAGGCTTGTGGGATAATGCTCAAGACAAGGAACATAGATCCGACGATAGTAAACGGAATACTTGCCATACCAGCGGCAACAATTGCACGAACAGGACGCCAAGCAGATATTTTAGCCATCGGCCCCATCAAGTACTTTTCTAAAAATTCAAACATTTTCATCTCCTCCTAAAAACTGTTGAATGTTTGTTGTTAACTAATTGATTGATGCCAAATATTTTTGAATGCGATAGTATTGTTTATCTGAATTACGATTGATACGAGCGATTTTTACTAACATCCATGATGAAATCATAATCCCAAGTAAAAGCATCACGATGAGAAAAACTTGAGTTGTACCATTTTCAGATAAGAATGGATAAAAACTATGATATTGCTTAAATACAGTGGCAATAATTAAAATGGTATTTAAAGCAATGATTATTTGGAAATAAAATTGCGTCTTAATCGCAGGTTTTTGTTCCCTTGAATACATTCGCGATTGTTCCCACATACAAATGGCACCAAAGGCAGCCATAAGAACTGGAATGATAACTAGACTGAAGTTACTAGCAGATAAGAACATCAAAATCCAGTAGAGATTGATGAAAAAGAAGAAGGCAACGACGTAACGAATGAGAAAGTATCGTGTGTAATACATGTTTTTAATCCCGTTTTCACGTCTTGTAGCATCTAATTCTCTTTTTTCCTTTTCTGTTAAAGCAGCCATAGCTATCTCCTTTCTTGACTAACTAACCAATTTTTTTGTATAATTCTAACATTTCAAGTCCAACTTCACGAAGAGTCATTGTAGTCATCAAGTGGTCTTGAGCATGAACCATGATGATTTCAACATTAACTTCTTTACCACCTGCATACTCTTGGAGCAAGTGTGTTTGTGATTGGTGGGCTTTTAATAATTCGTCATTTGATTCTTTTAACTTTTCTTCTGCTAAGGCATAGTTTCCTTCGCGCATCGCATCGAATGCTTCGTGGACGATTGAACGTGCGTTACCAGAATTTAAGATAATCTCAAATGCTGCAACTTGCAATTCTTCTGAATTCATATAACTCCTACTTCCTTTTTAAATCGTTAAAAATATTTTTTTAAATTCATCAAATGATTGGCAAGCTAACATTTGTTCTTGAAGTTTTGGATTATCAACCAAATCAACAATGGCAGATGTCAACTCTGGTAGTCCATCATTATCATGAATTGACATTGACATTAAAAAGATAATTTTGATTGATAGATATTGTTCATCCCATTTCACACCATTTTTGACAATTGCTACCGCAAAATGATGTTTGCTACCGACGGCTTTCAAAGGATGAGGTACGGCAATGTTTTTCCCGAATACAATGGAACTCATAGATTCCCGCTGTTTCATCATATTAAGAAGTCGTTCCTCAAATTGCTCATTTTCATTTTGTGAAATGCTCTGAGCTAGTTTTTGCAATACCTCTTCTTTTGAAGCGTCCGATAGTAGAAAGAAATAGTCTTCTGAGAAGTAATCATCAAACACATCGCTTACACTGAGTTCTGATTGACGATTTTCTACATTTGCTAAAGACCTATTCAAATTAGAGATTCCCTGTTTAATATCCTTTAACTCTTCATCATTTAAGAAAACTGAAACCGTAAAGACTGGAATATTGAAAATCAAGTTTGATAAGGCAATAGAAGAAACGATAAAATCAATTCCTTTTAACTTTTCATCGTTGATTTCATAATAACCAATCACATCCGTAATCGAAACCAAGTTCCCGAGCTCGTTTTCAATTCGGCTCTTAAGCATTTGAGCACTGCCGTATCCCGTAGCACAGATAACAAGAACATTGTATTTACGTTGTTCTTTGTATCTTTCTTTGGCAGCCATAAAATGCAGAGCAATGTAGGCGATTTCATTTGGTGATAAAGTGTAAGCACTGAAAGTTGGCATATTAGCTACAACACGTTCAGCTAGTTGATACATGTCGCGATAATTGGCTTTAATTTCCGCTGTCAAAGGATTTTCCATAACAACCCTATTTTGCAAGCGAATGAACATAGTTGATAGATGAGCAAGTAAGCCCTCAATCAATTGGAAGTCATTCTTAACAGTTGGATTAATTTGGTCAATACTGTCAATCAATTCCTGACGTATCTGCTCTTGCAAAACTTCTGAAATGTGACAAGCACTCCCGTGACCTTTTGAAACCAAGTGGAGAGTAATATAATCAACTTCATCTGCTGGAAAATCAATGTGCGTAGATACTGAAACACGTTTTAAAATATTTTCAGCAATTTGACGTTCTGCCAAACCTCTCAGTACCAGTTCATCTTCTGACACCTTGCTAATGCGAAAACCTTCGGTAATGCGACGAATCGCTAAAGCAATGTGGATGACTAGATTTTGAATCACAAAGTCTGATAATTTAAGACCACCTTCCCGACATTCATCCAGAACAATGATGGTTAACTCTTCAAAAGAAATCTTTTGATTAAGCAGCTCATTGTCAACATATGAATGCATGGTGTTAATAAAACCAGAATCAATAAAGTAATCCATGATGAAACGACGTTTATCACGTTCTTGTCCTAAGACGTAAACCCCTTTATTGGCTTTGCTTTCAATTTTCAAATGATAAGGTTTAAATTTTTGTCTTATCTTTTTAAAATCACTAGATAATGTTGATCGACTAACAAACAACTCATCAGCTAAATCATCAAAATAAATTTCATTTTGTTCAAACAAAAGTTTATTTAGCAGATAATTGTAACGATCACTGATATCAGTAATGTTTTGGTAGTTATTGTGATGGTCATTGATATGATTTTCCTCTAAGAAATCAGCATAAGCATCATCATCTACGATGTCTAACTTGTAGCCGTAACCTTGTTTGGAAATCAAATCAATGCCTGAGTAAAAATCTAATTTTTCAATAAGTGTTTTATAGTAAGTTCTAATTGTTCTATCCGAACATCCTAATTGCGCTGCTAGTTCTTTACTAGTAACGAATTTATCCTTATCTTTAATAAGATATTGAATAATCTGCTTTTCTTTTTTATTTAACACAGAAGAGGACACCTCCAAGTACCATTAGAACTATTATATCACAACGGGCATTAGATGTTTTCTTTTACCAAAGCTGCCATTTTTTCAATACCCATTGGGATTGGAATGTAAGCTTGTGGTGGAATTTGAACGATTGGTTTGTTTGTTTTAGCAGCTGCATCTGCCAATTGTTTAAAGTTCATTTTAGTTTGTGGGCTGACAAGGTACAAATCGTATTTATCAGCTTCGATACGTTTTTGTCCTTCTGGAACCCCAACAGCATCCATTTCAATATCTTCACCTTTTTCTTGAAGATATGTCATTGTTTTTTTAGCAATCATTGATGATGACATACCGCCTGCACAGATAATTAAAGCTTGTTTAGCCATAACGTTTAATCTCCTTTGTTTTTTGTTTACACTGATATTATATGAAAACGCCACCATTATGTAAACGCATTCTTTTTCCTATGTGATGAGGAAAAAAATAAGACCACTACGGAAAATTTCCATTTAGATACAACTTTTTCCGTAATCAAATTACAATCACTACGGAAATTTTCTGTAAATCTTCAGTTTTTTTAGAAAAAAAGAGCCAGACTAGGAAAAACTAGTCTGACTATCTTAAAAGAATTCAGGAATAAATAATTTTGTATAATTCACAGAAACTTGATTTTCTTGCAAGCCTAACTCATCAATAATTAGCTTTTTCATTTTTTCATCGTTCATTATAGAATAAACGCGATAGCTTTTTGAATCTTTGTGAAGCACTTGAATCGTATCAGCAATCTTTTGGTTAGCTAAAATATCAGGAAGCTCATTAGGATTTGAAGAGGTGATGATATATGGACCACTCATTCGTTGACCTTGACTATCATAAACTTTTCGATATTTGCTAGGTAAAAAGTAAACAAGAACAATCAGAACTAAAAATACGATAATAATAACCCATTTAATGCTCTTATTCGTCATCTCCTAAACTACATCATACCAAGGGCACCTGATAGTTGGGCTGGGCGGATATAAACTTCTTCGTCTGACAAGTGATAATCTGCCATCAAAACCTTTTTCAATTCCACATCGTTGAGATGTGATTGAACGCTACAAGTATCATCTGATGAGCCGACAACTCTAACTTTTCCTTTAAGGTTGGCAATGCTTGCTAAATCAGGTAGTTTTGCACCATCTTTCATGACGACCACATAATCACAACCAAATGTTTTTGCTACCCAAAGTTGATTTCTAACGCTGTATACACCAGCTACAATAAGTGCAATAAGCAAAACAATCAATAAAACTTTCAACGTCATTAATCTCCTTTAACCTGTTTTTTGAAGTATTTTTTTAAACTTCAAAAAAACAATTATTTTAAAGAAAAAATGTCATAAATATTAACATAAAATTGTTAGTTGTATTTTTTCTAAATAGTTTTAGCCATCCCTTAAAAATAAACCTTCACAACTGGCATACGATTTACTGAGTAATCTCGACAGACACCTGAGTTGAATCCAGTTGATAATCCTTCATCAAAGTTGTTTTCAGTTCGGTATCATTAATCTGTGATTGTACCTTGCAAGTGTCGTCTGTTGCTGAAATAATCTTAATCTTTCCTCCAAGATTATCATTTTTTATCAAATCTGGTAACTTCAGTCCATGATGCATGGTAATGGTGTAATGGTAACCAAAGCGTTTGGTCACGCCCATTTTGATTTGAACAACACGAACAATCGCGAAGATTAACAAAATTCCAAAAACAATTGCTAAAATCGTCACCGTAATAACCCTCACCTCCTTGTTCCTAGCGGAACACTCAAATTATACGATTACTATAATCCTTTTTGAAAGCCCTGTCAATTATTTTCTGTAAGGTTTCTTTTCAGGAATTAAATAGGAAGAATCTACTGAAAAACTTTTACAAAAAAGTCTCCAAAACATTGATACAACAACATTTCAAAGACTTTTAAAAATTATTTATAAATTATTTTACAAATAAGGATAATTCCTGCTAAGGCAACTGAGATGGTATTGGCAACAATTAAAGCTGGATCTGAAACAGAAATTCCATGTGCCAACCACAATGCCATCCCAGTGACTGACATGGTATACATGCCAAGTGAAATGGATTCAACGTCTTTGGTTTTTAAAACCTTGATCATTTGTGGCAAAAAACCAAATGTTGTCAAACAAGCCGCAATATACCCAATCATAAAGACCTACTCTCTTCTTATAATCATGTAAAAACCTTCGTAGGGTAAGAGATTACACCCCCACAAAGGTTTCAAAATAATAACTTAATGGATAACTTTAGACTTCTTCACCGTTAGAAGCAATGACTTTCTTATACCAATCAAATGACAATTTTGGTGTACGTTTGTAAGTACCGTTACCTTCGTCATCTTTATCAACATAGATGAAACCATAACGTTTGCGCATTTCACCTGTACTTGCTGAGACAAGATCGATACAACCCCATGGAGTGTATCCCATCAAATCAACACCGTCTTCGTCGACAGCTTTAATCATTTCTTTGATGTGAGCACCAAGGTAATCAATACGATAATCATCGTGAACCATGCCATCTTCTTCTACTTGGTCAATAGCACCAAAACCATTTTCCACGATGAAAAGTGGCAAGTGGTACATATCAGTAAACCAATTCAGGCTATAACGAAGACCTTCTGGGTCAATTTGCCAACCCCATTCAGACGCTTTGACGTATTTATTTTTAATCAAATCTTCTGTTTCAAGGTAGTCAAAGTATGGGTTGTTTTCGCGGTGAGAATCGATTGCAAATGACATGTAGTATGAGAATCCGATGTAATCAACAGTTCCCTCTTTCAAATCTGCCAAGTCTTCTTCAGTCACATCAACATTGATTCCTTTACGTTCCCAGTATTTAAGAATATGATTTGGGTAGAAACCATGAACGTGTACATCAGTGAAGTAATAACGTTTTTCCATGGCTTTTTGTGCCATTAGAATATCTTTTGGATTACATGTTGCAGGGTAAATTGGACACATGGCAATCATACAACCAATTTGAAAATCAGGGTTGATTTCACGACCAATTTTAACCGCACGCGCAGATGCTACCAATTCATAATGAGCAGCTTGATACATAATTGCTTCGCGGTCATCGCCTTCTTTGTAGACAATACCAGAGTTTGTAAATGGTGCAAAATCTTCTTGATAGTTTGCTTGGTTATTGATTTCATTGAAAGTCATCCAATATTTAACTTTATCTTTGTAGCGACGGAAGCATGTTTCTGCAAAACGAACAAAGAAATCAACCAATTTACGGTTAGTGAAACCACCATATTCTTTAACCAAGTGATATGGCAATTCAAAGTGAGACAAAGTAACAACAGGTTCGATACCGTGTTTTAAGCATTCGTCAAATAAATCATCATAGAATTGCAAACCTGCTTCATTTGGTTCTAATTCATCACCATTTGGGAAAATACGTGTCCATGCAATTGATGTACGGAAGCATTTGAAGCCCATTTCAGCAAACAAAGCAATATCTTCTTTATAGTGGTGATAGAAATCAATCGCTTCGTGGTTTGGATAATATTTACCTTCAACCACACCGTCAGTGATTTCACGAGGAACACCATGACGACCAGCTGTCATCACGTCAGCAACACTGAGTCCTTTTCCTCCTTCTTTCCATCCACCTTCAAGTTGGTGAGCAGCAACTGCACCACCCCACAAAAAATTATCTGGTAACTTAGCCATTACATATCCTCCTTGTTTAATACACTGTCATTATAGCAAGCGGTTACAAAAATAAAAATAGAAAAAATTTCCTAAGTCATTAGGAAATTCCTTCTATCTAGTTAGTTTTTCATTTTTTGAGAATGAGGACTAAGTCCCACAAAAAGAGCAACAAAGCTAAGACAAAAAGGCCATTTGATAGGATTTCTAAGTTTTGATTAAAACTCAAAATCACAGCACTTATCAATACGGCAAAAAAGAGCAAACTCAAAACAAAGCGGTTAACCACACGATTAAAAAACTTAATACGGTTGGTGTAATCGTATAAATCATGGTTAACTAAAATACGTCCATTTAAGACTTGTTCCAAGAGTTGATTGAGACGACGCGGGATATTCTTACCATTTTTTAGTTGATAAAATAGCTCGATAAGCAAGGTTTCTTTGTTCAAAGCTTGCTTAAGCATGTCAGGTCCCATATTTTCTAGGAAATAATTCTTAGCAAGGGTCATGAGGTCAACTTCTGGAGCTAATTCACGGAAAATGCCTTCAATTTGCAGAGCAGCTTTTTCTAAAATGGTAATCTGTGGTGACGCTTTGAGTCCGTTTTTGACAAAGACATTTAACAAATCTTCAATCAAATCTGTGATAGACAAGACACCAATATCTAGGCTAGAATATTTGGCCAGCATGCGTTCCACATCTTGGGCAAGCGTTGACTTGTTCATGGACGTGTCAAAGCTTGTGATAGACAAAATACCTTTCATCATACCTTCGATGTCTTGTGCTGTAAAGCTATAAAGAATATCATTTAAGGCCACGCGCATGCCATTATCAAGTTTTCCCATAATCCCAAAATCAATAAAATAAATCTTATCGTCTGAGATAAAAATATTACCTGGGTGAGGGTCTCCATGGAAAAATCCATCTTTAAAGACTTGCTTAATAAAGCTAAGCATGAGTTTTCGACCGATATCTTCAAGGTCATAACCCGCCTTGATTAACTCATCATAGTGATTGATTGGAATCCCTGAGACGTAATCTTCAACAATCAATCGTGGCGTCGTAAACTCACCATACACCTCTGGACTGGCAATACATTTACTTGATTGGTTCAATTCAGCAAAGGTAATCATTGCTTGTGCTTCATTGCGAAAATCAATTTCACGTGTCAAGCTTTCTTTGATTTGCTGCAAAACCTCTGGTAAGTCTACCATTGGAAGGAATGCTTTTGGGATACGTCTTGAAAGGCGAATCAAAAGTGTCAAGTCTTCTTCGATAATTTCTGGCAGATTTGGGCGTTGAATTTTGATAATAACATCTTTCCCATTTAGCAAACGAGCTCGATGCGTCTGAGCAACTGAGCCACTAGCAAGTGGCTCAGGTCTGATTTCAGAAAAATACGCAGAAACAGGACCAGTAAGCTCAGCCTCAATGGCTTCCATGACCAATTCCGTTGGAAGTGGAAGTACATTGCTCTGTAACTTGCTCAATTCTCTAACATAAGCTTCTGGGAAAATATCACTTCTTGTCGAAAGGATCTGACCAATTTTAACAAAACTTGGTCCTAATTTTTCAAACGCTAAGCGAAGCTCACGAGGCGTTGATTTATCTTCTGCTGCTTTTCCTTTTTCGATTAAAGAGGTTAACCCTACTGAACTAAAGGCACCCATGATTTCTCTTAAGCGTCTACCTGACATAACCCACCAATAATTTCTAATTTAAGATATTTGACTTCTTCAAAAGAGCGTCAATTTTGTCTTCAAGACGAGAAACATCTTCTTTGGTAGCATATTGAACAGGTTTTGTTTTAGCATTTAATTGATCTAAAAAAGCTTGTGCTTCGTCTTCACTTCGACGTTTTAGTTCAGACTGCAATTCTTTTCCTTCGCCAACAGTGAGGCGTCCTTTTTTGACTAACTCTTTTACAAAAGCGTCAGCTTTTTCCAAAGTCATAGACGTCAAACCAATACCGGCTAAGAGAACTTTTTTCAATTCTTCCATGATTAATTCCTCCTTGAATGACTAAATTTACATTATGTTTACCCTTTCATTCTACTACTTTTGAGATAAAATATCTAAAAGAAAAAGTTTTTTCACGAAAGTTTCTCAACTCAAATAAGCTCCGCGATTAACAAAGAAGATTAATTTGCCATGCGGAGCTTTTCTGAATTTATAAACAATTGTGTCTCATAGACTCTAAAACCACTTGCTAGCACAACCAAAAAAAGAGCTCTTGCTAAGTGATTTTATATCCCTATTATAATCAGCTAGCAAAAATGATTCTAACACTATCCTTCTTATTTATAATACTTTTATCTGATATAGTCTTGAAAATCTTTATGAAAACCTTTTCTAGAATACGCTTCCAATTTTCGGGTTATTCTGCTATAATAAAAGAGTAGTTAATACTATGTTATGATTAGAAGGGATATTATATGAAACAAGCAGATCCAGCTCACGAAATTAAAATAGATGAAAGCAAGCACCTTCTACCTTATGATTATTACAGTACAGTGGTTGAAAACGGACGTCCTGACGTTCTTTTCCACTGGCATCCAGAAGTTGAAATCAATTATATTTATGAAGGTTCAGCTCGCTTTCACATCGATTACGATTATTTTAACAGTCAAGCAGGTGATATTATCCTCATACGACCAAATGGGATGTACTCTATTCACCCGTTAGAAAACCAGAAACATGTCACTGATACTTTTCGCTTTCACTTAGACATGATTGGTTATTCTATTGTGGACCAAGTTAGTCTTCGTTACTTGCAACCTTTGCAGACTAGTCTTTATAAATTTGTTCCGCGCATTCAACCAGGAATGGAAGGCTATGAGGAAATCAAAGAATGTCTCTTCACCATTTTTGAGCTTTCAAAAAACGAAGGACGTCATTTTGAACTGCTACTCAAATCAAAACTTAATGAATTTCTATATTTACTCTTTTACTATCGTTACGTTCTTCGCAAGCACACTGATGATACTTATCGTAAAAATGAACAGATTCGTGAATTGATTGACTTTATCAATAACAATTATCAAAAGAATCTCTCTATTGATTACCTTTCTCAATTTATGGGATATAGTAAAACACACTTTATGGCGGTCTTTAAACAACATACGGGAAGCTCTTGTACTGAGTTCATCATTCAAGTTCGCCTGAACAAAGCTTGCGATATGTTGATTAACACCTCAAATCCAGTTCTTGAAATTGCTACGGCTGTTGGTTTTAATAACTTGTCAAATTTCAACCGACAATTTAAACGTTACTACGAACTAACACCAAGTCAATACCGCAAACAATTCAGTAAACGAAAAGAAAGTCGTGTCTTAATCAACCCTGCAAGAAAATCTCATTAAAAGCTGACTCATCTCAGCTTTTTTCTTATGTCTAAGCACATTAAAAAGGACGCTTTAAGCGTCCTTTTTTTATTAAGCTAGTATTGTAAGAAGATAGTCACCAATATTAACACGTACATCTTGTGCTGTGAGAATATCTTCAAATTCTGTCGAATTAGTAACAATCACTGGTGAGATAACTGGAAGGTTAGCCTCACCAATTGTTGCCAAATCAAACTCAAGTAATTTTTGACCAGCGTCAACTTTATCACTAACTTGAACAATTGTATTGAAGCCTTTACCAGCAAGTGACACTGTATCCATACCAACGTGAATCAAGATTTCAGCACCATTTCAGTACGCATACCGATAGCATATCCAGTTGGAAGACAAGAGTAATTTCACCAGCTACTGGAGCAACTACAGTACCGTCAATAGGATCAATAGCAATCCCTTTCCCCATAGCAGCAGACGCAAATACTTCGTCTGGAACATTTTCAAGTTTAACAACTTGACCAATCATTGGGCTTGCAATAATTTCTTGTTTTAATTCTTTAAGTTCAGCAACTGGTTCTGCCGCTTTGTCACCACTTACAGATTTAACATCAGGTCCACCGTAAAGATAAGGAATTTTAGTCAATTGTGTCAATACAAATTCAAGAACAAATGACATCAAAATGGCAATAAGGAAATACCAAACATTGTCTACATCTGTGTTTGCTCCTGCAGGAACATGTTTTGGAGTGAAGTATGATGGGATAGCAAAGTGTCCCATACCACCCATTGTGTAAGCAGTTGTGTTAGAGAAACCTAAGAATGCTCCTTGAATAGCTCCAGCCACACATGTCATGATAAATGGTGTGCACATTGGAAGTGTAATACCATAAATAACTGGTTCAGTAACCCAAAAGAGAGCTGAGATAAAAGCTAGAATAGTCAATTGTTTAACTTTATCTTCTTTTGTGCGAAGGAAAATGTTGAGAAGGGCATCTGCTTCAGCAAAACAGATAGCTGTTGATGCGACAAGTAATGTACTCCAACCTTTTGTAGAGAAGTCCAAAATTGCAATTGGAACAAGACCCCAATGAAGACCAAGCATAACAAGGACTTGCCACAAAGCACCAAGTAAAATACTAAAGACAATTGGACTAAAGCGATAAATATTAGTGAAGATAACACCGATAGGGTTAGATGCCCAGTTCATAACAGGACCAATTGCCAAATAAGCAAGTGGAACAGTGATTAAGATAACAAAGAATGGTACAACGAAGACTTTAACCACATCAGGAATGATTTTCTTGAAGAATTTTTCAATTTTTGAACCAACTCAAACTGTTAAGATAATTGGAAGAACTGTTTGAAGGTAACTTGATGATGGGAAGATAACTGGAAGTCCTAAGAAATCAACATTTCCATTTGCGAAACTTGCTGCAATATTTGGATAAATCAAAGCAAAGCTTAGTGCTAAAGCATTGAATTGTTCCATTTTGAAACGTTTTGCTGCTGTTAATGCCAAGATAACCGGCAAGAATTGGAAGAAGCTAACACTAGCGGCATTTAAAATAACATAAAGACCACTTGTTTCCTTCACTCCTACTGCTGCTAAAATGGCTACCAAACCTTTAATCATACCAGCACCAGAAAGAGCTCCTAGCATTGGTTGGAAAAGTCCAGAAACCTAAGCAATGAATTAGTCGAAGAGATTTCCTTGAGGAACATCTCCTTCGTTAACATCAATACCACCTTCACCTTGGATAACGGCAACTTTTAAAACAGTGTCATAGACATCTGGAACATGGTTTCCAATAACCACTTGGTATTGTCCACCTGCTTTGACTACTGTCACAATACCATCTCGTTGTTTGAGATAGTCGTCATCTGCTTTACTTTCATCCTTCAAGGTGAAACGTAAGCGAGTCACACAGTGAACTAATTTGAGGATATTGTCTTTTCCACCAACGTGAGCAACAATATCTTGTGCCAATTCAGTATAATCTTTAGCCATAAGTTGGCTCCTTTCTTAATGTTCTTTCCTAACAACAGAAAAAATCTAAATAAATACTAAACAATTTTCTACGCCAATATCTGCGCTAACGCCAAAACTATCTTGTATTTATTTAGGTTTTACCTACTTATCAGTAACAATCCTTTTAACAATTCTTGGTATAGCGTGCGCATACATTTTTTTGAAAGCGCTTTTATGATATTTTTTACAATTTTTGACATTTTCATTTATCTCTGAAAGCTGACCACCTTTCAAAACTTGAAATTATAACACCTTTCACAAGTTTTCAAAAAAATTTCACACAAGATTTTTATTAAAAAAATCCTCCCGACCTTAGTCGAGAAGATTCTTAATGATTAATTACTACTTGTTTCCAGTCGTTGAATGTGAATGGTGATATAGACTTGTTCATCTCGACTCATTGGAAAATTGTGTGAGCTTTCGATATAATTCTTGATTTTTTCAGAGCAAGAAAAAGCTTTTGGGTAATTCAGCTTCACTTGTTCATACAAAAAACAGTCATTTTTACCTTACACCACTCCATTGACGACACGTTGCGCAAAATACTGAATATGAGTCACAAAACGATTATAGCTGACAGAATCTTCATCAGAAAACGTTTCTGTAAGACAAACGAACAATCCCTAAAATATCTGTCACAATCTTTGAAATTTGATAGCTTTGCTTAACCAGACCAGAGTCTTTCTGAGCATTAATAAAATGCAGTGCAATTGGTGAAACTTCATCATCAGGCAGAATAACACCTAGCTTTTCAAAGACAATCTTAAGGGAATCACGACCAAGCTGATACTTCTTTGAAAAAAATTTACGAATCTCCCAAGACAAAGGATTTTGCACAATGGTGTTCTCACGACTTCGCTGAAGTGTGTAATGCAAATGATCTGCAAGAGTAATGTAAAATGCTGTGTCAAAATTAGTTTCTATTACTTCTTGACTATGTTTGATAATATCAAGAACAACCTCTATCTCTACTGGTGACAAGTCGATATAAACACGCATCAACTCATGTGTAGTAGAGCTATCTTGCATAACGAATGTTTTTTCAACTAAAGAAGTATCAATCTCGTCACCTGACTTCTTTTGAAAACCAAGTCCTCTCCCCATGACGATGATCTCTTCTCCCTCCCCCCTTAGCCAAAACAAGATTGTTATTATAGACTTTATCTATCCTCATTATCTACTACTCCCTCAAAAAAATTCAGAAAGAAAAGGCAAAACTAGCGTACTCAAAAGGCACTGTGTTTTTACGCACAAATGCTTCCTATGCACACTAGGTTTTGCCTGCTTAACCAGTAACAATCCTCTTACTGTATCAATTTTACCAAAAATCCCCTTAAAATGAAAAGGGATACAAAAATATTTTATTAACATATTTACATCAATAATTTACGAATTTTTCCAATTTCTGGTTCATTAACCACCAAGAAAATTGTATCACCAGCATTTAAAACAGTGCTTCCGCAAACCACTTCTGATTTCTTGCGATGAATCTGAGTTGTAATCAAAACGTTTTTAGGAAGAGTCAAATCACGAACACGTTTGCCAGCGATTTTATCTGACACGGTTAACTCAATAAGCGTTGGTTCAATAACTTCGCGGTCTTTTGTAATGGATAAATTTGCCAACATCGCCTCATAGATTGGCTCACCTTTTAGAAGATCCATTACAATGTAAGCTACCAAAGTAACGACTGCAATAGTCATCAGTTGTCGGAAATCTCCTACCATTTCTGTTACCAAAATAATGGCAGTCAGCGGAGCTTTTGAAATAGCCCCAAAATAACCAGCCATACCAAGAACGAGAAAATTAACAAGGACAGATGTACTGATAAAGCCAATTTGGTGCATGCCTAGACCAAAACCAAAACCTAATAACGACCCCAAAGTCAAAATCGGAAGGAAAATCCCACCCGGTAAACCACTGGCATAACTAAACGTACTCCAAACAAAGCGGATAAGAAAGTACAAGCAAACCACTGCAAAAGTCAAATGACTAGTTGACAATGATGTAATCAAGCCATTTCCGCCACCTAATAATTGAGGGTAGAAATAACCAATTGGCAGAATCAAGATAGCCACAAAAATACCATAAAAATAATTGGGAACGTGACAAATTTTGCCTAAGAAGTCATAAAATAGATTCGCATTCAAGGTTACTTTTTCGTAAAGATAACCCATTATGCCTAAAAATGCTCCTAAAGGCAAAAGCATCCAATAATGATGTAAAGGCAAAATAACAAGATCACTTGGCATGGCAAGCACAGGAGTCAAACCAAAGATATTTAACGAAATAAAATTGGCAACCAAGCTCGCAACCAGCGCTGAAATCCAAACCAAACGCGAAAAATGATGATAAATTTCTTCAACAACAAAAAGAAGACCTGCAATTGGAGCATTAAAGGCAGCTGATAAACCTGCTGCTGCACCACTAGCAATCAAGACACGTTGTTCCATGCGCTGTGCTTTCAATGATTTCGCTACACCTTTTCCGGCCATTGCCCCAAGTTGAATACTTGGGCCTTCACGCCCTAGCATGAATCCCATTGAAATGGCTAGGACACCGCCAATGAATTTTTTCCAAAGAACAGACCACCAATCAGGATGAAGTAAGCCTTTCAACTCTCCTTCGACGTGAGGAATCCCAGAGCCTTTAATATCTGGATCAGATTTAACCAAAAATCCAATAGCAATGACAACAATCACACTCACTAGTAAAATCAAACCTAGTAAAGCTGGATTTTCATGCGAGAGTTGATAACACTTGACCACTTGCGCGAAAATCTTAGCAATCAAGAGTCGAAAAAGACTGACCATGCTTCCGGAAACACATCCTACAATAACACCACGCCACACAAAGCTAAGGATTGAGGATAACGAAAATTCGTACTCTCTACGATAACTTTCCATTTAAAACTCCGATCTAATCAAATTGAAAATATCATATTAGTTTCAACTATTTTTCAAAAAATAACCCACTACTATTCTATCAAATCTTAAAGCTAATTTCGAGCATATTTAAAAAGAGTTCGGAAATTCTTCCAAACTCTTTTGATATCATTTGTGATACATTTTAAATTGTAAGTATAAATCGTTATAAATACCAAGCCATTTTTGGCCAAGGTTATCATAAACTTCCAAATGGTTAAAGGTTTCTTCAGATGGATAGAAAGCTTTATTTTCTTTAATGTCATTTGGCAAAAGTTTCTTGGCTTCTGTATTTGGTGTGGCATAACCGATGTATTCTGCATTTTGCGCAGCGTTTTCAGGCTGCAACATGAAGTTGATAAAAGCGTAAGCTTCTTTAATGTGCTTAGCTGTTTTTGGAATCACTAAGTTGTCAAACCAAAGGTTAGACCCTTCGCTAGGCACCACGTAGTGAAGGTGTTCATTTGAATTAAGCATCTCACTAGCTTCACCTGAGAATGTGACTCCAATCGCAGCATCATCATTAATCATGTAACCTTTCATCTCGTCACCGACAATGGCTTTGATATTTGGTGTTAGGTCATCAAGTTTCTTTGAAGCGGCATTTAGCTCAGTCATCGATTTGCTATTTAGGCTGTAGCCAAGAGTTCCAAGACCGATTCCCATTGCTTCACGAGCACCATCAACCAGCATGATGTCATTCTTGTATTCTTGTTTCCATAAGTCTGACCAATGTTCTGGCGCTTTATCAACCATAGTATCATTATATACGATACCAAGTGTTCCCCAGAAATATGGGACTGAATAATCATTATGCTTGTCAAAACTCATGCCCATGAATTTTGAACCGATGTTATCTAAGCCTTTGATTTGAGATTTATCTAATTTGATGAGCAAATGTTCTTTTCTCATCTTATCAATCATGTAATCTGACGGCACGGTGATGTCGTAAGTTGTTCCACCTTGCTTAATCTTGGTATACATAGACTCATTAGAATCAAAGGTTTCGTACTGAACCTCGATACCTGTTTCTTTAGTGAATTTTGTAATTATTTCTGGGTCAATATAATCACCCCAGTTGTAAATGACTAATTTATCAGATTGACTTGATGAACTTGATATTTTTTGCATATAAACTGAAACACCAAATAGAATCAAGGTTACCGTAACAAGCCCTAGGAAAAATGTGTATAATTTACGCATTTTTTTCTCCCTTCTTATCTTGTGAAATAAAGTAATAACCAATTACCAGCAAGATACTGAAGATGAAGACAATGGTTGAAAGAGCGTTAATCTCAAGTGAGATTCCACGTCTTGCACGTGAGTAAATTTCAACAGAAAGAGTTGAGAAACCATTTCCTGTAACAAAGAAAGTTACCGCAAAGTCATCAAGGGAATAAGTGAACGCCATAAAGAAGCCTGAAATGATGCCAGGTGTTAAATATGGCAGCATGACTTCTTTTAACATTTGCCATGGCGTTGCACCCAAATCATAAGCTGCATTAATCATATCATCATTCATTTCCTTAAGTCGTGGCAATACCATAAGCACCACAATTGGAATTGAAAAGGCAATATGACTAAGCAAAACTGTCATAAATCCAAGATTAAAATGGAAAATATCTGCCAAGCGCGTAAAAAGAATCAAAAAGCTTGCACCAATCATAACATCAGGTGCCACCATCAAAATATTATTCATCGATAAAATAGATTGTTGGTGCTTACGACGAGCTTGATAGATGAAAATAGCTCCAAAAGTCCCAATCACTGTCGCCAAAATTGAACTTAAAAAGGCTAAGAAGAATGTCTGAATCAGAATAAGCATCAAGCGACTATCCGCAAACATTTCTGAATAGTGTTCTAGGGTAAATCCAGTGAAGCCATTCATATCACCGCCTTGATTAAATGAATAGAAAATCAGATAAGCGATTGGAATATAGAGAATAACAAAGACTAAAGCTAGATATAAATTCGCAAATTTTTTCATTTTCGTCTCTCCTTAGTCATCCACATAATCACAAGCATTGCCATGATTAAAATCACACCGATGGTTGAACCCATTCCCCAGTTTTGTGTTGTCAAGAAGTGCTGCTCAATTGCTGTCCCCAGTGTAATTACACGGTTACCACCAATCAAACGAGTCAACATAAACAAGCTAAGGCTTGGGATAAAGACTGATTGTACCCCACTTCTCACACCATTTAGTGATAAAGGAAAGACAACCTTTGTAAAGGTTTGGAAGCTATTTCCGCCTAAATCGTGACTCGCATTGATGAGATTGGTATCAATATCATCAAGAGCATTGAAAATTGGTAAAATCATAAATGGAATTTCAATGTAAGAAGCAACAAAAATAAATGAAAAATCTGTAAATAAAATTTGTTTTGGACCAATACCGACAAATGATAAGAAGGCGTTAACGCCACCGTGTTGACCAAAAATCCCCATAAAAGCGTAAGCTTTTAATAACAGATTGATCCAAGTTGGTAAAACCACAAGCATCAACCACAACTGCTTGTGCTTAAGCTGTGTCAAAAAATAAGCTGTCGGGTAAGAAATCAACAAAGTAACTAGGGTAATGATGGCAGCATACAAAACTGAGTTAAAACTCATTCGAAGATAAGTCCAAGAACTAAAGAACGTCTTGTAATTATCCAAGGTAAAATTCCCTTGGATATCAAAGAAAGACTGCCATAAAATCAAAATGACGGGAGCAATGACAAACAGTAACAACCATAAAATATATGGAATCGGGAAGAAATTATTTTTCTTCATTGCGCTCCTCCTCGATGGCATGAATTAAACCTTCTTCATGCTCTTCCATTTCAACGTATTCTTCAATACGCGCATCGAATTCTTCTTCTGTTTCATTCAAGCGCATGATATGAATATCTTCAGGTGTAAAATCAAGTCCAATGACTTCCCCTTCGATGGCTTTACGTGTTGAGTGAATCAACCATTCGTTGCCAAGCTCATCATGAGCAATGATTTCATAGTGTACCCCACGGAAAAGTTGGGTATCAACTTTCACACGTAATTTACCTTCTTCAGGCATTGTGATTTGTAGATCTTCTGGACGAATAACCACTTCAACCGCTTCATTTGGACGCATACCACCATCAACCGCTTCAAAACGTTTGCCATTAAACTCAACCAAATAGTCTTCAATCATCTTACCAGGAATGATATTAGACTCACCGATGAAGGTTGCCACAAAATTGTTAATTGGCTCGTCATAAATATCTACTGGTGTACCTGATTGGACGATTTCACCATCATTCATAACGAAAATCCAGTCTGACATTGCCAAAGCTTCTTCTTGGTCGTGAGTGACGAAAACAAAAGTAATACCAAGACGTTGTTGCAATTCACGAAGTTCGTATTGCATCTCTGTACGCAACTTCAAATCCAAGGCTGATAAAGGTTCATCAAGCAAAACCACGCGAGGTTCATTGATGATAGCACGCGCAATCGCGACACGCTGACGCTGACCACCAGATAACTTTTGAATCTGGCGATTCTCAAAACCAGCCAAACGTACCATTTTAAGAGCTTCTTCCACTCGTCGTTCAATTTCTTTTTTGTCGACTTTTTTTAATTTTAGAGGAAAAGCGACATTTTCAAAGACATTCATGTGGGGGAAAAGGGCATAATTTTGAAAAACGGTATGAACATCACGTTTATTGATTGGAATATCATTGATACGCTCTCCATCAAGGAAAACATCACCTGTAGTTGGTTGTAACAGACCAGCAATGATATTCAAAATGGTTGATTTTCCGGAACCTGAAGCACCAAGAAGGGTATAAAATTTTCCTTCTTCTAACTCAAAGTTAATATCCTTTAAAACAACTGTACCGTTATCTTCAAATACTTTTGATACGTTTTTAAATGCAATAATTGGATTAGTCAATTCTCATAAAACCTCCATGGAGCTTCTTTAATCTTTTTTCTCGCCGATAATGCGAACTTCCCGCTCTAAACGAACGCCTGAATTTTTCTCAACTGTGTCAATAACGTAAGCAATCAGATCTTCATAATCTTGAGCTGTACTATCAGCGACATTTACCATAAAGCCTGCGTGTTTTTTACTAACTTCAACGCCACCAATACGGTGTCCTTTAAGGTTTGCTTCTGTGATTAATTGCCCAGCAAAGTGTCCGACTGGACGTTTGAAGACAGACCCACATGATGGGTATTCAAGGGGTTGTTTTAATTCACGTAAGTGAGTTAAACGTGCCATTTCTTGCTCAATCAAGACATAGTCGCCTGGTTTAAGGGCAAATTTTGCTGAAATAACAATATCACCGCTATCTTGAACCGCTGAATGACGGTAACCAAACTTCATATCACGAGCTTCAATTGTCTTAACTTTACCTTCTTTGGTAAGAACTTGAGCTGATACCAAGACATGTGAAATTTCTCCGCCATAAGCACCTGCATTCATGAAGACTGCACCACCAATGCTACCTGGGATACCACAAGCAAATTCAAAACCTGTTAAACTGTGATATTTAGCAATACGGGTTGTCTCCACCAAGTTAGCACCAGCTTCTGCTTCAATCACATAGCCGTTAACTGTGACTGTATTTAATTTGTCAAACATGATAACAAAACCACGGATACCGCCATCACGAACAATGATGTTACTAGCATTTCCAAGCACCATCCATGGAATATTATTTTTATTAGCAAATTCAACAATACGAATCAATTCATATCGATTACGTGGAAAAGCGAGATAGTCCGCTGGACCTCCCACTTTCGTGTAAGTATATTTTTTTAAGGGTTCGTTAACTCGAATATCAATCCCTTTTAGTTCATCATATAAAAATTCTAACATTTTCTTCCAACTCTAAAACTATTAATCAAAATTGTAGTCATCGTTTGATTAAAATCAACTAATACCCTTATCAATACTATTAGCTCATTTATGATCAAATGATTTTATTAGCAACTAAGCTACTAAAAAATCGGCATAAAACCGACCTTAATTATAACAAAAAAATCAGCTTTTGACGATATTTACGACTAAAGTTTTCGCACTTCTTCAAGATTTAATGTTTTTAAATAAGATGTAATAGAATGACCACAAATTTCAAGTGACGGAGCAATCTCAAAAAGCGGTACAAGGACAAAAGCACGCTCTGTCATGTAGGGATGCGGCACCTTAAGGCTTTCTGTTGCGATATGCTCGCTGCCATACAAAAGAATATCAATATCAATTGTACGAGGTCCCCAATGTTCATAGCGAACACGGTGCAAATTCTTCTCGATTTGTTGACACTCTATCAATAATTGCTGAGCAGCTAATTCTGTTTTTAATTGACAACAAATGTTCAAAAAATCAGCTTGGTCCGTCTTACCCCAAGCTGCTGTTTCATAAAATGAGGAAACAGCAGCAAGCGATGTTTGTGGCAGTTGATTTAGACGTTCAAGAGCCGCTTCAAGATAGGCTTTTTTATCACCAATATTACTGCCTAAACTTAAATAAACGCTAATCATACTCTCTCCCGTTCTAGCTCAATACCAACAGAATCATAATGCCCATTAATAGGTGGATTTTCCTTGGAAATTTTTAAAGTAATTGCTTGAACTGGCAGAAACTGCTCAAAAATGTCCTGGCAAATTGCCCCAGCTAGACGTTCAATCAAAATGTATTTATTTTCTTCAACTTGTTTTTTGATAGCTTCAAAAACTAAACCATAATGAACAGTATCTTCTAAACGGTCTGAGTATGAGGCTTTTGTCAAATCAACCGACAAGGTGCAATCCACAACAAAAATTTGCCCTAATGTTTGCTCTTCTACAAAAGCACCATGGTAACCATAAAAACGGCATCCTTTTAAATGAATTTTATCCATATTATTGGTAACAAAGAAGAAAGTCTGAGATACTTTTCTCAAACTCTTTCTTCTCCTCTTACTCCTTTCAAACGAGTTGGCTAATCACTTTAACAATATCGCGATTGAGATCAACATTATGCACGCGGACGATTTGACAACCTTTAGTAATTGCCCAAGCTGACAATGCCGCTGTTCCCATATCACGCTCAAGAGCTGCTGTCCCGCCACCTAGTAGATAATCTACTGTGCGTTTACGGGAAATACCAAAAAGAACTGGGTATCCAAGCTGACAAACAGCATCCAAGCCTTGCAAAAGTTCAATGTTTTGTGCTTCATTTTTAGCAAAACCAAATCCTGGATCAATCCAGATGTTTTCTTTAGCAACCCCTGCATCCAAAGCTGCTTTAGCACGTTCTACTAAAAAGTCACAAACTTCCTTAGTAATATTGTCATACTTTTCTTCTTTTTGATTGTGCATCAAAATAATTGGCACGTTTTTTTCAGCAGCAAGCGCAAGCATTTCCCCATCGTAAAGTCCTGCCCAAACATCATTCAAGATATCTGCACCTGCTTCTAAGGCAGCACGCGCAGTTTCTGTTTTATAGGTATCGATGCTGACCAAAACATCAAATTTCTCTTTGAGAGCTTTGATGACTGGTACGACACGATTGATTTCATCTGCTGCCTCAACAAAAGTATAACCTGGTCGAGTTGATTCACCACCAACATCGATAATTTTTGCCCCTTCAGTAATCATTTTATCTGCTTGCTCAAGCGCTTTCTCAACTGATGTGTAGGAACCACCATCAGAGAAAGAGTCAGGGGTAACATTTAAAACTCCCATGATACAAGCTTTGCCATCAATGTCATGTTTACCGATTTTCATTATGATCTCCTTAGCAATTCAATACCTTAAGAAATTATTTTCCTAAAATCAAAGATAGGATTTCCTTACGTTCTTCATGGTCTTCTTTAAAAATCCCTTTAGCGACAGTTGTCACCGTTTTGCTTCCTGGTTTTTTAATACCACGCATAGTCATGCACATGTGCTCTGCTTCAATCATGACAAAAATGCCTTTTGGATGAAGAGCTTCTTCCAATGCTGTAGCCACTTGGTCAGTCAAACGTTCTTGCAACTGTGGACGTTTACTTGCTACCTCAACAGCACGGGCTAATTTACTAAGACCTGTTACGCGACCAGCACTTGGCAAATAAGCAACATGAGCTTTTCCATAAAAAGGAACCAAGTGGTGCTCACACATTGAGTAAAACGAAATATCTTTGACGAGAACAGCCTCATCATGATTTTCGGTAAACACAGCTGTAAATTGATCTTTAGGATCTTCATTCAAGCCTGAAAACATCTCTTGATACATTTTTGCAACACGTTTAGGCGTATCTAGTAAGCCCTCACGTCTTGGATCTTCTCCTAGAGCTTCTAAGAGTTGGTAAACTGCTGCTTCGAGTTTTTCTTGATTTGCCATTTTATTTTCCAATCTTTTTATTTTTTCTATTATAGCTTAATTTTGCTGTCTTGACAAAAGTACAGGACGCACTTGTGAAATAAAGTAAAGTGAGCCAGTAATAAGATAAAAATCATCCTGACTATCTAAATCAATCTGCTTAAGCCAATCTTGCCAATTGGCTACTTTATAGTATTGGCTTGGGTATTTTTCCAAAGGCAGTGCATTGTGATAAACAAAAGTTGTCACATCCACATCAGCTAGCTGACTAAGTAACTCAAGCATTGAATCAATTGGCTTGGTGTCAATGGCCGCAAATAAAATATGCAAATGCTTATCTTTGTACTTTTGCATAACACTAACCAGTGCTTGAACACTTTCGTTGTTATGCGCCCCGTCAATCATAACATTTGGATAGACTAATTCTGTACGACCTACCCAATGTGTATTAGCTAGACCAGTCTTGATGATTTCCGTAGTCACTTTTGGATAACGTTCACGCAACTGAAGAGCCGCCGTAATCGCTAGACTTGCATTACTAATCTGGTGTTTTCCAGGCATGGCTAAGTTAACTTGATTGAGTATTTCTTTACCACGATAATCAAAACCGTTTTCATTTTCTGAAGCAGAAAAATCCTTACCAAACTCATAAAGGCTGCTATGACATGTTTTTGCCTTCTCAGTGAAAACTTGACGAACATCATCACGCTCAGTCGCAAAGATAAATGGAACTCCTTCTTTTAAAACCCCTGCTTTTTGCGCAGCTATTTCCGCATAAGTCTGCCCAAGAATATTCTGATGATCTAAGCCAATTGATGGGCAAAGAACCGCTAAGGCTTTGAAAACATTGGTTGAGTCGTAAAGGCCACCCATTCCAGCCTCGATAATCGCGATGTCAACTGGGTGCATGTGCCCAAAATATTCAAACATTAAAATAGTAATAACTTCAAATTCTGTAGCTGGTTCTAAGTCAGTTTCAACAGATAAACGCTCCACAACAGGGCGAACGCGCTCCACCAATTTAAGAAAATCAGCCTCAGAAATCATTTGCCCATTTAAGCTAATACGTTCGCGAAAATCAACAATATATGGTGACGTAAATATCCCAACTTCATAACCAGCTAGTGAGAAAATGTGTTGTAAATAGCTGGTAACTGATCCTTTACCATTTGTCCCAACAACGTGGACAGCGGCAAGCTTTTCCTGAGGATTATCAAGTTCTTCAAGCATCCAAGCCATTCGCTCTAATCCAGGCTTGATTCCAAATTTTAACTTGCCACGAATCCAATCTAAAGCTTCTTGATAATTCATTTGATGAATGTCCTACTATGACCAAAAGTTGCTGACATTAAAAATAAGATTGAGACATTTACCTCGAAATTTTTCAATGATAAGCTTTTAGCGCATATACCTTTCTCTTATAAAATTACAATAACACTTCTATTATAGCACAAGGAAAGTCGATAGAAACGATTTCTAAAAGAAGCTTTGCTATTTATTCAAAGTGATTTCATAAACGCCACGAACACTATTACAAGCATAAACGTGATTAGCTTTCTTTAAATCATCTTTTGTCAAATATGCTTCAAACATGCGACCTTCCTTGATTAATTTTTGCCTGCAAATGCCATCTAAAATACCCACATCAACCGAGGGCGTATACCATTTCCCATCAATTTCTAAAATGAGATTACTAATAGTCGTTTCCTGCAGATAACCCTTATTAGAAATAAAGATAGACTCACCAGATAAACTTTGTAAATGCAGACGATAGGTCGTCTTAAAATAAGTAAACGGACTGTCAATTGACTCACTGCGATGAACCAGCTCAGCTTTCAGATAATTTTCTGGCAGGTCTCTAAGTTATGCTAGCTGGAACTGAATAGCACCAGTTTGCTTCACTAAAATTCGCAAACGATAGTCAGCATCATCTAACTCCTCAAGCTGCTTAGACAGCTTTGCTAAAAAATCTTATTTTGAGAACGGGTAAGCAAAATACCTTACCGACTCTTTTAAACGCTTGATGTGTTCATCTAAATCCACCACTTGCTTATGAGATACCCTAGCGATTGTGAGTATGTCAAAGTCAAGTTGATTGCGATATAAAACCGCAGCCTTATCACAAGCCTCTTTATACTCATCATCACAAGCACTCCCCAAGTAATGCCGCCACCAGCCCCATAAATAGCCTGATTACCTAGTTTTTGAATGGTACAGATACCGATATTAAAGATAGCATCTCCATTCAGCAGACAAATCCCAATCATCCCACAATAAACGCCTCGAGGTTGCTTTTCTAACTGATTGATAATCGCCATTGTCGCAATCTTTGGAGCTCCGATAATTGACCCACAGTGAAAAAGGACAGAAAAAATATCTAAAAGACTTTTATCTGATTGCAACTGACTTTCAATGGTTGAGGTCATTTGCCAAACCGTTGAGTATTGTTCAACCTCACAAAGTTTTGTTACCTTAACGCTACCGATTTCTGAAATGCGTCCCATATCCTTACGTAGCAAATCAACAATCATCATGTTTTCAGCACGATTTTTACTATCATTTGCCAGCCAGATTTTATTTTCCAAATCTTCTTTAGTGCTGTAACCGCGAGTAATCGTTCCCTTCATCGGACGCGTTATCAAACGATTTCCTTTTTTCTTAAAAAACAGCTCTGGACTAACAGACAAAATAGCAAAATCATCGTGCTGGATATAGCAGTTGTAGGCTGCTTCTTGGGCAATGACTAAGTGATTATATAAAGTAAAAGCATCTTCCTCAAGCAGACTAGATAACTGCAAAGTGTAGTTAACTTGGTAGGTATTTCCTTGACTAATTTCTTCTTTAATCCTAGCAATAGCTCTTTCATAATCGCCTTTACTCGTTCTTGATTACCATGATTTTGGCAATTGAATATTTTTTTGAGATTGACACGGGAAAGGCTCTTTTTTAACTTCTTGATGAACCGTAAAATAAGCCAAATATTCACCAGAAAGAGGGGAAGATTTGACCGAAAATTTCTCATCAAAGGCTTTAGCGGCTTCATAACTCACGTAACCAATGACATAATATCCTTGCTTTTGGTAATTCTCTACCTCTTGCAAAGTGTCTTTAACTTCCCTTACCGACTTAGCAGAAAGTTCAGTCAAGGGATTTTCAAAAATCAAACGCTGCCCTAATTCCTTAAAATCAACAACAGTTTTTTGTGCATGTCAGCTCCAAACTACTTATTTTTACGCATTACAATAATTTGTCCTAAAATAAAGACAGCAATGGCAATCCAGATAAAGATAAATCCTTTTAATTGTCCTACAGCTATTGTTTCTTTAAAAATAAGAACCGCAATAATCAACTGAATCGTCGGGTTAATGTATTGGATAAACCCAATAATATTTAAAGGTGCTCGCTTAACTGCCTCCGCAAATAAAAGCAAAGGAATTGCCGTCACCACACCAGAAATTACCAACAAAACATTCTCCAGCAAAGTATAATCAAGCATGCTTTCCTTACTAAAAGCAATCAAATAAATGATGACAAAAGGCATAACTAGACTACTTTCAACTAGCATAGCAACATCACTGGATAGTCGAACATTTTTCTTAACCAAGCCATATAAGCCAAAAGATAAGGCTCAAACAATCGAAACTAGTGCACTTGACCTGTGTCAAAAGCAAGCATTCCAACCCCGAATCCTGCAATAGCAATTGCTAAAAGCATCCAAGAACTTAAACTTTCGTGCAAAAAAAATCACAGCAAGTAAAATGGAAACAAGCGGCATAATATAATAACCAAAACTCGCCTGAGTTGCTTGACCATGCGCCACTGCATAGATGTAAGTCAGCCAATTAATAGCAATCAAAAGGCTTGCTAGAACCATCATGAATAATTTCTTCCTATCAGCTATCAAACTACCAATCTCACTCAGATAACACCTATGATTCCGAGATATCAGCACATAAAGTAACATGGTAACAACTGTGAAAATGATACGATAAGAAAAGGTGTTATATGAACTAACACCTGAAAGTAATTTCCGATAAAGGGACAAAAAGCCCCACAAAATATAAGTTACTAAGCCGAGTAGAAAACCTAAATTAGTCTTTTTCAACAAAAACTCCTTTAGTATCTACGTGTAAAACAACCACTTCACCGTCCAAGCCGAGTGAGTGAACAGCCTCTAAAACCTTACTTTCTTGCTCTTTTGGAGCTAAAACCATAACTGTTGGTCCAGCACCAGAAAGGTAAGTCGCATAAGCACCCGCTTGATGCGCTTTTTCTTTAATCTGAGCAAATTCTTTTACTAGCTTTTGACGGAAACGTTCATGGAAAAGGTCTGCTTCAATCGCTTTTCCAGCTTTTTCCAAATCACCTGTCAAAAGAGCTGCGATAGCAACATTGGCAATAGACGAGGCAGCTACAGCTTCCTTGTATGAAAATTGAACAGGAAGCACATTACGACTATCACTTGTCTTTAATTCATAATTTGGAATAAAAGCTACAAATGATGCCTCTGGGAAAGTCGCAACAGCACTATTTACTTTTCCATCAACGTATGATGACACCACAAGATTTCCAAAAATAGCAGGTGCTACATTATCTGGGTGACCTTCGATCTTAGTTGCTAGCGTAAGCTTTTCATCATCTGACAAGTTCAAGTCAGCCAATTGATTGGCTAACTCAATACCTGCCACAATAACTGAAGATGATGACCCTAAACCACGTGCCAAAGGAATGTCTGAAATCATCTTAATACGATGTGGTTTTAAATCTGATTTGACTTGCAAAGCTGTCGTGATCAAAAGGTTCGTTTCATCACTTGGAACATCACCCAAATCATGCAAAACTTCCCATTTATCAGCGACTTCTAAAACCTCGATTGTCAAATACTTAGAAACCGCAACACCGACAGAATCAAATCCAGGTCCAACATTAGCAGAGGTTGCTGGTACTGTAATTTTCATATCACTATAATCGCTCAAAAATGAGCCTTCCTTTCACCTTTAAACTTATCGTTCCTTATTCACCCAATACTTTAAGGGTATTTAAAACTTTGAAATCTTCTACAGCTTCCAATTTTTCAGTAACAGCAGCCAATTGTGTCTTACTCATTGAGTGAGTAATGATAACCACACGCGCACGAGTACCGTTTGCTTTTTGTTGAAGCACTTGTTCAAATGAAATATTTTCAGAATTGAAGATTTCAGCTAAACGAAGCAATTGACCTTTTTTATCAGGTGTATTGATTGCAAAGTAATAATGGCTTGTTACATCTGAAGGATTTGCTATTTTTGTTTCACGAGCAAATTCGTTAAATGATTTACCAACATTACCATCTTTAATACGACGGCAAATGCGGATAATATCAGCCGTTACAGAAGTTGCTGTTGGTTTTTGACCAGCACCTGGTCCATAATACATTGACTCACCGATACCAATAGATTCAACAAAGACAGCATTCATAACGTCATTTACACTAGCAAGTGGGTGAGCTTTTGGCAAGAATGTTGGTGACACTTCTGCTGAAATACCTGATTCAACTTCACGGACATCACCGACAAGTTTAATCACATAACCAAGTTTTTGAGCCACAGCCACATCATCTGGTGTGATTGTTGTGATACCTTTATGGGCAACATCATCAAAATCAATTGTCATACCAAATCCAAATTGACTCAAGATGACAGCTTTATAAGCAGCATCGATACCTTCAACGTCATTTGTTGGGTCACTTTCAGCATAACCAACTTCTTGAGCAGTCTTTAGAGCATCATCATAAGTCCAACCTTCATCAACCATCTTAGTCATCATGAAGTTTGAAGTACCGTTAAGAACACCCAAAATACGAGTCACTTTATCAGAAGTGAGTGAGTTTGCAAGTGTACGAAGGATTGGAATACCACCAGCTACCGCTGCTTCATAGTAAAAAGCAACACCTTTGTCTTTAGCAAGAGCAATCAATTCTTTACCATGAGTAGCAATCAAATCTTTATTCGCTGAAACAACATTTTTACCTGCTTCTAAAGCTTTTGTGATGAAAGTACGAGCTGGTTCGATACGTCCCATCAATTCAATAACAATATCAATGCTATCATCACTTAAAATCTCATCAACGTTTGTAACAAAATTATAATCATTTCTGGCAGCCAACAAACGTTTTTTTTCATCATCGTCTCTGACAAGAACCTTAGCGATTTCAATCGTGTCATGAGCTGCTTCCGTAATTTTTGAATAATTTTCTTTCAAAAGGGAAGGAACACCACTAGCAACTGTACCAAAACCGAGCAAAGCAATTTTTATTGACATTTTTTTCTCCTTAGTAAGTAATTTTCGAACGGAAAAGTGATTTTTTCAACCAGCACTTCCTAAAATAAAAACTTTTTCTACATTATACCATAAAATTATTCAGAATTTACAGAAAAATAACGAACTCTAAAACTCTTTTCCTAATTTAAGGTACATCCTTTCATTTGTACTAAAAAAGTGGTACAATAAAATTAGATTTTTGTCTTCAGGGGAGATTTTCATGAAAAAACGACACAAACACGAGAAAACAAGTAAAAAACAAATGATACTTGTCAACATTATTCTCTTTCTAGCTTGTATTATTGCTGGTACCATGCTTTTCTTTACCTTAAAAGAAAGTCATCTCATTTTATCGGCAGAAAAAACAGAACAAATCTCAAAAAAATCTGATCAACAAACGTCAACTGCTCCTTCTACCGAGCAAAGTTCAGCAACTCAAGCTAGTGACAATAGTAGCGAAGTTAACTGGGTTCAGCAAAATTCTGATGTTTCTCTTCCAATTTTAATGTATCATGCGATTCACATCATGGCTCCCGAAGAAGCATCAAATGCCAACCTTATCGTTGATCCGACAACCTTTGAAAGTCACATCAAGCGACTTTCTGATGAAGGATACTATTTCTTAACTCCCGAGGAAGCATATAAAGTTTTAACAGAAAATGTTCTTCCAAACGGGAATACAAAAATCATCTGGCTAACTTTTGATGATAGTTTATGGGATTTTTACGATAATGCCTTTCCAATTTTGAAAAAATACAGTGCCAAAGCAACTAACAATGTCATTACAAGTACTGTCGGAAATTCAGCTAACTTAAGTCTCGACCAGATGCTTGAAATGAAAGAACAAGGGATATCTTTCCAAAGTCATACTTCAACCCATCCAGACTTATCTGCTAGTGATGACAATACTCAAAAAACAGAAATGTCCGATGCCAAAAGCTACCTTGATAGCAACTTATCACAAGATACCATGACAATCGCCTATCCTGCAGGACGTTATTCTGATACCACTCTCCACCTCGCTGGTGAACTCAACTATAAGCTTGGTATTACAACAAATGAAGGAGTCGCTGATAAAAACGATGGATTATTATCTCTAGATCGCATTCGAATTTTACCAGAAACAACAGCTGATAGCCTAATGACAAGCATCAATCCATAAAAAAAAGAGCCTTATTTTGTACTGATCCCAAAAAGTTGGACAATAAATTATTGAAAGGATTTAGTTCTGTATTGCACAGGA
>OBVL01000040.1_pt1 | contig 74849 bp, 53 predicted proteins | sample 1476161 | NCBI WGS metagenome assembly OBVL01 (sample SAMEA2580010, study PRJEB22360) | human gut metagenome | biome: human gut; feature: human-associated habitat; material: faeces | place: Denmark | collected 2008/2010
TTTTGCTTTTGCTTTTGCTTTTGCTTTTGCTTTTGCTTTTGCTTTTGCTTTTGCTAGCCAATTATACTCTAAACTCTATTGTTTCCGCATCTTCTGTTTGATCTTGCCCATCCATATATGCAATAAGTCTTTCTAATTCAGCTTCAGAGGAGAAAGCAATTTCAATTTTTCCTTGTACTTTTTTGCCTGCACGGAATTTAATATTCACAGGGGACCCTAAGCTTAGTTTTAAACGGTCCATTAGGGCACGAACCTCTGCCGTATTTTGAGGTTTACCAGTCTTTGCTTTAGACGATTTATTTTGCATAGACTTAACAAGGGCCTCTGCTTGTCTAGCACTTAGCTCACCCTCTTTAATACGTTCAGCTACTTCTATTTGTTGAGCTGCACTTCTTAACGCTAATAATGGACGAGCTTGACCAACCGTTAAATCACCTTCGATAAGATCCTTTTGTACAGAATCACATAATTTTAAAAGACGAACCATATTAGCAATATATGAACGGCTACGGCCAAGACGAGCAGAAATCATTTCTTGCGTTTGCTTATAAGTATCCATCAATCCTTGATAAGCCAATGCTTCTTCAATGGGATCTAATCCTTCACGTTGTAGGTTCTCTACAAGAGCAACCTCTGTCATTTCTTCGGTATTATATTTTTTAACAATAACTGGTACTGTTTTCAATCCAGCAATCATAGCAGCACGATAACGGCGCTCACCAGCTACAATTTGATATTTATTCTTTTGTTTACGAACTACAATCGGTTGGAAAATACCAAGATTCTTGATTGATTCAGCCAATGTAGCTAGACTATCTTCATCAAAACTTTTACGCGGTTGATCTACATTTGGAACTAACTCAGAAATTGGCAGTTCATGTATCTCCTTTTCAGGCAATACAGACTCTACAGAGTCAACCTTCATTAAATTCTCAAGGCCCTTCCCCAATCCAGACGCTTTGCTTTTTTTGCTTTTAATTTCTCTTGGCATACAACTAACCTCTCTCGGCCTTACAAATATTTACAAATTTAAAATATGTAAATCACGCAAACCACCAAAAACTAATATTCTTAGCATTAGATACATACATATAACAGATACTTATTACCTTTAGGTACTTACTTCGCTTTTGTGTTTATTGAGCTTTAATACTTATTTATCTCTAGTGCTTATTTAGTTTTAGATGCTTTAATTACCTCTTTAGCTAATTTCGTATATACATCAGCACCTTTGGATTTTGGATCATATACAATGATTGGCTCCCCATAACTAGGTGCCTCACTTAAACGTACATTACGAGGAATAATTGTTTTATATACTTTATTGCCAAAGAATTTTTTTACTTCATCGGCTACTTGAATCGATAAATTTGTGCGGCCATCAAACATAGTCAATAGCACGCCTTCAATTTCAAGATCCTTATTTGATGTTTGTTGTACAATTGTTATCGTTTTAACTAATTGACTAACCCCTTCCAATGCGTAAAATTCACTTTGAATCGGAATCAATACACTATCAGCAGCAGTGAAGGCATTTAATGTTAATAACCCGAGAGATGGTGGACAGTCAATAACGATAAAATCATATGTATCTCTTACTGACGCTAATGCTTTTTTCAACATTGTTTCACGTGAAACAACGGAAACTAGTTCTACTTCAGCACCAGCTAGTTGAATTGTTGCAGGCGCCACAAATAGGTTTTCAAGCATTGTAGGTTGTACAATATCAGCAATTGGTTCTCCATCAATTAGAACATCATGCACACAGAGCTCTAAATCATCCTTTTCAATACCTAACCCAGAACTAGCATTACCTTGTGGATCCAAATCAACCAGTAATACTTTTTTACCTGCATCAGCTAAACAAGCACTCAAATTTACTGATGTTGTAGTTTTACCAACACCGCCTTTTTGATTAGTAATAGCTATAACTTTGCCCACTTAATTCACCTCACATCTTCGTTCAAAATATTTCTTTTCCATTATAACATAAAACAATGCTAATTACGGTATTTATAAATCAAATTCTCATTAATTTTTTATCTACTATATTATTTTATTTATCTACTACATTTTTCCCACTTACATTTATATTACGCACATAAACTTATAGGTAAATAACTTCATTAATATAATTACAACACTTATTTTTTATTGTTTCACGTGAAACATAGCAATTTATTCCTTTACTATATAGTACAACACAAAATAAGAAAAATTACATCAAATGTTTTATAAGTTTTACGATTAAATGTTTCACGTGAAACATTTAAGGATTTAAATCTAACGCAAAAATTAAGTTGTAAAATTAATAAAAAATTTTACAGTAAAAAATTATCATATTAATATAAATCTATACCTATAGACAAATATACACAAAATTATTTTATATCATCTTTTTTATTTATAGAACAACCCCATTAGCAAAAGGTATAAAGTAATCAACTTTTGATCGGTAACATTATATATAACAATAATATACGAAATGTAATGAACTAATATTAATATACTTATATACTCATAACAAATTATTAGATTATATTTAATAAATTGTTTCACGTGAAACATTATGGTTAACATTAAACATATAAAACCTTCATCACCAATAACTTTTATGAACAAAAATCATTTTGATATAACTTTAAACTATATCTATATACTACTAAATTATATGAGAATACAGGCCCCATATACTTTGACAGGTATTATTCATATCTATATACTATTAGTTAGATAGTAATTAGATTGATAATCTTAAGAGTCTAGAAAAATCACTTTATAAGATTTATATATACAATTAATAACAGTAAGCACACGCTCTACGGACACGCAGAGCTTTTTATTTTGAAGAGGAGGCGTTTCTATGCCCATCTATAACGGAATGCTTCCTGCCATCGATAAAGCAGAAGTAAAACGATACGCAGGACTTCGTCACGCTGAAGATTTCCCACAAAACTATGTTGACGAAGCATGTAAGGAAATCCAATTATTGGCTACACCTAGGGGTGTATATCAAGAATATGATTACGATGCAGAAACAAAAACAATTTTAAGCAATCCACCGCTTAAAATTGAAGGGTCTATCATTGAAAAACATCTAGAAAAATCTACTAAAGTATACGTATTAGGTGTAACAGTTGGAGAAGATGTAGAAATTCGTAGTGAGCAATTATTTAAACAAGGTAACTATACGGTAGGCTTATTACTTGATGCAGCAGCCACAACTGCTGTAGAACAGGTAGCTGATCAGGTAAACGAAGTAATCAATACAATTGCTAAAAAACAAGGCTATAAGCCAACTTGGCGTTTTAGCCCTGGTTATGGCAACTGGCCACTAGAAATCCAACCACAATTAGCTAAAATCATCAAAACAGAGATGATTGGCTTACAAGTAACAGAGAACTATTTATTATTCCCACGTAAGTCTGTAACGGCTATCATCGGTTTAATGCCAGCAAACGAAGATATTAAAACTAAACGAGGCTGTACATCTTGTTCACAACAAAACTGTGCATCTCGAAAATTACCAGAGAAAGCAACAGTCAACACCCAAGATGGGGGAGAAGAGGCAGGTAATAAAACTACTGCCGACATTTCTGGTATTGCCATGAAGGGGCAACCAATACAATAGTGTTTCACGTGAAACATTGTAATTTAGGATGTTAAAGGAAGATGTTTATGTATATATTTGACGGTGCTATGGGCACAATGCTTCAAGCGGCAGGCTTAGAAGAGGGCTATTGTCCAGAGCTATTTAATATTGAAAGACCAGAAGTAGTAAAGGATATTCATGCACAATATTTACTTCATGGCAGTGATGTAATCACTACCAATACATTCGGTGCTTGTGGTCTTAAATTAGAAGATTATGATTTACAGGATCGCGTAAGAGAAATCAATATTGCAGCTGTGAAGGTAGCAAAAGAAGCCATTGCAGAGAATAAACCAACTGCTCGTGTAGCAGGTTCTATGGGTCCTACAGGCCGTTTTTTACAACCATTAGGCAATATGAGCTTTGACTCTATCTATGATACATATCGTGAACAAGCCGAAGCATTAATCGAAGGTGGCGTTGATTTTATTATCATTGAAACTATCATCGACGTACAAGAAATGCGTGCCGCTTTATTAGCCTCTTTAGATGCTCGTGAAGCAGCAGGGAAGACAAAAGATGATGTACAAATCATCTGTCAATTTTCTTTTAGTGAAGACGGTCGTACTATTACAGGTACACCACCAGCAGTAGCAACTACTATCGTAGAAGCTATGGGTGCAGATATCATTGGTATCAACTGTTCCCTTGGACCTGAGCAAATCACACCACTTATCGAAGAGATTGCAAGCGTTACAAATTTACCAATAAGCTGTCAGCCAAATGCTGGTATGCCTCAACTAATTAATAAACAAACTGTATTCCCACTCACAGCAGAAGAAATGGGTCCATTAATGCTTGCTATCGTTGATGCAGGGGCTAGTTATGTTGGTGGCTGCTGTGGTACAACACCAGCTCATATTCAATCTATTTCCAATGCTGTGAAAGCGCACACCCCAAAAGAACGTGCCCACATTGCACCTAAAACAATTATTACAAGCCGTACTAAACTTTTAGAGTTGGGCCATCATACAAAACCACTTATCATTGGCGAACGTATTAACCCAACTGGCCGTAAAGTCCTTGCTCAAGAATTACGCGATGGCTCTTTCATCCGTGTTAAACGTGATGCGTTGGATCAAGTAGAAGCTGGCGCAGATATCCTCGATGTAAACATGGGCGTAGCTGGCATGGATCAATCGCCCTTAATGGAACGTGCCATTTTCGAGTTATCCATGCTCGTGGAAACACCTTTATCCATTGATACATTAGACCCAGCAGCTATGGAAATAGCTCTTAAAAACTATCCAGGCCGTGCCCTCATTAACTCTGTAAATGGGGAGGAGGAGTCTATTACTCACGTAATGCCTTTGGCTAAACGGTATGGTGCAGCATTGCTTTGCTTGCCAATCTGTAGTGGTGACTTACCTGAAAAAGCAGAGGACCGCGTTGCTTTAGCTGAAAGCATCGTAAATCGCGCTTACGGTTATGGTCTTCACCCACATGATTTATTACTCGATCCATTAGTATTAACACTTGCCAGTGGTGAAGATAGTGCACGCCAAACATTGCGTACGCTACAGTTATATAAAGAAAAATTTGGCTTCCCAACAGTAATGGGCTTGTCCAATATCTCCTTCGGTATGCCTCAGCGTCCATATTTGAACGGCCAATTCTTAACAATGGCCCTCGCATGTGGCTTAACAACACCGATTATGAATCCACTCAATTATCCAGCCAAAAAAGCATTTGTATCTAGTACTACCTTACTAGGCTGGGACCCAGGTTCTGCTGAATTTATTAAAGAATACGGCTATGAAGACGAAACTACCGCTCCTGGTAACACTGCTCCTAAAGGGCCAGATAAAAAATCCTTCGATAGTAATGATCCTTTAGCCAATATTCGCGCATGTGTAGAACAAGGCGAAAAAGAAGCTATCATTGATCTTGTAAAAAAAGCCTTAGCAGATGGTATCGATCCATTAGATCTTACGAAAAAAGGCTTATCTGAAGCGATGAACGTAGTGGGGGATAAGTTTGGTTCTGGTAAGTTATTCTTACCACAAGTAATGCTTGCTGCTGAAACAATGCAGGCTGCTTTCAACACCATTAAAGAAATTATTCCTGCTAGTGAAAGCTTAGATAAAGGCACCGTTGTCGTAGCTACAGTTAAAGGCGACATTCACGATTTAGGTAAAAATATCGTAGCAGCATTGCTCGAAAACAATGGTTACAAAATCGTCGACCTTGGTAAGGACGTTGACCCAGAAGTTATCGTACAAGCCATTAAAGATAACAAAGCTGCCCTCGTTGGCATCTGTTCCTTGATGACGACTACCATGCCACAAATCGACAATACTATCGCTGCTATCCGTGCAGCAGGCCTTAAAACTAAGGTCATGGTTGGTGGCGCCGTAGTATCTCAAGACTACGCAGACCAAGCAGGTGCAGATATCTACGCTAAGGACGGTATCGCTGCTGTTAACCATGCTAACGATTTCTTTGAAACACTAGAAAAATAATGTATAGTAACGAGGTACATGATGACATTAAGAGAAAAACATCAACAAGGGCAGTTCACCATTACTGTTGAATTGGATCCTCCTAAAAGCAGTTCTGCAGAAAAGACCTTCGAACAAGCAGCCCGTTTGAAAGGGAAGGTGGATGCTATCAACATCGCTGATAGCCCTATGTCCAAAATGCGCATGAGCCCAATTTCTCTTTCTTATTTGTTACAACATAACAAAGAAATTGAAACTATTTTCCACCTTACATGCCGCGACCGTAATATTATCGGATTGCAATCTGAATTACTCGGTGCAGCAGCGTTGGGCGTGCATAATATTTTAACTCTCACTGGTGATAAACCAGATAATGGGGACCATCCATTTGCACAATCCGTATTTGAAGTCGACTGTATGGGACTACTCAACATCGCTAAGACATTAAATGCAGGCAAAGACCTTGCAGGTAATGACCTAGACGCACCTACAAACTTCTACATCGGTGCCACTGGTAATCCTGGTGCTCCAGATTTAGAGATTGAACGCCAAAAATTAGCTGCTAAAATTCAAAATGGCGCTCACTTTGTACAAACACAACCAATTTACGATTTAGAACAGGCAAAACACTACATTGACAAGATGTCTGAATTCGATGTACCTATCATGCTAGGTTTGATTCCACTTAAAAGCTTTAAAATGGCTACATACCTCCATGAAAAAGTGCCTGGAATCAATCTTACTCAAGAAATCTTGGACCGCATGGAAAAAGGTGGTAAAGAAGCGGGTACAGAAATCGCAATCGAAACACTTGAACAAATCAAGAAAATGGCAGCAGGCGTACATATTATGCCTTTAAATGATATCGATACAACATTATATATTATTGATCACGTATAATACGTATGCAAACAGGAATACTTTCTTTTCGCCTCCAAAGCAAGCTAAGTCGGCTCGAAAAAAGTATTCCTGTTTTTTATTAAATATAATTATGTACAAGAATATATAATCGTTTAACTTTTGTTGTAAACGATATCATTTAATAGGTAGTAGGGGAAAAGGAAAATAGCGAGCTAAGTCGTCCTTAGGGAAAGGTATTCTATTTTCATTTAAACTAATTTATCCTATATCAAAATATATACTCCTTAAAATCTTGTTGTAAACGATATCATTTAATAGATATAGGGTGGGGGAGGGAATGCGAACTAATTCGTTACTAAGTTAAAAAAAAGAGGATGCAGATCTAAGATTTGCATCCTCTTTTTCTTTATGTAGCAATGTAGCATGGAGTTTATTTATATTAGTTTCTACGCCTAAATCATTAACTGCTATACTAACGGTTTGTCTTTGATTTCTTTTGGTTTACGTGGGTATTGTTTTGGTGTTTTTCCCGTTTTCCTTATATATATGATTGCTCGTTTATCATCTAAGGTTGGTAAAGTAACGGTCCTTACTTCTTCGATAGTAGCTTTTAGTGTGCTAAGGGCTTTATTAGATTCTTTCACTTCTTCTTCGTAGATAGCGCCTTTTAAAGCAACGACGTAGCCACCTTCTTTTACATAGGGTACAGTCCATTCTAAAAGAATCGGCAAGCGTGCCACGGCACGGCTCGTAGCAATATCAAAGCTTTCACGGTAATCTTGATGGCTCAAATCCTCCGCACGTCCGTGTAAGATAGTACAGTTCGTCAGTTTTAGTTTATCTATAACCGATTCCAAAAAGGTAAGCCGCTTTTTCAAAGAATCAAACAGAGTAACCTTGAGGCTACGGTCATAGATAGCCAATGGAATACCAGGGAAACCTGCACCGGTACCAACATCGATAATCGTCATGCCAGATTTGATAATTTCAGAATCATAACAGGACAGGGAGTCAATCATGTGCTTAACCACGACCTCTTTCATATCCGTAATACCCGTTAGATTGAGATATTTATTTGTTTCAATCATATGCGCATAATACATGTAAAAGTCTTTTGCTTGCTCTTCCGTACAAGGCAAGCCAAAATGGCTCATTTGCTCCATCATGTACAAAATAAATTCAGACTGAGGTGCTATAGGCACATCGTATTTTTCTTTCATAAGTACTCCTAATGAATTGTCTAATATGTATAGGACAATAAGATCTGTAGGAAATATCTTTTAAAATCTGTAAGAAATATCTTCTAAAAAGTTCATATAAAATGCATGTTATTACATGCTATTTTTATTTACTTCTGTTGTATTGTTCGAGTTGGATCAACAAAACAGATACGTCCGCAGGGGATACACCAGAGATACGGCTTGCTTGGCCGATGGAGTGAGGGCGAATTTTGTTGAGCTTTTGTTGAGCTTCAAGGGAAATGCCCTTGATTTGTGTATAGTCCCATTCTTTTGGAAGAATTTTTTCTTCTAGTTTACGAACCTTATCGACTTGCTCCATTTGCTTCTTGATGTAACCTTCGTAGGTAATGGAAATGTCAACAGCTTCCTCTACATCAGGTGTATAGCGTTTCAAACCAAATGCATCGGCTACGATAGCATAAGAAAGTTCGTTACGTTTTACTAAATCATAAGCGTGAATACCTGTTCTAATAGGTGCTGTACCTAAACTTTCAAGCAAAGCTTGTGTTTCCTTGGATGGATTGACAGGTGTATTTCGTAACATGTCCATTGCTTCTTCGATAGCAGCTTTCTTGGCTGTAAATTTGGCCCAACGATCATCTTTTACAAGACCGATTTCACGGCCTTTTTCCGTAAGACGCATGTCTGCATTATCTTGACGAAGCAATAAGCGGTATTCACTGCGGCTTGTCATCATGCGATACGGTTCATTTGTACCTTTTGTTACAAGATCATCGATGAGAACACCGATGTACGCTTCAGAACGAGCAAGGATAAACGGTTCTTTACCTTCAAGCCACAATGCTGCGTTGATACCAGCCATGAGTCCTTGAGCAGCCGCTTCTTCATAGCCAGATGTACCATTAGCTTGACCCGCAGAGTAGAGGCCTTCAATATGTTTCACTTGAAGGGCTGGTGTTAATTGTGTTGGATTCAAGCAATCGTATTCAATAGCATAGGCAGGGCGCATAATTTCAACATTCTCAAGCCCTGGGATGGTACGCAAGAATGCATATTGTACATCCATTGGAAGGGATGTACTCATACCTTGAACGTACATTTCATTTGTACCTGTACCTTCTGGTTCTACGAATAATTGATGGCGTTCTTTATCGGCAAAGCGCACTACTTTATCTTCGATGGAAGGGCAGTAACGAGGGCCTACGCCTTCGATTTTGCCACTATACATAGGAGCGCGGTGAATATTGCTATGAATGATTTCGTGCGTTTCTTTGTTAGTATAGGTCAACCAGCATACATCTTCATTACGGTTAATCCATTCATCCATAAAGGAAAATGCGTGATGATGTGCATCGCCTTCTTGAACTACCATATTTTCGAGGTTTAAAGTACGTTTATCTACACGTGCTGGTGTACCCGTCTTAAAGCGCATCAATTCAACACCATTATCGAGCAAGGATCGAGAGAAATGTTCTGCTACACGTTGGCCATTTGGACCGCCCACATAATCGATATCGCCGATGAGGATTTTACCTTTCAAATAGGTACCTGTACAAAGAATTACCGCCTTAGCGCCATAAACTTCACCAAGTTCCGTAACGATACCTGTGACCTTGCCATCCTCAACCTTAAGCTCAGTCACCATGATTTGCTTAACATTGAGATGATCTGTATTCTCCAATGTTTGTTTCATCAAATGTTGATATTTAATCTTGTCGGATTGACAGCGCAAAGAATGAACGGCAGGTCCTTTGCCCATATTGAGCATACGCATTTGGATAGCCGTAGCATCCGCATTGATACCCATTTGACCGCCTAATGCGTCAACTTCGTAAACAAGATGGCTTTTACCAGGACCACCCACGGCAGGGTTGCACGGCATAAGCGCAATATTATCTAAACTGATAGTCGCCATCAACGTGCGATGACCCATGCGAGCAGTAGCGAGAGCCGCCTCACAACCAGCATGACCACCGCCGATGACGATGACATCATAATTATCTACTGTGTACATATTAATTTCCTTATATTTGTTACTTATCTTATTGTGAAAGTTTAAATCATTTCCCTAGACAAAAACGACTGAATAGTTCGTCGATCATGGATTCTCGGATGGTATCGCCTGTGATGTCGCCTAGTAGTTCCCAGGCACTGCGCAGATCGGTAGCTACAAAGTCTACAGGCATGCCCATATCGATGGAGGAGAGGGCTTGTTCGACTTGTCCCTTTGCTTGTTCCATAAGGCTAATGTGGCGCACGTTACTAATCATGGCGCTGTTGTCTTGTTTTACGCGACCGCCGTAGACGAGTTCTTGCACCCATTTGGAAAGAACTGCAGAGCCTTCACCTTCTTTAGCACTGATGCGTTCTATGGCTGTAAAGGTGCCGTGTTCTTTAATATTTTCATCTGTAACGACTTGTGCCACGTCGGACTTATTGAGGAGTACGATGGTATTTAAACCGCTCACAGAGGTCAAAATTTCGATTTCTTCAGGGTTTAACGGAGTAGATCCGTCAATAACGCAGAGCACGATGTCTGCTTTGTTGATATAATCACGAGCACGCTCCACACCAAGGGCTTCTACCGTATCTTGTGTGTCCCGAATACCTGCTGTATCGATGAGGCGCAGAGAAATGCCTTCTACGGTCATATATTCTTCTATGCTGTCCCGTGTTGTACCAGGAATATCCGTTACGATAGCGCGGTTTTCGCGCAAAAGAGCGTTCATAAGGCTCGATTTACCTGCATTTGGACGGCCTACAATAACCGTTGTAATGCCATCGCGAATGAGACGGCCTGTATTCGCTGTGGACAAGAGATCCTCCATGGCTTTCAAAATAGGCTCTAGCTGTTCACGAACCTCTTGGCTCGTTACGTCCTCGATATCCTCCTCAGGATAGTCGATGGTTACCTCTAAATGAGCAATCATGGCAATGAGCTGTTCTCGCACATCTTTCACAAAGGACGAAACAGTCCCATCTAGCTGAGATACAGCGAGGGAGAGGGAGTCCTCCGTTTTCGCTTCAATAATATCAATGATCGCCTCCGCTTGGGTGAGGTCGATACGTCCGTTCATAAAGGCGCGCTTCGTAAATTCACCGGCCTCAGCCATGCGCACATCATGATTGACGAGAAGTTTCAGAATTTGTCGAACCGGTACAATGCCACCGTGACACTGGATTTCCACCACATCTTCCGCCGTGTATGAATGAGGTCCTTTCATCAATAACACAAGAACCTCGTCGATGGTTTTGTTCGTCGCTGGATCCACAATGGTCCCATATTGAATCGTTCTATTTTGGCGGTCCATCAAAGGAACGGTGCCAACGCTCTTGAACAGGCTATTTACAATAGGAAAACTATCCTTGCCGCTGACCCGAATAATACCAACCCCACCGATGCCGGGCGGTGTCGCAATGGCCGCTATTGTATCATCTATATACATACATATCTCCGTATTTCGATTATCTAGTATTTATTTTTGTATATGTTCTTCGCCTGTGAAAGTTAAACTAAACTAATCTTTGCATGCGAAGATTAACTTAGGTTAGCTTTCACCATAACCTAAAGAATAAAGGGAACAGCCCTCAAGCAACCGAGGATATCAGTTACTTGAAAGCTGCACTACTATATTTTATTTTTTGTACGAAATCACAACGTGACGGAATGGTTCATCCCCTTCACTGTTGGTAACAACGTTTTTATCCCCTTGAAGGGCAGTATGAATGATTTTACGTTCAAAAGCATTCATCGGTTCTAAGGAAACCTTTTGACGGTTACGTTTCACCTTAGAAGCCAAGCGTTTCGCGAGATTCACCAATGTTTCTTCTCGGCGAGAACGATAATTTTCCACATCTACCATGATATGGCAATGGCCAGATACATCCTTGTGAGCCACGAGATTTGTTAAGTATTGAATAGCATCTAATGTTTGACCATGTTTGCCGATCAAAATACCTAGCTCTTCACCGTGTACTTGGAATGTAATTTTATCTTTTGTCATCATTTTTTCGATAACAACAGTGAGGCCCATTTGTGTAAACATATCATCGAGGAATTGTTTACCTTTTTCAGCAATTTCTTGTTGATCCTCTTTTGAAAGTTCCTTTTTAGAAGGTTTTTCTTCTACAGTACTTTCAGAAGTTTCAGCTGCCGTATCTTGTACTTCTGTTTCGCTTGTTGCCACTGGTTCGGAAGCAATAGCTACAGATTGTTCTTTAACATTAGCTGCTTCTTCTGCAGTAGCAGATTTAGTTAAAGCGGTGAAGAATAAGCGAACAACTGCTGGTTTACGACCAATGCCTAAAAATCCACTAGAAGGTTGTTCTAAGACCTTAGTTTCTACCAATTCTTGGCCTTCAGAGGCCAATTGAGCTACACCTTTAGCAATGGCATCTTCAATGGTTTTAGCAGATACATCGATAAATTCCATAATTGCCTCCTACTTAGCGTTCAAATTTTTGTAAATGAAATGCTGTTGAATCAATTGGAATACGTTAGAAACTACCCAGTAGATAACGAGACCAGATGGGAAGCTCAAAGAAATGTAACCAATGAATAAAGGCATAAAGATTGTCATAATCTTTTGTTGTTGCGCAGCAGCACCAGTTGCACCACTACTAGTTTGACGAGACATAACCCATGTGGATAATGCACTCAAAATAGGTAAGATGTACATTGGATCTGGATCGCCAAGGCTAGGCAACCACAAGAATTGTACAAAGTTTGGATCATATGGGTAATCTTTCAAAGCCCAGTAAATCGCGATCAAGAATGGCATTTGCACCAATAGAGGCAAGCAACCAGCCAATGGGTTAACGCCCATTTCTTTGTACAATGCACCCATTTCCGCTTGCAGTTTTGCAGGATCGTTTTTATATTTATCTTGCAATTGTTTCATGCGAGGCTGCAACTCTTGCATAGCCTTCATGGATTTGATTTGTTTAACAGTAAGTGGCGCCAAAATCGCTTTAATAACGATTGTTAAAAGGATAATAGCCACACCGTAGCTCGGATAGCCTACCATTTGAGTCAATTGGAACGCATAGGTTACCAATGTACTCATCAAATTAACGATAGGTTGGAATACACTACTTAAAAATTCCATTGTTTCTCCTTTTCTTACAGTCGAAATCGTCCTTTGCGCATCTATATATCGTTATGGTATGGTCTAAATTTCATCCATACAGATGCTCAGGTATTTCCAAAACTGTGCTAGATAATGATGGTAAAAGTTACTTTCACAGAACACATCCAGTCTAATCCCAAAGGGGTTAGGGAACTGGATCGTAGCCACCCTTATGGAAAGGATGGCAGCGAAGAATGCGTTTTAAACCCATCCAGCTACCTTTCAAAGGACCATATTTTTCGATGGCCTGCAGAGTATATGTGGAACATGTCGGATAATAACGGCAACATCCAGGTTTTAAGGGAGATATGGCGAGCTGATAAAACCTAATTAAAAGTCGTAAAAGCATGATTATACAGCGTTTCATGGAAACCTCCATATACACAAAAAGGACCAAAGCCTCTAACTTGTGGTCCTATTTATCATTTTGTATCAATAATTTGCTTTTTCGCAAGAGATACAAAATCTCCTTTTCCGCTTTTTCGTAGGTAGCGTTTTTCAGAGGGCCACGTCCAACAATTACGATATGATACCCTTCGCGAATGGCGTGCTGATTGAGGCGATATACCTCTTTCATAAGGCGTCTAGCTCGGTTGCGCTCCACTGCACAACCAACCTTTTTACCTGTTACAAAACCAATGCGAGTAGGTTGCTTTGCCACGGGCATACGATACAGTACACACATACGGCCTACTTCGTATTTACCGTGCTTATATACAAGGCGATATTCATTATTGTGCGTCAGTCGTCTTGCTTTATCAAGGCAATAATCCATATGCATTGTCCTTAAGTCCTAAGAATAGAAAAACTTGGCAGCAGCGCCAAGTTTTTTCTCCTGCCTAACAGCTATTATATTATGCAGATAAGCGTTTTCTGCCTTTTGCACGTCTTCTTTTCAAAACGAGACGGCCACCAATAGTTTTCATGCGTTCACGGAAACCATGGGTACGTTTTCTCCAAAGAGTATTTGGTTGGTAAGTACGTTTCATTAGTAAAACACCTCCTCGTCATTCTGTATTGTTTTACTTATACCATAACAGGGTAATTATAGAGGTAAAACGTAAATTTGTCAATATAATAAAGGGGTTCTGCTGTGAGTTCTTGTATTTCTGAAAATAATTCTACTACACATTTTATCCTATAATTGATGTTACATTTCCAAGGGGAGGAATATAGGGCTCCTTCATCGCTCCATACTCATCGTAAAGTCGCTCAAAAGGACCCTATATTCCCTCCCTAAGTAAACCCTAACGTCACCTTCAACACCACTACACAATGTAAACGTAACATCAATTTATCAGCATACAAGAACTCACAACTTTAATCTTTTTATATAAGACAAATTTACCTTTTGATCTCTAGTTGAGAGTATGGAGGAATAGATGTGGTTTTCTCCCTCCATACTCATCGTAAGTCGGTCAAAAATCCACATCTATTCCTACTCCTAACACACTCTAATGACTACTAATATACCTACCACCAGTATAAAAAGTAGTATCAGTTTTTATACCAATCTAATAAAAGTCTTTCAGAATACGGATCTAAGAATGTGTTCAAATTTTACCTTTTATCCTCTGGGGAAGGAGATAGGGACCTATGTTACGTTTCCAGGGGGAGGAATATAGGGCTCCTTCATCGCTCCATACTCATCGTAAAGTCGCTCAAAAGGACCCTATATTCCCTCCCTAAGTAAACCCTAACGTCACCTTCAACACCACTACACAATGTAAACGTAACATCAATTTATCAGCATACAAGAACTCACAACTTTAATCTTTTTATATAAGACAAATTTACCTTTTGATCTCTAGTTGAGAGTATGGAGGAATAGATGTGGTTTTCTCCCTCCATACTCATCGTAAGTCGGTCAAAAATCCACATCTATTCCTGCTCCTAACACACTCTAATGATTACTAATACACCTACCACCAGTATAAAAAGTAGTATCAGTTTTTATAGGAAATCTAAAAGTCTTTCAGAATACGGATCTAAGATTTAACAAATATTACCTTTTAACCTCTTGATAGGAAAGGGGGACAATTGATACTATTAATTTCCTCTGACTTCTCTCCCCGATTTTCATTTAAGTTGTGTTGATAACGTTTTATAAACAGATCTAATGTAGATTGATAGAAGGTATATCTATTACTTTTTTGGTTATATGTATAAAAATCATAAAATCATATGGTTGGAGGAGGGGAAGTGAAACTACTTTTTGAGCGACTTGCGTCAGGATGGAGCGATAAAAGTAGTTTCACTTCCTATCCCAAAAGTAATAGATATACCAAGAGAAAATTAAAATATACATTATAAACAGTTTATAAAAGTTATCCACAGATTGAATGACAAATTACTTATTTTTTGGTACAATCATACTTGAAATTAGGAAAAATTATATATTTTTATAGGTTTTTGATGGATAACTTTCGAAGTTATCCACATTTTTTCTCTTTTAGTTTATAAAAACTGAAAAGTCAGTAATTATCTATATAAAATAGACTTTTATTTTTACTTATTCACAGGTTATACACAAGTTATTCACAGGAATAATAGTTTTTTCCACAGCTTTTACAATGGTTATGCACATTATTCCTAAAGTTATACACATTTATTGCAATAGTTATTCACAAGAGGCACGTCATGCAATCATTTGATTTAAATAATATATGGGAGCATATATTGCAAGAGGCGAAAAAGAATATGCAACATTTACCTGATGCATTGTATTTGCGCGTCACGTCATCGTTGATTCCCATGTCTCTCGAAAGTCATTCGATCCATATTGGGGTCATGCAAACATTTGTAAAAAACTTAATCGACCAGCAGCCGCAAATTAGCAAGGCTTTACAAGATGCGATTACCACGGTCATCGGCTCTCCTCGAGATATGGTGTTATTCGATTTCAATCAAGAGAGTGTAGATACTACCTTTGTTGATGAAAGTCTCATCGATACACCAGTTGTAGCACCGCCGATGCCTTTACCACCTATAGTAGAGGAAAAGGCTCATCAAGAGGAGTTTTATACACCAGTCTATCAAGATCCGATCTATATCGACCGCGCGCCAGCGCCTGTGGATATTCCAGACGAACCAATGATAGCGACACCAAAGAAACCGACAGAAACAATGTCAACATTGCAGTCTGATAATGTTCCTGTAGACTTGTCATTATCTAATCTCAATCCGGCGTACCGTTTTGATAACTACGTAACGGGCAACGCCAATCGCATTCCTTTTGGAGCTGCTCAAAATGTAGCTGAATTTCCAGGCGGTGACTACAATCCGCTCTTTATCTACGGTCCATCTGGCCTCGGAAAAACACACTTGATGCACGCCATCGGTAATGCTATCAAGGAAAATCATCCACATATGAAGGTCATGTCCATTACGAGCGAAAACTTTATGAATATTTTCGTCGAAACATTACAGCGCAACCAAGGTAAATTGTTCCGCAACACATTCCGCAATATCGATGTTCTCATGATTGACGATATTCAGTTCCTTGAAAGCCGTGAAAGTACGAAAACTGAGCTATTTAATACGTTCAATGAATTATTAAATAACAACAAGCAAATCGTTCTTACCTCTGATACAATGCCAAACGATATGGAACAGTTCGAAGATCGTCTTCGCTCTCGTTTCCAAGCTGGCTACATTGCCACAATGGAAAATCCAGATTTAGAAACGCGCATTGCCATCTTCAGATCACTGCTCGAACGAGAATATAAAAAGAATCGCATTATTCGTATCGATAATGATTCAATCAATTATGTAGCGCTGCAATTTAGCGAAAACGTCCGCGTATTGCAAGGTGCTTTCACCAAGCTCATCGGTACAGCGTCTATCGATCAACGTCTCGAATCTATCGACCTTGAATATACTAAACACGCCTTAGCGGGCCTCGTTCATACCGAAGAGGTGAATATGGTTAATATTGAAAGCATCCAGAATTTTGTAAGTTCTTATTTCAATATTAAAAAGCAAGACCTACTCGGCAAGAAACGAAAAGCCCAATTCGCATTTCCACGGCAAATCGCCATGTATCTATGCCGCGATATGATCAATGAAAGCTATCCTCAAATCGCAGCAGCTTTTTCTCGTGATCATACGACAATTCTCCATGCGTACGATAAAATAACGAAGGAAATTGAAAAAAACGAAGAAACTAAACGAATGGTTGCAGAAATTAAACAGAAATTAACAACCTGTGGATAACTCTGTGGATATACGGTGAATAACTTTGTGGATATCCTAAAACTCATACTTTGATGTTAATATGTGGATAAGTAGGTACAAACTATCAACATAGTTATACACAACTCATAATTCACACAGTTAGTAGCGCCAAATCACTTTTACACATATAAACAGGCCCCTACTATTACTACTACTAAAACTAACAAACAATCAAAAAACCAGTAGAAATAGATCTACCGTAGAATATCTATAGAGCATCTAAGATAGTAAACATAGAATATTACAAACAAAGCAATTAATTATTAGTGCTTTTACAATATATAAAAATTATAAAGGAGTAACATATGCATATTACATTCCCAAAAGCAAATCTCCAAAAAGCAATCAACGTATTGCAAAAGGTATCTCAAAATAAAACAAGTTCCAACTTACCAGGTGCTATTTACATAACTACAAAAAATGGTCAAGTAGAATTGCAAGGTAACGACTTTGAACTTGGTATCCGTTTAACAATTGACGGAGACATTAAAGAACCTGGTACTTTAGTAGTAGGTTCCCGTTATTTCCAAGAATTAATTCGTAAATTACCTGGCGATACTATCGAACTTTACAAACCAGAAGACGGAAATTCTTTGACAATCACATCTGGATCTTCCGAATTTAATCTTGTTACATTACACCCAGATGATTTCTCCTTGGTTGAACAAATTCACGACCAAGATCATGTAAACATCGATAGCTTTGCTATGAAAGAACTCATCGATTTAACAAACTACGCAGCTGCTACTGATGAAGATCGTCCTGTATTTACCGGTGCTCTTCTCGAAATCAAAGAAAACGAAGTGACTATGGTTGCTACCGATACACACCGTATGGCTGTTAAAAAAATTACAATTGATGAACCAGCAACGACTCCAATGCGTGCTATCATTCCTACAAAAACGTTAGCTGAAGTATCTCGTTTATTACCAACAGATAATCCAGCCATGATCAATATCATTTGGAATCGCACACAAATCGTATTTAATTTTGAATCTATTTATATTATTTCTCGCTTAATCGAAGGCACGTATCCTGAATATGAAAAGGTAATTCCTTCCCAATTCGATTCTAGCGCTGTAATCGACCGCCGCGAATTCGCTGGTGCTGTTGATCGCGTATCCTTATTGGCTAAAGACATCAGCTATAACGTAATTCGTTATGATTGGTCTGAAAGCAATGTCACATTGTCTACTCAAAATACTGAAATCGGTATGGCAAAAGAAGACGTAGCTGTTGAATTTAAAGGCACACCTTTTACAATATCTTTCAATGGTCGCTACATCTCTGACATCTTGCGTCACAGCACAGGCGATAATATTCACTTGTTCTTAAAACAAAATGGTCCTGTTGTCATTCGACAAGACAATAATCCGAACTATACATACGTAGTAACACCAGTTCGTACGAATGCATAACCTTTATTACTTTAGGAGAACGTTATGAAAGAGCAACAGCAGGTACCCATTCATACGAAGTACATTCAAATTGATCAGTTGTTGAAGTTAGAAGGCATCATTGAAACAGGTGGTCAAATTAAATCTTTCATCGATGAAGGCATCCTTACCTTGAATGGTCAGGTCGTAACGGAAAAACGCAAGAAATGCCGCGTTGGTGATGTAATTTCTTGTGAAGGTCTCGATGTAGACCTCATAATTACACAAGAGGAGGCATAATCGGTGAGAATTGACTCACTGCAATTATTCCAGTTTCGTAATTATAAGGATGTACAGATACAGTTTAACCCTGAGATTATCGTTCTGCACGGCACCAATGGGGCTGGTAAGACGAATATCCTCGAATCGATTTATGTTGGTACGATTGGTAAAAGCCATCGTACTAACGATACATCGGATATGCTCATGTTTAATGCTGAAGAAGCAGGCATAGTTGTAAAATTCGAGAAAAAAGATACGCCTCAAAAGGTAAATATTAAATTATTTCGCCAAGGGGCCAAGGATATTCGTTTAAACGACACAAAAATATCTCAAAAAGAACTGATTGGTACATTAAATACAGTTATCTTTTGTCCTGAAGACTTACAGCTCATTAAGGGAACTCCGTCTGGTCGTAGGCGTTTCCTAGATATGGAAATATCTCAGACCAGCGCTACTTACTATCATCAATTGATGCAGTATAATCGGTTGTTACAGCAACGAAATGCAGTCCTAAAAGAATATAGGGGAAAGAATAATATTCCTCTTGAAGAATGGGATTTGCAGCTAGCAGATATGGCGAGCTTTATCGTAAAGAAACGATTAGAAAGCTTAAAGAAAATCAATCTGCTCATCGATTTGATGAATCGTAAATTGACGGGTGGACTCGAGAATTTAACCATCGGTTATGAACAGCCCTATATGGACAATGGTTTATTAGAATATACAAAGGAAGGCTTTTACGAACGCATCAAAGCAGCGTTGCCGCAAGATCGTCATCGTTTGAGCACTAGTGTAGGTCCTCATCGCGATGATTTAAAATTCTTTTCTGATGCTATGGATTTAAAGAAATTTGGATCGCAAGGGCAGCAACGAACGGCTGTATTGTCTTTAAAGTTGAGTGAGCTTGAATTTATTAAGTCAGAGGTAGGAGAATATCCAGTTCTTCTTTTGGATGATGTATTGAGCGAACTTGATGAGTCGAGACGAGCGAATTTATTGCAGTTTATTCATAAACGGATTCAAACATTTATTACCACTACAGATATTCACGATTTTAAAGATTTGAAATCCGTTCAATTTATTTCTTGTGAAGGGGGAAATATTCAGTATGGACAGCCTTGATCTTTGTTTACCAAAGGCCTTAGCAGAACTGAATTTACTGGAACAATATAAATTGAATACCCTCGTTCACAAGTGGCGTGATGTAGTAGGCGATGTTATCGCCGATCATACGAAAATTGTGTCTATCAAGCCTCCAGACATGGTTATCAGTGCAGATAATTCCATGTGGATGCAGGAATTACAGATGCAAAAACGACGTATCATCGAGGCTATCAACAAGTATTATCGCCAAGAGGTAATCACCGATATTCGATTCATCATGAAACGTCAGAGCTATGTGAAAGTAGAAATTAATACGTCTCTCACGATTCCTGATGAACAGATTATTACAAAACGTATTAATTTTGCTAATATCGTGCTTTCAAAAGAAGATGTAGACGCCATCGATAAATCCTTAGAACAAACGGATAACGAAGAATTACGAGCTGCTTTCAGAAAAGTACAAATTACGGCTCGAAAGCGTGAAATATATTTAGAGCAGCATGGGTATCATCGTTGTAAGCGATGTGGCATGCACATGGAATCTAAAAAAGAAATCTGTCCGACTTGTGAATATGAATTGCACAGGGCTCATATCAAGGAAATTAAGGCTGTCATTCGAAAGTATCCGTACTTTAAATACAGCGACTGTCAGCAATTTATACAGTGTACTTTCCCAGACTTTGCAGAAGCGATGCGAGAATCCATATACTTTTACCTGGATAAGATTTATAAAGGATCCATCAATCGCCGTCATATGTTTATGGTGGCCATGCTCATCACCCATAAGAAGCCTGATGAGCTAACGGATCAGCATGTTATCAATTTGTGTAATAAATATCGATCAAAGTTCCTCGCTGAAGAGGAACAGCGCAAAATTGATGCTCTTAATGGGACATTAGAAAAGTAGAGGGGGCATTCTTATGTACGTTCATATTGGAGATACCATTTCCGTGCCTATAGAATCCATTATTACGATGGTGCATGCCAAGGGCGGAAAGTCCCATAAAAGTCCTATTCATCACTATGAAACGCTAGAATATATCGCCATGGTACCAGAGGAGCAAATCAAGACATATGTGGTCACTGATGCTTGTGTGTATGGATCTGGTATCAGTATTAAGACTTTAATGAGACGGATTGATGAGTTTTATAGTATAATAAAGAGATAAAGTTTAATCCTGTACATGTTTTGTCACTTTATTTCAATCAAGTACAGTATGATAGATTGTTAGGAGGAGTTTGTTTCATGCCTGAACAAAATTATGGCGCTCAGAATATTCAGGTTCTTGAGGGTCTAGACGCGGTGCGTAAACGCCCAGGGATGTATATTGGTAGTACGTCTGCTCGTGGTTTGCATCACCTCGTATACGAAGTTGTAGATAACTCTGTAGACGAAGCGCTTGCTGGTTACGCTACACATATCGAAGTATCCATCAATCCAGATAACAGTGTTACCGTTGTCGATGATGGTCGTGGTATTCCAACAGGAATGCATGAATCTGGTATGTCTGCGGTAGAGCTAGTATTAACGAAATTGCATGCAGGTGGTAAATTCGGCGGTGGTGGCTACAAGGTATCTGGTGGTCTTCACGGTGTAGGTATTTCCGTAGTTAATGCATTGAGTGAATGGACTAAGGTTCAAGTATCTCAAAATGGTATTGTCCAAGAGATTTCCTTTGCTCGTGGTCATAAAACTTCCGAGTTGCACGAAATTGGCAAGGCCGAAGGCACTGGTACTACAGTTATTTTCAAGCCAGATGCAGAAATCTTTGAAACTACCGTATTCAGCTTTGATACATTGAAAATGCGTTTACAAGAATTGGCATTTCTTAACAAAGGCCTTCGTATTACATTGAGCGATTTGCGCCTAGAGGAACCTCGTGTTGAAAGTTTCCACTATGAAGGTGGTTTAATTTCTTTCATTACTTTCTTGAACGAAAATAAAGAAGCAATTAATCCAACTGTTATCAACATTGAAAATACAAAAGATGACGTTGTGGTAGATGTGGCATTGCAATATAACGATAGCTATAGCGAAAACTTGTTGTCCTTTGTAAATAATATCAATACTATTGATGGTGGTACACATTTATCTGGTTTCCGTGCTGCTTTAACTCGCACCCTCAATGATTATGGCCGTAAATCTGGTTTGATCAAGGAAAATGAGTCCAATCTTTCAGGTGAAGACGTGCGTGAAGGTTTGACAGCTGTCGTATCTGTAAAAGTGTTGGAACCTCAATTTGAGGGGCAAACAAAAACTAAACTTGGCAATAGCGAAGTTAAAGGTATTACAGATGTTATCGTTACAGAAGGTCTTAAAACATTCTTTGAAGAACATCCTCAAGATGCGAAGAAAATCATCGAAAAAGCAACGATGGCAAGCCGTGCTCGAGAGGCCGCTCGTAAAGCCCGCGACTTAACGCGCCGTAAAAATGCGTTGGAAGTATCTAGCCTTCCTGGTAAATTGGCGGACTGCTCCGAAAAAGATACATCTATGACTGAAATTTATTTAGTCGAAGGTGATTCTGCAGGCGGTTCTGCAAAACAAGGTCGCGATCGTCGTTACCAAGCAATTTTACCATTGCGTGGTAAAATCCTTAACGTAGAAAAAGCACGCCTCGATAAGATTTTGGCTAATAACGAAATTCGCTCCATGATTACCGCTTTTGGTACAGGTATTGGCGATGAATTCGATATTACAAAATCCCGTTATAACAAGATTATCATCATGACAGATGCGGACGTTGACGGCGCTCACATCCGTACATTGTTATTAACATTCTTCTACCGCTATATGAAACCATTGGTAGAGGAAGGTCATATCTATATTGCTCAACCACCTTTGTATCAAATCAAGAAGGGTAAATCTCATTGGTATGTATACTCTGATGCAGAGTTGACTGCTAAACTTGATGAAGTAGGCCGCGATGGTACTATAATCCAACGTTACAAAGGTTTAGGTGAAATGAATCCTGAACAATTATGGGAAACTACGATGAACCCTGAAAATCGTACGATTCTACAAGTTAGCTTAGAAGATTCTATCGAAGCCGACAAAATCTTTACGGTCCTCATGGGTGATAAGGTAGAGCCTCGTCGTAAATTTATTGAAGATAACGCAAAATACGTGCGTAATCTAGATTTGTAAGAGGTGACCCATGTCTGATAATCATAATAATAACGTAGAGTTTACGTCTAACAAAGATCAACACCTAAAACGTTCCCTAAAGGCGCGTCATATGAATATGATCGCTTTGGGTGGTGCTATCGGTACAGGTTTATTCGTTGCTGGTGGTGAAGTGGTAAGTACAGCTGGCCCTGGTGGTGCTCTTGTAGCTTACGGCCTCATTGGTATCATGGTTTATTTCCTCATGACATCTCTTGGGGAAATGGCTACATACTTGCCAATTCCTGGTTCCTTCGGGACTTATGCAAAACGCTATGTAGATCCTGCCTTTGGTTTTGCCTTAGGTTGGAATTACTGGTTTAACTGGGCTATTACCTTGGCTGCTGAAGTATTAGCAGGGGCGCTCATCATGAAATATTGGTTCCCTGATGTACCTGCCATCGTATGGTCTGCTCTGTTCTTGCTCATTTTATTTGGCTTGAACTATTTATCTACTCGTTCCTTTGGTGAAAGTGAATATGTGTTCTCTAGCATCAAAGTTATTACAGTATTCGTATTTCTATTCTGTGGCTTTATGCTCATCTTTGGTATCGGTGGTACATCTCCAGGATTTGCAAACTGGACTGTAGGAGAGGCTCCATTTGTAGGTGGCTGGGAATCTATTCTTGCTATCTTTATGGTGGCAGGATTCTCCTTCCAAGGTACTGAACTGATCGGTGTAGCCGCTGGTGAAGCGGAAGACCCTGAAAAGAATGTGCCAAAAGCGATTAATACAATCTTCTGGCGTATTCTATTATTCTATATCGGTGCTTTCACGGTTATCGGTTTCTTGATTCCGTACACAGATCCAAATTTGTTGAACTCTAGTGTAGAGAACGTATCTATTTCTCCATTTACACTCGTATTTGACCGTTTTGGTTTTGCCTTTGCTGCTAGCTTTATTAATGCTATCATCTTAACAGCTGTATTGAGTGCTGGTAACTCTGGTCTATACTCTTCTACGCGTATGCTGTACGCACTCGCTAAGGAAGGTCAAGCACCTCAAATTTTTGCTAAATTAAATAAACGTGGCGTTCCAGTGCCTGCGTTAATCTTAACGACAGCAATCGGTTTATTTGCGTTCCTAACAAGCTTTATCGGCGAAGGTACAGCTTATACATGGATTGTTAATATCTCTGGTTTATGCGGTTTCATCGCATGGGTTGGTATCGCAGTATCTCACTATCGTTTCCGCCGTGCTTTCATCGCACAAGGCAGAGATCTTAGTGAATTGCCATACAAAGCGTGGTTATTCCCAGTTGGCCCAATCTTGGCGTTCATTCTTTGCGTCATCATCATCTGTGGTCAAAACTACTCCGCTTTCACAGGTGATACCATCGACTGGTACGGCGTATCCGTTGCCTACATTGGCTTACCAATCTTCTTCGCAGTGTACATTGGTTACAAATACATCAACAAAACTAAAGTTGTGCCGTTGAAAGAAGTTAACCTTGATCGTGACTTCGATAGATAACATAAAATTAGACCTGTTCATTATGAAAGTAGTGAACAGGTCTTTTTTTGATGTATAATATGTAAATTTTTGATATATAGTATGTAATTGTTTTATGTGAAAGCTATATTTGTTTTTATCTAAAAGTCTTGTTATAATAAATTAAAATATATTGTAATCAATTAGAAAGGATACAATTATGATTATTACTACAACTATGCATATTGAAAACAAACCTGTACAAGAGTACAAAGGTATTGTATTTGGTGAAGTCGTAGAAGGCCGTAACTTTGTAAAAGATTTCATGTCCGGTATTCGTGACATTGTTGGTGGTCGTAGTGGCAGCTATGAAGATTCTTTGATGAATGCGCGCAAAGCAGCTCTCGACGAAATGTCTCAACGAGCTTCTAAATTGGGTGCTAATGCTATTATTGGCGTATCCTTCCAATACAGCACAGTAGGTGCACAAAATGGCATGCTTATGATTACATGCAATGGTACAGCCGTTGTAGTTTAATAAATAATAGACTAAGTCAGATATAATTATTAATATAATCCTAAGGGAAATAAGTAAGTCGTAATGTATTATTGTGACTGAAAAAACAGCAGGGGAAAGCCCTGCTGTTTTTTATATGATATTTATTAAAAACCCCCTATAAAAGTTTCTAATACTTTTTTAAGGGGGTTTTTGTATTGTGTTTTATCTTATCTTGTCTTATGGTATCCTATTTTACCTTATACCAGCTTGCATACATGACTGGTAATACGATGAGTGTTAGAACCGTCGCCACTAGTAAGCCGCCGCTGAAGGCGATAGCTAATGGGCTCCAGAATACAGATCCCATGAGCGGAATCATGCCTAAAATCGCTGCGATAGCGGTAAGCATGATAGGGCGGAAACGAAGTGTAGCGGAGTTGATAATTGCTTCACGAGGTTCTTGACCTTCTGCCTTGTGAATTTCAATTTGGTCTAACAAGATAATGGAGTTACGGATGATCATACCCGAGAGGGCGATGATTCCTAGAATAGCCATAAAGCCTAACGGTGTTCTTGTAATATTAAGTGCTAATACAACACCGATTAGCCCCAATGGAGCAGTGAGTAGAGCCATTACCATGAGGGCGATACGCTTTAATTGGAACATGAGGATTGTCATGATTACAAAGAGCATAATTGGCATTGGTGTTAATAGCTTTTGAACGGCTGTTTCGCTCTTTTCAGCGGCGCCGTCTAGATCAATAGAATAGCCTGTAGGCAAGGAATCTCGAATGTCTTGTAATGATTTATAGACCTCTTTTGTTTTCGCATTGCCTAAGACACCGGCTTTTACATTCGCATGCACACTAATAGTTGGCATCATGTTGCGATGCCAGATAATACCATCCTCTTGAGCCATGGTAATAGTTGCAATTTGGCTAAGAGGTACGTAGGAACCATTGCCTGTTTGAATTGGTAAGGATGAAAGAGCACTTAAGTTATGTTGCTCGTTGTCACCTAAACGGAAGGTAACAGGAATGGTTTGGTTCCCTTCGTAGTATTCACCAGACTTAGTACCAGATAATAGACTTTGTAAGTGCAAGGATACAGCGTAGCTATCGATGCCGAGTAAACGTGCCTTGTTTGGATCGATGTGAATATTGGCTACAGGTTCTGTATCTGGCCAGTCAAAGGCGATATTTTGTAAGTCTTTATCGTCTTGCATTTTTGCTTTTACTTGGTTGGCAATTTCTTTTACCACTTTTTGATCAGGACCTGCTACGCGGAGCATAACAGGGTACTTAGATGGAGGCCCAATTTGTATAAATTGAGCATTTACGAGGGCTGAAGGAAATTCTTCATTTAAATAAGACGTTAATTCATTATACAGTTTATCTCGATCCTCTAAGGATTTTGTAACGATAACGTACTGTAAGAAGTTATTTCGTTGCAATTCAGGTTCCAAGGTGAGGACGAAACGCGGAGAACCTTGTCCAATGTACGAAGTAAAGGTTGAAATACGTTCGTCACCTTGCAAATGTTCATCAATGATTTTTGCTTGGTTAGCAGTATACTCGATGGACGAACTTTGAGGGAATTGCATGGATACAATAATTTCATTACGCGTTGATGATGGGAAAAATTCCTGTTTAATCAACGGTAGTGAAAGCAAGGATAAAGCGAAGGCACCTAGAGTAGCCAATAAGACTACCTTGTGATGTCCTAGTGCCCAATGTAATAGTTTTTCAAACTTATCATAGAAGGTCACATTGAGCTTGTGCATGATACGGTCTCGTTTAGTCCATTCCGATTCCGGCTTTGGAGCCTTGTTTTCAATGATTTTATAACCCAATACAGGGCTGACGAGAACAGAGGCGAACCAAGATAGGATGAGTGCCATAAATACAACAATGGATAAAGATTTTGTAAACTCTGCTACCATACCTTGTGCCAATGCTAATGGCAAGAAGCCTGCACAGGTAATGAGCGTACCAGATAGCATAGGAAATGCTGTAGATTGATAAGCAAAGGTAGCCGATTTAAAGTGGCCCCACCCTTCTTCGAGCTTAACACTCATCATTTCTACAACGATGATGGCATCGTCTACGAGGAGGCCTAAAGCTAGAATTAAGGCACCTAAGCTAACCTTATGTAGATAGATGCCGCTTTCATACATCAAGATGAACGTCGTAGACACAACGACTGGAATGGTAAGGGCTACCACAACACCTGTTCGTAAACCAAGGGATGCAAAGCTTACGAGCAATACGATGGCGATGGCTTCAAATAAGGATTGAGAGAAATCGCCAATAGATTCCTTAACGATATGGGGCTGATTCGATACTTGATTGAGTTCGAGGCCGGCAGGAATCGTTTTATTCAATTCTGCTAGCTTTTTATCAATGGCTTCACCAAATTCTATATTATTTCCACCTGCATCCATGGAGATAGCAATACCTATAGCCGGCTTGCCTTCGTAGTAGAACTGAGGACTACTAGGGTCTTGGTAGGTCATGGTTACATCGGCCATGTCACCGAGGCGCAACGTTTGGTTATTGATGCGGATTGGCATATCTCGCACCGCTTGAGGGCTATCGAATAGACCGTTGACGCGAAGATATACATTGTTTGTATCTGTTGTAATCACACCAGCTGGAACCATCATACTTTGCTGTTTAAGCGCTGTTAACAGCTGTTGTGTACTGACTTTATAGGATGCGAGTTTATCCTTGTTTATGGTTACATTGAGGGTTTGTTGTTGAACCCCAATGAGGCTGATTTTTTTAACATTAGGAACAGATAAAAGCTGACGCTTTAAGTCTTCTGCTTGTTGACGCTTTTCTTCATAAGAAAATTCATCACCACTAATGGCATAGATAATGCCATATACATCGTCGAACCTGTCGTTGATGGTCGGTCCTTGAACGCCTGCAGGCAATGATTTCCATTCGTCGTTGATCATATTCCGCGCTTCTTCCCAAGCGGGACGAATCTTATCGGATGGCAAATCCTCTCTTAGATTGATATAAATAACGGATTTGCTACCATCTGTGAAAGATTTTGTATAATCTACACCAGGAAGGTCACGTAGTTTTTCTTCGAGTTTATCCGTTACCTGATTCGACATTTCTTGTGGAGAAGCCCCCGGCCAAGCAACACCGACCACCATGGTGCGCATCGTAAAATCAGGATCTTCCATGCGTCCCATATGGGTAAATGAGAAAATACCGAAGGTGAGGAGCACAGCCATGAAGTAGTAGATAATGGACTTGTGTTTAAGAGCCCATTCGGCTAAGTTAAATTGTTTCATTGACTAACCGCCGTCCCTTCTTGTAATTGTTGGGTGCCTGCGGTGATGACAATGTCACCCTTAGCTAAACCAGATGTGACGATGACGGAGTTCTTACCGAATTCACCAGTCTTAATAGGCACGAGATGAGCCTTCTTATCGCGGATGATATAGACCGCATTATTACCGTTAGAGTCTTTCACAAGAGCTGTCAATGGGATAGAAATATTGGTACTATCTGTGGTAGATAGATTAGCATTGACCGTCATGCCTAGTTGTACCTCTTTAGGCGCATTTTGTAAGGTAATTTTTACGGTATACGTTCTGGCTACAGGGTCAGGAACTGGTGAAATTTCACGTACTACACCTTGCACGGTTACATTAGGTAGAGCCCAGAAGGTAATAGTAGCAGGGCTTCCTACATGAATTTTACTCAATTCTTGTTCAGGAAGGGCAATGACTGCTTCTGGGTCGTGACCGGCCGCTAAGGTACCAACGCTTTGACCGGCTGCTACGACTTGTCCTGCTTCAATATTGAAAGCTGTAATAATACCTGTATCAGGGGCCGTTAAATTAGTATAGCTATTTTGATTGCTGCTCAAATTAAGGCTTGCCTGTGCTTGTTGTAATTGAGCAGAGGCCGCATTCAATTGGTTTTCAGCTTGGTCTAATTGCAATTTACTAATTGCTTGTTGTGCATAGAGTTCGCGGTATCTTTTAGCATTGGTTTCTGCCAATTCGTAGGCCGATTGAGCAGCTTTTACAGCACCTTCAGCATTTTGCACCTGTGCCGCCGTATCAGAACCATTGATTTGAGCAATAACTTGTCCTGCTTGAACGGAATCTCCTACATTAACAAATTTGTTGAGCACGCGCCCTCCAATTTGAAAGGCTAAATTTGTTTCTGTTTTATTATGAATGGTGCCTGCATAGCCAGCATCAGTAGTTCCAGACTCTTCCCCTATAGTGATGGTGCGCACCTTGAGACTTGTATCTTCAGGGGGCTTTTCTGATCCACAACCACTTATGATGGCGGTCCCTATTAATAGGGCGCCTATGGTTGCTATGATTCGTTGATTCATAGAATCTCTCCTTTTACTACCATATATAAGTCCTATGAAATACACTATACAAAATGATCATAGGACTTTATATTTTATTGAACTTATTTTAGGATAGCAATTATTTCTAAATTAGCTATTATTTCTATATTAGATTTAATTATATATTTTATACAATTTAATAATACTATATTTATGTTGAAAGTTCTAGCCTTTATGCAGAAAATAAAAGAATTATATACTTAATGTATATAATTGGTGATAATTTTTTAAAGTAATCTATATATTTTGATAGTATATGTATTACTTGTTTTATGGATACAAAAATGTATCAAAAAAGTGAGTCCTCTATTGATTGAGCTGTATCCAAAAATATGTCCAATTTTTGGGGTACAGTTCATAGGAAGAGAACTCACTTCTTTAGCTTTTGTCAGCTTTTGTTTATGTATAGTTTGAACTTTATTTTTCTTCTTCTTGTTCTACAATAGGTTCTTCATAGGTTACAAGAATTTTATCAATACGAGTATGATCCATATCGATGACTTCAAAGGTATAGCCATCCCATTTTGCCTTGTCTAATTCTTTTGGAATGCGACCGAAGAGGACGTTTAAGAGACCGCCCATAGTTTTGTACAAATCGTCTTCTTCACCTGGTAATTCTTGATCGATGTGAAAGAATTCTTTAAATTCATCTACGTTGAGAAGGCCATCTACGAGCCATGCACCATCACGTTCTATGATTTTGTTTTCTTCTTCCTTGATTTCTTCCTCACCGGAAGGCATAAGGCCTACGATTTCCTCCATGATATCATGCAAGGTGACAAGGCCTGTAAAACCACCATATTCGTCGAGGATAATTGCTTCATGAACGCCTTCTGTACGTAGAACGTTCAATAATTTCATGAGTGAAATGGATTCAGGAACGAGAACAGGTTCTTTCAAACAAGCTTTGATGATATCGTGAATAGAACTTTCACTAGGACGTTGCATAATTTGAACTAATACATCGGATACGGTAACGAGACCCTTTAATTCATCCAAGGAATCGGTACCTACAGGAATGCGGTAATGGTTGGCATTCTTGAGAACCTCCATGATTTCGTCTTCCATACCGTTAAGATCAATCCATTTGAGCTGTGTACGAGGCGTCATTATATCACCTGCGTTCATATCTGCAAGATGGAAGATATTTTCTACGAGGATAGGTTCTTCCTCTTCATAAGCACCCATGGCAACGCCTTCGGTAAGCATTTTGTTAATTTCAGATTCTGTAACAGGGGCTTCTTCTTTTACAGTAACGCCTAATATTTTTAAGAGGAATTCTGTGGAAATGCCGAGGAAGCTAACGATTGGTTTTAGGGCTACAGAGAGCCAATAAATCGGTTTTGCTACCACCACAGCGATGCCCTCAGGGCTATTTAAGGCTAATCGTTTTGGCACGAGCTCCCCTATAACGAGGGATAAATAAGTGATGATCGCAACGATGAGGAAGGAGCTCACAGAGGCTGCGTAGGGTTCAATGCTTGGAATAGTAGCAGTTAATATTTCTTCTAATGGACCAGAGAAGGTGGCACCAGAATACAAACCAGTTAAAATACCAACGAGGGTAATGCCAATTTGAATCGTGGAGAACATATCGTTTGGGTTCTCTGCCAATTCAAAGGCCTTTTTCGCGCGTTCATTTCCTGCTTCAGCTAATTCTTCAAGCTTACGTTTTTTAGCGTTTACGATGGCTAACTCCGTCATAGAGAATAAACCATTCGCGATGATTAGTACGATGATAATTATAAAATCTAAGGTCAGATCACTGTCCATGTAAGTAGATACTCCTTTTTAATGACATACAATTCTGCACATGAGAATAATAGAAATATTACTCCTAGTATACCATATCGGCATTAATAAGTGTTTTTAGCACAGAAAAAGGAGGGGTGCTGCTTTCATTTTTCCTTTTGTACGCATTAAATGCTACAAAAATATGTATTTCCTTTGTTGTCTACTATAATATGATTGATTTTAATTTGTAATTAGTACCCTAATAAGGGTATAGTATGTATAGAAATTAAGATTAGTATTAAATTTTAGGTCATATAATTGAGGCTTCATGATAGGATTACATAGATGGCAACAGAGCAAGAGTGGGAAAATGTATTACAAATTAAAACTTCTGGCCGCGATGATAGTCGTTCCGATACAGAGCATCATCCGTATGAGCCGACGGATTATTGCGTGTTGGAGCGTTTGGCAAATAGTGGTCATATTCACAAGAAACATACCCTTATTGACTATGGCAGTGGCAAGGGTAGAGTTAGTATTTTCATGGCTTACCAAACGGGCTGTCATTCTATAGGCATCGAATATGATGAACGGCTATATGAAAAGGCTTTGATTAATGGTGAAAGTCCAGCAGCGCGCCATCGCGTGTCTTTTGTACACGGTGATGCGGCTCTCTACGAGTTACCTGAGCAGGCTGATCGATGTTTTTTCTTTAATCCCTTTGCACTCCATACGATTAAGCGGGTACTAGGAAATATCTTTGATTCGCTATATCATAACCCTCGGGAGATTAAGTTATTTTTCTACTATGTTAATGAAGAGGTGGAGAACTTTTTAAATAACCATGTGCGCTTGGAACAAGAGGAACCTATTGATTGTAGTGATCTCTTTGAAGCAAGCGATGCAAAAGAACGAATTCTCGTCTATTCCGTTAACTTGTTTTAGTGCAGTAATTTAAGATCTTTATATAACAATTAGATATATTTTGATGTAATAGTTAAAAATCCGATGGATGCAATAAATATTAGACTGATGCAATAAATATTGGATTGATGTAACAAATAAATATAAGACTTTAATATAGTAAGTTTATATATGAATATAATGTATATAAACTTGATTAAATAACCTCGGTTTGAATAGTGCTTTAGTAGTATGAAATGCATACTATTAGGAACGTATTCAAATTGAGGTTTTATTCTATTTTTAAAGAACTTTTACACATATTATTAAGGAAAAAGCAGATAAATTCTGCTATAATAATATATTAGAGATTATAAAATCAATTCATTTTTATGGTTCTATACATTGATTCGTATACGCTAATGTAGCGGATAGGACTGAGTGTATTGAATACAGGAGGTGTATATGGAACTCATCGATACAATGTTGATTGAACGCATTCGTAAAGCTTTAATTAAACGATATGACCGAGATCAACAGATTCAACAAATGATTGAAGAAATTGGTGCAGAGGAAGGCCTTAATGAGTCCGAATTGGCTATCGTTTACCAAGCTTATTTAGAAGTAAAGGAACGGGTGTATTATACATCTTCTCTCGTTGATTTGTGGAATCAAATTGAAGATGTTCAAAAACGTATGGCCTTATTGCATTCTTACGAATCTTTAGAAGAAGATTTATTTGGCGATGTGCTAGGTGACGATAAGGAAGATATTGTCATTTCTAATACATCTGGAGTTGGCAAGGGTGTTAGTCACAGTGATGATGCATATGCTATGGAACAGATACAATTATCTGACGTTCCTGTGCATCATGATTCTACGGTGGGTATGAATCATATTAAATTGAATGAATTAAAATCTATAGGTGGTCTCTTTACTGGTTTTGGTGAAAGCTCCGGTAAGGAAATGGCAGATTTTGAAGATACTGCGATTGAGCACCTTGATGTAAAACCATTAGAAGGCGTTGAAAGCTTAGCAATTCATCATTTAGATGAAAATGATGAGTTAAATGTAGATGGTCTTGATGAATTTTCGAAAGATAAGAAATCAGAGGAAGCTAAAGTGGATGATGAGGATATGTCGTCTATCGATCCATACACGGCGGTGAATGCTTTGTTATTTGGTAAAGCCAGTTTAGAATCTGATAAAACAAATAAGAAGATGGAAAAGCTTCTTAAAAAGCAATTAAAACGCGTTGACGATGAATGGGCGCGTATCAACGGCTCTGAGGACAAGAAATCTAAGGACGATAAAAAATCCAAAGACGATAAAAAATCCAAAGAGGACAAGAAATCCAAAGAGGATAAAAAATCTAAAGAAGACAAAAAGTCCAAGGAAGAGAAAAAATCTAAGAAAGACAAGAAGTCTAAAGAAGATAAGAAAGATAAAAAACACAAGAAGCATAAAGAAGATAAGATTTATAAAGCCGAAGAAAAGTTAAAGAAAAAGAAAGGCAAGGCTGAAAAGAAGCTTAAAATCTTAAACGATAAGTTAAAAACAGTCTTTTTAGCGGATACTTTCAAGAAAAAAGATAAGAAGAAAGACAAGAAAAAGGATAAACAATCTAAAAAAGATGAATCCGCAAAAAAGCAGGAACGATAGTTTCCGTATGGAATAGTAAGGTCTCTGAAAAGATGGCCAAGGAGAGTGCTAGTGCAAAGAAATCAGCAGGTGCTGAGACTATCGACCGTGGATGCGGTAAATGCAAACGATGTAAAGGGCCTAAATGTAAGAAATATCCAAGTTAATTGATAGTTATGTAATTAGTAGAATGTTACGTAATATATTACGTAGCATATATGTATGCATATATAAGTAGTTTATGTTGTTTTATTTATCATTTAGGCAGTATAGTTATGTAGTTTTGTTACGTTTGTAACAATATAGTTATTTTTCTAACATACTAGTTAGGTTAGCCGTTAGACTAATCATTAAGTTTAGTGTTAGGCTAATAGTTAAGTTTAGTGTTAGATTAATAATTAGAGTTATAGGATACAACAGTTAGGGGTTAATAATGAACCGATGGCAGCGATTATTTGAAGGCATACGAACAGAGATTAAGGTATTTATCTTTTTCTCTGCTTTGTTGACTGCATTTAGAATCGTGTTTCTTGCAGTATTTCAATCACAACTAGCTTCTGTGACGATGGAGAATATCCTCACATCTTTGTGGCTAGGCTTTAGATTGAGTCTCAAGACCGTCGGTTCTTTGTGTTTAATGGGCTTTTTAGGGGGTACTTTGGTGCATACCTTTGTACCTAAATGGCCGTCCTTGCGCATTAAACAAGTGATTTACTCCATTGCCACAGTATTATTGACCTTTTTATTTTTGGGACGCATTCCGTTCTATAAAATCTTCAACTCCTCTTATAATGCGATGCTCATCAACGGTAAAAACGATGATATCGGCGCAATTGTAAATACAGCGATCAACGAATATAATGCCCTCATGTACATCATTGGGGCCGTTGTATTGAGCGCAGCTCTTTGCTGGTTCCTAGTTCGTTTTTTAGCGTGGAACACGAAGAAATATAGTGACTACGCTGATGATCTAAGGAATGGTGATGATGCTGATGATTTAAAAAATATTGATTCTGCAGATAATCAACGACTTTGTACTACTTGGTATCCTAAGACAAAGAAAACACAATGGATGACGGGCATTGGGCTGACTATTGTTATCGGCGTACTAGGACTATTCTTTAGATTTGGCGGTGCTTTCAGCTATACGAACTCCATCAACTGGGAAAGTGCGGCTCGCCTCAGTTCCAATCTGTTGAATGAAAATATCCTCGACGATGTGCAGGCTCTCTATCGTGTTAAAAGCATTGCTAAACGGACGGCTGAGCTTGAGGTTATTAACTTAACGCCTCAAGAGCTAAACGAAAAAATCACTGCCGTTGGCGGTAAGTTTAATGGCACTAATTTTGACGGTTCTTTCACCAGAACCATTACAACACAGCGATTAGCGGAGCAACCACAGTCCATAAACCTCGTTCTTGGAGAATCCTATGGCTTGTGGCCGTTCCTCGCTGAATATAACGAGCCTGGTGCGTACCTTGTTGAACAAGGTCGTAAATATGCTGCCAGCCCTCAAGCGATGAGCACGCAGCTAGCCCTCGCGCAAGGTACAGGCACGATGCCGGCCATCAATGGTTTGTTGACGGGTATGCCTGACACAGGGTTATATCCTAACTATGAAGGTGAAAGTTTCAAAGAGCCTTATGGTTTAGGCATTGGTCCTGTTATGAAAAAGCTAGGCTACAAGACTGTATTTTGGTATGGTGGCTTTAGTACTTGGCAAAACGTTAAGAACTTTGCTTTATCTCAAGGCTTCGATGAATTCCACGATGCTTCAGAAATGCCAAGCGAAGACGGCAACGCTTGGGGTGTAGGCGATAAAGATTTATTTAAAGCTATTTCTGCCTACATGGATCAACATAGAGGGGAAAAAATTCTCAATGTGATCATGACCACTTCTAATCATCCACCGTATAGCATCAATGTAGCTAAGGAAGGCTACGATGTGAATAAGGTAAAAGGGCATTTGCCAGATTCTATCGAAGAAAACGATAAGCAATTGAACGAAATGGGCCATATTTGGTACGCAGACCACGTAATGGGTGATTTTGTTGCTCGTGAAGAAATAGCAGATCCTTCTGCACTCTTCGTCATTACAGGTGACCATAGCGAACGCTTTAACTTTGCTCGTGAAGTAGGCCCTAATGTGGCATCTACTATTCCTATTATTTTTTATGGTCGCGGCATTCATAAAGATTGGCTTGCGCCTAATGCCTTTGGCATGAGCATTCAAATCATTCCAACCTTGGCGGAATTAATAGGCCGACCTGGTCAAACCTATGAAGCTATGGTACCAAGTTTGTTTACACAAGAGAAATTTGTATTTAATCATAGATTATATCTCGATAAAAATGGCAAAGTGTTAGAACAAAGTGCGAGCATGCCTCAATCCTATGGAGATATGATTAAAAACATGCGCGAACTAGCGGCGTGGCGTATTAAACATGGAAATAACATTAAATAAGGGATATTTATCTAATGATATAGTTAGAACAAGCTATATGAGTTTAAGAATTTGTAGAAACTAATTTGGCTAGTGCATGTTTAAGAGGAGCATGGAATGGAGTTAATTTCGGTCATTGTACCCGTGTATAATGTGGAATCTTATGTTGCAGAATGTATTGAGTCCATTCAAAACCAAACGTATATGAATTTGGAAATCATCTTAGTAAATGATGGTTCAACAGATAATAGCGGTGATATCTGCGATCAGTATGCAACCTATGATGAACGGATTAAAGTGATTCATAAAGAAAATGCTGGGGTCAGTGCAGCTCGTAATACGGGAATAGAAGCAGCTAATGGCGACTATATTGCCTTTGTAGACTCCGATGACTATATTGCTCCTAACATGTATGAAGACATGTTGCGCATTTTGAAAGAGAATGACCTAGATATCTTGGAATGCACTGCTTTTAGAGATAAAGGTGGCGAAATTATCGAAGGTTGTAATGATGGTTCTTTAGAAATTTTCAATCGCGATGAAGCGCTAAAAATGGCTATGTACGATTGTTTCGTTGCTGTATGGAGTCAATTATACAAGCGTAGTGCCATCGATGATGTGCGTTTTCCTGTAGGTCGAAAATTTGAGGACACAGCTGTATCATATCGATTTATCACCAATACTAAACGGGTAGGTCACATCAATCATTGTTATTATTACTATCGTCTTAATCTTAATTCAACGACTCAAACCTCTTTTGATCCGAAATCTCGATGGGATTTTGTGCTCGGTTACGAGGAACGCTTGCAATATGCTATAGATCATCAATTACCATATGTTGATGATTGCAATAGTTTATTGATGAAAGCCGTATTATCCTGTTTAACAGCCTACTATGTAAAGCCAACGGGTAATCAAGTGTATTATGATAAGTGCAAAAAAATGATTGAAACTTATCGTAATGATGCATCCTACAAGCTATTAAATTCTAAATATAAGCTCTTTTTATGGTCCTTTGGCCGTGCCGATTGGATTCATAAAATAGGGGCTCGTTTATCGTACTTAGCAAAACAAGTACGTTCGTAATTGAAAGGTGAAACTATGGCAACTGTATCTGTAATAATCTTAGCGAGAAATGAAGAACACAATATTCATGACTGTATTGAGTCTGTGCAGTTTGCCGATGAAGTTTTAGTTATCGATGATTTCAGTACCGATAATACTGTAAAAATCGCTGAAGAAATGGGTGCTCGTGTTGTACAACACGCTATGAATGGCGATTGGGGTGCGCAACAAACCTTTGGCATTGAACAAGCGAAATCCGATTGGATCTTATTCCTTGATGCGGATGAGCGCATTTCTGAGCCTCTAGCGAAAGAAATTCAAGCTATCGTTGTAAACGAACCTAATAAAGCGTATTGGATTCAACGGCGCAATAAATTCCATCATAACCATGCCACTCACGGCGTATTGCGTCCAGACTATGTGCTTCGCCTCATGCCTAAAGAGGGTAGCTATGTAGAAGGCTACGTGCATCCTGCGATTATTACGCCGTATCCAACAGAAAAATTACAACATCCAATGTACCATTATACTTACGATAATTGGCATCAATATTTCAATAAATTAAACAATTATACCACATTATCTGCTGAAAAATATCGTGATAATGGTAAAAGCTGTTCTTTTATCAAGGATATAATTCTGCGTCCTACCTGGGCCTTCATCAAGGTGTACTTCTTACAAGGCGGTATTCTCGATGGGAAGATGGGTTATATTTTGTCCGTTAATCACTACTTTTACACGATGACTAAATATGTAAAGTTTTATTATTTACTAAAATCCAAGGGTAAATTGTAATAGAGGGAGCATTATGTTAGGCAATTTTGGAAAACATTGGCATATAGGCCGTACTATATATGGCAAGCGCACATGGCGTGAAACGAGACGAACCTTCTTACATACAATGCGCTCTTGTCGTCATGACTCAACGGTTACGGAATTTGAAAACTTCTTTAAATCTTATACTCCAGATCCAAAGCTGTTGGAAAAACATCCTAGTCTCTATGAATTGATGAGTCGTATGTTTTTGATTAAAAACTCTACGCCACAATGGCGTTTGGAAGCTCTTCGTCAGCATTTCACCATATTACAAGAGGTGTTTACGGATGAAGCGATTCAGCTCATGTATGTAGACGAAGCGGAGTTTGATTATTTCGATAAAAAACGAGGTATTACCCTTTGGAGTTCCGATGAGCTCGATATGTCGGCTCATCTATATTACGAGCCGGGACAACGTAAGGAAGGTTTCTTGACGGTTATGCTCTTGCTCGAAGATAAGGGCGTGTACCATGCAAATATTCGCTTTGCTACAGGACTTAATGGAGAGAAATCACTTGTTATCGGGACTATTCAAGGTTATAAAGATGGTCTTGAGCGAGCTAAGAGAATTACGAAAAAGATGTATGGTTACCGTCCGAAGAACTTCATTACTTTCTTGATTCGTGAAATCGCGCGTGCCGCAAAAGTAGAATCGATTCTTGCCGTATCTGATGAGGGTTTTTATGCAAACTCTCATATGGTGCGCGGTAATAAAGCAAAGGTAGCTATATTAGATACTTTGTGGGAGGATATTGGGGGTACAGTATTGGAATCTGATCCAAATTATTTTACCATTCCTCTTGAAGAAGAACGCAAACCAATTGAAGAGATAAAGTCACAAAAACGTAGCCAATATCGCAATCGCTATGCTCTGTTAGATGAGTATGAGGCTATGATTCAAGAAAACATAAAACCGTACGTAAAGGCTTAGAGGTGTGCTATGCGCGTAGCAATTTTAGAAAGTATTGTCATGCCTGCTGGTCATGAGGTGGAGTTTGATCGCATCCTTATCAACGAATTAAAGCGTCAAGGTCATGAACCAGTACTATTCGTGCCGGAAAACTTTCCTTTTAAAGTAGATTATGGAGTAGATATAGTGTACTTGGAAGGTGGAGAGGTAGTGACCTATGCGGGAGCGTCTAAGTGGAAGAAGCCGTTTTTATCCATTTTACGAGAACGCCGTCGCCGTAGTTGGTTCATATCAGCAGCAGAAAAAATTAAAGAATATAATATAGATGCTTTAATCATTCCGACGGGGACATATCGCTATATTAAAGCTTTGTTAGACACGCCGTTAAAGGACAGTAAGGCAGCAGTACATGTTATCTTCCATGGCATTGGCAAGGGAGAGATGGATCGCTTTATTAAGCAAGCTCATCGTGCTAATGCGTATAGAAATGTGTACCTCGATGTTATCTCTTTGCGCGATGACATGTTGCGCCCTGATTTACCGAGAGTTCGTAAAATCTTGCCTCCTGTGTTCATGCCATCTAGTGAATTGAGTGGAGAACAAAAGAATAGTGATACGCAAGGTAATGTTAATATAGAAGACCAAAAAGTTTCGAATCCTACAACTTGTATAGATACTAATTTGGAAACCTCTATATCAGTAAATAAACCGATAAAATTAGGTTTTTTTGGTCAGTTTAGAAAAGAGAAAAATATTGAGCGCTTTATAGATGCCTTTGTATCGCTGAATTATGATGATTCGGTACAACTCGTCGTTCAAGGGGCAACGGTAAAGCCTGAAGATGGGGCTTTATTTGAGTCTATCATCAAGAAATATAGCCAGTATAATAATATTAAGTTCATTCATGCCAGTCTGATTGGAAAAGACTGGGATACAGCCTTATTAAGTGTAGATGCTTTATTATTACCCTATGGAGCGGAGCGATATCGCTATCACTGGGCGGCTATGTTGTTCACTGCTATTGGCTTTCACAAGCCTGTTCTTATATCTCCAGAGATCAATCCTGAGGTATTAGAGCAGTATTCTATTGGGGAATTTTTGAATTTAGATGATGTACATTCCATCAGACAGGGGATTCAAGAGTTTGTAGAGAATTTACAGCATCATAAAGAGCAATATAATCAAGGATTGATGAATGCTAACGAGGACTATAGTCATCGCGCATTGATTCAATCAATCTTAAACGTATAAAGCTTGTTATATAAGCAATGTAGCTTATATGTGAGGGGGATATTCTTGGGGATTTTATCAAAGTTAAGATTAGAGTCATGGATTGCCATTATGATTACGTTGATGGCATGCTTTACAAGGCTATCCATGGCAGCTGGTCAAGTATTTTATGTTATTGCTATTTTGTTAAGTATTTTCTATATTTGGAAACATAGGCATGACCTATATATTCCGTCCTATGTCAAAAAATATAGTAAAACATTTGCTCTAATGTTGTTATTGTTATTACCTTCCGCAGTATTAACGAACAATATAGCTGTAGGATTACCTGAATTTATCAATGTTTGGTTGTGGCGGATTCCTGTGTTTTTTGTTATCGCTCTGTGTATTCGTGATAAGAAAACATTATTTACGATGCTTGCCGTATTTTTTGTGGATTTTGGTATCGATAATTTAGTAGCCTTTTATCAACATGTTTCAGGAATGACCGATAGAGGATGGGGATTTGGTAGTAGCGTGTTGACCATATCGGGCCTCATGGTTATGCTAGTGCCTATTTTCTGCGTCATTTTATTAGATTCAGCCTTTCCTAACTATGTGAAAGTATCTGCTTTATGGGCACTAGGCTGTGTTGGCTTTGGTATGTATGGCAATCAAAGTAGAGGATCTTGGCTTTTTAGTATGATTATGGTGCCTATCGTATCCTTACCATATATACTAAAACGATTCATTTATGTAGTCGTTGTTCTTGCTGCATTAGGTGGAGTTGTATGGGGATTTAGTACACAACCACAATATGTGGCTAGGTTTGAGTCCATTACGAATACGACTACAGATGGTTCCAACCTAGGCCGCTTTGATGTGTGGACATCGTCTATTAATATGTTTAAAGACCATCCTGTGACAGGTGTAGGTATAGGTCAATGGCGTACTATATATGAAGCATCCTATCGATTACCAACGGAAAATCAACATTTATATCATGCACACAATAATTTTATTCAACTTCTTGGTGAAGTAGGCCTTTTAGGTTTATTAGGGGTTCTCATCTTTTATGGATCTATTATTATTGATAATTTTGTGGTTTGGTTTAAGAATCGAGATCCTTATAGCCTCTGTGCTATGATTGCTGTTATTTGTTATGTATTTGTATTTGGTCAAGTGGAGTATACTTTAGATAATTCGTCTGGAATACGTATTATGTATTTTATGTTAGCTACAATGCTTCAATTGCGAGATAATTGATAATCATATAGTATTATTGAAAAGCATTTAACTACTATTTAATAGACATTTAGTAGGATTAAAATAGTTTTAAAGAATAAATAACTACATAAAAGATAGGTGAAGTCTATGTTTTTATAGTTTTACATATTTAAATATGATACAATATATGTAAATATTGGTACATTGTATTCGTATGATAGAGAGGTTGTTTTCTTGAAAATATATTGAGAAAACAATCTTTTTTTATAATTTGGGGTATTAGTATGAATAGTTCTATCTGTAATAACAATAATAAAAAGTTATTTATTAGTAAGCTCATAGTGCTTATAGCAGATTATATTGCTATTGTTTTGGGGACATTAGCAGCCTATTATTTGCGTTTAAACTTATCAATTTTACCGGTAAGTTCAAATTTTAAGGTAGAAGAAATTTACGTATATGGTGTTGTGCCTATCGTATTTTTAACTATATTATTGCTTAATAATGCTTATTCTGTGGTAACACCTTATTGGGATACGATGAAAAATTTATTCCGTAGCATTACCATAGGGGTTGTTGTATCGATTGTTCTAATGTACACGGGTCATGTCATTAATGATGTGTCTCGTTTATTTGTTGCTTTTGCTTATATATGTATGCTCGTATTTATTTTTAGCGAGCGTTTTATTGTAGGAAAAATACTTTCAAAAACAGGATATCTAACAATTCCAATTCTTCTTGTTGGAGCGGGGAAGACTGCAGAACTTGTAAAGAGGTCTTTAGATCGCATGCCGATTACTACCTATAAGATTATTGGTTATGTAGATGATAATCCTAAATCATCCTCCATCGCTAAAGAATACCCATGCCTTGGCGCCTTTAAAGATGTAGAAAGCGTTATTAAAGATACAGGAGTTCAAACTGTACTTATTTGTGCTCCCGGACTTGAGTCTAAAAGATTAGTATCCTTGATTAATCAATTACAATTATTGGTAAAACGTGTGGCCTTTGTTCCTGAATTATTTGGTTTACCTACTAGTAATATCAGTGCTCGTGGCATGATGGAAGAACAAGCCGTCATATTGCGTGTACAAAATAACCTAGCGCGCAAGTCTAACCGTATTTTTAAACGTATTTTTGATATTGTAGCTACCGTATGTGGCGGTATTTTGATTTTACCGATTCTCGCTATCATTGCTATATTGATTTACTTGGACTCTCCAGGACCTATCGTATTTGGACATAAACGTGTTGGTCAAGGTGGGAAATCATTTTCTTGTTATAAATTCCGATCCATGGTGCCAAATGCACAAGAGGCTTTGGAGCAATATCTAAAAGAAAATCCAGCCGCTCGTGAAGAATGGGAACGAGATTTTAAATTAAAGAATGATCCTCGCGTTACAAGAATCGGAAAATTCCTTCGAAAAACCAGTCTTGATGAATTGCCACAGTTATGGAATGTTCTAGTTGGAGACATGAGCCTCGTAGGGCCAAGACCTATTGTTCGAGATGAAATTGTAAAATACGGCGATTATATTAATGACTTTTACCTTGTACCACCAGGGATTACTGGTGTTTGGCAGGTAAGTGGTCGCAGTGATACCACCTATGAAGAACGAGTTTTCATGGATTCTTGGTATGTGCATAACTGGTCTGTATGGATTGATATAGTGTACTTATTAAAAACAGTATTGGCTGTGGTGAAGTCTAAAGGTGCTTATTAATTAAGCTTTTACCATAACCATGTACCTCATAGGAAGTCATATGAATACATATCTTATTTATATTGCGCATGGCATCGGTGATTTTGTTATTGCTATGCCGCTCATTCAGAGCATTAAATCGCAAGATCCAACAGCTGTTATTGATATATTCACATGCAGCGAAAAGAGACGCATTAATTTGAATAAAATGATGGTGGAATTACAAGGGGATATTCGTCATTGTTACTACTATACCAAGAATGAACCATTTCATTCTTTAATGTTTTTATTAAAAGCCGGTTATCATAGTTATGATTATGGTATTGTGCTCGAGCATTTGAACTCTAAATACATGTCGTCATGGCCAAGCAAAATTATTAATTTTTGTTGTAAAACCACGATAGGTGCTCATAATCCCTATAATGGAGCTACTTATGATAAAGAGATTATTCGTCCTGATAGTTACTATATATATAATTTGGAAAATGATATTCTTGAACAATTAGGATTTGAACGAATAGCTATGCACCGTGAATCTTATTCTCTTGATAAAAATCCTGCATTAAAACCAATCGTAATTAACCATCCATCTATCGTATTTTGTATAGGCTCAGGTCATGTAGCGAATGAAAAATTACATAATCCTTATGCATTAAGTCTTAAGTCATGGCCGACTAAGAATTGGGTAGAACTTGGAAATAAACTAGTTCAACGAGGTTATGAGGTTACCTTTATTGGTGGCTCAATGGAACAAGGTATGATTGAACCTTATCACGATGAATTAGATTCACGTATTGTTAGTTTTATAGGAAAACATTCTATTAAAGAGAGTTTTCAAGTGGTACGAGAAGCAGATCTTGTTGTCGGTGTAGATACAGGCCTTATTCATGCAGCCGCTATACAAGGAACTGCTACGTTAACACTTTTTGGATGTACAGATCCCATTATTGTTAAGCCATTCGGTCCGTATAGTGAGATTATTCATCATACTGTAGAATGTTCACCGTGTTTAGGCTATGATCAATCCTATACATGTACTAATAATAAATGTATGCAAGGAATTTCAGTAGCGGCTGTATTAGATTCTATATTACATATTTTTGAGAGATAGAGGTAGATTATGAATATTTCCATCAAAAAAAGAGATGTTCTATGGTCTTATGGAAGTATGGCTCTCACGATGGCAGTAAATCTCTTATTATTGCCACTTTATATCTATTTCTTTACACCTGATATGGTGGGACTATGGTATGTATTTATTAGTATAGGATCTATTGCTTTACTATTTGATTTTGGTTTTTCTATTACCTTTGCTCGTAATATCACGTATTGCTGGAGTGGAGCTCAAGAACTAAAAGCAAGGCATGTTGTTTTTTCTGAATCAAAAGAGGTTAATTTTTCCTTATTAAAAGCTGTCCTTAAAGCTTGTCAATCGATTTATGCTATCTTAGGTGGTAGTGCTTTAGTGTTAATGTACAGTTTAGGAATGTATTATATAGGTAGCTTAGTTAGTCCGAGTTCTTGCTGGGAAGCTTATATCGCATGGGTAGCGTATGGGTTTGGAATTTTTTTGAATCTTTATTACAGCTACTATATCTCATTTCTTCGAGGTGTAGGTGCTATTACATTGGCTAATAAAAGTATTGTTTATGCTCGTTTATTGCAAATGGTATTTACGATTATTTTACTTTTATTGGGCTTTGGTATTATTGGGGCGAGTGTAGGTTACCTTATATATGGTCTTGGATTTAAACTCTTTGGACATAGATACTTTTATAAATATGAGCATATTGGTGAGAAATTGAGATCTGCTACAAATCTTGTTGCTACATCTACAGCAGATATATTCCGAACTATTTGGTATAATGCGTGGCGAGATGGGATTGTATCTATATCTAATTATATATCAACTCAAGCAACTATTATTATTTCATCATTCTATTTAAGTTTGGCACAAACTGGTATGTATTCCATTGCTATTCAACTGACTACTGCAGTAGCTGTTGTTGCTAGTACACTATATAATACATACCAACCGGCCTTTCAAAATGCATATATCACTAAGGATCAGCCTCGTTTAAGAGAATTATTTTCTTTTTCGGTGACATTATTTATTGTGATTTATTGGGTTGGTATATTTGGCTTATGGCTTGTTGGTCTGCCACTAATAAATATGATTAAGTCTAATTTTGTTATTTCTGATACAGTTCTTTTGGGCGCAAGTATTATGCAATTTGTTATTTACTATCGGAATTGTTATACATCTTATTTCTCTTGTACTAATCGTATTATCTATGTAAAAAGCTTCATTCTATCTTCTGCAATAGGCCTTGTGCTATCTCTTGTATTTATGGAATTTCTCGATCTTGGTATTTTGGGGTTACTTGGTGGGATAATTTTATCTCAATTGATGTATAACAGTTGGTACTGGCTCTACAAGGCGCATAAGGAAATGGAGATGAGTTGGATAGAATCAATTGTGAAAGGTATTGAAAGTGCTCTTAGTAAAGTTAAGAGGTAAATTATGAACACAGAACCAATACGGGTTTTACAAGTCATTGGTATCGTAGCTGGTGGCGGAGTAGAATCCGTTGTGATGAATTATTATAAACATATAGATCGCTCAAAGGTACAATTTGACTTTGTTGTACATGATGACAATATCGTAGATATTACAGATATAGTTGAGTCTATGGGTGGTAAAGTTTATAAAGTACCATCGTACTCTAAAAATATATTTGGTTTTATGCAAGGTGTTTATCATATAGTAAAGGAACATAAGTATAACATTGTTCATTGCCATATGACGACATTGGGCGTGTTTTCACTAGGGCCTGCATGGCTAGCAGGTGCTAAGGTTCGCATTTTACATGGTCATAATACAACTGTTAAAAGTGAAACTAAGCGCAATATTATGAAAATGGCTTTACGACCTCTATCTGTATTTGTAGCTAATAGATACTTTGCATGTAGTAAGGTGGCAGCATGTTGGCTATATGGTTCTGATAAAGATTCACAAATCATTAATAATGCAATTGATGTAGAATGTTTTCAATATAAAGAAGAGACGCGTCAAGCATTGCGAAGTGAATTAGGATTGGCGGATAAGTTTGTCATTGGACATATAGGGCGATTTGTATATCAGAAAAATCATGCATATCTAATACGACTTTTCTATCAAGTAGCTCAACAATTGCCATCTGCACATCTTGTGCTTGTTGGAGATGGACCATTGCGAGAAAGTGTATTAGATCAATTGAAATCATTAGACTTATTTGAGCGAGTGACTTATTTAGGCTTACGTAATGATATATATAGATTGTATAGTCTATTTGATGTATTTTATTTTCCGTCTTGGTATGAAGGTTTAGGGGTAGTAGCTATTGAATCTCAAGCAGCAAAACTACCAATATTGATGAGCAATTTTGTACCAGATGAAGCTATTATTGATTCTTCATTAGTAAAACATATAGGCATTACTGATGAAGATATAGACATTTGGATTAATGAAACTAAGCGTATTTATAATGATATAAATCATCTTCATGATGGTGTAAATCCTCGTATTGGTATAAATAATTGTATAAATACTGAGGGCTATAATATTGAATTAGAAGCTAAACGTTTAGAGGAGCTCTATTGTGAATACAGTAAAGGCTAGTACTAAACAATTAAATATTTTAGTAGAAATTATGCATGGTTTAGGCGATACAGTATGTGCTTTAGCATTATTAAAAGGGGTGCGATATTTATATCCTGATGCAAAGCTAACAGTACTTTGTAAGATGAAATCAGGCCGTGATATTATTGAATCTTCATATATTCCCATAGATAAGATTATTGTTCTTGATGTATATAAGAATATATATACATCATTTAAAACAATAATGAATTTAAGAAAACAAAATTTTGATATAGGTATTAGTGCTGGCATTACACCAGTAAAAAAATCACAACTTTTTATGAAATTATGTGGAGTAAAGGAACATATAGGTTTTCAAGCTTCGGGCACTAATAAATATGACTATAATATGCATTTTGTGGAAGCTAATGTGAAGACGTTAGGTTTAGAGTTTAATGATGAATTAAGACCACAGTTATATGTAGATACTGATAGTGATAAATCTATATGTCATTATTTTGATGGTTTAGACCAAGCAAGACCTATTATTGGTTTATGTATTGGTAATGCAGACCCATCTCTTACTAATCGTTGGTTACGGACGGGACGAGTCTTTCCTAAAGCTTGGGGAATTACTCGAATGCGTGAGCTTATAAAGTTATTAGTAAATAAAGACTATCAAGTTGTTTTACTTGGTGGAAATCAAGAGAAGCCTCTATTAGAAGAACTACACGAGTTTTTAGGATTATCAAAAGTTGTAAATTTAGTAGGTAAATGTAGTATTAAGCAGAGTATGGCAGCTATTAAGCGTTGTACCTGTTCTATAGGTATTGATACGGGAATGCAACATATTGCAGGAGCTTTATCTGTACCAACTATATCTATATTTGGACCTACAAACCCTAAATATATAGGGCCGTTTTCAACATGTAGTTACTTTGTAGAACATGAGGTGAGTTGCAAGTATTGTTATGGAACAGATAGGTATATTCATTGTAAAGATCGTCGTTGTTTGACGGAAATTTCACCTCAGCAAGTAATGGATATAGTAGAGAGGGTATTAGAAAAAATTTTTATAGATATAGAGCTATAGTATTTTATATAGTTTCATAGATGAATATCTAGATAGATTGAGAGGATAATAAATGATACATGAGAGCTTATTTAAATATATTCGATACTTATTTGTAATTTTATTAATATGTCTGCCTTTCAATCGTATTTATCCTGAGTTTAGACCAAGGTTTTTAGCAGGTATAATGAGTAGTGAATTAGCCATATTTCCTTTAATTATTATAGTAAGTATTGTCTTATATAATAGATGGAAATATAAAGTACCTTTTTACAAGGAAAAAGTATTTATATTTTATAGTCTTATTTATATTATATTTTTATTATTCTCTTCAATTGTAGGATTATTGATATATCCTTATTATGATCAGATTCCAATTTTGGCAAATCAACAATTGCCAGAAGTAACTTCTATATTGAATATAGTTCAACGTTTAAAAATTCCAACTGATTTAATATATCAATTTAGTATTATACTTATAGTAAGTAAATTAATATATGCAGCAATTATTCGTTATATTTGGACCTTTGGTATATCCTACGTGATTTTTAATTGTTATTGGAATCGATTAGGAGAATTAAAACAAGATTTGCTAAAGGGGATTAGTATTTTATTAGGTGTTTTAATATCGTTCAGTTGTATTGAAGCCGTTCATTTATCCGGGATTGCATGGGGAACTGATATAGTTAAATCTATAAATCCACATTTTTATTTAATCGGTGAAGATCAGAATGGACAGTGGCCTCCTTTGATTTGGGAATATCAATTTAGATCTGTTACACCGGAGCCATCATTTCTTGCAATGATTTTGGGATTTTTATTACCTTTTATTTGGTATAAAATATATCAAATAAGAGACAATATTAATAGAGGATTATGGATATTTATTTTGTTTATCTCTACTATATTATTGTTTTTGACACAATCTAGAACAGCAACAACAGCTTTAGCTTTAGAATTATTTATTTTAATTATTATTTTATTTATTAATAGTATTAAATCCCAAACTTGGAGATTTAATGGTCAATATATTGTACATATAATAAGTGTCACAATAGTAGCATTGTTCTGTTCGATTCAATTTATTGCTAACTTTATGACGCCACCGGTAGAGAATTTTAGTAAAGTTGTAAATTTTAGTACTTATATGAATAATAATTTTATATCAGTTAGTACAATTAATAAGTTATTTGATAATATCAATTTAACTAATAATATATATCACAATAAAAAAAATTTAGATGAATCTCAAAAAAACTTAGAAAATTCTAGTGGTTTTATTAAAGACTTAGAATTAGATAGTAATAATTCTAAAGAGACTCGTTCTAGTAATATTTCAAGAAAAGAAAATATTAGAATGGAGTTTGAAATCTTTAAAACTCATCCTATATTAGGTGTTGGAACTGGATTAAGTGGGATGTATAAGACAGATTTAGTTAATCCTGAATCAATGAATAATGAGTTAGAACGTTGGACTTATATGCAAAAAAAAGTAGGAATTATTAAGGCTATATTCCCTGTAGCGAGTCAATATACAACATTATTAGCCGAGCAAGGTATATTAGGATTACTATGGTTTATGGTGCCAGAGCTAGTTTGTTTGTTTATATTAGTTAGGAAAATTTATGCTGATAGTAATTTAGATATGTTTTCTGTAGCTATATTAATAAGTTTATTAGGTTTTACCTTAATTGGATTTACAACATCATTTTATTTAACTTATATGTATTGGATTCTATTGTCTTTTGCTGGAATTGCTGTATTTAAGACAGATAATTAAATTGTATCTAGACTCTCTAATATTAACTAAATTATTTAACTCAGAAAATTTCAGCTATAGATAAACTATATTATGTAAATATATATTTTTATTATAAACGTATTAATTGAAAGGTAAGCATATGAATAAGAATTTGGGGATTGAACTATTTCGTATAGTTTGTATGTTATTCATAATAGCATTTCATATGTCAGATCATGGTGTTATATCTATTAATAGTTCTATGCCTATTACAGGGAATTGGTTAACACTTGCATTCGCGAGGCTCGGTGGAGCTATAGGGAATTGTGCCTTTGTTATAATTGGTGGTTATCTATTATGTACAAAAGAATTTGATAGTCGTCGTGTTATTAAATTATGGCTACAAACACTTTTTTACTCTATTATATGTGGTCTTATAGCCTTTAAAATAGGAATTATTGATGTAAGTATAAAAAGGGTTATAATGATGCTATTGCCAATTACCTATAATGAATATTGGTTTATATCATCGTATCTGATTTTAATGCTATTAGTACCTTTCTTAAATCCGTTATTACAGAATATATCAAGAAATAAGTATAGAGGATTTATAGGTATTGGTATACTTATATTTAGTCTTATTCCAACAATAACTCGTTATTTTTGGATGGATTCGAATAATTTGATACTATTTTTTATAGTACTATATGCAGTTGGGGCTTATATTAGAATCTATTCTATTCCAGGCAATACAAAGTATCTTTTATATGCTGTATTATTAATGAGCTTTGTAGGTATTTCTATGTGGTCTTCAGCATATATAAACCAGACTTTTAATAAAAATATAGATATTTTTACTTTAGTATGGCCAACATATAGATTTCCTGGATTATTAACAGCATTATGCCTATTTCTAGGTTTTAAGGATTTACAATTACCTTGTGGAAAGATAATTACCTTTTTCTCTACATCTGTATTCAGTGTATATCTTCTCCATATAGGGCGTTTGCAAAATTGGATATTCCTTAGCCTACTAGATGACTCTTATGTTTATACTCAATGGTTTTTCCCTTTATGGTTAATAGCGATAGTATTACTTGTTTTTATAACCTGTGTGCTTATTGATAAGATACGTATCTACTTTGTAGAACGGCCAATGGATCCATTAGTAAAATCGCTGGCGGGACGGTTAAACACGTGGCTTAAAAGTAAAGAGATTATTTAGAATTTATTGTTTAGGGAATAAATATACTTTTTAGTATTAATATTAGTTCATTTTATTAATAGGAGACATTACTTATGGATATTATTACACAAAGATTTGATGATCATTTAGATACTCATACGAAGATGCGTAATTATATTGAAGAGATTCGAGTAGTTGCGGATATATGTAAGAATGCTCTTGATAAAGGACAAAAGATTCTTTTCTGTGGTAATGGGGGATCAGCTGCTGATGCTCAACATTTGGCAGCTGAATTGGTAGGACGTTTTGTAAAAGAACGTGAGTCTTTACCTGCTATTGCACTTACAACAGATACTTCTATTTTGACAGCCGTAGCTAATGACTATTCTTATGATGATGTCTTTTCTCGTCAAGTAGCTGGTTTGGGACAGGCTGGAGATGTATTAATAGGAATTTCTACATCAGGAAATTCTAAAAATGTGGTTAAGGCCACAGAACTAGCAAAACAGAAAGGTCTAAAAACAGTTGCATTTACTGGTGAAGGTGGCGGTAAACTTGGAACTCTTTGTGATGCCGTGATAGCGGTTCCGTCTAAGACCACGGCCCGTATTCAAGAAATGCATATAATGGTAGGACATATTATCTGTGAAATTGTTGAGGAAGATTATGATTAAGAAAACTATTAATAAGTTTTTACATGATAGTCTGCCTAATCTTCGTATAGCTGTCATTGGCGATCTAATGGTAGATCGTTATGTTTTTGGTGATGTAAATCGTATATCTCCAGAAGCTCCAGTCCCTGTGAATCGAGTAAAACATATGAAAGAAGTCCTTGGTGGGGCAGCAAATGTTGCTGCGAATCTTGCCAATTTGGATGTTCATGTATATGTCGGTGGAGTAGCGGGACAAGATACCCATGGAAACCTTTTACAAGACTTATTAGATTCTAATGGTATTGATAAAAGTGGTGTAGTGATCTCTAACGAACGATCTACCATAACTAAGATGCGAATTTTAGGTGATCGTCAACAAATGATGCGGCTAGACTTTGAGACAGTTCGAGATGTTGATAGGCAAGAAGAGGAGGGACTCATTCGTTGGCTGACTATTCTCTGTCAAAAAGGATTAGATGGAATTGTTATCTCTGATTATGGAAAAGGGGTTTGTACAGATACTCTTTTAAGACAAATTTTTGACTTAGCTAATGAACATATGATACCGACTATCGTCGATCCTAAGGGAGCCCAGTGGAATAAGTATGATGGGGCTACCTTAATTACTCCTAATGTGAAGGAATTATCTGAACGTCTTGGTTACTTCATTAGAAATGATAATGATAATATAGTGAATGCAGCTAAAGAGGTTTTAGATACTAATAATATTCAATATATCATTGCTACTAGATCTGAAAAAGGGATTTCTGTTATTGCTAGGGATGGTCGAATTTGGCATAATCCGGCTACTCAACAAGAAGTTTTTGATGTATCTGGTGCTGGTGATACAGTTGTGGCTACGATGATTTGCTCTATTGCGGCTAATCTTTCTATGCGGACAGCTCTTCATGTAGCTAATGGAGCAGCTGGTATCGTAGTATCTAAAGTGGGTACTTATCCTATCCATCGACAAGAATTAATTGACTTGTGGATGTCTCTTCAAGAGGGAAAATATATAGAAAAGTCACTTTATTCTTGGGAAGAAATGAAGACTTTAGTTCGACAATGGCAAGATCAAGGAGATACAGTTGTTTTTACTAATGGATGCTTTGATATTCTTCATAGAGGGCATATTACGTATTTGCAAGAAGCGGCTCAACTAGGTGATCGACTTATTATAGGCCTAAACTCTGATGCTTCCGTAAGGCGCCTTAAAGGGGAAACTCGTCCTTTAGTAGGGGAAGAAGATAGGGCTTATTTACTGAGTGCTTTGAGTTGTGTAGATGGTGTTGTACTTTTTGATGAAGATACTCCATCCCAATTATTAGAAACCATTCGACCTAACATACTTGTTAAGGGTGGTGACTATAAAGTAGAGGAAGTAATCGGCCGTGAGTTTGTAGACTCAGTACAAATTCTTTCTTTTAAAGACGGATACTCAACCACTAATGTGGTAAATAAAATTGCTAATTTAGTAAGAGCCAATAAGTTGTGATAGTCCTAGTTAAATATGAGACTTTATGTATGTAAAAGATGTAGATAATATCAATTTTTTATGGGAATATTTAAACTTGTCAGGTATATTTAACAGTGATATAGAAAACTCTCGTACTTTTATTCAGATATATAATTTATTATTGACTATTTTGGTGCAGTGAAGATTTAATATATTTTCTTAAATTGCAATATGAAATTGAACAGTATCTAATTCCCAATGACCAAATTCTTTACGAGTTTCAATTGTAGCGTCACGAAGTTCTATGGATTGCCCCAGTTCGCGCTTATGTTTTCTGACAATGGATTTTCTCATAGAACGACGTACTACCAAAGACAGATCAATGGCTTTTACCCCAAGTAAACCTTGATGAAGATAGTTATATAAAGTTTTAGTACAAACCATTTCATTACGTGCAAATATACACTGACGTTTAGCATATCCGACAGCAGCATCAAAAGACCAATGTTCTTTAAATACTTTTTCTTCAACCCAAAGTATGAAGGACTCTATGGAACCTAACTTCATTGTATTAAATGAGCCAAGACGTTGTTCATATGTTAATTGCCCTGAATCTGCTACATATATAAGACGAGCTTTACCTTGTCGAATTTGGACAACTGAACCACGTTTTACTTCTGTATAAATAGTGGTTCTAGAGCGTCCTAATACGGTTACAATAGCGGTAACAGAATCACCTGCGGCGATTCTCTTTTCTACATAAAAGCGTTCTTCAAGGTTTAAGTGTTTGTACGTAATGTCGTGTTATGATTAATATAGTCCATAGTGATTACCTCGGTTAGATTATGTTTGGTCACTTAAATCATAACACAAGGTTCACTATGGACTTTTTATGTGTTCAATTTCATTTTACAATTAAGCAATTTATCTATTTAACGATATAATCGTTAAATGATCAAAAATATTGATAAGTTCGATGGTTTCATGTATGATTAAGAAAATGGAGGTGATTATATGTTAATTAATGTTAGTGCTAAAAACTTTAAGTCATTTAATAATACTGAGAGACTATCTATGATATCATCAAGTAAAATTCAAACTCATGGAAGTCATATTCGTGAAATTAAAGGAACAAAAATTCTTAAAAATGCAGTTATTTATGGCGCTAATGCTTCCGGGAAATCGAATTTAGTAGAAATACTAAAATTTATGAAATGGACTATAGAACGAAAACTTCCAACTCAAGCTAAAAACCTTTTCTCTCGTACTAAAGAGGCAAACCAAGATAAAGAGAGTGAGTTTGAGTTACAATTTACTATTAATGATAAATTTTATGCCTATGGATTTAGTGCAATCTTATATGAGCGACGGATAATTAGTGAATGGCTATATGAGTTGCGTCCGCATGGTGAGGCTAAATTATTATTTGAAGTTGATGAAAATAGAAGACCTATATTAGGTGAAAAAATTAAGTTATCTAAAGATGTTAAAAATAGATTTAATGTTTACGCTGAAGATTTTGTAAAACAAGAACATAATATACTATTTTTAGGTACAATGAATTATCGTAAAGATCGTAGCAAATTAGAAGGTTTAGAGTTCTTTTTTGAAATATATGATTGGTTATGTAATAATATTGAAGTTATTTCTCCGAATACTTTATTAAGTAATTTTTCATATTATCAAGAAGAGTCTTTACAACGAATTAATGAGCTTTTAAAAGCATTTGATACGGGAATTAGTAGTGTGTCTATTAAAAAGATTACCCAAGATGAATTTAAACAAGCATTACCAAACGAAGTCTATGATCAGTTTATTGAAAATATAGAAGAGAATAGTGAACAGCTAAAAGGAAAAAATGTGACTCTTCGTAGTCATGATACATTTTTTTCCATTGATTTAGCAGATGTAGAAAACCCTAGTATTACCACATTATGTTTACATCATGGGAAAGCTCCATTTGATTTTTCTTTTAAAGAAGAGTCAGATGGAACTAAACGTATTTTTGATTTATTAGATTTAATACTATCTCATCGCAATAATACAGTTTATATTGTTGATGAATTAGAACGTAGCTTACATCCTAATTTAACAAAACATTTTTTACAATTATTTATAGATACACACAAAAACTCAAATATACAATTAATTTTTACCACACATGAATCAAGTATTATGGATTTAAAACTATTTAGAAAAGATGAGATTTGGTTTGTTGAAAGAGATTATAATAATTGTAGTCATATTTATTCATTAGCAAAGTTTAAAGAGCGTTATGATACTAAATTAAGTAAGGCTTATTTGGAGGGACGATATGGTGCTATTCCTGCATTGGTATCTGTTTTATCTGATTAAGGAGAGTAATTATGGGGCTTCGAGAATTTACTAATTGGGATATACGTAGTGATTTAGAAGATGTAGAGCCATTAAAAAAATATGTTTTTTTATGTGAAGGTAGTAACACCGAAGTAGCGTATTTTAAGCACTTAATGGATATCCGAAAAAAGTTGAATGTTAATCCTCTTATAGATTATAGTATTTTAGAAAGAACTGGATTAGATGCTACTGTATCAGCGCCAATAAGATTGGTAAAGTATGGTATTCAATATAAAAATGAGGACAATTTTGATTCCGATAGAGATACTTTAATTATTGTATTTGATGCAGATTTTTTTGAAAACAAAAAAAATGAGTATAAAAAAATTTTACGAAAGGGTAGAGAACAAGGATTTATATTTGGTGTTACAAATCCATGTTTTGAAATATTCTTGTTACTACATTATGATGGAGGGGCAAATAAATATATAATTCCAAGGGTTAAAGAATTTTTTCCTCGGAGTCGTTCTAATAAAGATTTAGCCTGTAGAATTTTAAGTGATGTATCTGGTATGAATTCGAAAAGTAATCCTAAAATTGGAGTCTTAGCAGAATCAGTCAAAGTTGCTATTAGGGAGGAAGGTTATTTGAATAAAAATATAGATATCTGTCAGGGTAGTTTGACAAGTAATGTGGGTCAGATTATAGAGGGCATATTGAATGAAAGAATAGGTTGATTTCTAGTTTTTTATCTAATCATTAAAATCGCTAACAAGCGTTTCAAATATAATAATCGGTGAAAATGATAAACTTCCAAATTTTTATTGTACAGATTTTATGTATTTACTCTAATTTATAATTTAAAAAAGACAGTTGATATAATCAGCTGTCCTTTTTTATGTGTAAATATTGTCACAACGACCTCATGTATCTCATGTATTTTATGATGTATACAAGTCATCATGGTAGTTACCAGTTGGCGTAGTATTCATATAGTTTGAGAGGAAGAATATGAGGTATAGAGAATGAGAGCGAGCAATATTGAATTGTTGCGTATCATTTCGATGATACTAATTATTATGCACCATTTTAGCGTGCACGGTTGTTTCCCCTTTACGCCAGATTTAACGTTTAATAAGGTGTTTCTCCAAGTATTTGCACTTGGAGGCAAGGCTGGTGTAGTTGCCTTTGTTATGATAACAGGCTATTTTATGGTTTCTAGTAGTTTTAAGTTGCACAAGTTTGCCAAGTTAGTAGGTCAAATATGGTTTTACAGCATTGCCATGTTGGGCGTGGCTATGGGTTTAGGACTCGATACGGTGACGTCAAGGAATATGATGCTCGCCTTATTGCCCATTGGTGCCATGAGTTGGTTTGGTCAGAACTTTTTGGTACTCTATTTATTAACGCCTATTATTAATCGAGTACTTCGTTGGCTGCAGCATAAATACTACGTTATGCTTCTAGTGGTTTCCACGGTAATTTGGTTCTTAATACCGACGGCATTGAATTTGTGGCCTAATGTACCGCATACCACCTTTGGATTCAAACATATTTTTTCCTTTGTCATATTCTATTCGATGGGGGCGTACATCAAGCTGTACGGCTCACATATAACAAAGAAAATAGGTATTATTTTTAGCGCCATAGGCTTTGTAGGGGCCTTTCTAGGGGACATCCTTGTCGATGTACTAGCCATGACGAATCCAGTGTATATGAAACAGATTTTGAAACAGATTTTCTACTTTACGCAAAATGATTATGGCTTCTTTCAATTGCTATTAGGTATTGGCTTATTTATTATTTTTTTGAAAGCAAAGATCACTTATCGTCCTTGGATTAATGTGGTAGCATCTACTACCTTTGGCATATACCTATTGCATGATAATAAGCTATTCCTTCATTACATGTGGGATAATGCATTGGCAACGTATCAGTACTATGATTCATTAGTATTACCTCTGTATGCAATTTTTGTAGTGGCGCTCATTTTTGTCGTCGGTATGACCGTAGACTATGTGCGGTTAGCTTTCATAGAAAAACCTGTGATGAAAGCAATCACGCCGAGCCTCGAGCGAATTCAGTCAAGGGTTGAGAAAGTACTGCCATTATAATGCGATTATCGGTGTTTTTTGGTATAATATATAAGTATTCTTACCATAAAACGGGAGGTAATTATAATGCGTAAATTCTTGTATATGTTAGCGGGATTGCTTGTATTAATTGGCATTAGCACAAACGATGTAGAAGCTCGTCAAGATGTGTATGCTACGACATATCTCGGTAATAACTGGTATGTAGATCAAGACTCTGTAAAGCGAGTGGGGGATATACTCAACTTTACGGTGTACACAACAGCAGGTCTTAGCTATAAAGTGACATCTAGCGATGATAACTATTACAATGCAGACGTGTTTTACGATAATAATAAACTCGTATCGGATAATGGCCAATCCGTCTGGAAATCTCCAGGCATGATGGCAGCCATGCGCGTGGCCCGTAGATAAACAAAAAAGGCAGGAATTATTGATATGTCCTCCATTACTGAACATCTAGTAATGGAGGACATGTTATATAATCTCTGCCTTTTCTTTTGCTTTTTATTATATATTTTTGTATATTTCTATTTATAGATTCTTATGGACTCGCTTATATGTTCGATATATAATTGGATTAGGATAGTCAGCGAGGTTGGGCCTCTCTTCGTTAATGAAGGGAGGGGTGTCTATGAGTGATTATGAACTAATCATGCTCCTGCTTCAAGTAATGGCTGTTGTCATCGCTTTCGGAGCATTAGTAGCACTTATTTGTTTTGGAAAAAGCAAATAGCCCTTCGTTACCGCTTGGTAGCTAGATAAAACGAAAAGGCCATTTCCTAATTTCTATTAAGTTTCGAGATGAGCCCGACGTGACTACTCGCTTGGCTATCTACCTATATTATAGGGATAAAAATATATATCGTCAAATTGAGATGAAATACATTATTATAATAACTACATATAAATAATCATAAAAGCTGTACATACATAGTTTAGATTGAACGGCTTTGATGTCAAAACCAATGTAACATCAAAGGTGGTTCAAAAATCGACTGTGTGTACAGCTTTTTGGTTTTAGTGTGTTTTTGTGAAAGTAGTCATAGGACTACCATAAAGTGATCTTATTATTTTTCAAGTTTGTCTACCAAGCGTTTTACTGTTTCTTGTAGATCTTTATTTTGAGTTTCTAATGCTTGTACGCGTTGTTCTAGTGCGTTATAAGAGGCAGGGGACATAGCAGTAGATAAAGATTTTCCTGGTCTATAGGTGATACCTACATTGGCCATAACGTGATTGTTCATTGTAAACCCTGTGGTCAGTAAAAGATTATCTTTGTGATAATAGCCTACACCTAGAGCTACTGCATTTGCATTTTTATAATGACCGTAGCCCGCCATGTATTGAATGCGATTATCCGGATCATATGGTAATGGATGTAATGCAGCTAATGCAGCGACACGAGCATCACCTTTATTGGATTCCGATTCAACACGCTGTACCTCTTGAGATACATGTTGTACAGATTTTTCAATAGTGCTAATAGAATTATTAAGCTGTTGACTTGTACTTTTACCAAGGGTATCAATCATTTGATGAACGCCGTAGAGTTGGGATCCGTTGACCGCATCTGTAGAGGTAGCACTCACGCGACCTGCTGCGAGATTGGTAATCGTCCGTTCCTTGCCCTTAGCCCCTACGGATACTGTTGATACAGGGGCGGTGCCGGCATAGTTGACGGTAGTACCATTTTCAAAGGTATGGCTTGCTGTACCGACTACATCGCCGTCAGCGGAATCATTGCCAAGGACAACGCCATTTTTTAGAGAGGTAGTCACATTATTGCCGAGAACAAAGGTGTTTTCTCCGGAAATGTGGTTGTAATTACCTATACTGTAAGAATTGGCCGCATCAATAGCTGTTTTACCGTATTCGCCCTGGCCGAATACACCGGATGCGGTCGCTTTCTCTGATAGTGTATTATAAGAGCCTACAGCTAACCCTTTGGCGGCGTTTACATTCACATAATGCCCTACGGCGAGGTCGAACTGACCGTTTACTGTTGAATTCGAGCCGATGGCTACAGAATTGCTGGCTTTACTGTTAGCACCTTGAAAATTACCAATCCACACGTTTTTATCACCTGCGGAGTTTTCCCCTGATTGAGTCCCCATGACAATGGAGTTCGTCAACTGGCTCGCATTACCTGCGGCGAAACCGACGGTTACGTTAAAATCGCCAGTACTGCCTCGGAATGACTTCGCCCCAAGATTGATATTGCCGCCGCCTGATGAGCCGGCCCCAGCAGCTGCACCCAAGGCTATATTATTGCCTTGCGCATTAATATTCTTACCCTTGCCGTTCGCCGCACCGGCGTTCTCACCGAGGGTGATGTTGCCGCCTGTTCCTGCGGTGAAAGTTTGACCTTCCTTGCCGATGTTACCGTTGTTATCAACGATATTGACCGGCGCCGCATAAACTGAGGCGGACAAAGCTACCATTACAACACTTGCTAATACAAAACGTTTCTTACTCATTGTATACACTCCTTTGTGTACAAACAAACTTTCACAAAACTTTCATAAAAAGACTTACATGGCTACTATAATACCAAATAGGTATATTGTAAATAGAATATTCACATAATCCCAATAAATATACAATATATTCTATAGGTATTTATAGTTAATAAGAAACCTTTGACACATATTTATAAAATTTAAATATTTATTTACTCTATAAATTGCATTCTAGCATTTTATATGTATAAATAGCATTTTATATGCATTGACAATCCTCTATATATTTATATAAAATAGAAATAATTTCATGTGTTATTCATGATAAAATCATGAATCATCGGTATATGTAATCGTGTGTAATTAAGTATTATGTACGTAATTAAGTACGTACATAATTATGTAATGAGAAGTTTGTACGTAAGAGTGTGTAATGAAATATATAATCGTGTTGATGAGTGCCTTATGTATGTTTGTCATGCCTGTGTCGGGAAAACAGGTGGACAGAACAGCGCAACCTATGCAGGGGACTACGGTAAAACAAGTTCATAGTGAAAGTACGGCCGTATTATCTAACGACTCAGATACATTCCATGTTAATTCGTCTCATACTCCAGATCATGTCATCGGTCAGGGCGGATTGGAGATGCCGGACTCCACAGATAAAAAGACGACTCGTTATTCCGATACGGATGCGGTCAATTCTGCATTGCAGGCGGTGGTCATGACTAGTGTTAATTCCGCAATGCACGGATCGAAGGCGAAGCCCTGGATGCAGAGAACCGTCGTGTCATTGCGCTTTCAGAAAAACTGGAAGCCCTTGTACGGTGTGGAAACCTTGCAGCCGCTAGGTCATTATGATGAGATATCTCGCCATGTGTGGTTTACACAGGAGCGTTTGGCGAATGCAGCGGATACAGGAACGACGGCGAATGTGGGCATCGGCTATCGCCGAATCTCAACGAACGATGAACACTATTACGGTGGCAATCTATTTTATGATCATCGGTTCAGAGGCAATCACAGTCGCATGAGTGTCGGGCTGGAGTATGTGTCGGGGATCGGTGCGTTTCGCATGAACTGGTATCGCGGGGTGTCCAGCGAGCGTTCTCTTGATGGTGCGACACGCTTGGAAAATGTGTCTAACGGATATACTGCGGAATATGGGACTAGATTTAAGAATGCTCGTTGGGCGCGCGTGTACATGGAAGCCTATCGCTGGCAGTTGCAGCGTAGTGAGGATAAGCATGGCTTGCGCATCGGTACTGAGTTGCAGCTCACGCCGAGGATTTCCGTGGACATGGGCTATAATAAGCCGGAGCATGAGCATGGCAGTCCGTACGGCAAAATCATGTTCCGTCTAGCCGGTGTCGATACAGCATGGTTTGGTGGTAACCATCGATCGGATACAAAAGCATCGGTTCGAGCGAATATGTTGGAAAATGTGCGTCGCCAACATACAGTGTATGTTGATTAAGAGCATTGTTGTTGATGATCGACTTGTATCTGAATTTGGTCCTGAAATGGCACTATTCCGTGTGGATACTATTGCCAAGAACCATGAAGGACAACCGACTATTGAACGTGTAAGGGTTAATAAAAAATAGAATATATATGATTTATATTGTGAAAGTCGAGGCTCTAGGGCCTCGGCTTTTTCGTGTACCTGTAGGTGATAATTTTTTTGTATATAAAATTATCTTATCTATGAGAGCATTAAACTGAAGCATCTAAAAATATGAAATTGATTACGTAATTACAATAATCGTTATATTCCGATATGTGGATTTATCGTAAATTTTGATAGGAAAGATGAAGATTTTATTTCTTAAAATTAAAAAATATTAAAATAGAAATAAATAAATGACAAAAATGAAGAAAAGATGAAAAAGTTGTTTACAAGATAGAAATTTTTTGATATTGTATTGCCGTGGATGAGTATATGATGAAGAATCATGAATAATTATAGTATTCAGATCGTAATTTGGAATACTAATATTTGGTGTAAGAAGTGTAGATGATAATTAATCTTTATACTTCTTCTTTTTATTATCTTTGCAATATTATGCAACACAAGTGGTGTGTTTTACTGAGTTTTCGGTAAGAAAGGATAATCATGAATCGAATTTATAATGTTATTTGGAGTAAGACAAAAAAATGCTACGTAGTAGTATCTGAAATTGTAAAAACAGGTGGCGGTAAGGTAAAATCCGTACAAAACGGTACAACCTGGGCTCGCATGAGTGCAGTTATGGCGGTGGCTGCATTATTAATGGGTGGTAATATTACTACGGTTAATGCTGCTACATATACTGCTATGACGATTAATGATGTAAATGGCGCTGGTTATGCTACTGGTAATGTAGTTTATAGTGAAGGTAGTTATTTATACAATTATCAAAACCCTGGGAACCTGACACCATTTGATAACAGTCATTTGTACAATGGTACAGATAGAGGTAACTATACAGAAAATAGTTTTGCTGGCATTGCTATCGGTAAAAATACAAATATTCAGGAAACTGGTAATCCAACTTATTATTCCGGTTTAGCTATCGGTAACTATGCTCAGGCCACAGGTGGTATTTCTTTTGCTTTAGGTCATTATGCTCAGGCTTTATCACCATCTGCTATGGCTCTTGGTACAGCTACAAAGGCAAGTGGATTTAACTCCTTGGCTATGATGCGTCAATCCGCTGCAGAAGGTGAGTTCTCCGCAGCATTAGGTACTGCATCTTGGGCAAAGGGTAACGGTAGTTTTGCCATGGGCTATTCTGCTACGGCAAAAGCGGATCAATCCATTGCAATTGGTGCAGCAGAAACTATAAAATTGCCTGGTCAACAACATGGTACTCCTAGTGCACAATATAACGCCAATGGTAATACTGTAACAGAAGGTGTTCGTTCTCTTGCATTTGGTACAAAGGCGAGAACATCTACTGCTGCAGCTGATTCTATGGCATTCGGTTCTTCATCCAGTACTGGTGGCGCTAATGCGGTAGCTATGGGTTATAGTGCTAATGCTAGTGCAGAGAATGCCTTTGCTATCGGTAATACGGCGCAATCATCCGCACAAAATGCGGTAGCGATGGGTAAAAGTGCCAATGCAAGTGGTGTAAGCAGCTTTGCCATGGGTAGTAGTTCTAATGCTGCTGGTGCCGATGCTATTGCTATGGGTAGTTCTTCCCAAGCAAAATTATCCAACTCCATCGCATTAGGTGGTAATGCTAAATCCTTGGGTGCTGATGCGCTTGCACTTGGTGGTGCGGCGAATGCCTCTAAAGATGGTGCGATTGCAATCGGTAAAGAAGCAAAAGCAAACAATACTAATACGACAGCTATCGGTCTTGGTGCTACTGTTACAGGTACTAACTCCATGGCTATCGGTACAAATGCCGTTGCAGAATCCAATAATTCCTTGGCATTGGGTACTGGTACGGAAGTAAGAGGTGCCTTGGTTAATGGTTACTCTGCTTTCACTAATCAACAAAACAACAATGTTGCAAACGGTGTAGTTGCGGTAGGTAACGTAGGTTCTGAACGCCGTATCATCAACGTAGCAGGTGGTGAAAACGATACTGACGCAACAAATGTAAAACAATTAAAATTTGTAAACAGTAACTTGGCAAAATCCATCGCAGGTCCTACATATACGGGCTATGAAGCGAATGGTTCTACATATAAAGCGCCTGATTTCAATATCAAGAACAGTACGTACCATACGGTAAAAGAAGCTGTTGAAGCGGCGCAAACGAATTTCTTCAGTGCTAAAGGCACATCCGCTGATGCGAACTACGATAACACAGGTGCTACAGGCAATAATGCGACAGCAGCTGGCGTACGTACTTCCGCAGCAGGTAACTTTGCGACAGCTGTCGGTGCTGATGCAACTGCAGCGAATGCGAATAGCACTGCAATCGGTTATAAAGCTAAATCCAGTGTAGATGACGGCGTTGCATTGGGTGCAAACTCCGTTGCTTCCGTTGCAGCAGGCAAAGCAGGTTATAATGTTAAAACTGCAGACAGCCGTACAAACGGCTATAGCGGATTGACTGGCGCTGCGTTGACATCCACTATGGGTGCGGTGTCCGTAGGTGATGGCGGTACAAAAACTCGTCAAATCACAAACGTGGCTGCAGGTACTGCAGATACTGACGCTGTTAACGTGGCACAATTGCGCAATGTTAATTTGAAAGTAGCTGGTAATAGCGGTAAAAACGACGTTTTATTGGACAATCAAACATTGACTGTAAAAGGTGACGGTTCTTATGTTACGACATCTGTTAACAACCAAACAATCGATGTGGCGTTGACTGATGCTACTAAGAATAAAATCGACAATGCGGCAAATAAAGACTTGTCCAATATTACTGACAATGGTAAATCCGTTATTCGTGATGAAGCGCAAAAAGCAGTAAAGGTTGTAGCTGGTAAAAACACAACGATTACAGAAGGTACGGACGGTACATATAAAACATATAAAGTTGACGTAGACGCTCCTGACTATCAATTAGTTGAAAATAGCAGTGCTGCTGATAAAGCTTATACTGTATCTGGCAATAAAGTTGACTTGACTGTACAAGATGCTAAAAATCCTGCGAATAAGAAAACTGTAACTATTAAGGATATTGCATCTAAAACAGAACTTGATACTACAAAAACAGAGCTTATTAATAAAGGTTTGAAATTCGATGCGGATAATGGCGGCGAAAAAACAAATAAATTAGGCTCCAAGGTAACAGTAGCTGGTGATGGTACTAACATCAACACTACAATTACACAAACTGGCGACGATACAACGATTAAGGTTGCATTGGGTCAAGATATCAATGTTAATACGGTAACTGCTACAAGAACTGTAAAAGCTGGTACTGCTACTATGGGTATCCAATCTGTAACAGATAACAAAAGTGCTGCTCAGAACGGTAACTTTGTATCCGGTTTGGACAATAAAAGTTGGACATTAACTGATCCTGCCTATGTATCTGGCCGTGCGGCAACAGAAGATCAACTTAAGATTGTTAGTGATGCTGTGAAAGCGGCTAACGCAAGTGCTTCTGATTATCGTTTAATCACTAATCCGAACAATGCGGCAGATGGTTCTTATAAGGTTGATAACAATAAAGTTGATTTACAAGTGAAGGACGATAAATCCGGTACAGTTAATACTGTGACAATTAAGGATATTGCGTCCAAAACTGAACTTGATAAGGTAAAAGATCGTTCTGTGAAATACGATGGTAACACAGGTCATGACACAGTAACATTAGAAGGCGCTAACGGTACAAAAATCACTAACTTGAAGGACGGTAACGTAGCAGCTGGTTCTAAAGATGCTGTCAACGGCGGTCAATTACATCAAGTTAAGCAAGATCTTGGTGACCAAATCACAAATACTAAGAATGAATTAAACAATAAGATTGATACAACTAAACAAGATCTTATCGATAAAGGTTTGAAATTCGACGCTAATAACGGCGGTGAAAAAACAAATAAATTGGGCTCCAAAGTAGCAGTTAAAGGGGATAACTCTAATATCATTACGGAAATCTCTCAAGACGCTAACGGCGACAGCACAATTGATGTGAAACTTGGTAAAGACCTTAATGTAGAGACAATTACTGCAACCGGTGCAAACGGCAAAGACGGTAAAATCGGTATCAACGGTAAAGACGGTGTAACAACTAATATTTCCGTTACTCGTGACGGTCAACCCGGTGTAGACGGCGCTCCTGGCACAACTACAACACGTATTACGTACCAAAAACCTGATGGCTCCAACGAAGAAGTGGCAACTTTGAACGACGGTCTTAAATTCAAAGGCGACATGGGTGCTACATCTAATGTTAAACTTAACAAACAAGTGGACATCACAGGTGGCGTAACAAGTGCTTCCGATCTTGCTACAGGCAATAATATCGGTGTTACTTCTGCGGCTGTTGGCGCTGATGGCAATGCAAAATTACAATTGCAATTGGCGAAAAACTTGACTGGCTTGCAATCCGTAACGGCATCCGACACTGTGAAAGCAGGCACTGCCACTGTAGGTAATCATACTGTAGCGGATAAAAAAGGTGGTAACCAAACTGGTAACTTTGTAACAGGTTTAGATAATAGAACTTGGGACATTTCAGATCCTACGTATGTAGAGGGACGCGCAGCGACAGAAGACCAACTTAAGAAGGTTAGCGATGCTTTGAAAGCGTCTAATGCAAGTGCTACAGATTACCGTTTAATTGCTAATCCGAACAACGCCGTAGACGGTTCCTATAAGGTTGAAAACAATCAAGTAGGCTTGAAGGTAAAAGACGAAAAATCCAGTGACGTTAAAACTGTAACGATTAAGGATATTGCGTCCAAAACTGAACTAGATAATGTAAAAGATCGTTCCGTAAAATATGACGGTAACACAGGCCATGACACAGTAACATTGGAAGGTCCTAACGGTACAAAAATTACTAACTTGAAAGATGGTAACGTAGCGGCTGGTTCCAAAGATGCTGTCAACGGCGGTCAATTACACGATGCTAAAAATGAACTTATTAATACAGGTCTTAAATTTGATGCTAATGTAGGCGGCGTACAAACTAACAAGTTAGGATCCACCGTTACAATTCAAGGTGAAGGTACTGCTGCTGACGCTGATTATAGCGGTGAAAATCTTAAAACTTTCATCAATCAAGATGCGGCAACAGGCAATACGACTATTGACGTGAAGATGAACAAAAACCTTAAAGCTGAATCTGTGAAGGTTGGCAAAAATGGTAAGGATGGCGTATCCATTACTGGTCCTGACACAGCAAACGGCACAGATGGCAAGGTAGCTGTTACTGATAAAAACGGTAAAGAAGCAGTTTCTATTTCCGGTAAGGACGGCGTAGGCCACATCGGCTTGACAGGCCCTGCTGGAACGAACGGCGTGAACGGTACTAACGGTATCGACTTGTCTGTGAAACCTGGTTACAACGATGCTGTTACAGGCGTTAAAGGCGAAAAAGGTGTAGACGGTACAAACGGTCTTACTCGTATCGTATACACTGATGGCAACGGCGAGCACCAAGTAGCTACTATGGAAGACGGTTTACAATTCACTGGTAACAACTCTGGTATCGTGAATAAACAAAAATTGAATTCCTTAGTGAAAGTACAAGGTGAAGGCGTAACTGCAGCTGAGTCTGCTACATTCAAGAGCGCAGCTGGTAACATCAATGTAAAAGCTGATGGAACTGACAAATTGGAACTTCAATTGGCGAAAGACCTTAAAAATCTTGATTCCGTAACGGCAGCTAAGACTGTGAAAGCAGGCGGTGCTATTATGGGTGGTCAAACTGTTAACAACGCAGCTGGTGACAGCGAAACAGGCAACTATGTAACAGGCCTTGATAATAAAGATTGGGATGCAAGTAAGATTGTATCCGGTCGTGCCGCAACAGAAGATCAATTGAAAAAAGCGTTGGATGCTCAAAGTGCTAACTCCACTGACTATCGTTTGATCAGAAATCAGGCGGCAGGCTCCAATGGAGACTACACTGTAGATGCGAACGGCGATGTAGCATTGACTGTACAAGATAAGAATCATCCAGATCAAACAGAAACTGTTACAATTAAAGACGTTGCTTCTAAATCCAAACTTGATAAATTGAATGACCGTGCTGTTAAATATGATTTGGACCCTACTGGTAATCCTGATAAATCCAAGGTAACTTACGAAGGTCCTGCATATAACAATAAACAAGGCGGTACTCACGTAACGAATGTGGCATATGCTACAGGCAACGATGGTAGCGAAGCGGTTAATGTGGACTACTTGAATGACAAAATCAAAGATAGTGCGGACGCATTGACTAATAAAGGTTTGAAATTCGATGCTAACGTAGGCGGAGAACAAACTAACAAGCTTGGCTCCAAAGTGACTATTAAAGGTGAAGGCACTGCAGCTGACGATGATTACAGCGGCGAAAACCTTAAAACTTTCATCACACAAGACCAAACATCTGGTGATACAACTATCAACGTGAAGATGAATAAAAACCTTAAAGCTGAATCCGTGAAGGTTGGCAAAGATGGTAAGGATGGCGTGTCCATTACAGGTCCTGACACTGCGAACGGTACAGACGGCAAGGTAGCTGTGACTGGTAAGGATGGCAAAGAAGCTGTATCTATTTCCGGTAAAGACGGTGTAGGTCATATCGGTCTCAACGGTAAAGACGGCCGTAGCGCTGACATTTCCGTTGAAAAAGGTGATCCGGACCTCAACGGTAATGAAATCACTCGTATCAAATACACTGATGAAAACGGTAAGACACATCAAGTGGCAACTAAAGATGACGGTATGGCATACGGTGGTGACTCCGGTAATGTGATTAAGAAAAAACTTAATGAACAATTGGACATTAAGGGCGGCGTAACAAACGAAGCTGATTTGACTGAAAACAATATTGGCGTTATCAGCAAAAATAATATCCTCAATGTTCGTTTGGCAAAAGACCTTAAAGACTTGAACTCCATTACTTTCAACAACGGCGCTAATGGTGCAAATGGTAAAACCGTTGTAAACGGCGCAGGCATGACTATTAATGATGTAGCAGGTAATCCATTGACAGCTGTTACAAAAGACGGCGTGAAGATTACTGATGGTCCATCCATGACGAAGGACGGCATCGATGCAGCAGGCAAGAAGGTTACTAACGTTCAAGATGGTAATGTTGCAAAAGACAGCAAAGATGCTGTGAACGGCGGTCAATTGCATGATGCTGTTGAAAGCCTTAAAACTAAAGGCTTTGGCCTTGAAGCGGAAGACGGTCAATCCGTGAAGAAAGCTCTTGGTGAAACTGTTAAGGTTAAAGGTGATGACAAAAATATCAAAACATCCGTAGACGGCGGTGCTGTTAAGGTAGAATTGAAAAAAGACATCACTGTAGATACTGTAACAGCTAAGACTGTAACAACAGGTGACACTAAGATGGATACAAATGGCGTTACGATTAAAGACGGCGCTAATGAAGCGACTAAGTTGACTAAAGATGGCTTGCAAATTAATGATGGTGGCAACAAAGCTGTTACTATAAATAAAGATGGCTTAACAATCGAAAACGGTCCTAAGGTAACAAAAGACGGTATCGATGCGGCTAATAAGAAGATCACTAATGTGGCTGATGGTACTATTGGCGCTGGTAGCAAGGACGCTGTAAACGGTGGTCAATTGCATACAGCTATTGAAGACATCAAAACCACAGGCTTCGGTCTTAAAGCGGAAGACGGTCAATCCGTGAAGAAACCTCTTGGCGAGACAATCGACTTGAAAGGTGACGGCAATATCAAAACTTCCGTGGATAACGGCGCCATCAAAATGGCCTTGAACGATAAGATCACTCTTGGTCAAGACCCAGCAAAACAAGTTAACATCGACGGTTCTGCAGGTACAATTACAGCTGGCAATGGCGGCAATCAAGTTAAGATTGACGGCAATGACGGTTCCGTAACTGCAAATACTGTGAAAGCCGGCGATGTAGTTGTAGGCAAGCAAACTTCTGACGGTAAAGAAGGCAACTTCGTAACAGGTTTGGATAACAAAACTTGGGATCCTGAAAACCCTGTAGCTGTTCCTGGTCGTGCCGCAACAGAAGATCAATTGAAAGCTGTTAATGATGACTTCAACAACAAGGCTAGAACAGGCCGTGTATTCCAAGGTGACCAACCTGGCGATAGCGGTAAAGTGGTTCGTGGATTGGGAGATACTATGAACCTTACTGGTGGTGCTGATGTGAACCGTTTGGCAGATAATAATATCGGTGTTGTGAAAAACGCTGCTGGTGATGGTTATAACATTAAGTTGGCTAAAGACTTGAAAGGTCTTGAGTCCGTAACGACTACGGATGCTGCTGGTAATACAACTGTTATGAACGGTGGCGGTATGACAATTACACCTGCTCAAGGTAATGCTGTAAGTCTTACTAAAGACGGCCTCAATAACGGTGGTAATAGAATTACTAATGTAGGCCCTGGTGTAGATGGTACTGATGCGGTTAACGTAAATCAATTGAGCAGTGCTATGCGTAGCGTGGATGGTAAAATCGCTGATGTAGGTGCTACTAGTGCGGCTATTTCCGGCCTCAAACCATTACAATATGATCCATTGGAACCAACTCAAGTATTGGCTGCTGTAGGCCATTATAAAGGCAGCACCGCTGCAGCTGTAGGCGTGGCGCACTATACTAATGAATCTACAATGTTCCATATGGGCGTATCTCTTGGCGGTCATGACAACATGATTAATGCGGGCGTATCCTACAAATTTGGTACATCCGACGCTAAGAAAGCGGTTCCTGCACGTTACAAAGCCGGCCCTATCAGCTCTGCGTATGTATTGCAAGATGAAGTGACTGCTTTAAAAGCCGAAAATGAACGCATGAAACAACATGACTTAGAGTTAACTGCTAAATACGATCAAGTACAACGCGATAATGAAGAAATGAAAGCTCAAATCGCATTGTTGATGCAACAAGCAGGTCTTACAAAATAATCGAATCTGAATATTCGAGTTCTTAACCACTCATGTAAGGATTGTGAAAGCCGCCCTTCGGGGGCGGCTCATCATAAGGAGGATGTATGAAATTCAAAACATTTATGCCTGTATTGGCACTGGCTTGTGTGTGTGCGGTAGGCCAAGCGGATGCGGCTCAAGATCGATTGATGATGCCAGAACAACCAGCTGAACCATTAAACGTGATTGAAGCGGAAGTGGCTGTTCCTGTACCTAGCGAAGAAGTTCGCGATGTAGTCAATGCTTTCACACAATTCCAATTGGACCAAAAGGGCAAACGTATTATGGACGATTCCCGTGTTATGACCGGTCAAGAGCGGTATCGTAACAATGTGTTGTACTACATGAACGTTCGTCGCAGCTGGTACATCGTGAGCCATCGTTATAAAAATGACAGCTATGCGCGCATGGCGTTAGATCGTTTGTACAACGATTACAAACAGTTCTTTACAGAACATGTGACTGTATCTGAAGATGCTAAATTGGACTATGCACAACAAATCATCGATATCTTGGATCGCAATACGGCCAATGTACATGATGACGAATTGCGTTTCTACATGAACGAAATGGTTATCTTCAGCTTGAATGAAGCTATGAAAGATGGCAATAATCGAGTGAAACCTGTGGACGAAAAAATGGCTCCTACTTTGGACGAACTTCCTACAGTAGACCTTCGCAAAGCGATTAATGCACCAACAATTCAGTAAGATCTGGTGTAAGTAATAAACCGCTAATTTAATTAAATATTGTAATTGAATCAGGGACAGTTTCATTAGATTCTGTGATAATACACTGATAACTAAATAATATTTAGAATGTATGGTGTCTATAAAAGCCGAGGCAGCGATTGCCTCGGCTTTTGTTATGTATAAATTGAAATTGTTACATGCAAATATGTAAATTTAATGGCATAAATGTATCGAAAAGATGAAGATTTTATTTTCTAATTATTAATTTTGTTAAATAAACCATAAAAATGAATGAAACATGAAAAAATTATTTACAATATAGATTTTTTTTGATATGGTATACGAGTAGATGAGTATATGATAACAATCTGTAATAAGTGTAATATTTGACTTGTTATGCTGAATATTGTTGGTTTGTATTAGAAGTATAGATGATTTTTATATCTATTACTTCTTATTTTTATTATAGTTTTATATAAGGTTAGATAGGTATTACGCAACGAAAATGTAGTACGAAAGGAACATTATGAATCGAATTTATAAAGTCATTTGGAATCGGGTGAAAAACTGTTATGTAGTTGTGTCCGAAATTGCTAATAATCGCGGGAAAATTAATGGAAGAAGCACAACATGCGTTGGTACACTTTTATGTGTTTTGGCACTAGTAGGCGGTACATTATCTCCACTGAATACTGCTAATGCAGTAAATCCTGCGGGGACCGGCGAAGGGGTATCATGGGGAAATGGCGCGAATAGTGGCACAGATCAAAATAATGTAGCCATTGGCGGTTTGGCGCAGGCCCTTGGACCGGTTTCCTTGGCATTAGGTGCGCATAGTAATTCTTCTGCTTCATATTCAACCGCTATCGGTGGAGGAACAGAATCTACTGCGGAAAACGCGACAGCTATTGGTGGTGTAGCTAAGGCACAAGGGAAAAATGCTACCGCTATTGGGGCAAAAGCCGAAGCTAATGGAGAGTATGCTACCACTATCGGTGCAGGTGCAAAAGCGGATAATACCCATGCTATAGCCATCGGCAGCCTTTCTCACGCTACTGAGGTATCCTCGTTAGCGATGGGAAATAATTCAAAAGCTACTAATACTTATGCTTATGCAATCGGTGGGAGCGCGGAGGCTAAGGGCAAATGGAGTATCGCCATGGGGACAAATGCAGTGGCCGAAGATGATGCCAGCGTGTCTATCGGTACTTGGTCAAAAGCTACTACTGGACAGTCCGTGGCTGTAGGTTATCAAGCTAATGCGACACAATTAGGGGCAACGGCACTTGGCAGACAGACGAATGCTAGCGCAGTAGATGCAACTGCAATAGGATCTGGATCTTATTCTACTGCTGAAAACGGTACAGCTATAGGTAAAAGTGCTTCGGTCAGTGCGAAAAACAGCGTCGCTATCGGTACTGGGACGAAAGCAACTAATGAAAATGCAGTGGCTCTCGGCACCGGTTCTGAAACTGCTGCAGCGGTAGCAACAGCCTTTGAGTCAGTTAATGGAATAGTACATAACTTTGCAGGTATAAATCCTGGTTCCACAGTTAGCGTAGGTAAGACAGGTATGGAACGGACGGTTACCAATGTAGCGGCCGGCCGTATTTCCGCTACATCTACAGATGCTATTAACGGCAGTCAACTGTATGCAGTGACTACGGAAGTGAATAAGGGCACAGTTTATGCAGGAGATGTAAAAGGTACGGGGGCTACAGATAATAAGTTTACCCAAAGACTGGGGGCACAAACTAATATCGTTGGTGGCGTAGCCGATACATCCAAATTGAGTGATAACAATATTGGAGTGGTATCTAATGGCACAGATACATTGAACGTGAAATTGGCTAAAGAACTGAAAGACCTAACTAGTGTGACTGCTGGTGATACAGTGATGAACACGGATGGTGTGACGATCACTGGAGGCCCTAAAATTGTAAAAACCGGCATTGATGCAGGAAACAAACAAATCGTTAATGTGGCTAGCGGCGGAGACGTAACGACGAATGGTGCCAATATTGGCGATATTAACCGTATCATTACGGCGAAGGATAAGTATGTGACTGGCGGTTCAGTGACTTATCAAGCAAATGGTGAGGGTGCCGCGAATTTAACCGGCACAAACGGATTGACTGCAAACGTAAGCGGATTGAAAAATAACTATGTTACGAGTGGCAGTATTTCTAATGACGGCAAAGTGTTGACACTGGAACGTAACGATACGGGCAAAGTTAATGTTGATTTGAGTAATATATTTACTGAGGTAGCAAAGGGAGATTACCGTTTGGTAGAAAATCCTGAAGCGGGTAGCCAGGGTAAATATAAGGTTGATAGCAATGGAAATATGGTATTGACTGTAGCAAATGATAAAGGCGACAAAAAACAAGTTACATTGACAGATATTGCATCTAAGGCGCAACAAGATAATAATACATCAAGTATTACTACGATCAATACAACTCTTGATAAAGGCTTGAACTTTGCCGGTGATACCGGTGCTGTGAGCAACAGAAAATTAGGCGATACCGTTACCGTTAAAGGCGGTGCTACAGGCGCATTGTCCGATGGAAATATCGGTGTTGAATCCGACGGCAATGGCACATTGAATGTGAAATTGGCGAAAACGTTAAGCGGTTTAGATAGCGTTACAGCTGGTGGTACTACTATCAACAACAGCGGTTTGACTGTAGGTGGTAAAACATATGTATCTCCAACAGGTATCAATGCGAATGATCAAAAAATTACCAATGTTTCTGATGGTACTGTAGGTGCAGGTAGTAAAGACGCTGTAAACGGCGGTCAATTACACGATGCTAAAAACGAATTAAATACTAATATCAGTAATGCTAAAACTGATCTTATCAACAAAGGCCTTCGTTTCGATGCTGATAATAACGCTGAAAAAACGAATAAACTTGGTTCTAAAGTAACAGTCAATGGTGATAACAATATCACTACTGAAATTACGCAGACTGGTGATGACACTACAATCGGCGTTAAATTGAACAAAAATCTTAATGTTCAAACATTGACGGCTACAGATACCGTGAAAGCTGGCGGTGTAACAATGGGTAAACACGCTGATGCTAAAAATTATGTGACAGGCCTTGATAATAAGGATTGGGATGTGAACACATCTAATCCTGTAAACGGTCGCGCAGCTACAGAAGATCAATTGAAAAAAATCAGCGATGTAATTAAGAGCCAAGGTGCTAATGCTACAGATTACCGTTTGGTGAAAAATGCAGCTGCTGCAGATGAGGCTTATACAGTTGATTCTAACGGTGATGTTGACTTAACTGTAGAAGATAAAAACCATGCAGGTAGTAAAGAAACAGTTAAGATTAAGGATGTTGCCTCTAAATCTAAATTAGATAAAGTTATCAATGACGGCTTGAAATTCGATGCCAATACAGGCGGCGAAAAAACGAATAAATTGGGGTCCAAGGTATCCGTGAAAGGGGATAATTCCAACATCATTACAAGTATCTCCCAAGATGCGAACGGTGACAGCACCATTGATGTGAAACTCGGCAAAGACCTCAAAGTTGAAACGATTACTGCTACCGGTAAAGACGGCAAGGACG
>OBVL01000059.1_pt1 | contig 47944 bp, 39 predicted proteins | sample 1476161 | NCBI WGS metagenome assembly OBVL01 (sample SAMEA2580010, study PRJEB22360) | human gut metagenome | biome: human gut; feature: human-associated habitat; material: faeces | place: Denmark | collected 2008/2010
ATATTATTTTTTGTTGTAATCGCCGAACCATTTGTTGTAGATTTTTTGGTAAGTGCCGTCTTCTTTAAGTTCTTTAAGAGCTTTGTTAACAGCTTCTTGTAAAGCTTTGTTGCCTTTTTTCACGCCAAGAACTGTACCTTCAGCTTTAGTAGGTTCGCCTACAAGTTTAAGGTCTTGATCAGCACCTTGTTTGAGGTAGTACATAGCAACTGCATTATCGATGATAGCACCGTCGATTGTACCAGCTTTCAATTCCATGAAGATATTAGCATTAGAATCGATTTGTTTTACTGTTGTACCAGGAATTTTTTGAGCCATTTCAACCGGGATTGTACCGATTTGAGCGCCTACAGTTTTACCTGCTAATTCATCCATGTTGTGGATTGTTGTGTTGTCTTTACGAACAACTGTGATGAAACCGCCTTGGTCGAAGTATACATCGGAGAAGTCCAATGCTTTTTCACGTTCAGGTGTAGCATTGATGCCTGCTGCGATCATGTCGATATCACCAGATTGAACTGCTGGAATCAAAGCATCGAAGCCCATGGATTTGAATTCCATTTTTAAACCAAGTTTTTTAGCAATTGCTTCGGACAAATCAACGTCGAAACCAACGTATTTGTCGCCTTCAGTGAATTCGAATGGTGGGAATGTAGTTTCAGAACCTACACGCAATACACCTTCTTGTTGTGTCATTTTAGGTTTGTCGTTGCCACAACCAGCCAATAAACCCATTGCTGCTACCGCTACGAGGGCGATGGCTGTCAATTTTTTGAACTTAAACATAGTATCCTCCTCAAACATCCATATACATGGTTTATACATTTCTGTTTATATTGTACGGAATTTTACACCAATAGGCAATAACATTGTATAATTAAGAGTAAACGAGTTTTTTATTCTTTATTGTAGAGTATTATAATCCTTTACAATAATGTGGTTATATACATGGAGGCAATATGTCCCTTACAACTACTTTTGCTGATCTTTGTAAAAGCTTCGCACCTGATGCGTTTACCATTAATTACACATTAGCCAAGAATCCTGAGATTTCCAGTCAGGAGTTTGAGTCCGTTAAAACCATAGGCGCTGTTCTCGAAAAACACGGCATGGACGTAATCTATGAATTCTGTGATTTGCCAACTGCCTTTAAGTCGTCTGTTGTGAAAGTAGATAAACCTCAAGGTCGTTTAGCGATACTTTGTGAATATGATGCACTCCCTGAGGTAGGCCATGCGTGCGGACACTCCGCTAGTGGTTCTATGAGCGTGTTGGCTGCATTGACACTGCATAAAATGCAAGAAGAGGGCGTAGCTTTCAACATGGATATAGATATTATCGGTACACCAGACGAAGAAGCGATGGGCTGTAAGGTGGATATGTGCAATGTAGGGGTGTTCAAAGAATACGATTTTGCCATTATGGTGCATCTCGACGGCGAAGAAACGCGTCCTAACTCACAATTCTTGGCACTCGACTGCTTCCGTGCTAAGTATCACGGTAAGCCAGCCCATGCAGCTGGTGAGCCTTGGAATGGCGTCAATGCGGTAAATGGTGTGCAACTTGCCATCCATGCTATGGATATGATGCGCCAACAAGTGCGCCCTGAAACACGCATCGGCACGTGGATTATTGCTGGAGGTACCGCATCCAATGTGATTCCTGCCTTCGGTGAATTAGAGATTACCGTGCGTCACACAGAGCGTGAGTACTTGAATGGTTTATCCGAGCAAATCAAAAAAATCTTTGAAGGGGCGGCCCTTTGTACTGGTACAACTGTGGATGTAGAGTTTTATGGCAATCCTTATGATGATATGAACCAAAACAATCGTGGCACAGCGCTTATCGAAGAGGTAATGGCCGATATGAGCCTCGATTTTGAGCCTGGCCCAGCAGCCCTTGGAGGTAGCTCAGATATTGGTAATGTAAGCTATCAATGTGCGGCATTCCACCCTAAGTTACGCTTGGCCGGCGAGCCGAAGGTGTGCCATTCTAAAGAATTTGCTGCTGCTATGTTAGAGCCTACCATTGAACAAACCATTACCGACGGTGCAAACATCATTGGTGGCACAGTATTGCGATTAATAGAAAACCCAGAAATATTAGAAGAAATCGTAGACGAATTTAATAATTCTAAATAGAAGGAATAGAAGGAGAATGTATGGCCTCGACTGAAACATTAGAAATAAAAAATTATATAGGCCTCACTGGGGATAAGCCTATTCGATTCATCGCATCCGATGTAGATGGTACTTTGGTCAATGATGCAAAGGCGATTCCTGAGGATGCTATTGAGGCGATTCGTGCCGCTCGTGAAAGTGGCATTCGCGTAGCCATTGCTTCTGGTCGTGCTTGGAATGAGATGAATGATGTCATCGAAAAACTGCCGTGCTTGCGCTATTTCATGTGCACTAATGGCGCTTACGTGATGGATAAGGATGAAAACCGCAGTCTATTCCACGTAAGTTTTGATAAAGAACAAGCACTACATTTGCTTCGCAAACTATTAACCTATGGCGTCTATGTAGAGGCCTATGTGAAAGACCAAATCTTTGGCATGTATCCGCCATCTAGATGTATTACACCTGAACGCTTAGGCGTATGTGCTAGCGAACGCAATGAAAGTGATAAAAAGGTTCATGGAATAATGGATAACCATTTACCTAATACCAAAAATCAGATTTCTGGTACAGGAGACACTCGTCTGCCAGGAGCAACTTATGATCACTATGCATTAGCGGAAGGTAATGAAGCAGCAAAGGTAAAGATGTCTGAATGTGAAATAGAGCAATCCAATTTCTTCTTTAGACCTAATATTCGTCCATTTATCTTGGCTACGCGGACCATGGTATGTGATTTGTTAGCTCATATGGAAGCCTTAAATGAAGGTCCAGAGAAAATTCAAATCTTCTACGGTGACGAGCCGATGCGTCAGCGTATCTTGCAAGACTTACGAGATGAATACCAAGGTCTGTCCCATGATGGCACAGGTCGTGAACGTTTTTATGATGTATTGCTCTCTAGTGAAGGCAATCTAGAATTCGTGTTGCCCCACACTACAAAGGGCACTGCTGTAGAAGCCTTGGCAAAACATTGGGGCTTAAGTCCCGATGAGGTGATGACACTGGGGGATAGCGAAAATGATCTATCTATGTTACGCTTTGCGGGTGCAGGCGTAGCGATGGGCAATAGTAAACCGAACATTAAAGAAGCGGCACGATACGAAACGACAGATAATAACCATCAAGGCGTGGCAAAGGCTATTTACTCGGCTATTGCGTATAATAGTGAAGTAAATAAGAAAAAATAATTATAATAGCTGTTGTTGTATTGAAATATTATGAATATATTTTTGAGCTAGCGTGATGTTTGTGATCTTATATATTTAAAATATGAATCCTACTACTTAAAAATAGATAATATTAAGTTTGGCACAGATAAACAGTACATAGGAGGTGATGTATAATGGGAAATCTAAAGTTTAATATTGACGATACTTGCGTTAAATGTGGCGCTTGTGCTGAGGATTGTCCTGTTCAATGCATCACCGAAGGTAAGACTCGATTTATCATCGGGAAAGGCTGTATCGGTTGCGGCGACTGCTATTCCATTTGTCCCGTGGGGGCCGTAAAAATGTATAAACGAGAGACCCCTAAAAAGTGATAGCTAGATATCTTTCAGCATTGTTAGCAAATTGACTTACATACGGAAAGCTCCTAAAGAGTGATAGTTAGAAATCCGAACATTGAATTCTTATTTATAATTTCCATACGGAATATATGGAGTCGTTATACTTCCTATGGTATAATAAAATGTAATGAAAAATTAGCGTTTAGCTCGGAAAAACGCGCCCCCAGTACAGATATGTATGGGCATAATAAATAGTGAATATACTTTCACAAATAGATGCATATGGAGGAAGGCATGGAAAACAAGGAATTTGTAATTGTTGTTGACTTTGGTGGCCAATATAACCAATTGATCGCGCGCCGTGTTCGTGAAAATCACGTATACTGCGAAGTATATCCATACAACAAAGCGCTGGATAAAATTAAGGAATTAAAACCGCAAGGTATCATTTTTACAGGCGGTCCTAACAGCGTGTATGAAGAAAACTCTCCAAAAATTGAGAAAGAGATTTTTGAACTTGGTATTCCTATTCTTGGCATGTGCTATGGTATGCAATTTATGGCGCATACATTGGGTGGCGAAGTTAAATCTGCGGACAACCGTGAATTCGGTAAAACACCTACTAAAGTGGACACTACATCTCCATTGTTCAAAGGCTTGGACGAAGACCAAGTTGTTTGGATGTCTCACGTTGACTACGTAGCAAAGGTTCCTGAAGGCTTTGAAATCGTTGCACATACTAAGGATTGCCCTGTGGCATCCATGCAAAATAAAGAACGCAAACTATATGCCATGCAATACCATGCAGAAGTATTGCACACTGAACATGGTAAAGAAATGCTTCACAACTTCTTATACGAAGTATGTGGCTTCACAGGCACATGGACAATGGCAAACTATGCAAAATCTGCTATTGAAGACATCCGCAAAACCGTTGGTGACGGCAAAGTATTGTTGGCATTGTCTGGCGGTGTGGATAGCTCCGTTGCGGCAGCTCTTATTTCTAAAGCTGTAGGCGACCAATTGACTTGTATCTTCGTTGACCATGGTTTGATGCGTAAAAACGAAGGTGATGAAGTAGAAGCAGCTTTCAAAGATTCCGGCATGCATTTTATCCGCGTAGATGCGGAAAAACGTTTCTTAGATAAATTGGCTGGTCTTGAAGATCCGGAAGCTAAGCGTAAAGCAATCGGTGAAGAATTTATCCGTGTATTTGAAGACGAAGGCCGTAAAATCGGTTCCGTTGACTTCTTAGCACAAGGTACAATCTACCCTGACGTTATCGAGTCTGGTACTGGTGAAGCAGAAGTTATCAAATCTCACCACAATGTAGGCGGCTTGCCTGCAGTTGTAGACTTTAAAGGCCTTATCGAGCCATTGCGTAACCTATTCAAAGACGAAGTACGTGAACTTGGTTCTGAATTAGGTTTGGCTGATTACCTCGTATGGCGTCAGCCATTCCCAGGTCCTGGTCTTGCTATCCGCGTAATGGGTGAAATCACGAAAGACAAACTCGACATCTTGCGTGATGCGGACTATATCTTCCGTGATGAAATTGCAAAAGCTGGCCTTGATCGTAGCATCAACCAATACTTTGCAGTTTTAACATCTACGCGTACCGTAGGCGTTATGGGTGACTTCCGTACATACGACTACACATTGGCATTGCGTGGCGTAACGACAACAGACTTCATGACTGCTGACTGGGCGCGCATCCCTTACGACGTATTGGATACCATCTCCCGTCGTATCGTAAACGAAGTACAACACATCAACCGTATCGTGTACGATATTACATCTAAACCACCTGCTACAATTGAGTGGGAATAGAAAGAAAAAATTATAAGGCTTTGAAATCAGGATTTCAAAGCCTTTATTAGAATAATAGCAAAAAAGAGGTATTATATGGATTTTAAAAAATATGAAACTTTTCTATGTGAGGAATTAACAAGAATAGTGTTAGAAATTATTAATGAAAATAAACAATTAGAAATCTCTGCACGGGCAAGAGCTGGTGCGGAAATTAGTGACTTTTTAGAAGGTAAGTTTAAAGAAAAAGTAAATGATGAAAAAGTATCTAGTTTTATTTATGATGCTGCAGGGTCACCTCAAGGAAAAACGAAAAACCCATGGGATGCTCGTTGTAAGTTTAACTACATGAATCGTGAAGAGGAGGTATGGATTGATTTTAAAGCAATAAAAATATCTTCGGTAGATAGTAATCCAGATATAGGTACTCCTTCAAAAATTATTTCGTTTATTAAAAATGGAAATTTTTATTTAGTTTATATTATTGTTTATTACATTGGAATTGAATCAGGACTACAATTTGAGGAGTATAACGAAAAATTTGTTAAAACGTATTTACTTAAAGATGTAAATCACAGCTTTAGGTTAAATCCTAAACCACAATTACAAGTTAATATTTCTGCTGAACCTGAATACAGAACTAGGGAAGAATTTATTAAACTATTGTTTCAAAAAATGCAAGATTCATATACAAGGCAGGAAACTAGTATCACCAAAAAGAAAGAAAATTTGGTTTCGTTGTTGCCAGAATTAATAAAATGTAATGAGGAATCAGAAGAAAGGGATTAGCCAATTTTAAAGGCTAATCTCTTCTTTTATATATTCTAGTTCATCGGTACTTAGACCATAAAACTGTGCAAGTATTTTATCGATTGCGTCCACTGCTTTTTCACAATCTAACAAATTCTTTTGTATTTTATTATATATATTCTCTAAAGAATTATTGGTTTCTAGATCATCCGTTAATCTTATTTTCTTTAAATCTGATAATTTTATCTGAGGTTGCTTACCATTTCCTGAACGAATTATTTTTAACTTTTGAGCATAATAGGTTGTTATATTAGAATTGAGTTGAGAACAAACTGAATTTAAAGTTAAATTTTTATTTGTGGTAAGGATTTCGCCATTATTTATACATAATGAATATAAACTATTATTTGAGGTTGAAGGCTCTAAATAGACTGAGGAAACTATTTCTTTCGATGATTGTCTAATATAGATTTTAGGAGAATAATGCCTTTTAATATCTCCCAACATAATTCTTTTTTTATTTTTTATCCCCTTCTCTTCAAGTTCATGTTTTATTGTTGTATTTATACTATCTTGCAAAGCCATATCATAATGTAGAAATTTATCATAAGACATTTTATCAAATTTTTTTGTTAAACTTTTTCCACCCCTAAAGTATGGGAAAGTTATTTTATTATCATTTTGAAAATCTTTTACGAAAATATCTTCATAAGTTAATAACATTGAATTTGTTCGAAGTGATTTCCCAGAAAAAAAATCAACAAGTTGTTTCGATTTATGTTCTATTTTAGAAATCAAGACTTTGTCCTTATCATCAATTAATAACAATTTTAAATTAGGAGTAGTGGCCCATTCTATTTGGGAAAAACTTCTATGTTTTCCATTACTAAAGTCACTTATTAGAAATCTAGAATTTTCGGTTTTTAACGGTTGGTTTTTAAGAGTAAGAATTATTTGTCCGCTAGCTACGTTTTCGAAGGAATTAATGTTAAGAACCAAATTTAGAATAGTGGTACTTTCTAAAATATATTTTCTTATAAATTCAAATGCAGTTTCAAAGAAACTGATATCAATAACAAAAGAGATTATACCACTTTTATTACATAGCTTAATTGCCTGTTCTATAAAAAACATAGTAATGTTTAATTTTCCGTTTACTACACTGGATGGAATAAAATCATAATTTTTAATGTAATACTCACGTAAACTTTCATTTTTCTGTATACCTCGTCTTCCATATAATGCAACATAAGGAGGATTACCTAAAATAATATCAAATTTATCAGATGTTTTAGTGTTAAAGTGTTGTAATTTTTCATTGATATCTTTTTTTTGTGTAGTATCACCTTGTATAATATTAATATTTGAATAAGAAGATGTATTATTGGATAAGTATTTTAGAAGAAGATTTATTTGGATTTTTTGAAAGTATATCAACATAGGGTCAATTTCAATTCCCACGTAATTATCTAATATATTTAACATTAATTCGATACTATTACTCAATTTAAATTGGTCATATAAAAGTACTATGATGAAATTACCTGTTCCTGCACAAGGGTCAAGAATTTTTAAATTTCTAATATCCTTTTTAGAATTGTTTAATGAATCATTAATTATATATCTGATGATTTGTTTATCAACGGTCGGATACTGCCCTCTTATTTTTCTGTCATTTTTGTTATTTAAGTTATAAATATCTTTAGATATTTCTAAAAGAAAATCAATAATATTCAACTCTAAATCGCTTGAAATTGGTTTTTCAAGCGTAAAATCTGTCTTTTTTAATAGATCTACTCTTAAATCAATATTAAGGATGGTGTTATAATAGTTATAATATCTACTAAAAATTGAATTGAGTCTTTTTTTATGTCCGCCATTCATGTCGTTATCTTCACTATCGCTTTCATTCTTAAAAATTATATTTAATTATATCAAAATTTATTAAGGATCTTAAATTTTATTCTACAATTAAGCAGAAAATAAGGGGTTGGGTTGACTAGGCTTTTCGCTTCGGTTATCGTCTCTTCTGCATTTAAAATTAGTTTAATCATAATAAGATTTGTTCTTAATTATTCCCTTCATAAGAGGTAACTATATAATAACATGATTTGTCCCTCTTGTAAAGAGAAGAAATAAATAATTGTAAAAAAAATAGCAACAATAACAGTTACTATTTTTGAAGTCTATTTAATAATGCTGCTCGGACAACAATTCTAATTATATAAGATACTGTCACATAATTGGTATCTGTATATCGGGGAAATTCCTTTTTCAACTCATCTATAAATGATTTTGTATCATCATTAATTGTAAGATTAGTTTTTAGTGGTGTATCTTCTAATTTACCAAATTTTTTTTGAACTAAAGGTGTAGTTTCTTGAATTATTTTTTTCCAATCAGTAATACCCATAGTTTCTCTAAAAGCTTGATTTACTACAAAGCCATTTGTTATTGTTAGTTCTCCAAAATTTTCCTTAGTAATTAGTTCTTTTAATTCTTCTATATTTTGCAAAGTTTCTAAAGCTAATCTAACGCTTAATTTCATTATCTCACCTCTAATCCAATTTATACTATATCAAATTTCAGATAATATATCCACATTCAAAAGGGAACTGTGTGCAAACAACAGAATTTAATTTTAATAAATTCTTATTAAAATAACTGGTATAAATTCTTATTTTCAAGCTATATTATACATTATAAATTTAGAGAACAATAGAGTGGTAGTAATAAGGAAATGGTATTAAATTTTAATTGTATTCTTATTTATTTCTTTATTGACATATGTATCAGAATAAATATTAATTTTGAGTAAATAATTGAGCCAACAGAAGGATTCCTCTATTGTTTTTTTTATGGCTCTCTGTCAAATGTTGGGGTGTTCACCCTACGAGTCTTCTTTGGCACCAATCATATGTATGGTTGGTGCCATTCTTTTTGTACGCCGAATAGGCATGACTAAACCCCCAGTTAAACTGGGGGTCAGTAAAAATTCTTAGAGAAAAGGAAAGAACCTCCTAGTGCTAGAATGGAGTTGGTCTGGCAACCACAACATTTCAACATAGGAGGTTCAATGTCAATGAATGACGTAAAAAGTTTATCACATAGTAAATGGAGATGTAAATATCATATTGTTTTTGCTCCAAAATATAGAAGACAAATAATTTATGGGCGGATAAAAGCTGATGTAGGTAAAATTCTAAGAGATTTATGTAAAAGAAAAAATGTAGAAATTATCGAGGCGGAATGCTGTCCGGATCATATCCATATGTTAGTAACAATTCCGCCACATTTAAGTGTATCAAGTTTTATGGGGTATTTAAAAAGCAAAAGTAGCCTCATGATATTCGACAAACACGCAAATTTAAAATATAAGTATGGAAATAGACATTTCTGGTGTAGAGGATATTATGTGGATACGGTAGGACGATATGAAGGAGCGATAAAAGAGTATATTCGCAATCAACTACAAGAAGATATAGCACAAGATACATTAAACTTTAAAGAGTATACCGACCCGTTTACGGGTGAGCCGGTAAAATAGGCAAAAGAAAAGCCCCCGAGTAGGGGGCAGCCAGTGGTAATAGAGTGGTTGTCAGATCATTCAATGCCCTCTTTAGAGGGCCACCACTAGAGAAAGACCCTTATAGGTTCAGAGTAAACCACCCGTTCTACGGGTGGTTATGATTTTTATATATTTGTGAAATGTATACGTTAGATTTTTGTAGAGAATATATTGTATAAATGATGAATATTCACAAATTATCAAAGATAGTATAATTAAATAGTAAAATTATTGATTATAAAATGTATTGAATTATTAAAATCTGGATTTATTTGTTTTATTGGGCTGAATTAGATGAGTTTAAACTTGGAGGGGTAAGATGTTTTTATGCGAAAAATCAATTGAAAAACTTCGGATAATAATAAATGGGGATGATACAACTGATTATAAGTCTGGGCCTAATTTGGTTAGTTTTTTTAATAAATTAGGATTTGACGATTGCTATGGATCGGGTTTTCCATCTAGATGGATATTTACAGAACATAAACTTAACGAAATTAATGGGACGAATAAAATAGAGAACTGTATAAAAGCTATATTTGCAGTAAATAATTATATAGGTAGAATAGATTATTTAGATAGTCTTATTTCTGAATTTAATCAATACTTAGCATTTGATAAACTGAAAGTTGTTAGAGATAATGAAAAAATTTTAATTGAAAAGTTAGATAGGATAATTATTTCTTCTAATAAAGAACAGTCCAATATTTCTGAAAATGAGTTTTTACAATTAGTGTTTGATAAATCTATTGATGATATTGGATTGGATTATAATGTAACTGAAATTTTAAAGATTCGGATGATTGAAGCTGAGAGTAATATAAAGGTAGGATGTTCACTATCAGCAATTATTCTTATTGGTAGTATTGCTGAAGGCGTATTATTAGGTGTTGCTACGAAATATCCTAGAATATTTAACATGGCAAATAGTGCTCCTACTAATCGAAATGATGGAAGAGTAAAGCCGTTTAATGCTTGGACACTTAATAATTTTATTGAAGTGGCATATGAATTAGATATAATTCATGAAGATGTTAAGAAGTTTAGTCATGTTCTTAGAGAGTTTCGTAACTATATTCATCCGTATCAACAGCTTTGTTCAAAGTTTAATCCTGATATAGATACAGCAGCCATTTGTTTACAGGTATTAAAAGCATTAATTGCACAGGTTAGTGAATATGTTAAAAGAACTTAAGCATAATTATTAGTTGCTTAATCTTATAAATGTATTTTCACGAGTACATATGATATGTCATTGTGTAAAATTAGGTAAACATATACATATCTAGTTGGGATTTTATATAACTTTTGTGGGAGAGGATGAAGGTTAAAATGTTACGAATAGACAAGGCAATTTATGACACAAATAAAGTGATATGTGAGAATATAGCATGTTTTAGGAATGTAGACCGTGGATTTTTATGTCAAAATGTATTAAGTCAACTTAGAAATTTTACTGAATATGTTGTAATGAAGATTTATTGTGGGGAGGATGATTTTGATCCGAATAATCAAGATTTGAGAGAAGAGGCATTAAAAAACATGCGAGGAGATGGAAATCTTAGATTTCTATCTAAACTTCACCAGTTATTACAAAAGTCTGCATCACATTATACATTTGATAAAGATAATTCAGAACGATTAATGTTAAAATACTATGAATTCTTATTGAAAATAAAAAAATATTTATATGAAAAGTTTTCAATTTTAGTTCTAGAGAATATTCAAGATTTTCCAATAAATCTTGATACAGAACTAATAGAATACTACTCTAAGATAGGCCAAAGGATTGAAACTCCAACAGTAGGTAGGGAGGAACTACGATATAATGATCGTTATTATATACAAAAAATAAAACCATTTTTTGTAAATCAAAATATTTATTATGAAGTTACATTTACTATAGCTAATGATAATATAAGTAAATTTGATCGTGTGATTGCATTCACAAAGAAGGAGCTTGTTGATAATTATGCGGTAAAACTTTCTATATATAAAGATACAATCAATGTTTTGGATCGGAATATAGATGTATTGATTATAGATGAATATGAAGTTTCAATTAGACCGTGTGAATTAGAAAATTTTGCAAAAATTTTAGGCTTTAAAGAAAAATATAGTATAAAATCCAAAGAGTATAATAGATTGATGCACTTTATTATGCAAACGGGTGTATCTTTAACAGAATTAGTGAGTAGTGATGATTTATACTATAGATCTATTAAGACAAAAATATTACAAGGGGTTACATCTGAAAAGTTTTATAACGTTTTAGATAAATGTCGAGATATAATAAATAGACAAGTTGAAGGGCAAAATATTATAAAATATTTATTATATAAAATGAATAATAAAGTAATAAAACGACAATATAATCGAACGCCATGTGGCAATTTATCACAGTTATATTTATCCTTTGGCTGTATTCCTTTTGATCAAATGCCTTATTGTACCTCACTTATACAACATAATCCGAAAATATATGATTTGTTATGGTCAATTCCTATCAAAAACCGAGAACATGAATTATTTGCTCGATTCATTAAACATAATACTGAGGTTGAAAATACTATATTTACTCTGAAGAATAGTATTACTACATTTGATAACATAGAGGCGTTAATTGAAAAATATAATTCTATGTTGTATTACAAACATATTAATCGTAGATTAGAGATCTATAAAAAGTTCATTTATATGAATGGGTATGTAGATGATTGTATAAAAATTATTCAAAACTTACAGAATCGCTCATCAAGTGGAGTTACTGGTTATTCTTTATCAGTAGAGTCATGGCTATCTAGAGATCCATATATAATTGATGATGATAATAAAAATAGTGCTATGCATTCTATGTTTGTAAGTTCTCATGTGGCATTAATTTATGGTGCTGCGGGAACTGGCAAATCTACATTAATTAATCATATTTCAAATTTTTGGTCAGAGCAAAAAAAGCTTTTCTTAGCAAATACACATCCTGCAGTTGATAATTTAAAAAGAAAAGTATCAGCTAATAATTGTACTTTTAGTACTATTGCAAAATTTTTGCATAGTCGTGATAACGTTGATTATGATTTATTGGTTGTTGATGAATGTAGCACTGTTAGTAATGATGATATGAGAAGAATACTAGATAAGACTAGTTTTAAATTAGTTGTTTTAGTAGGCGATATCTATCAAATTGAATCAATTTATTTTGGTAATTGGTTTTCTATTGCGGATAAGTTTATTCCTAAAACGTCACGATTTGAATTAACTAAGCCATTTAGAACAAGCAATGAAATATTGCTTACTTTGTGGCAGAGAGTTCGTGATTGTTCTGATGATATATTAGAATATCTTACAAAATATAACTTTAGTTCTAGATTAGATGATTCTATATTCGAGTATGCAGATGATGAAATTATATTATGTTTGAACTATGATGGATTATATGGAATAAATAACATTAATAGAATCTTGCAAAATAATAATCCTAATGATGCCATTATCTGGGGCATAAATACGTATAAAGTGGGTGATCCAATTTTATTTAATGAATCGAATATATTCTCTCCGTTGATTCATAATAATACAAAAGGGAAAATTGTAGGTATTCAACCAAAAGAATTTGAAATATTTTTTACTATTGAACTTGAACAATCTATTAATGAAATCGAAGCTTCCGGCTATGACTTTCTACTTGGAGAGTCCAAACAAGGTAAATCTATAATTACTTTTAGCATCAATAAATATGCTAGTACAGATGAAGACGATGATGGAAATGTAGTACCATTTCAAGTTGCGTATGCAGTTTCTATTCATAAATCCCAAGGCTTGGAGTATAACTCTGTGAAGATAGTAATTACTAATGAAGTAGGTGAGCAAATTACACATAATATCTTTTATACAGCTATTACAAGAACAAGAGAGAAATTAAAAATATATTGGAGCCCAGAGACTGAGAAAACTATTCTTGATAGCTTTGACGGAAAAAAATCTTTAACAGATGCACATATTTTGAAAAATTTTTTATAATATATAGATAATTTTATTCATATTTATCGCTTCTAGATTTAGATACAGAACTAGCTAGTATGATATAAATAGTAGATGATAAGTATTACCAATTAATAAAAATAGGCTCGAACTAATTGTGAATTAGCTTTTAGTCTTGTTAGATGCATAACGAGGTCTTATGAAAACTACAAAATCTTCTGGCAACCATTCCAAGTATTCTCTCCATGATGCGCGGGTACAGAAAATAGAATATGCAGAGGATAATTTGATCCTTACTTTTGAGTACATTTTCTCTTATGAGAACGGTATTGAGCAAACTCATAAGGCTCAAGTTGTGTTTGAGACGTGCGATATAGATTTTTTTGAAATTCTCGTATTTAATAACACAATACTAGATACTTTCACAGGTAAAAGAATTGAGTTACCTCAGTATCAACAGGAATATAGTGAAAGTGAATTCGAGGTTATTACAGAGACCTATAATTGGGGACACGCTGTATTCCAAGGTTGGTTATGGACCGAAGGGAATCCCGTACACTGTATAATGAACATATACTTTAAAGGTGATATGGTATATGTAGTTGAATGAGGGCTGAAATGAGCGATTTAGATTTTACTATTGGCTGTACAGTTACTTTCTTTAGCAAGAAGAGGAGAACTCCACCGAATTTAAATAATGGAATGTATTATCCTCATTTCGTTATAAAAGGTACTGAGGAATATCTTGGTATCAACTTTATTGATGGTGAAGATGTCATCTTTGATAAACAAATAGGAGCTAATGCGTTGCCAGTATATGAAACTGTAGATTATTCCGCTTTACAAGCAGGTACTGAGTTCTTTATCATGGAAGGCGGAAATATTGTTGGTGAAGGGATTGTAAAAGAAATCTTTCAACATAAACCATATGGGAGTAAATAACTATGGGCTATAAAAATGTATGTGTAAACTGCCGGATCTCCTTGTCGGAGGGCACAAATTACGAGTTGTTTAACAGAAATAAAACCTGCCCTACCTGTAAAGGTAAAATGTACTTTGTGAACGAGAAGTTCAAGGCTCCTAAAAAATCTAATGACAAAGAATGGAAAATCATCGAGTATTTGTTGTTGAGCGGCTATGATTTCCGTAATCCTTATTGTGGACATGAGCAATGTATTTATTTTGAGTTCCCTAAGAATCTGCAAGAGGCAGAAGAGTTTATCCGAGAAATGAGGAATTTAGACTAAGTCAGGAGGTTTCGTATGGTACTGCAAGTTATCGATTTTTCGTTCTGGAATGAAATGTGGAAACAAAGTTATTATGATCGTGAGAAAGGGATTCGGGCGAATCCATTATTAGAGTATTGGGACAAGCGGGCCAATGATTTTTCTCTTATGCGTAAAAGCAATGACTACGACTTTGGACGGAAGGTGTATGCTGCTTTAAGTAGTGTCTTAACACCTGATTCTAGTATGTTAGACATAGGTGCTGGTCCTGGTTCTTTTACAATTCCTTTTGCTCAACATATTAAATCTGTTACTGCTATTGAGCCGTCAAAGGGCATGGTGGCAGTCCTTAAAGAAAATGCCAAAGAATTAAACGTTGAGAATATTAACATCATTGAAGAATTGGTTCAGGACTTACCCCAAGATGGCTCTCCAGACTTTCAATTTGATCTGGTAACCATATCTCTTGTGCTTTGGATGTTCCCTGATGTGTGGCCTCGGCTTTTACAAATGGAACAATATTCTAAAGGCTATTGTGCAATCGTAGCTGGCATTCCCGATTGGAAGAATCCTCGGGAAGCTAGCAAATCTGATGTACAAGAGTTTCAAATTCTGTATAATATGTTACTTTCACAAGGGCGCTCACCTAATGTAAGCATCATTGATTATAGATGTGAACGTACTGTAGAAGATGAAATCGAGTGCCGAAAGATCATATACGAACAGTACTATGGAGACTTAACGCCAGCAGCAGAGGAACAAATCAAAAAAGAAATCATAGCAAAATCTAAGGACAATAAATGTTTGATTTCCTCTCGGTCTGCTATAATTTGGTGGAATCCTAAGGAAGTTGTGTCACACACCTAAGATATAGTTGATAAATGGATTAGAAAAGGCAGTAGCATGATTAATATCGTTAAGGGCGATAGGGCGATTACCTATACCGAAGAAAGAAACTTTACCCCTCAGCAGGTAGCAGAACTGTTTTTATCTGTTCGTTGGGTGGTGGGCAAGTATCCTGATAGATTGCACAAGGCACTAATGAATTCATCGCGCGTGATTTCTGCTTGGGATGGAGATCGTTTAATAGGTCTTATTCGTGTCATGGATGATAGCGAACTTGTGTGCTTCATCAATTATGTGCTAGTTCATCCTGATTATCGGGGCCGAGGTATTGCAGGGCACTTGCTAGAAATGGTGAAAGACGCTTACAAATCGTATTTGTACATCAATGTTATGATTGGTGAAAGCAAGAATGCGACTTTTTACGAGAAGCATGGTTTTAAGATTAAAGACGATTCATTGCCGATGCAGTATCGCAATGTACCTAAATATACGAAAAAGTAAATTTAGTAAATATAAGATTCAGCAGAAAAAGGCTACACGTAACATCTCTACGTGTAGCCTTTATGGCGTAAACCATTTATACTAAAAATGATTTATTTTAGCTGACTCATTTTAAAATGTGCTCTATACAAATACATAAGTGCATAAGTACATAAAGAAGGATATTAATATGTTAATACGAAAAGCGACAACCGCAGATTTAGATGTAGTTACATATATCGAAGCAACTTGTTTCCTCCTGCTGAAGCGGCACCTCGTGAGGCTTTTAAGGAACGATTAGACCGTTATGCAGGGCAGTTTTTAATTGCCTTTGACGGCGATACACCAATTGGTTTTATTGATGGCTTCGTATCTGATGATGAAATCTTAACGGATGAGATGTTTGCCGATGCTTCTTTGCATAACCCTAACGGTGCATGGCAGATGATATTTGGCTTAAATACATTGCCAGAGTATAGGAATCGCGGTGTAGGTGGTAAGTTAATTGGGGCGTTTATCGACCTTGCGAGAGAGGAAAAACGTAAGGGTGTTATTCTAACCTGTAAGAAAGAAAAGATACCTTATTATGCCAAGTTTGGTTTTGTAAATGAAGGTGAGTCTGAGTCTGATCACGGCGGTGCCAAATGGTATCAAATGCGCCTTGAATTGTAGAGAAAAAGTTATTAATCGATAAAAATAAATTATAGAATTTGACGGACATTTTTACAGATTGTCCTAATGAGAAACTAAAACTCCGCTTAGTGGTTGAGTTTTAGCTTCTTTTTTGCTGAAAAGTATAGATTTTACAAGAATAGCTGTACCCCTATATGTTTATTGACACTGTATATCCCGCATGCTACGATGAGGAAAATCACATATGATTGGGTTAGGTGTCTATTGACTTAATAGAGAATTTGGTACAAGCCAAAGCGGTCACGCCACTGTAACAGCGAGGTACTTTGCATAGAGGATAAAATGCTCTCGGTCACTGAAGTTTTTGGGAAGGCGCAAAGTAACGTTAAACTGGAGCCAGGAGAACTGCCTAATTAACAATTGCCGATTGACCTGCGAGAGACAGGGATGGGGATTGATATAGATGAATTTATACTAGCTATGCATAGTTGAAAGCTCATACTATATGCTAGCTTATTAGGCGTGGTAGTTAGTCTAACTGAGATGATAGCCCGTTTCCTCTTCGTGGGGAAACGGGCTTTTTATGTGCACTTATAGTGATAGTTTTAGTTGAGAGAAGAGGGATACTTATGTTTAAACAAAAGAAGTTTATGGCGTATTTAGTCACGGTTTTTCTCCTAATTGTGAGTATGCTTATCGCTGCATGTGGAGGTCCTAGTGAGACAAAGAAAGATACGGCGCAAAGTAACAAGCCTATCGAAATCACAGACGTAACAGGGCGTACGGTAACGCTCAAAAAACCAGCGGAGAGAGTTGTTTTACAATGGAGTGGCGCTGGTGGTCCATTCTTTACGATTTCTGCACTTATGGGCAAGGATACACCGAAGGTTATTGCTGGCATGGATACATCTTTACAGGAATATAGAGCGGATATGTGGAAGCACTTTACTACTGAAATGCCTGAGTTAGCTAAGATTCCTGTAGTGGGGACTATCGGTGATAAAACATTTAATGTGGAGCAAGTTATTTCCTTGAACCCAGATGTTATTTTCATTCCTGTTGATTTGAAAGAACAATATGAGTCCGATGCTAAGCCAAAATTAGATGCAGCAGGTGTACAAACGATTTACATTGACTACCATGCTGAAAAACTTGAAAGTCATCAAAAATCCATCGAAGCCATCGGTAAGGCTTTGGGTAGAGAAGAACGCGCTGCAGAAATTAGCAAGTTCTATACGGATCGCGTGACAAGAGTTCTCGACCGTGTTAGTAAAATTAATAAGCCAAAACCAACAGTTTACCTTGAAGTTGGTATGAATGGCCCGGAAGAATTTGGTAATTCTTTTAGTAGTAATTACTCTTGGGGGGCATTAGCTACCATGGCTGGTGCTGATGTCATCACCAAGGATGTTATTAAGAAAACGTCTCCTATTAATCCAGAGTTTATACTTGAAAAAAATCCAGATATCATCATGATCATGGGTTCTTACTGGCCTAAGAAACCAACCTCTATGCGTTTAGGTTTTGAAGCAACCGAAGCTTCATCTCAAGAGTTGTTGAAAGCTTTCACAACAGAGCGTCAAGGTTGGAGTGATTTAAAAGCTGTTGAAAATAAACAAGTTTATTCCGCGCATCATGGTCTTCCACGCGAAGTATTTGATGCGGCCGTATTCGAATATTTAGCAAAAACATTCTATCCTGAAGAGTTTAAGGATGTTGATCCAGAAGCTACACTTAAAGAGTTCTATGACAAATTCTTGCCATACTCTTATAGTGGTATCTGGTTTATGCATATGAACTAGGATTTTGTGTTGTGTCGATAGGGGTTGATTGACCGAGGTTTTGAAAGTTATTTTCTGATGTTATCATTTGAAATTATTGTGTTTTAGATATGAGGTGCTTTTATGGTTAAGAAAAAGAAATTTATGGCCTATCTTGCCACCGTGCTCCTGCTAGTTGTGAGTATGATTATGACTGCTTGCGGTGGTCCAGCAGATACGAAAAAGGATGCTGCTCAATCTGGTAAACAAATTGAGATTACAGATGTAACTGGTCAAAAGGTGACATTGAAAAAACCGGCTGAACGCGTAGTAGTACAATTGAGTGCTTCCGGTGGTGCGTTCTTGACTATGGCTGCATTGCAAGGCAAAGATGTAGCTAAGACCATTGTTGGTATGGACCCATATTTGAGCAAATTGCGTACAGATATGTGGGATCACTACAAAGCGGACGTTCCAGAATTGGAAAAAATTCCTCTCATCGGTAATGTAAATGACAAAACATTTGATGTGGAAAAAGTAATTTCCTTAAACCCAGATGTTATTTTCATGCCTTTATATTTCAAAGATCAATATGAAGCTGATTACAAACCTAAAATCGATGCAGCTGGCATTCCTACTATCTATATCGATTACCATGCGGAAAAGCTTGAAAATCATCAAAAATCTATCGAAGCTATCGGTAAAGCATTGGGTAAAGAAGAGCGTGCAGCAGAAATCAACAAGTTCTATACTGACCGTTTAACAAGAGTTATGGATCGCATTAGCAAAATCAATAAACCAAAACCAACTGTTTACATTGAAACAGGTAACGAAGGTCCAGAAGGTTTAGGTTTTGCATATAGTGCAAACGTAGCCTGGGGCGCATTAGCAACGCAAGTTGGTGGCGATCTTATTACCAAAGATGTAGTTCAAAAAGCAGGCCCTGTTAACCCAGAATTTATTTTAGAAAGAAACCCAGATATCATCATGATCATCGGTTCCTACTGGCCTAAGAAACCGACTTCTATGCGTTTAGGTTTTGATACAACTGAAGCTAAATCTCAAGAATTGTTGAAAGCTTTCACCACAGAACGTCAAGGCTGGCCTGAATTGAAAGCCGTTCAATCTAAAAACGTATTCTCTACTCACCATGGTTTACCTCGTGAAGTATATGACGTTGCAGTATTCGAATACTTAGCTAAAACATTCTATCCTGAGGAATTCAAGGATGTAGATCCTGAAGGCACACTTAAGGAATTCTATGATAAATTCCTTCCATTCTCTTACGGTGGCGTTTGGTTTATGCATTTGAACTAAAAAGGGGTTTTGTATAGTGACAGAAACTAACAACCAGTACGATTATAAGAAACAGAGTTATAAAAAACTATTGTTCATTATTATCGGATTGATCATTTGTGCGGTAAGTTTTGTTACCGATATTATTGTAGGTCCTGCATCACTTACGTTAAGTGATGTATGGCTCGCATTAACAGACCCAGTAGAGGTTTCCAAAAACGCATATGTTATCATTTGGTCGATTCGTATTCCGACGGCCATTATGGCGTTGCTCGTAGGTGCTTCTTTGGGCATTGCTGGTGCTGGCATGCAGACTATCCTTGATAACCCGTTATCTAGCCCGTATACACTTGGTATATCCGCAGGGGCTGGTTTCGGTGCATCTCTCATGGTCGTTGTAGGCGCTAGTGCATTAGAGTTTTTAGGCGTCTTTATGGTTCCATTCGGCGCCTTCGTATTTGCTAGTTTGACGAGCTTCTTTATCTATTCCATCAATAAGATTAAGAATTTCTCCTCTGAAACGATGATTCTCGCTGGTATCGGCATGATGTTCTTGTTCCAAGCGCTTCAATCCTTGATGCAATATATGGCATCTCCTGAGGCCCTTCAAAACATCGTATTCTGGACGATGGGGAGTTTAGCTAAGGCAAATTGGGTGAACATCTCTATTGTTCTTATCGTGCTAGCAATCATGCTTCCGCTTATGATGCGTGAATCTTGGCGTTTAACAGCATTAAAATTAGGCGATGAAAAGGCTTCCGGTCTTGGTGTTAATGTTGAAAGCTTACGAGTAAAAGTGTTTGTTTTCATCTCCATCATTACAGCCGTTGCTGTTTCTTTCGTTGGAACCATTGGTTTTATCGGTATTGTAGGACCACATATTGCACGTATGCTTGTGGGTGAGGATCAACGGTATTTCTTACCTCTCTCTGCAGTGTGTGGTATGGCGATTTTGTCTCTCGCATCTATTGCGAGTAAGATGCTCGTTCCTGGGGCGATGTTCCCAATCGGTATTGTGACGGCAATCATCGGTGTACCTTTCTTCTTCTCGTTGGTATTGACTAGGAAAAGGAGCTATTTCAAATGATTGAAGTTCATAATCTAACCTTTGGTTATTCCGCTACGGAAGACGGACAAATCTTAAAGGGCGTTGATTTTGCTGCTAAAACAGGTAAATTGACTGCGCTCATTGGTACTAACGGTGCTGGTAAATCTACACTTTTAAAAACAATTATGGGTATCTTGAAAGGCAAGGGCGAGATTTCCGTTAATGGTAAACCTGTATCTCAATATTCTACAAAGGATTTTAGTAGTACAGTGAGCTATTTGTCTCAAGATAATGACTGTAAAGTCAATCTATCTGTTTTTGAAGTCGTTATGCTAGGGCGCATGGGATCCATGTCCTTCCGCGTAAGTGATGAGGATATTGCAGCCACACAAGAGGTATTGGAACGGTTGAACTTACAGCGCTTTGCATCGCGCAGCATCATGGAGCTCAGCGGTGGTCAACGCCAACTTGTGTTCATGGCACAAGCCCTTGTAAAAGAACCTAAAATCTTAATTCTTGATGAACCGACAAGTGCTTTAGATTTGCACAAGCAATTTGATTTGTTAACATTGCTAAAAAATCTGACTCAAGAAAATGATTTTACAACACTCGTAACATTGCATCATCTTGATTTGGCAGCTATGTTCGCAGATGAAATCATCGTGCTCAAAGAGGGTACAGTATACGCTCAAGGCGCGCCGAAAGACATCTTTACAGAAGCCATGATGGAAGATGTATACCGTGTTAAAACAAAAATATATATCGATGATAATGGGCTACCTCATGTAATTCCATTAGAAGCTATTATTAATTAATAGGATTCTTTGTGATTGTGTTGAGCTTATTATAGTGTTGGAACTATTTATTATAGATAATCATTGACGTGAATCCAGTTATATTAATAGGCTGTAAAATAATTAGTTAATAATAAAAGAAGCTGAAATCTTTGCAGAGCAGCATTGATTTCAGCTTCTTTTTGTTGGGAAAAGTAGTGGTATTGTATTTAAATAATCTCTTTAACTTGTGCTATACCCTTATCAGTAAGCACGTAGTGTCCATTTGTCACATATAATAGACCTTGTTTCTTTAGCTGTGAAGCAGCTTGATGCGTATAGTCAGGTCTCCAGTTCAAATGCTCGTGAATGGTACCGATGCCGTTTTCAACGTGCGCAATAGGTGTATCCATATGCGTATAAATGTGGCACAGCATCATCGTTTCTCGATAGTGACGACGCAAATGACGTTGACGGCGGTATGTGGCGATATAGCCTGTCTTTGGTGTTGCAATAACAGCGATAATCAGTGCGATACCGATGGTGGTTGCAATAGAACCCGCGATGGATACGTCCATGGTGAAAGATACTTCCGTACCGACGACAGCACAGATAATACCGATGATGATACTGCTAGTAAGCATGGCTTTCACAGAGTCCGTCCATAAATAAGCGATGACCGCAGGCCCAATCATGAGGCCGATGACGAGAATGGCACCTACCGCTTGGAATGAGGCTACAACGGTGAGGGATACCATGGTCATCAGCACGTAGTGGATGAGGGCAGGCATAAAGCCGAAGAGCCCTGCTAGTAGCGGATCAAAAGTAGATAATTGCAATTCCTTGTAGAATAGCATGACTAAAATTAAATTGATGAGCGCCACGCCTAGAGAAATCCATAGCGATACAGGCCCCAAGTCGATGCCGTTCACAATCCATCGATCAAAGGGGGCAAAGGCTATCTCGCCAAGTAATGCGGTATCTACATCGAGATGAGCGTTACCGCTGTATAGGCTGACCAGAATGATGGCTACAGAGAATAGAAGCGGGAAGATGATGCCGATAGACGCATCTTCGTTGACAAGCCCCGTATTGTGTATCATTTCTGTAAGCCATACGGTGCCTACACCAACTAAGGTAGCCCCGACGAGTAGAAATGGAGAGTTTAAATCTTCCGTCATAAAGAAGGCTAGCACGATGCCGAGAAATACGGTGTGCGTAATGGCATCGGCCATCATGGACATGCGGCGCAATACGAGGAAAACCCCAGGGATGGCACATGCGATGGATACCGCAATGGCAATGAGCAATATCTCTGTATGAACTGTCATGGGGCACCTCCTATGCGAGGTTGTGCGTCCTCTGCTATGTAAATACTTTGCTGTGCCTTGGATTTGGGAGCCCTTGTGGTTTCTAACAATAATGCGTGCTTTGACTGTCTATTTTTGCGGAACTGCCAGAGCATACCTCTGTTAGGAGCAAAGATGAGGCTCAATAATACGAGAATCGATAAAATGACGATGATAGCTGGGCCTGTCGGTAATTTTGGAACTGATGTACTCCAGATAGTACCGCCGATGGCGGATATCATGCCGAAAAATCCTGCTAATATACACATGGTGCCCAGTTTATTCGTCCACTGTCTTGCCCCAACGGCGGGTGCAATGAGGAGGGAGCTAATCAAGATAGCCCCTACCGATTGAATGCCGATAATGATGGTCATGATCAATAGTGAACGATATAAAATGAGTGTAAATGTGACGGGAATTTGCAATGTTTTAGCATATTCTACGTCAAAGGAAATGAGCTTTAGCTCTTTCCAAAATAAGGCTGTTAAAACGATTATGATGAGCGCTGCCACCGATGTAATGTACACGTCGCGGGCTAATATGGTGGCGGCCTGTCCAAATATAAATTTTGAAAGTCCCGCCTGACCTGCATTGTTTAGACTTTGAAGGTAGGTGAGTAGAACCATACCGAGCCCAAAGAAAGCAGATAGTATAGTAGCTAGAGCACCATCGAATTTGATTTTACTGTTTTCTACGGTGATGGTAATGAGCCAAGCCGCAGTGATAGAGGATAGAGCAGCACCTGCGATGAGAACTTCGATGTCCTTGATGCCCGTCAGCAAGAAGGCTATGACCACACCGGGTAATGCCGCATGTGATAGGCCGTCACCGATGAGGCTTTCCTTGCGAAGTACCGCAAAGGTTCCAGCGATACCACTAGCGAGGCCTAATAGAGCCGTGCCAAGCAGTACCATCTGCGTCGTATAGGATTGGAGTATGGTCATACAATCCTCCCCTTGCCGTAGGTGCGCTCAATAGCTTCGTCCGTAAATGTATCTGCTACGGGGCCATAGGCGACAGTTTGTTTGTTTACCATCGTTACCCAATCGAAATATTGGGGCACCGTATTTAAATCGTGGTGGACGACGATAACCGTTTTGCCTCGAGCTTTCATTTCTTGTAAAAGCGAAATAATAGCATGCTCTGTGGTTTTATCGACGCCCTTGAAGGGTTCGTCCATGAGGTAAATATCTGCCTCTTGGACGAGAGCTCTTGCGAGGAAGACGCGTTGTTGTTGTCCCCCTGAAAGCTGGCGAATTTGTCTGTCCACATAGTCGCTCATGCCCATTTTTTCAATCATGGAGAGGGCGAGTTCCTTATCCTTTTTGCTAGGACGCTTAAACCAACCTAGATGACCATAACGGCCCATGAGTACTACATCTAGTACTGTGGTAGGGAAGTCCCAGTCTACGCTGCCACTTTGAGGGACGTAGGCGATTTTTTTGTAATCGTTTTTGTCCATCGCTAAGTGGTGATCGATATAAAATTTTACACTTCCTGAGATAACTGTTAGTAGACCAAGCATGGCCTTTAATAATGTGGACTTACCGGCCCCATTAGGGCCGACAATGGCCGCTAAGGAACCGATGGGTACCTTCATATCTACGTCCCATAATACGGGTTTTGTCGTATATGCTACGGTCATATCTTCAACTTCAACGGCCCATTCCATGGAAACCTCCTTGTATTAATGCGTGCCACTAGCTAATATTGCTAGTAGCACATGTACTTACAATAACAAAGTAAATTTGAGTCTATTTAAGTTAGTATACGTAAATTTAATTTGTCTTATTTAATTAAGAAAATCTAGCAATTGATTATTTAAGTGCTTTGGTAATTGTATCAATATTGGCTTTTACCATGCCGATATATGTACCGCCTTCAGTGCCTTCGGAGCCGAGAGAGTCGGAATATAATTCGCCACCGATGGCAACATTCCAGCCTTTAGCCTTAGCTGCTTCTTGAACGGCTTCAATTGTTTTATGTGGTACAGAAGACTCTACGAAGATGGCTTTAATTTTGTGGTCTACGATATATTGAACCAGTTCATTCACATCTTGTGTGCCTGCTTCTGTAGCAGTGCTTACACCTTGCAAACCTTTTACTTCAAAGCCGTATGCGCGAGCGAAGTATTGGAATGCATCATGAGCTGTTACAAGTACGCGAGATTCTTTCGGAATAGATTCTGCTTGAGCTTTAACGTACGCATCAGTTTCATCTAACTTAGTAAGATATGCGTCATAGCGTTTTTTGTAATCTTCTTTATGAGCCGGATCGGCTTTAGCAAGACCTTCGTATACTGCTTTTGCTGCCAGCTTCCAGTTAGCAACGTCAAACCAAATATGAGGGTCTTTTGTTTTTACACCATCTTCTTCGTCAAAGTCGAGCAATGTAGATGGATCAATGGCATCAGATACGCGGATGGTCGCTTTATTTTGCTTTGTTAGATTATCGAAAATGGAGCCCATTTTACCTTCCAAGTGAATGCCGTTGTATACTACAACATCCGCCTTAGACATAGCTGTTACATCGCCTGCACTCGCTTGATATAGGTGAGGGTCTACACCTGGGCCCATGAGACCTTGAACGGTTACATGGTCACCGCCGATTTCTTTTACTAAATCCGTTAACATCGTCGTTGTAGCTACGACATTAAGTTTTTTCTGACTATCTTGGACAGTGTCTTTTCCGCAGCCTGCAAGGGCAAATAATATAAGTGCTAATGATACGACGACTAATACGATTCGATTGAATTTCATAATAAGCCTCCTTTTTATAGATACTAAATTTAAAAACGTTAACAATCTTGTTTGAGGGAAATGTTTTGTTTTAATAATGAATTAATTTGAAGAAGAATATTTCTCTGAATTTAAACGGAAAAATAGCCGCTACTAACGTAGCGGCTTTAGTGAAATTTAAAAGAAAAAAAAACCCGCTACTAACGTAGCGGCTAGTGGCAGTTATACAGTCTTCTGCTAAGGTCAAAATAATTTAGGGAATAAGTGCTTGTAGATGGTTAGGCCCAACGAGGGCAACGATACCAAGTACCATCATGACCTTCATTTGAATACGCTTTCTACGTCTCATGATGAACCTCCTTTGTGTAGTTTTTTGTCATATCAACTAGATATGTGAGTCCGAACAGTTATCTTGAATTCAGTATATCATAAATGAGAAATTTTATCAATAAGAATTTATTCTTTTAATATTCATCTTTATTTAGTATGATATTATGCATAGGTAGAGGTTAATAAGGAGGCTTATTATGAATAAATTATTCCGATACGCTGCTGCAGCTGTACTCGTTGCATCTTTTGGCATGTTAAGTGATTATACAGCTGATGCGGCGAAGTTTTTAGAATCTCCAAGGGAGGTTACTATTGTAAAACCTGAGTTGCCTGAGATTCCTCAAACCGCTACGGTAGCGCCTGATATGCGCGTACGCTTTTTGATTGATAAAAAAGGTAATGTTAAAAATGTTTTCGTAGAGCGCTCTTCTGGCTATGCTCCAGTTGACGAAGCAGTAAAAAAAGCAATTTTACAGTGGAAATTCACACCTGCTATTGGCACAGATCAAAAGGCACACGAATCCATTATTGGGATGACAATTACTCTGCCTAAGCAAGCTGTGAAAGCTAAATAAGGAGAAAACGATGAATAAAGTGTTGCGTTGTATTATATTAAGCTCATTGTTTGTAATGAGTATGGTAGCTTCTGTGTTGGCAGCTCCATATGATCCACCAGTAGCTATAGCTACACCACCTATTGACCGAGCATTACTCGCTGCCTATGGTGAAGCGGCTCATGGTGCAGATATACGTTTTACCATCAGGGAAGATGGTTCTGTAGGGGATGTTGAAGTTGTTTCATCTAGTGGCTCTAGTGCTCTTGATGCAGCCATTGTTGATACTATTTCTAAATGGAGATTTAGTCCTGCTACAGATTCCAATGGTAAGCCTGTAGCATCTTCTAAAACTGAATATATTGATTTTAAAAACTAATCAAAGGCATTCATACAGAACTGCACTTCAAAAATTGGACACAATTTTTGAAGTGCAGTTTTTGTATGCCAAAATATTCTAAAAAATAAAGTAAGGTTATTCATTTTCATAACATTGGATTCGTAAATCTTAAAAATTAATCAAAATTGTATCTATAGCAACTGAAAATTACTTTCAAAATGGTATAATAAAAATATAATTATAGATTAGCCCGTGGAGGTACAAGCATATGAATCCATTAAAACAAAAGCTAGATATTAACAATGAACGTTACAGAATTATTGTGTCCATTAAAGAAGATTATTTAGATGGTAAATTGTCCTTAGAAGAGGGCAATCGCATTTTAAAAGAGAAACTAGGTACTTGTACACCTGATGAGTTTGCCTACGCAGAGCAAAGCTTGAAAGGTGTTTACAAGGATGAAGAAATCCTAGAGAAAATGGATGATCTCTTAGATTTATTTGACGGCGTTTTAGTACGTGCCGAAAATGAATACCCTGAAAACCATCCGTTGTGGGCATACTTGGAAGAAATCAACGCTGTTGAGAAGGTAGCCCTAGAAGCGGATGAATTATTAAAGCAAGAGAATTTTATCAAAAATCCGTGGCTTGGCGTTTTTGATTCCTTAGCAGAGTGGAGAACACATCTGTCTCGTAAGCAAAATCAACTGTATCCAATGCTTGAGGACCACGGCTTTGACCGCCCAACGCGCATTATGTGGACCTTTGATGATGCTGTGCGCGATGCTATCTCTGCATCCTATGCATTGCTTCGGGAAGATAAATACGAAGAATTCCTAGCGTCTGTGCCAGAAACATTGGCGAAATTGCGTGATTTGAATTCTAAAGAGTTAGAAGTCTTATTGCCTACCTCTTATAAATTGTTGAGTGACGAAGAGTTTGTGCGGATGAGTAAAAATGACCATGAAATTGGTTATGCTATCATCAATGCGCCAGGCTTATATGTAGTGCCAGGTATCAATGATTCTGCGGCGCAATTGAATGATAATAATTCAGCTCAAAGTGGTGCTGTATCTAACGAGTTCTTAAATGATTTAGCCGGCTTGCTATCTAAATATGTAGGCCCTGTTGGTGGTGCGCCCGTTGGTAAGGACGCAGTCCTCGATGTAGCCACAGGTAAATTGACATTAGAGCAGATTAATTTGTTGTTCCGTCATTTACCAGTAGATTTATCCTATGTAGATGAAAATGAACTAGTTAAGTTCTACAGCGATACGGCACATCGTATTTTCCCTCGCAGTGCGAACGTTATCGGCCGTGAGGTGAAGAATTGTCACCCAGCAAAATCTGTTCATATAGTAGAAGAAATCGTAGAGAAGTTCCGTTCTGGAGAACAAAGTCAAGTGGAATTCTGGATCAATAAACCAGGCTTGTTCATCTATGTTATCTACACAGCAGTACGCGATGAAAATGGTAAATTCCGCGGCGTATTGGAAATGATGCAAGATTGTACACATATCCGTGAACTCGAAGGTTCTCGTACATTGTTGACCTGGGATAAAACCGATTTTGTAGGCGATGGTGGTAAGGAAAAATCCTTGGCTCAAGAGGCTGCAGAAGAGGTAGAAGAAGAACCGTTAACAACTGATGCGGATGGTCGATTCCATATCGATGCAAAAACAACATTGTCGAATCTAATTAAACAATGCCCGGAAATTGTAGATCATTTGATTTCTTTAAATCCTAAGTTTGAGAAATTAAAAACACCTATGGTAAAAGTAATGGCTAAGGTGGCAACAATCAAGATGATGGCAGAACGCGGCGATTTTGAGGTAGATGATCTAATTAGTAAAATCGACGCATTTATCAATAAAGATAAGAAATAATTGTGTTTTTTAAACGTGAAAGAGGCAAGTGCTTAGGACCTTGCCTCTTTTTTGTTTTGCTATTTGACTAGTTGCTTTGTAAATATAACTAGTTACTTTGTAACTCTGTCTAGTTTTTAAGGTGTTCTATTGCATACTAATGGTTTTATACAGCTAGATGTTAATTTATTACATTACAAATATGTTGCACTAATTCGAAATAAACATACATTAATTTCCTATAAATCATCTGTTTTATGTATACAAATTTGATTGAAAAGGGTAAAATAGAAAATAATGAAAGTATTTGCCTAAGCAGTGTTTTCATATACAAAATTACTTTTATAAGAGAAATTACTAATATAGTTAAAGGTGAGGATCTAGATACTATGTCTACAAGACGCGTTTGGAAGCAAAGTGAAATCAAAACAAACCCATTATTTTCTATGATGCGCAGTACAATTGAAACTGCATTCTATGGGAACAATGTAACTCCTGTAACATCTGTGGCACAAGCGTATCAATTAGCCTCTGAAGAGCCAGGTGTTATCGTCCTCGATATGCCAGTATTTAAACCATTAGAGCAAGGTTTGCCAGCTGATGCAAAGGTTCTTGTTACAAACGATGGTAAAACTACAGGTCGTTATGCTAAAGCTCGCCGTATTATTGGCGATGAAGGCATAGATGAAGTTGAACTCGCTAATATTGCACGTGATGCAGTATATGATAGCCGTAATAAAGAGTGGATTTCTGCAGAAGCTATTGTTGGTCTTGATAAAAAATTCACAGCTCGTGCTCATTTGATGATTCCAAAAGATCACGCGTCTATTTTGTATTCTTGGCTCATGAACTTCAAGTTCTTTGATGCAGCTGTAAAAGAATTCTACAATGACAGTGTAGAGATCCCAGAAGGCGACATCTATATTTACTCTGATCCTGACTATGTTGTACCAGGTCATCCAGGCGGTCTTGCTATTTTTGACCCTGCTCATAACTGTGCGATGATTCTTGGTATGCGTTATTTCGGCGAGCATAAAAAAGGTACGCTTACACTTGCGTGGTCTTTGGCAAACCGCTTTGATTATGTTGCATGCCACGGCGGTATGAAACGTTACAACCTTGAAGGTGGTAAAACATATACTATTGGTGTATTCGGTTTGTCCGGTTCCGGGAAATCCACATTGACTCATGAAAAACATGATGGTCGTTATGACATTTCTATCTTGCATGACGATGCATATGTTATCAATACAAACGATTTAAGCTCTATTGCGCTTGAACCTACGTACTTCGATAAAATGCAAGATTATCCTGTGGAACATCCTGCTAACGAATTCTTGTTGACGCTACAAAATGTAGGTGTAACGATGGATGAGGATGGACGTAAGGTTGTACTGGCCGAAGATGTGCGAAACAGCAATGGTCGTGCTATTAAATCTCAATTCTGGACAGATAATCGCGTAAACTACGTTGGTGAACCTGTTAATGCCATAGTATGGCTTATGAAAGATAAAACATTGCCACCTATTCTTAAAATTGATGATCCAGTATTGGCATCTACTATGGGTGCTACACTCGCTACACGCCGTTCTACAGCGGAAAAACTGGATGCTCATGTCGATCCAAATGCACTTGTTATCGAACCTTACGCAAATCCATTCCGTACATATCCATTGGTTCGTGACTATGAAAGCTATAAAAAATTGTTCTGTGAATGTGGCGTTGAATGCTACATTATGAACACAGGCTTCTTCTTGGAAAATAAAATTCCTAAAGAAGTTACTCTTGATTTGTTGGAACGTCTGGTGGAAGGTACATTGGAATTCAAACCATTCTGTGAATACGAAAACCTTTCCTATGTAGAGGTACCAGGTTTTGAACCACCATTCGAAGTACGCGAGTATCATCACCAATTGCACCAAGCTTTTGAGTTCCGCTATGATTATGTAGAAAAACTTAAAGGTCATAAAAACGAATTACCTCAAGAAGTATTGGATGTACTTAAATCTTTAATGTAATCTAAAAATTAAAAAGGGCTGTATAGAATGCGGTTTTACCGCATACTATATGTAGTTCGTTTAACTTATAAGACATACCAAGAAATTTAGGTTTGTAAGGCACTAAATTTCTTGGTATTTTTTTATTTTCCCCATGTATATGTAACGTATATTTTAGTAATATATAGTTATAATAGAAATAATGTTTTATTATAAGACTTGTATATGTACATAGTTATAAGGACTCGTATATGGACATTAAAGACATTAAATATATTAGTACCATCGTTGAGATGGCATCATTTTCTAAGGCATCTAAAAAGTTATATATTTCTCAGCCGGCGTTGAGTCAGGGAATTCGTCGTATTGAAGCAGAGCTAGGAGTTACGTTGTTTGTTCGTGATCGTACAAAAGTCGTGCCAACGGCTGCGGCGTTACAAATTGCAAAAGAGGGCATGCCGTTAGTTTTAAAGGCGGAGGCTTTAACGCAATCTATCATTAATCAAGGCACAGATGTAGCCTATCATGTGCGTATCGGCTTGTCTCAATTTTATGGACATCATATGCTCGGGAAAACATTGAAAAGCTTTCAACAGATTGAACCGTCTTGGGAGTTCCATGTTGTAGAGGGTGAATCTCACTTCTTGGAACAGCAAATTTGTGATGGTTTAGTAGATGTAGGGTTATTCCCAACGCCGATTTATTCTCAGGATCTTGAAAGTTATCCCGTTTTAGATGAGCAGATTTTATTGGCCATTAGTGTGGAAAATAAGAAGGCTATAGCCATTGCAGATTCTCTCATGACTGGTGATGGAATTCGAGAAATTGCACCCTTTGGAGCATTTCCGTTTATTTTGCTAAGAGAAGGACTCAAATTACGGACGTTGGTAAACCGTTTATGCCAAGCGGAATGCTTTGTGCCCAAAGCCGTCATTGGCTCTGAAACTCTAGATTCATGCCGGTCCTTGGTAGAAGATGATTATGGTATTACATTCTTGCCGAGCACGCTCAATAGCAAGGGGGATGACGATAAGGTTAAATTCTATCCTCTTGCATCGAAACTTTGTTTCCGCCAATTAGTTCTTGTGGCGAGGTCTGATAGGGCAAAACGTTTCCATTTATCTGAAGTAGCACATATCATGCAGCAATTTTTGTAGTGTATAGGTATAAAGATATTTAGGTGGCATATCCTGAGGGGTGGATCATATTAATAAATTAATAATTAATACATAAATTAATACGTAAATCAATCAATTAATCAATAAAATAAAGAGACTAATTCCTGTAAAATTTAGGAATTAGTCTCTTTTTATTTATGAAAAGAAACTGAAAGAATCGAATTAAATGAATATAGTAATTATCATATTCTTAGATATAGATGCGTCAAAAATTTCTCAAATTTTAATTGACAAATGTCTTTTCAAAAAATATACTTATAGTAGATTAAAACATATTTAGGAGATAGGATTTAAAACCCATCATTGTAGTGGCTTTAAAGTGAATTAAAAGTAGAATATGTTTTTGTTTTTATTGGTTGGCCTATGTAGGCCCCTAGGAGGTTTCAAATGAGTAAAGATGTGGAAAATAAAAATACCCATGAACACAATCATGGTGAACAACATGGTCACGACCATAATCATGAACATCATTGCCACTGTGGCGGTCATGATCATCAACATGACCACGATCATGACCATGGTCACGACCATAGTCATGCAAAGGCTCTTCCGACGGATAAATGGGTGCCACACACTCATGAACCAGGGGTACCTCATGAACATGGTGTAAATGACTACATGAAAGCTGTTGCTGAGTATCGTAAAACATGGCCTACAAAACAAGATGTAATTGAACAAACACCAGATCCTGCGGTACGTGAAATGATTCTTCGTATGGAGCAAATCGGTTGTGATACGGTATTTGACCGCTTTGATAAACAACAACCTCAATGTACATTTGGTATTGCTGGTATATGTTGTCGTATCTGTTTCATGGGCCCTTGTAAAATTACACCTAAGAGTCCTCGTGGTGTCTGCGGTGCCGATGCTGACCTCATCGTAGCTCGTAATATGACACGTGCTGCTGCTGGTGGTTTGACTCAACATGGTGCACATGCTCGTGAAATCTTGATTTCCTTGAAAGCTGCTGCTAATGACCAATTGGACATTCCAATTTTAGGGGAAGAAAAAATCCGTACTGTATGTAAGGCTTTCAACATCCCTGAAGAAGGTCGTTCCTTGAAAGAAGTGGCTAATGATTTAGCAGATGTATTGCTCGAAGATTTGAGCCGTGCATTGCCAGGTGAATATAAAACAATTACAGCCATGGCTCCTGCAGAGCGTCGCGAAGTTTGGAAAAACTTGGATATCTTGCCTGTTTCCGCATACAATGAAGCCTTTGATGCATATCATCGTACAACCGTAGGTACAGATGGCGATTGGGAAAGCAATATGAAACAATTCTTGCGTTGTGGTCTTGCTTTCACATTCACAGGCGTAGTAGCGGCAGACATTGCTACAGATGCATTGTTCGGTCAAGGTGGTCGTCGTACTTCCAAAGTTAACATCGGTGCCTTGAAAAAAGGGTATGTTAACATCGCTGTTCATGGTCATTTACCAACATTGGTATCCCAAATTTGTAAAATTGGCGCCTCTGAAGAATATTTAGAAAAAGCAAAAGCTATCGGCGCTAAAGGTATCCAATTCTACGGCATTTGCTGCTCTGGTTTGTCCAGTATGTACCGTTATGAAAATGTTATTCCATTGTGTAATGCTATCGGTGCTGAGCTTGTACTTGGTACAGGCGCTCTTGATTGCTGGGTAGCTGACGTTCAAGACGTGTATCCTGCTATCATGGACGTAGCACGTTGCTTCAACACAAAGGTTATCACTACGTCTGATGCAGCTCGTTTACCGGGTGCTGAACACATCGGCTACGATCATCATCACACTAACTTGGCTGAAACAAAAGATTTGGCTCGCAAAATTTTAGATCGTGCTCTTGAAGCGCATGAATTGCGTAAAGGTATGCCTGTATTCATTCCTCCATACGAAATCACAGCAGAAGTTGGCTTCTCTCCAGAATCCACTGTTAAACATTATGGTTCCTTCAAACCATTGGCAGAGGCTTTAAAATCTGGTAAAGTTCGCGGTATCGTTAACGTAGTAGGTTGTTCTAACCCTCGCGTTATCTATGAAAAGGCAACTGTAGATATTGTTGATACACTTATTAAAAATGGCTGTATCATCCTTACAAACGGTTGTGCATCTTTCCCATTGATGAAACTTGGCTATTGTAATACAGATGCTAACAAGAAATGTAGCCCTGCATTGCAAGAGTTCTTGGGCGACGATCAACCACCAGTATGGCATGTGGGTGAATGTGTAGATAATGCGCGTTCCTCCGGTATCTTCGGTGGTATTGCGGCAGAACTTGGTCTTAACTTACCTCAATTGCCATTTGCTATGTCTAGCCCTGAATGGTCTAACGAAAAAGGTATCGATGCATCCCTTGGCTTCCGCTTGATGGGGATTAACTCTTACCACTGCGTTGAGCCACCTACACAAGGCTCTGATGCTGTTACAAAATGGCTCAAAGAAGACACTAAAGATATCTTAGGCTCTGTTATGTATGTAAATACGGATCCTGCTAAAGTAGCTGAGAAAATCTTGGCAGATATCGATGAAAAACGTGCTGCTTTAGGTTGGGCTGAAGTAAAATAGTAAGATAGAAATTAGTAAATTGTAGTTTATAATAAAAAACGCTCAAAAGCGTAATGGTTATCGTATTTCCTTAAGCTTTTGAGCGTTTTTTTTTAAGAATATAGTATTACTTGTTAATTCGTGAGTCCTTATAAACCCTTTACTATTAACCCTTATGGTAATATGTATGTAGACTTAACAATATGTATAAGTTTATGAAGTAACGAAAAAAGGACTCTGTATAGAGTCCTTTTTTCATGTAAGGGGAGTGTTAGTATTAATATCAAATGAAACATGTATTTAAACAAGTAGTAGGTTTGGGGTTAGTATTACTTGTCGGGAGATAAATACACGTACGGTAACCAGGGAATTGTTACCTCTATTTATCATTTGACATTATCATTATAGGAAGAGTAAATGAGTTAAAAATGAAGAAATTTAATAAATTTCTTTAAGTTTCTTATATTTGTAAAAAACATGGTAATTAATTTTAATTATTGTTGATAAATATGGGACAATTTTGGTATTATATAAAGGAGAAGTTGTATATTTTATAAAGGTTTATCCACATTAAGCTTTTATAAAATATACAGCTCGATAGCATGAGAGGGGCAGTCATATGAGTAAAATATTCACCATATTAACACTTTTGTGGCTACTCAGTATAGGGGGGACTACTAACGCAACGGACTGGTATTATGTTGGACCAGATGCATCAGGAAACCAATTATTTATTGACAATGACAGTGTACAGAAGAGTGATTACGATGCACTTTTGTGGCTGCGAGTTAATGAACTGGGTGGCGACGAATTGCGATATAAAGTTTATATCAGTAGATATAATCGAACCATGGAAACATTGAAGGTAGATGCGTACATGTCAGACGGGACGCCGTATGAGAATGTAGAATTTAATGAGAATCCTGAGCCCATTGCGGGTAACACAAATGGTCAAGCCATTTACATTTTATTATGGAAATAAAAGAACCATCTAGTACAGCAAACTAGATGGTTCTTTTTATGTGTAAAATATTTATAAAGCATTAGGGAATAATTTATATACTACATCCTCTAGATATAGAGAATGGTATATATGAGGTTTTTAGACTTGAGCTGTATTGCGAGTCAACTCCAAGTCTTGAATCATTTGGAGATCGTCTTGAGGTGAACGACCACCAGTAGTTAAGTAGCCACCAACCATAATACCGTTTAGGCCACTTTTTAGAGCATAAGCTTGTAAGTCTCGTAGATTTACTTCGCGACCCCCTGCAGTACGAATCAATGCGTTTGGCAAGATGAAACGGAATACGGCGAAGGTACGTAAGATATCCAATGGACGTAAAGCTTCGTTGCTTTCAAATGGAGTCCCTTTAACAGGATTCAAAATGTTTAATGGCACGGAGTCAATATGTAAACGTTTAAGTTCGAACGCCATTTCTACGCGTTGTTCTAATGTTTCGTTAAGTCCAAGAATGCCACCAGAGCAAACACGGATGCCTGCTTTTTGTGCATTATCTATGGTAAACATTTTATCTTCGTAGGAATGTGTAGTACAAATATCTGGGAAGTGACTAGGTGCCGTTTCGATATTGGAGTGGTATCGAGTAACACCAACTTCTTTTAATTTGAGTGCTTGTTCGTAAGTTAACAACCCAAGAGAACAGCAGATTTCAAGACCAATTTCGTTTTTGATACGGCTTAATACATGGATGATTTGATCAAATTCATCAGGGTTATTAGTATTACGACCACTTGTTACGATGGAAAAACGAATGGCACCAGCCTCTTTAGCTTTACGTGCTGCTTGGAGAATGCTTTCTTCATCCATGAAAGGATACTCCTGAACGCCTGTGTTGTGGTGTGCGGATTGAGCACAGAATTTACAGTTTTCAGGACATTTGCCGGATCGAGCATTAACAATGGCGCATACATCCACAGAATTATCATTGAAATGTTGGCGAATTTTATCAGCCATAGCGAGTAGAATCATAGTATCATCATCTGAAGTATGAATTAGCTCGATTGCTTCTTCTTTTGTAATTTCGCCGCCGTTCATGATGCGGTTTGCAATGGTAAGTATTTTTTCGTATGTACCCACTTGGGATGGTTGTTGATCTATAGGCAAAGCCATAATAGCCTCCAGGAAATTGTTAACTTAATAAAAACATAATATATTGACAATTTGATTGTAAACGTTCGCGCATAAATTGTCAACTTAATGCATGAATTGGTTAACAAAAAATATATTATGATTTATATCTTATGATGAAAGAATATGTGCTTATCTTATAATTTATATTTATTAATAGTTAAGAGAAGTTTAGTTTAACTATATCTTTTTGATGCTAAATGATAGTTATTTTTAACTTATCTTTAAGGTTTTGTAGTATAATAAACTATTGTAATTACTATATATAACTATAATAAGAATATTAATGGAGGAGTGGATATAGATGCAGCCGTTTCGATTTATACACTGTGGTGATCTGCATTTAGGGGCACCCTTTCAATATGCTACAGGTATTAGCAGCGCTGTTGATCGCGTTGTAAGTGAAGCAACCTATGTAGCCTTAGATAAAATTATTGATACTGCTATTACAGAACATGTTCATGCTGTTGTAATAGCTGGTGATATTTATAATAGCGAAGACCATAATTTAGAGGCTCAAGTCCGTTTTGTGCGCGCCATGTATTGCTTGGCGGAGCATCGTATTGATGTCTATATGGTACAAGGTAACCATGATCCTGCTGAAAGCTGGAAAGCACAATTACAGATGCCAGATAATGTACATGTATTTTCTAGCGAACAGGTACAGCGTTTCCCGCTCATCGTTAACAATATAGAAATTGGTGGCGTATATGGCATCAGCTGTGGTCATGGTAATGAAAGTGACAACTATGCTCGTCAATACAGAGCTTTTGAACGGGATGAATTTTCTCTTGCTGTCATGCATGGTACTGTAGGTTCTAGTGTAGGCTCTGAAAACCACAATGTAACAGGACCTTGTAACTTAACTGATTTAACAGAGGCCGCTATGGATTATTGGGCATTGGGCCATATTCATAAATCTCAAGTTCTTAGCGAGGAGCCTCTCGTAGTTTATGCTGGTAATTCGCAAGGATTGCATCGTAAAGAACATGGACCTAAGGGGTGTTATCTTGTATCTGTATCTCATAATGGTCATTGTGATTTGCGATTTATCGACACCTGCGCTGTCCGGTTTGAGGAAATCAAAATCGATATTGCTGGCATGCAAAATGAAACAGATTTCTTAGAGATTTTGCGCCGTAAAAAAGAAAACTTGCGAAAGCAGCATAAGAAAAACATCTTGCTATCCATCGTTTTGTCCGGTACAGGACCTCTACATCGCCTATGTACGCAAGAGGGAATTCGAAAACTATGGTTGCAAGAGTCTCAAAATGAAGAGAAAGGCAAATCTATATTTGTTATGCCTTACCGTATCATTTCTAATACAAGACCTAGTATTAATCTAGTCGAACGACGTCTATTAACAGATGTAGTAGGTGATTATTTGCGTGCTTATGATGATATGGTAGATGGGAATGCAATACAGACTGCGCGCCAAATTATGGCGAATCGTCCTGAATTTAAGCGCTTAGGCGCATATGCCGATTTATTAAGTGATGAATTATTGGCACGAGCTTTGAAACGTTGTGAAATTGAAGGTGTTACTGTATTGATGGGGGCTAATGATGAACATTAAACGCATACGATTTGATGAATTTGGCCCGTATCGCGACTGGTCTTTCACTACGGGTGACAATGGGGTTCAACTCATGTATGGCCCTAATGAAAGTGGTAAGACATCCTTGCTCGAAGGGATGCGCACCTTGTTGTTTGGTGGTACTCATAAGGCTTATGGTCCTATGACGGGGGCCCTTGATGTGGACCGTAATGGTGAAAGCTATTATATCGGTCGTAAGGGTAAGCAGTTAGACTTTTACAGTCCTGGTAATCCTGCCATCCATGAAGAGCCGGCTCAACATTGGTGGCATGGCATCGATAAAAAAACATATAACCGCATATTTGCGTTAACATTAGACGACCTACAAGGCCTTGATGTATTACAAGAGGTAGAGGTTCGTTCCCGATTCTTTGGCGCTGAAGGGGGAGAACACTTAGGTGGCGCTGTTAAGGATGTTGAAAAAGGGGCCACAGACCTACTTGTAGCATCCTCGAATGGTAAACGTCGCATCAATGTATTGATGGATGAGCTTAAAGAAAACCGCCAAAAGCTGAGTCAGTTGGCGGAGCATGAAGCGCAATATGTGGAATTACAAACCGTCTTTCATAGTACGGAGCAAACCGAAATGGAATTGCAAAATCAGTTGAAAGAATGGAAGGAATATCGGGATGGTATCGATGTAGTATTGCGTGCGTGGGATACGTATCGTCGCAGTGAAGAGGCACGTATGCACATGCAGCAGTACAATAGTGAGCTCGCCTTGAGTCGTGATGAGTTTCTTCGCCTTGATGAAGAAATTAAACGGGCTCGTGACAATATGCAATTATGGCAGGAAAAGGAAGCGGCATTGATGCCCGCTAACTTTAGTCCTGATAGCCCATTTGGAACTTATGGCCAAGATATTGAAGATCTTATTCAACAAGGTGCTAAATGGGAGCAGTTACGCCGTGAGTGCGAAGAAGGCGATGCGTACATCCGTAAGGTTAGGGAACAATTGGAGTTTTCACGCACCTTACATTCTGCGTGGCGTCATGATGAGCCAATGGCAGAAGACATCAATTGGTTTGATGGAGAACGTTTGGCAAGTCGTTTGCGCACCGCAAAAGAACAACTTTTACATTGGCAAGACCGCAAACCTGCAGAGGCTACCGATGAGGTGCCGACGGCGAACCTTGAAGGGGCATCCTTACCTAACTTTAGTGAAGAAGAATTAGCTAAAAAAGAATATTTAGAGCGTGAATTAGATCGTATCTTAATGGATATAGATCGAGTAGAGGCTAGACGGAATAGTTCTGGTTCAGATGCACAGCCTACAATTCTGCCAAAATGGCTACAACGCATTAGTGGTATAGGTGCTGTTATTGCTGTATTGGTAGTATTAGCAGGCCTGTTGGTTCTTGAATCTGCATTTTATACTATAGGTGGTTTTATTTTTTTGATTCTATCTATGGGGCTATTCTGGTATGCTACATGGAGGCTTCATAATGGTAACTCTGAAGTGTCTAAATTAAACTATGAGTTACAAATTTTATCCTCCCGTAAATCCGATGTAGAGCATCAGCTAGAGGCTTTGATCAAGGCTGCTACGCCTACAGCGAGTCCTGTACCATCCTTAGAAGGGGCGGCACATCTTGAACGTTGGATTCAAGATGGTCATACATTACAAGGCATTTACGATGAAGCCCTCGCAGCATGGCAAAACTGGTTACCCCGAGGGGCGGCTAAGAGTCTCGATGAAGATGATTTCTTTGGCCTCAAACATGAATATGATCAATATCATGAGCAACTACGTACTATAGAAGGCTATGAAAAGCGTTTAGCAGAGCATAAAGAAGGTCTACGTATTATTGAAGACCAAGCGATGGCTTTGTGGTATAACCTTGGGATAGAGGCGCCAGTATCTCCAACAGAGCTAAAACGCATTTATAACCAATATAAGAACTTCCAACAAAATAAGATTGTATGGGAACAAAAGGAAGCACAACGTAAAAGCTTCCGCAATGAATACGATAATTGGCATCGTAAGGAAAAAGAGCTACTCCTTCGTCAACAAGAACTGCTCCATAAAGCGGGTATGGAAAGTTCCAACGAGTATCGTCAACATCTTATCGATGAGGACCAATATAAACAGTGGCAAACCATCTACAAGCAAAGTCAAGTGCAGCTTGATTTGCTTGCTCCTGATGCGGAGAATAAAGACTTGTTCTACCGTCGTTTGCGTGAAGCCAACAAGGATAACTGGTTGGATGAATTGGCTCATTCTGAGCGTGAAATAGCCTCTATCGAAGATAAATTGGCTACCTTGTACGAGCGTCGCGGCCAAATCGTTGAAGCCATGCGTACACTTGGTTCTGACCAGGAACAACACCAAATGTTGCAAGAACGAGAGGCTTTACAAAGTGAATTAGAGTCTGCTCTCGAAGATTGGGCTACGCAAGTATTGATAAGTCATTGTATGGATAAGGCTCAACAATCATATGAACAAGAAAAACAACCTCATATGTTAGAGCTTGCCTCCTCTTATGTTGAAAGACTAACTGGTGAGAGGTATACGCTTGATATTCTAGGTATCAATAAAGGGGTAGCACTTATCAACAACAATGGGGAACGACTAGAACTTAAATTCTGGTCTAGTGGTCTAGCTGACCAAGTATACTTGGCATTGCGTCTTGCCCTAGCCAAGGTATTCTCTTATCAAGTAGAATCCTTGCCGATTATCTTGGACGATATTTTGGTGCGTTTTGACGAAAATCGTCAACGTAGTGCTTTAGAATTATTGGCTGAGCTTGGGAAAAATCAACAGATTTGGCTCTTTACTTGTCAACGCTCCGTATATGATATGGCTCAATCTATTATGGGCATCGATTGCCATAGATTGAGTCGTAGTTAAATCAAAGTGGTAATGAAATAATAATCCCTGTGGAGGCATATGCTTTCACAGGGATTATTAGGGATTATTAAAGAATAAATAATGTAAGTGATTGTAACTAAAGTAACTGTTTTAGTTACACAAGTGTGTTAGTATACATTTAGAACGAAAGGGGTTGGGTACTTGAACACAGCATATTTGGACATGATCCAAGGAAAGAACCCTGGTGTAACGCCTGTGTGGTATATGCGACAAGCTGGTCGTAGTCAAGCGGAATACCGCAAAATCAAAGAAAAATATACTTTATTTGAAATTACAAAAGAACCTGAGCTATGTGCTCGCGTTACGGAATTACCTGTTAAGGAATACGGCGTCGATGCGGCGATTCTCTACAAAGATATTATGAGCCCCATGGTGGCTATGAATGTAAATGTAGAGCTCAAGGCTGGTGTGGGGCCTGTATTTAGCACGCCTATCCGCTCTATAGCTGATGTGGATAAATTAGAAACCTTTGATCCTACAAAGGTAGATTATATTGCGAAAACGATTACATTATTAACTTCTGGTATGCTCGACGTGCCGCTCATTGGTTTCTGCGGGGCACCGTTTACTATTGCGTCCTACCTTATCGAAGGGGGTCCAACAAAGAATTACAATAAGACTCGCGGTATGCTCATCGGTGCTCCAGATATGTGGAATGCATTGATGACAAAACTAGCGGACATGTCCATTGCGTACTTGTCCATGCAAGCCGAAGCGGGTGCTAATGCACTTCAAATCTTTGACTCTTGGGTAGGTGCTGTTAATGCAGACCAGTATAAACAAGGAATTTACCCTCATATGGAGCGGATCATAAAGACTGTGAAAGCTAAATATCCTCATTTGCCAATGGCCATGAATGGCGTTGGTACGGATCATTTGGTGTCTATTTGGTCTCACTTGCCTTTAGATGTCATTGCCCTTGATTGGCGTAGTTCCATCGTTATGGCAAACGAGCGCGGCGTAACACAAACGGTACAAGGTAACTTAGATCCGGCGTATTTGTTCGGAGACGAAAAAACATTGGCCCGCGAAGTGGATCGCATCTTGCTCGACGGCGTTCGCTATGGGCGCCATATCTTTAATTTAGGTCATGGCGTATTCCCAGAGGCAGATCCTAAAAAACTTCATTGGCTAACGGACTATGTGCATGAACGTAGTCGTGAGATTTGGACTCAAGAGAGGTAAATTAGTGAAAGTAGAAAAAAAAGGATTATTATTCCTGTCTTATGGTAGCCCTTTAAGTAAGGATGATTTAGTACCCTATATGACGAGCATTCGTCGTGGCCGTGTACCAACGGAAGCAGAGATTACAAATCTCACTAAGCGTTATGATACAATCGGTCAATGGGAAAATATTAAGCTTCAAACTATGGCAGAGTGCCAATATAAAGCATTGCTTACTCTGTTGCCAACTATGCCTTCCGCTATTGGTTTTTTACACATGAAACCATCCATTGCAGATGCGGTTGACTGCTTAGTCCAGCAAGGAGTGGAGCATATTATCGCTATTGTAACAGCTCCATTCTTCACCGCTCTCGGTACTGGAGCTTATGAAAAACAAGTGCAAGCAGCCATTTCAAACTATGATAATGTGACATTCGACTTTATTCGTTCCTGGTGGGACCAACCAACTTTTAAGGAATACTGGGTAAAAGCACTTTCAAAGTGTGTGCATAATGCTAAAGATGTATTCGTTATTTTTAGTGCGCACAGTATACCTCTTATCAATAATCATGGTGGCGATTCGTATGCGTTAGCTTTAGAGGAAAGCGCCAAAGAGATTGCTGAACATTGTAAATTACTTAAATGGACTGTGGCGTGGCAAAGTGCAGCTCCTCATGGTCAGTGGTTGGGCCCTACTGTAGAGGATGCTATCAACGAAGCCTTACAAACTGGTGCTAATCGCATTGTTTTTGTACCATTTGGATTTGTAAGCAACCACGTTGAGGTATTGTACGATAATGATGTGGAGTGTAAAGAACTCGTTGAAGCAGAGGGCGCAACATATATGCGTGCACCCATGCCAAATTGTAATGAAACATTTTTACAAGCAATGGCGAGTGCAATAATAGAAAGGATTCATTCGTGAACGTAACAATTGTGGGCGGTGGCTTAACAGGGCTAACAGCGGCTTATTATTTAGGTCATGCAAAGCCAGAATGGACCATTACTCTTTATGAACAAGCACCACGATTTGGTGGGAAAATACAAACGCAACGTGTGGATGACTTCGTAGTGGAACTCGGTCCTGACTCCTATTTGGGTCGTAAAACAGAAATGACAGATCTTGTGCATGATCTTGGACTAGGGGATACCCTTGTGTCTAATGAAACAGGCCAAGCCTTTGTATATGATAAGGGTTCTATCCACCCAATTCCAGGCGGCTCCATCATGGGCATTCCTACGGAAATGATGCCCTTTGTGAAAGCAACGCTCATTTCTTGGTCTGGTAAATTGCGTGCGGGCTTAGATTATTTTAAGAAACCATACCAACTCGATGAAAATGGTGATGTATCCATTGGTCATTTCTTCAAATACCACTTAGGACAAGAAATGATGGATAAACTCATCGAGCCTCTATTAGCGGGCATCTATGGTGGCGATATTTATAAAATTAGTCTATTGTCGACATTCCCTCATTTTATTCAAGTAGAACAAAAATATGGGAACATGGTAAAAGGTATGATGGCCGCTAAGATGAGTCATTCCAAAGCAGGTGTCTCTAAAGCAGCTAAAGATGCTGTTGCAGAAGGCGATGTGCCTCGTGCTGGTAAAGGTACTATGACAGATTGTCAATTTGAAAGCCACGAAGCAAAGTCTAGTCAAGCTAATTTTGCTAGTAATCGTGCAAGCAGTTCTAACCATGTAACAAAGACTAGTTCAAATCATCAGTCTGCTAAGGCGCAAACGGATATGGAAAGTCGGAAGGGAACAGCGGCTCAATCCGGTATGTTTCGTCAATTGACAGGCGGCCTTGAAAGCGTGATTACCGCTATCGTTGAGGCTATGCCTAGTAATGTACACTTGCATACAGGTACACTAGTTTCTGATATTCGATATGTTGATGGTGTGTATGCAATCGATGTGGTTAATCAGTGTAACGATTCTTGTGGTCGTCAATCTATGGCAGATCATGTGATTATTAGTACGCCGCCGGCAACGTATAGACAATGGTTTAAGGATGATCAGGGTTTTGACTTTTTGCGTTCCATGGAGCAATCTAGCTGTGCCATTGCTATTATGTCTTTTGATAAAAGCACCTTTGATGGTGACCTCAAGGGATCAGGTTTGCTCATTACTAGAAACACAGATACGCCTCTTACAGCGTGTACTATTCTTAATCAAAAATGGCCTCAAACAACGCCAGATGATAAGGTGGTGTTACGCGTCTTTATCGGTAAGCCTGGCAATGACGTGGTAGAACGACTCAGCGAAGAGGAACTTTCAGAATTGGCAGTCAAAGAAATTCAACATATCATGGGTTTCTCTGTCAAACCAGAGTGGGTGCGCATCAATCGCCTCATTCACTGTATGCCTCAATATAATGTAGGCCATCGCGCAGGCATTAAAGCTGTTCGTGAACATGTGGCAGAGCATTATCCCAATTTACACCTCATTGGTACGCCCTTTGATGGCATTGGAATCCCTGATGGTGTAAAACAAGCAAAAGAACTGGTAGAAAAACTTGTGAATGACAAGTAAAATAGTGACTTGCTTAAAAGAGTTAGTATAGTATTAAGAGCTATAGGATTATCCTCAGCATAAAAGTAGAAGTTTAGTCTTAACTAAAGAATGTACTAATAAAAAATCTCAATAGAAACTAAATTGAAAAGACTCTATATGCTATAATAGTAAGTGGAGTCTTTTGATTTCCTTAGTTATATAGATACATTATTATTTTGATATAATCACCGTAGATAGGAGTGATCATAATGGGAAAAGCAATCCCTACAGTAGAAGGTTGGCATAGCCAACACATGGTATTCGCCATGGATTTCAGCGCATGGAACTGCTTCACAGAGGATGAAAAAGCAGCAGCGCGCAATGAATTAAAAGCATTCTTAGCAGACCTTGAAGCTAAACATCAAGCTAAAGAAGGAAGTTATGCATTCTATGATTGTAATGGAGCAAAAGGGGACTTAATCCTATGGATTCTTGGTCCATCCCTTGAATACTTGGCGCAAGTAGAACGCAAATTCCGCCGCCTTGCCATTGCAAGCGTATTAGTACAAACATACTCTTATACATCTGTAACAGAAGTAAGCACCTATGTTAAGGCTAAACTTGATACAGAGGAAGTTAACCAAAAACTATATCCTCACGTACCTCGCGATAAATATATCTGTTTCTATAATATGAGTAAAAAACGCGAAGGTGATGATAATTGGTTCATGCTACCACCGCAAGAACGCGGAGCCTTGATGAAGTCTCACGGTGAACTTGGTAAAACATACTTGGACGTTTTATCTGAATTCACCACAGGTGGCTGTGGCTTAGATGACTGGGAATGGGGTATTACCATCTTCAGTAACGACGACATCCAATTCAAAAAAATCGTATATGATATGCGCTTTGAAGTAGCCAGTGCAAAATACGGCATCTTCAGCGACTTCTACGTTGGTACCATCATCGACGACGCACTACTAGAAGAAATCTTTGGATAATAAAAGAGCCTGCAATGCAGGCTCTTCTTTATTATTTAATTCATATATATCGATAAATAACTGCTTATTGTATCGTATATTTGTTCAATTTATAATGTTGTTAAGGTAGTCGGCGAGGTTGGGTCTCTCAAAAAGCAAATAGCCCTCCGTTACCAAGTGTAATTAGATAAACAGAAAGGCCATTTCCTAGATAATTAGTTTTTGAGATGCGCCTGACGTTCCTACTCGTCTGACTATCTATTTATATTATAGAGATAAAGGTATATATCGTCAAATTAGAATGAATGGACTGCCTTGCAGTCCATTTTTCTCCCCTCAAAATGAAGGCTATAATTTTGAGGGGAGAAAAGTTAATATACGCACTATACTTCGTAAAATATAATTCACAATATATGAGTATCGCATTCGCAACTATATTCTCATAAAAGAGAACCCCGCATCGATCCGACTTACGAGGTCAAGGCCCTAGGCCGCAGACCTGATAAGTATGGAGGAGAGATGCGGGGTTTCTTTTATCACTTAGTATAGAAAAGTGAATTATATTTTGTAGTACTGTTCAATGAACGTAAATTTTCTGTTCCAGAAAATTATACGTTCATGTTTGCACCTTTACGCACATAGAACCAGTAGCACACTGCTACAGTTACAATGTTAAATGCAAGTAATACAGCAAAGGCTGGGTGAATATTGCCGAACATGGAATATACAAAACCGAAGATTTTAGGTGTAATGAAGGCACCGTATGCAGCTACGGCAGCAACGAAACCTGTAATTAAAGAGGAAAGCAATGGATTGCCAAATACGTGAGGAATCATACGGAATGTAGCACCAGTTGCGAAGCCACAGCATACGAATGTCAACACGGACATAGCAAAGAAGAATGGGAAGTTGTGCATATCTACGCCAACTGCAATTAGCGCTGTTGTTGCACATAGACCGAGAAGGCTTACAAAGGTAACTTTTGTACCGCTATTGATCTTATCTGCTAACCAACCGCCTACAGGACGAAGGGCACCTGATACAAGAGGACCAACAAATGCGATAGACGCAAATGGAACTTCAGGGAATTCTTTACCTACTAATAAGCCAAGTGCTGCCGCATAACCAGAGAAAGCACCGAAGGAACAAGTGTATAGCAATGTAAGTGCCCAAGTGTGTTTGTTCCCAAAGATTTGTACAAGATTTTTAGGATTTGGTTTTTCTAGTGGTAAGTTATCCATGAAACGTGTCATAAGTGCAAGGATAACAACAAGTGGTACAATCCACATGAAAGCCGCATTGGCAAGGTATACTGCGTTACCTTTGATGATAGCTGGTGTTACACCAAATACGCTACCTAATGCAGCAGAACCCATAGCGAATGGAGCCAAGAAGTAGATTACAGAAATACCAAGGTTACCAACACCGCCGTTGATACCAAGAGCAGTACCTTTTTCGGATTTAGGGAAGAAGTTGCCAATGTACGCCATGGAGGACGAGAAGTTGCCACCCGCTAAACCGATGAGGGCAGTTAAGATCATGAATGTCGTATAAGAAGTTGTTGTATCTTGAACGGCAAAGCCAAGCCAAACAACAGGAACTAATAAGATAATTGTGGAAATAAATGTCCAGTTTTTACCGCCTAATAGTGCTGGCATGTATGTGTATACAAATCGCAATGTAGCACCTACAAGGCCTGGTAAGGCAGCTAATGTAAATAATTGATCTGTAGTAAAGTTAAATCCAGCGCTATTTAGCTGAGCTGCAATGGTAGCCCATAAGTACCAAACACAGAATGAAAGTGTTAAGGCAATAGTGGATATAACGAGGTTTTGTTTAGCGATTTTTTTGCCAAACTTTTCCCAAAATTCCGGATTTTCCGGTTGCCAATTAGCCACGATTTCGCTGCGGCTTGCACCTACTTGAGGCATTTTTAGTTCGTTCATTTTGAACTTCTCCTTACTGTAACAACTATACACGCAGATAAGACAAGAAAAATATATTAAAATTATA
>OBVL01000106.1_pt1 | contig 25399 bp, 18 predicted proteins | sample 1476161 | NCBI WGS metagenome assembly OBVL01 (sample SAMEA2580010, study PRJEB22360) | human gut metagenome | biome: human gut; feature: human-associated habitat; material: faeces | place: Denmark | collected 2008/2010
TTTGGTCTGGTTGTTTCCCCCCCCCTTAAATAGGCCCCCCCCCCGCCGCAAAATCATATTTCGACACGCCGGGTTGCAGCATATTTGGTACCGCTGCATAAGGCACCAGATAGGTGGTTACCGAACCGTCCGCCTCTTTCACGCTGACATCAAGATCTGCTCCACCTCCGGCCAACTGCAAATCTGTAATCGCAAACGGGCCAGGAGGAACCTCTTTCTGATAAACCACAAAACCATTCTGTTCAATAGTTACCAGCGCGTTACTCTGAGCAATCCCCTGCACCCGTGGCGTAAAATTTTGTTTCGAGTTAGGCAACATCTGCATATCACGAAACAACCGCACACCGCTGAAGCGAACAGAATCAAAAATATCGCTTGATGTGTACATATCACCCACACGAAGCGTGCCGAGAAGTTGGGCAAATCCACGTTCCAGATACAGGGTATTGCTTTTCCACCCCCCTGGATTGTTATTTGTTTTACTGAAACTGGCATCAGAATGCAGTTGCCACCCCAATAAATTTAACCCGCTGTTAAAACGTACATATGTACTCTTGCTATTACCCGACGCTTTATAGTCGCTGTAATACTGACTCACATAATAAGAGGTATAAAACGCATTAATACCCCGCTCCCAGTTTTCAGGTGGTACATAGCCACTTTCCAGTTCTTCCACCCAGGCCTGCGGGACACTGAAATCGAGACGAAAAACTCTGATATCCCAGGTATAGCTCCCGCCCTGAATAAGTTGCTTAAATGTTAAACATTGCTTACCGCTGGCAAAGCTATCGGTATTAATGCCTAACCGCTTGATCATTTCCCTTGATAAACATGTTTCTTGCGGGTTGTCTTTAACAATGATCTCATATTTCCCACGCCATTGCTTATTGACATAAATATCGATGTCATACTGCCCCGGCAAGGGCTGATTATCTTCAAGACGAATATTTGAAACCTGCTGGTCTTTCATTCCACCTATCATGAAATGGGTATCAAAGGTTTCTTCAGCTGCATAAGCTTCAATGCCGATCAATAACGCTACGATTGCTGATGCAAGTGGGGTCATTCTCAACATAGGCAGCTCCTGCAATTAAATTTTGTCACTAATATAATTGCCATGGTCATCGATAATGGTCAGATGCCAGTTATTTGCATTATTACTTTTGACATTAACACTCTGACTTTCTAAGGGGGCAATCATAATAGTTTCATAATTGACTTTGACATTATTAGCTTTGACATCCGAAATCGTCACCCAATTAGCTGAGTCATTTTTTATCACCAATCCATTGCCACTGCGATTTACCAGTAACTTTTTAAAGGTCACTTTATTTACCGGAGCAATACCCGCTGGCCGGTAAAACAACTTAATTCTGTTTTGCATCGCAAACTTCAGTGCATTCTTACCTTCTTGTTCTGGACTATTTGGTGGAATATCCAGAACATTCAGATAAAAAATACTCTCTTTATTAGTGGGTAGTTTATTCGGCATAATTTTAATTTTTACTTGCTGCCCGGAATTTGCCCCTATTTTTGCCACTGGTGGCGTTAACATGAAAGGAACCTGAATTTTTTCTGGTGGTAATGACGTATCGCCATCATCAATCCACGCCTGCATCAGCGAAGAACGGTTTCCCTGGTTCATCAACTGCACCATCACTTCTTTGTGCTCTGCCGGGTAAATAATACGCGTCCCGTAGATAACAATACCGGCATGTGCAGGAAGGACCATAGAAGAAATGAGTAAAGCTAATAATCCTTTCATCTTAATGCCTCTTAAATTAAAAGGCCGCCATGGAGATAGCGGCCATGTTAATTACCTGAAGAATCTTGCAATTTTATTTATTAATCCTGCGCCACACGCATAATCAGGGAAGATAACACATCACCTGAATTCACTGAGTTATCTGTCAGCTTCAGGTATTTTGCTTTAAACGGAATAGCATATTAACCTTCCGCTGTTTTATAACTCTCAATGTTAAAAGGTGCAGAAACATCCAGGACATCGCTGTTATCACCTAAATAGAGATAGTACCCCACGGTATCGTTGCTACTGGCTATCGCCTTATCGTTTCCGGTTATTTTATCGTTGGTAATCAACGAGAGTTTTACACCAGCAACTTCTTTCGGACAGCTAATTTTTAACATGCTGCTGGTTACACCGACTGCACCATCATAGGTCGAGTATTTAGCTTTACCTTCAAAGACCGTAGTTGGTACAGTTGGCATATTAATACTTACTGAATCGCCACCTGCTTCGAATTTACACGGAGATTCTGCAATATTCCCTTTAATGGTTAATGTTCCGGTATCAACGTCTGCGGCAAATACCCCAGCGCTCATAAAAAAAGAAGAAAAAACAGCGGCAGCAATAATTGAACGTTTCATAATATGCTCCTTAATAAAATCTATTTTTGGTTGTTAAGAGTCTGTATCTCTTGGAAACAAATTTCTCACACCAAAAAAGTTGCCGCAATGTAAACACATTGTTTTATTGATTTAAAGCAAATTAACTATTGCAATATAAACACAACAAATACTTAAGCACATTAAATATTTATCAAATCTATTAATTAATGTGGATTTCTATAAATGGTATTATTAATATCAATAAAAAAAGCTTAAATCATTCATGTAAATGATTTAAGCTTTCTAAATCCGATTAAAACCAGGGTGGCAAATTAATCGTAGCGATTTAACACGATTCGACGTTTGCTATCGCTATCTGCAGCAATCACTTCCGTCGTTACACCTTTAACTGGCGAAGAAACCTGATGACGGGTATCAACATTATACGTTAACTGACCACAATGCTGTTGAGGTTGACCATTAACCATAGCCATACTGCATGTTGGGGGACTGATCCTACCATTAATCGTTAATGTAGCAGTTTCTGAAGAGAACGCGGGAGAAGCCAATCCATAGGCAAGAAAAATAATTCCTGACAGCCAGTACTTATTCATTGAACGTTATCCCTGTAGTAAAGGTTATGCCTGGAAAGAATGAGTGCATAACAAACTATAGCTGTACATCCACTACACAGCCACGAAGGATGATAATGAAGCATCGCCGGTACGATCAATCGACTTTGTAGAGTTTCGGACGAAGGTCCGCAGAATATTCGCAGCATTAAATAAGTGTTCATTAATGCGGCAAAAACAAATACACCGCATCAATGTAACATCTCTGCGGTGTATGAAGAATAACCAGAATGGTTAATACGCGTTAGACCGCGCGGAAGGAAATCTCGCCTGGAATGACTTCACCCTGCCAGTAGAGCTGAGCTGCAACGCGGTCAGCCAGCTGGCGGTAGATAGCGGTAAATTCGCTCTCAGGACGGCTGATAACCGTTGGCGTGCCTTTATCGAGATCCTCACGTAAGGAGATGTGTAACGGCATCTGCCCCAGCAGCTGTGTGTGGTATTTCTCGGCCAGTTTCTCTGCACCACCGGTACCGAAAATCGGTTCATGGTGACCACAGTTACTGCAAATATGCACACTCATGTTCTCGACAATACCGAGCACCGGAACCTCGACTTTCTCGAACATCACAATGCCTTTTTTCGCATCGATCAACGCGATGTCCTGCGGGGTGGTGACCACGACTGCACCGGTTACTGGAATGTTTTGTGCCAATGTCAATTGAATGTCACCGGTACCTGGCGGCATATCAAGCACCAGATAGTCGAGATCCGGCCACAAGGTTTCCTGCAACATTTGCATTAACGCCTTGCTCGCCATTGGGCCACGCCACACCATCGCATTGTCGTCTGTCACCAGATAACCAATTGAATTAGTTGCCAGGCCATGAGACATAATCGGTGCCATATGGGTACCGTCCGGCGAAGTTGGACGCTGATTTTCTGCGCCCAGCATGGTAGGGATTGATGGGCCGTAGATATCGGCGTCCAGAATGCCGACTTTCGCCCCTTCCGCCGCCAGTGCCAACGCCAGGTTTACCGCCGTGGAGGATTTACCCACGCCACCTTTACCGGAACTGACCGCGATAATGTTCTTCACGCCGTTAATTCCCGGCTGATTCTTCACGCGTTTCAGAGTGGCTATGTTATGCGACAGTTTCCAGTCGATAGCTTTCGCTCCGGTGATGCGCAGCAGTTCGGCGCTACATTGCTCTTTTAACTCTTCGAACGCGCTATGCCAGACGAATGGCATAACCAGTTCCACATGCAGCGTGTCGTCCATCCAGGCGACATGGTGCAACGCTTTCAGCGTTGTGAGGTTATGCTTCAGGGTTGGGTGCTGAAAATTGGCCAGTGTCCCGGCGACCATTGCGCGCAAGGCTTCTGGTGATTTGGCCTGGGATTGTTCGTTCATCCCGACTCCTTTTTTGTATAGATAAACCATCAGCTGATAGTTTACCTGAAGAATATAGAGAAGTACTTACTTAACATTTTCCCATTTGGTACTATCTAAGCCCTTTTCACTATTAAGAAGTAATGCCTACTATGACTCAAGTCGCGAAGAAAATTCTGGTGACGTGCGCACTGCCGTACGCTAACGGCTCAATCCACCTCGGCCATATGCTGGAGCACATCCAGGCTGATGTCTGGGTCCGTTACCAGCGAATGCGCGGCCACGAGGTCAACTTCATCTGCGCCGACGATGCCCACGGCACGCCGATCATGCTTAAAGCTCAGCAGCTTGGTATCACCCCGGAGCAGATGATTGGCGAAATGAGTCAGGAACATCAGACTGATTTCGCAGGCTTTAACATCAGCTATGACAACTATCACTCGACGCACAGCGAAGAGAATCGCCAGTTGTCAGAACTTATCTACTCTCGTCTGAAAGAAAACGGTTTTATTAAAAACCGCACCATCTCTCAGCTGTACGATCCGGAAAAAGGCATGTTCCTGCCGGACCGTTTTGTAAAAGGCACCTGCCCGAAATGTAAATCCCCGGATCAATACGGCGATAACTGCGAAGTCTGCGGCGCGACCTACAGCCCGACTGAACTGATCGAGCCGAAATCGGTGGTTTCTGGTGCTACCCCGGTAATGCGTGATTCTGAACACTTCTTCTTTGATCTGCCCTCTTTCAGCGAAATGCTGCAGGCATGGACCCGCAGCGGTGCGTTGCAGGAGCAGGTGGCAAATAAAATGCAGGAGTGGTTTGAATCTGGCCTGCAACAGTGGGATATCTCCCGCGACGCGCCTTATTTCGGTTTTGAAATTCCGAACGCGCCGGGCAAATATTTCTATGTCTGGCTGGACGCACCGATTGGCTATATGGGCTCTTTCAAGAATCTGTGTGACAAGCGCGGCGACAGCGTAAGCTTCGATAAATACTGGAAGAAAGATTCCACTGCCGAGCTGTATCACTTCATCGGTAAAGATATCGTTTACTTCCACAGCCTGTTCTGGCCTGCCATGCTGGAAGGCAGCAACTTCCGCAAGCCGACCAACCTGTTTGTTCACGGCTATGTGACGGTGAACGGCGCGAAAATGTCCAAGTCTCGCGGCACCTTTATTAAAGCCAGCACCTGGCTGAATCATTTTGACGCCGACAGCCTGCGCTACTACTACACCGCCAAACTGTCTTCGCGCATTGATGATATCGATCTCAACCTGGAAGATTTCGTTCAGCGCGTGAATGCCGATATCGTGAACAAAGTGGTTAACCTGGCGTCCCGTAACGCTGGCTTTATCAATAAGCGTTTTGACGGTGTGCTGGCAAGCGAGCTGGCTGACCCGCAGTTGTACAAAACCTTCACTGATGCCGCTGAAGTGATTGGTGAAGCGTGGGAAAGCCGCGAATTTGGTAAAGCTATCCGTGAAATCATGGCGCTGGCTGACCTGGCTAACCGCTATGTCGATGAACAGGCTCCGTGGGTGGTGGCGAAGCAGGAAGGTCGCGATGCCGATCTGCAGGCGATTTGCTCAATGGGCATCAACCTGTTCCGCGTGCTGATGACTTACCTGAAACCGGTACTGCCGAAACTGACCGAGCGCGCAGAAGCATTCCTCAATACAGAACTGACCTGGGATGGTATCCAGCAACCGCTGTTGGGCCATAAAGTGAATCCATTCAAGGCGCTGTATAACCGCATCGATATGAAACAGGTTGAAGCACTGGTGGAAGCATCCAAAGAGGAAGTAAAAGCCGCTGCCGCGCCAGTAACTGGCCCACTGGCAGATGATCCGATTCAGGAAACCATCACCTTTGACGACTTTGCTAAAGTTGACCTGCGCGTGGCGCTGATTGAAAACGCAGAGTTTGTAGAAGGTTCTGACAAACTGCTGCGCCTGACGCTGGATCTCGGCGGTGAAAAACGCAATGTCTTCTCCGGCATTCGTTCTGCTTACCCGGATCCGCAGGCACTGATTGGTCGTCACACCATTATGGTGGCTAACCTGGCTCCGCGTAAGATGCGCTTCGGTATCTCCGAAGGCATGGTAATGGCTGCTGGTCCTGGCGGGAAAGATATCTTCCTGCTAAGCCCGGATGCCGGTGCTAAACCGGGTCATCAGGTGAAATAATCCCCCTTCAAGGCGCTGTATCGACAGCGCCTTTTCTTTATAAATTCCTAAAGTTGTTCTCTTGCGATTTTGTCTCTCTCTAACCCGCATAAATACTGGTAGCATCTGCATTTAACTGGATAAAATCACAGGGATGCAGAATGAGACACTTTATCTATCAGGACGAAAAATCACATAAATTCTGGGCGGTGGAGCAACAGGGAAACGAGTTGCATATCAGTTGGGGAAAAGTTGGTACCCAAGGGCAAAGCCAGGTAAAAAGTTTTGCTGATGCTGTGGCAGCGGAAAAAGCGGAGCTGAAGCTGATTGCGGAGAAGGTGAAGAAGGGATATGTGGAGCAAGCGAAGGATAATTCTTTGCAACCTTCCCAAACGGTAACGGACTCTCTCAAGGTAGCGGACTTATCCACCATTATTCAGGAACAACCCTCTTTCGTAGCAGAAACCCGTGCGGCTGACAAAAATACAGATGCTGTTTTACCGTGGCTGGCGAAAGATATTGCTGTCGTTTTTCCGCCCGAAGTTGTACACACCACGTTAAGTCATCGCCGCTTTCCCGGAGCTCCTGTTCAGCAAGCAGACAAATTGACCCAATTACGTCGCTTAGCCTGTAGTGTATCGCAACGGGATAATAAAACAGCCACATTTGACTTCAGCGCCTGTTCTTTAGAATGGCAAAACACCGTCGCACAGGCGATCAGTCAGATCGACGGCCTGAAAACAACACAGCTACCATCACCCGTAATGGCTGTACTCACGGCACTTGAAATGAAATGCACAAGATATAAAGAGCGTGAGGATGTTATGGATCAGATTATTCAGGAAGGCGGTCTGGAATATGCTACTGATGTAATAATACATCTTCAACAAATATCTATTGAATGGGATTATGTCAACAATAATATTGTTTTCCTGTCGTCTGGCATTTCACCTGATTACTTGCAGCAATATTCCAGCTTTGAATTACGCCTACGTAAACATTTATCACTGGCGGAAGAGTCTCTCTGGCAAAAATGTGCACAAAAACTTATTGCCGCAATTCCACATATTCCAGAATGGCGGCAACCATTAATTGCTTTGTTATTACCCGAAAAACCAGAAATTGCACATGAAATTTCCCAGCGTCTACTGGGGCAAAAGAAATTACCCTCGCTTGAGTGGCTAAAAATAGTGGCGACTGATGAGCACATTCTTGCCTCATTAGAAAAATATCACGAGCCATATGCCATTTTTGATGATTACTATTGTGGTGCGATATGGTCAGCCACCGTATTACAGGAGCAAGGTGTTACAGCCCTGCCCCGATTTGCTCCCTATGCCGCAAGTGACTACTGCGCCGATGTGTTGCGTCATATCAATCATCCGTTCGCATTAACACTGCTTATACGTGTAGCAGGGCATACTAAACGCTGTCACGATCGAATGACGAAAGCCTGCGCTGCGTTCCCACACGCAGCACTGGCAGCACTGGCGGAACTTCTAGTGCAAAAAGAAGAGAATAGTTGGCGCATTATGCTAATGACGATGCTTATCTCGCATCCGACACTAGCAGAACAGGTCATTCCCTGGCTTTCGACACCCGCAGTTGCAGTGCTGAAATCATGTCAGCAACAACTGACACAGCCCTCAAACCATGCCAGCGCCGATCTACTGCCGGCCATAGTAGTCTCCCCACCATGGCTTTCGAAAAAGAAAAAATCGCCGATTCCGGTGCTGGATTTAGCACCGCTCAACCTCGAATCCATATGCACAATAACCGACACAGAAGCTAAAGAGTTTCAAACTCATTGGGACTGGGAACCGCATAAGCCAAGTGAAGGTGCTAAAAATTTCCTTTACTCGCTGGGGTATCGCCGCTGGGATTTTGACACATATAAATATATCGGCGCTTCTGACTCGGCAATTGACGCATGGGAACGTGAGGACTTCGCTACACTCATCCAAATGTTTAAAGCCCACCATGCACCGTATCAGGGGGAGTGGCATCTCAACTCACTTCCCTTTTTACCTATGCAAAAAGCGATTAAGCTATGGGAATTTCTCAGCAAAGAGCCGCATACCGCGATAAAACCAGTCATGCTTTATTTGCGACTGGCAGGTATGAGTGGTTTTCTACACTCGTTTTCACGCTACCCTCAAGAAGGTTTTGCGGTTGCTAATTATTTTGCCGCAACGGAACTGGCTCCTGCCGTCGCCCGCGCCTTCAACAAACTCAAAACATTACGACAAGACGCCAGTAGCTGGCTGCTGAAATACCCGGAACACGCCATTACCGGCCTGCTGCCTGCAGCGCTCGGCAAAGCCAGTGAAGCACAGGACAACGCCCGTGCTGCCTTGCGTATGCTTACCGAAAACGGTCATCAGCCATTGCTGCAAGAAATCGCCCGGCGTTATAACCAGCCGGAAGTAACCGATGCGGTGAACGCTCTACTTGCGCTCGATCCCTTAGATAATCACCCGACAAAAATCCCCACTCTTCCGACCTTTTATCAGCCATCGCTCTGGACGCGCCCGTTATTAAAAGCAAACGCCCAATCACTGCCTGATAGCGCACTCCTCCACCTCGGTGAAATGCTCCGCTTCCCTCAGGAAGAGGCACTGTATCCGGGATTATTGCAGGTGAAAGATGCCTGTACCACCGACTCACTGGCTGAATTTGCCTGGGATCTGTTTACCGCCTGGCAGACCGCTGGCGCGCCGTCGAAAGAGAGTTGGGCGTTCACTGCGTTAGGCGTTCTCGGTAACGATGACACCGCCCGCAAACTGACGCCTTTGATTCGCGCCTGGCCTGGTGAATCCCAGCATAAACGCGCCACCGTCGGGTTGGATATTCTCGCTGCTATCGGTAGTGATATCGCCCTGATGCAGCTTAACGGCATCGCCCAGAAACTGAAATTCAAAGCATTACAGGAGCGGGCAAAAGAAAAAATAGCCAACATTGCCGAGAGCCGCGAACTCACGGTGGCGGAGCTTGAAGATCGGTTAGCACCGGATCTCGGTCTGGATGATAACGGTTCGTTGCTGCTGGATTTCGGCCCACGCCAGTTCACCGTCAGCTTTGATGAAACCTTAAAACCGTTTGTGCGTGACGCTTCCGGCAGTCGTCTGAAAGACCTGCCCAAACCAAACAAAAGCGATGATGAATCACAGGCGAACGATGCGGTTAACCGCTACAAATTGCTGAAAAAAGATGCGCGTACCGTCGCCGCCCAGCAGGTAGCAAGGCTGGAATCCGCCATGTGCCTGCGTCGCCGCTGGTCACCGGAAAACTTTCAGCTCTTCCTGGTTGAGCATCCGCTGGTCCGCCACTTAACCCGCCGTCTGATTTGGGGCGTTTATAGCGCCGAAAACCAGCTACTGGCTTGCTTTCGCGTAGCGGAAGATAACAGCTACAGCACCGCTGACGATGATCTTTTCACCCTGCCGGAAGGCGATATCTCTATTGGTATTCCTCACGTTCTGGAAATATCACCGACGGATGCTGCCGCCTTCGGGCAGCTTTTTGCCGACTACGAACTGTTACCACCGTTCCGCCAGCTTGATCGTAACAGTTACGCGCTGACAGAAGCCGAGCGCAATGCCAGCGAACTGACACGCTGGGCAGGCAGAAAATGCCCGAGTGGTCGGGTAATGGGGCTGGCAAATAAAGGCTGGATGCGTGGTGAACCGCAGGACGGTGGCTGGATCGGCTGGATGATCAAACCTCTGGGCCGCTGGTCGTTAATCATGGAAATCGATGAAGGTTTTGCGGTCGGCATGTCGCCAGCCGAACTCAGTGCCGAGCAACTCTTAAGCAAGCTGTGGCTATGGGAAGGCAAAGCGGAAAGCTATGGCTGGGGGAGTAATTCAACACAGGAAGCGCAGTTCTCCGTACTCGATGCCATCACCGCCAGCGAGCTAATTAACGATATTGAAGCCCTGTTTGAATAAGGAAAGAGCATGGACAAGGAATTACCGTGGCTGGCGGATAACGCCCAACTGGAACTGAAATATAAAAAAGGCAAAACACCACTCAGCCATCGCAATTGGCCAGGCGAACCGGTGCCTGTTATCACTGAAAGCCTCATCCAGACACTGGGTGATGAATTGCTACAAAAAGCTGAGAAGAAAAAAAACATTGTCTGGCGTTATGAAAATTTTTCACTGGAGTGGCAGTCGGCCATTACGCAGGCCATCAACTTGATCGGAGAACACAAACCCTCAGTTCCGGCCCGGACAATGGCGGCGCTAGCCTGTATCGCGCAAAATGATAGCCAACAGTTGCTCGACGAAATCGTCCAACAAGAGGGACTGGAATATGCGACTGAGGTGGTGATTGCACGCCAGTTTATTACACGATGTTATGAGAGTGATCCTCTGCTAGTGACATTGCAGTATCAGAACGAGGACTATGGCTATGGTTATCGCTCAGAAACCTATAACGAATTCGATCTGCGACTGCGTAAGCATCTCTCTCTGGCAGAGGAAAGCTGCTGGCAGCGTTGCGCCGACAAACTCATTGCCGCACTGCCAGGAATACCCAAAATTCGCCGTCCTTTTATTGCGCTGGTCCTCCCGGAAAAACCAGAAATCGCCAATGAGTTGGTAGGTCTTGAATGCCCGCGGACTCATTTTCATTCTAAGGAGTGGTTAAAAGCTGTTGCTACTGCCCCCCGGGCGGTGAGAAAACTCGAACACTACTGGAGCCAGGATATATTTAGCGATCGCGAAGCCAGCTACATGTCGCATGAAAACCGCTTCGGCTACGCGGCCTGCACCGCCCTTTTGCGCGAACAAGGAATTGCAGCCGTTCCGCGCCTCGCGATATATGCCCATAAAGAAGATTGCGGCAGTCTGCTGGTACAAATTAACCATCCGCAAGTCATCCGCACCTTGCTGTTAGTTGCTGATAAAAACAAACCCAGCCTGCAACGTGTGGCTAAATACAGTAAAAACTTCCCCCATGCGACACTCGCCGCACTGGCAGAACTGCTGGCGTTAAAAGAACCACCAGCCCGCCCTGGTTATCCAATCATCGAAGACAAAAAGCTGCCTGCCCAGCAAAAAGCACTCGATGAATACTGGCGTACGCTGTTACAAACGCTGATGGCATCGCAGCCACAACTGGCAGCAGAAGTGATGCCGTGGTTAAGTACTCAAGCCAGGGCAGTGCTGAATAGTTATTTATCGGCACCGCCCAAACCGGTTATTGATAGTACCGATAACAGCCAAATGCCTGAAATCCTCGTTTCACCACCGTGGCGTAGTAAGAAAAAAATGACAGTTCCACGTCTTGATTTGGCACCGTTCGAATTAACGCCGCAAGTTTACTGGCAACCAGGCGAACGAGAGAGGCTTGCCGCCACTGAGTCTGCCCGTTATTTCAGCACGGAATCTCTTGCGCAACGCATGGAACAAAAAAGTGGACGAGTTGTATTACAGGAGCTGGGTTTTGGAGATGATGTATGGCTGTTTTTGAATTATATACTCCCCGGAAAACTGGATGCTGCACGCAATTCACTCATTGTTCAGTGGCATTACTACCCAGGGCGGGTTGAAGAGATCCTGAATGGCTGGAACTCCCCGGAAGCTCAATTAGCAGAACAGGCGCTTCGCAGCGGTCACGTAGAAGTGTTAATTAACATATGGGAAAATGACAGCTACTCACGCTATCGTCGGGAAAAGAGTATCTGGAACCTGTATTTATTGGCGCAGTTGCCGCGTGAGATGGCTTTGACTTTCTGGCTACGTATCAATGAGAAAAAGCATCTGTCTGCGGGTGAGGACTATTTTCTCAGTATCTTCGGATTGGATGCTCTACCAGGTCTGCTGTTGGCTTTTTCACATCGTCCAAAAGAAACATTTCCATTAATTTTAAATTTCGGCGCAACAGAACTGGCCCTGCCCGTTGCCCGCGTCTGGCGACGTTTCGCGGCGCAGCGTGATCTGGCTCGCCAGTGGATTTTACATTGGCCGGAACATACAGCTACTGCACTTATCCCTCTTGTCTTCACCAAATCCAGCGATAATAGCGAAGCTGCATTACTTGCCCTGCGTTTACTTTACGAACAGGGACATGGCGAGTTACTGCAAACCGTGGCAAACCGCTGGCAGCGTACAGATGTGTGGCCTGCCCTGGAGCAATTACTTAAACAGAGTCCAATAGAGATTTACCCGACACGCATTCCAAAAGCCCCTGATTTCTGGCAGCCGGCAATGTGGTCCAGGCCGCGCCTTATCACTAATAATCAGCCTGTTACCGATGACGCTCTGGAAATTATCGGCGAAATGCTGCGCTTTACCCAGGGCGGACGTTTTTATAGCGGTCTGGAACAACTGAAAACGTTTTGCCAGCCACAAACGCTGGCAGCTTTTGCCTGGGATCTCTTCACCGCCTGGCAACAAGCTGGCGCCCCCGCAAAAGACAACTGGGCATTTCTGGCGTTAAGTCTCTTTGGTGACGAAAGCACGGCACGGGATCTGACGACACAGATCCTTGCCTGGCCACAGGAAGGTAAATCTGCCCGTGCCGTCAGCGGCCTGAACATCCTTACCCTGATGAACAATGATATGGCGCTGATACAACTGCATCATATATCGCAACGGGCGAAATCCCGCCCCTTACGTGATAACGCGGCGGAATTTCTTCAGGTGGTCGCAGAAAATCGCGGGCTAAGCCAGGAAGAGTTAGCGGACAGATTAGTCCCAACACTGGGTCTTGATGATCCGCAGGCGTTGATTTTTGATTTTGGTCCACGCCAATTTACCGTTCGCTTTGATGAAAACCTTAACCCGGTTATCTTTGATCTGCAAAACGTTCGCCAGAAAAGCGTTCCCCGGTTGCGCGCCGATGACGATCAACTGAAAGCGCCCGAGGCACTGGCCCGACTAAAAGGGCTAAAAAAAGATGCTACTCAGGTGAGCAAAAATCTGCTCCCGCGTCTTGAAACAGCCCTGCGCACCACCCGACGCTGGTCGCTGGCAGATTTTCATTCTCTGTTTGTTAATCATCCCTTCACCCGCCTGGTTACTCAGCGATTGATATGGGGTGTTTATCCGGCAAATGAACCGCGTCGTTTACTCAACGCCTTTCGTGTGGCCGCTGAGGGGGAGTTCTGCAATGAGCAAGATGAGCCAATTGACCTGCCTGCCGATGCTCTGATTGGCATTGCCCACCCGTTAGAAATGGCAGCAGAAATGCGCAGTGAATTTGCACAGCTTTTTGCCGATTACGAAATTATGCCGCCTTTTCGCCAGTTGGCACGGCGCACAGTGCTGCTCACGCCTGACGAGTCAGCCAGTAATAGTTTGAATCGCTGGGAAGGTAAATCTGCTACCGTTGGGCAACTTATGGGAATGCGATACAAAGGCTGGGAGTCAGGCTATGAGAACGCATTTGTCTATGACCTGGGCGAGTACCGGCTGGTCCTTAAGTTTTCATCCGGTTTTAACCACTACAATGTTGATAGCAAAGCGCTAATGAGCTTCCGTTCTCTTCATGTATACCGTGAGAATAAATCTGTCACTTTTGCCGAACTTGATGTGTTTGATTTGAGTGAAGCGTTAAGCGCACCCGACGTTATTTTCCATTAAAACACAGCGGGCAGTGATGCGACTGCCCGTTATTAACACGACCTGCCACCGGGAAAAGCGATGATCGTGCAAAAAGAGCTGGTCGCTATTTACAATTATGAGGTCCCTGTACCTGAAGATCCGTTTTCCTTCAGGCTTGAGATCCATAAACGCTCTGAATTATTTACAGGTTCCGTCTATCGACTGGAACGATTCCGGCTACGTCCAACATTTAATGATGCTGACCCGCTAATAAATGATGCGTTGATTTATATAAGAGATGAGTTTATTGATGAGCGAAAATTACGAGGTGAATCACCTGAAACTGTAATAGCAATTTTTAATCGCGAACTACAAAATATATTCAACCAACAAATAGAAAAATAGCTTTATTAAAGGGGGAAACGGTATTCCCCCTTAGATGCGTTTCAATTTGCCCGTTACTTCAACAAATCAATCAACCGTAACAGAGCCACTAATAGCTCCAGTACAGCAATGAGCACGGTTAACTTTTGTGTCAGCGTGTCCATTCGCTCTCCTTATTAAGGAGCGCAACACCAGCACCTTACCCTTACACTGCCTGTCGATACTGGTTTACGTATGTTGGACCACGATGTTGCACTCCGGATCAGGGCACTACCTGCGGCACCACCCGTCCGGTAGCCAGGACTTGAAATGGGTTCGATCCGGCGCAACGTCCCAACAGTCAGGATTATAAATCTCATTATCTTAATTGCAACGGGGTCCACCGATGGTTATAATTCGTTCGTTGGAACACGATGTTGCACAGGCTGTGGTGTTAGGCCTGAAAATAGTAAATAAAAGAACCTGCCTCACCAGCAGGTTTTTTTATTTACTGTGATCTGCTTTCCAGATATTTTCCGCATCAAACAACTAATGCGCCAAACAGTTATTGCGCGTAAAATATCGTTTATTTCATTAATACATTTCAGGGATGAATATATGTCACCGCAGAATAATCACCTGCAGCGTCCGCCTGCTGCTGTGTTATACGCCGTTGAACTGGCAAAATTAAAACAAAATGATAACGCACCTTGCCCGCCAGGTTGGCAGTTAAGTTTGCCTGCGGCCCGTGCTTTTATCCTTGGCGACGAAGCGCAAAATATTAGCCGTAAAGTGGTGATTAGTCCCTCTGCTGTCGAACGCATGTTAGTCACTCTTGCCACCGGGCGCGGTTTGATGTTGGTGGGGGAACCGGGGACCGCAAAATCTCTCCTGTCTGAATTACTGGCAACCGCTATTAGCGGCGATGCCGGGTTAACCATCCAGGGCGGCGCATCTACCACCGAAGATCAAATCAAGTACGGCTGGAACTACGCCCTGCTTATCAATCATGGTCCGTCAACGGAAGCACTGGTCCCTGCCCCGCTTTACCAGGGAATGCGCGACGGCAAAATCGTCCGTTTTGAAGAGATAACGCGTACACCGCTGGAAGTGCAAGACTGTCTGTTAGGTATGCTTTCTGACAGGGTTATGACGGTGCCGGAACTCACTGGTGAAGCCAGTCAACTCTATGCGCGAGAAGGCTTTAATATTATTGCCACTGCCAATACCCGCGATCGCGGCGTCAATGAAATGAGTGCTGCGCTAAAGCGTCGCTTCGATTTTGAAACTGTCTTTCCGATTATGGATTTCGCCCAGGAGCTGGAACTGGTCGCCAGTGCTTCGGCGCGTTTGCTGGCCCATAGCGGTATTCCGCATAAAGTGCCTGACGCGGTACTGGAATTACTGGTACGCACCTTCCGCGATCTGCGTGCCAACGGCGAAAAGAAAACGTCAATGGATACCCTGACAGCGATTATGTCCACCGCTGAAGCCGTGAACGTGGCCCACGCCGTGGGCGTCCGCGCCTGGTTTTTAGCGAATCGCGCGGGGGAGCCTGCCGACCTGGTGGACTGTATTGCCGGAACCATCGTCAAAGATAACGAAGAAGATCGCGCTCGTCTGCGCCGTTACTTCGAACAGCGTGTCGCCACACATAAAGAAGCTCACTGGCAGGCTTATTATCAAGCCCGCCACCGCCTGCCGTGAGGAAAGAGGCATGAGCGAGCCGTTAATTGTCGGCATCCGACATCATAGTCCGGCCTGCGCCCGGCTGGTTAAATCGTTAATCGAAAGCCAGCGGCCACGATACGTGTTGATTGAAGGCCCGGCTGATTTTAATGACCGGGTAGACGAACTGTTTTTAGCCCACCAGCTTCCGGTAGCTATTTACAGTTATTGCCAGTATCAGGACGGTACGGCCCCCGGGCGCGGTGCCTGGACGCCATTTGCTGAATTTTCGCCGGAGTGGCAGGCGCTACAAGCCGCTCGTCGTATTCAGGCACAAACTTACTTCATCGATTTGCCTTGCTGGGCGCAGAGTGAAGAAGAGGACGATTCGCCTGATACGCAAGAGGAAAGCCAGACCTTGCTGCTGCGTGCCACCCGCATGGATAACAGCGACACCCTGTGGGATCACTTGTTCGAAGATGAAAGCCAGCAAACTGCATTACCCTCTGCACTGGCGCACTATTTTGCCCAACTGCGGGGCGACTCCCCCGGAGATGCTCTCAATCGTCAGCGCGAAGCCTTTATGGCCCGCTGGATTGGATGGGCGATGCAGCAAAATAATGGCGACGTGTTAGTTGTCTGCGGTGGCTGGCACGCTCCGGCACTGGCAAAAATGTGGCGCGAATGTCCGCAGGTAATTAACACGCCAGAATTGCCGTCGCTGGCAGATGCCGTTACAGGTTGTTATCTCACCCCCTACAGTGAAAAGCGCCTTGATGTGCTGGCAGGATACCTTTCAGGAATGCCTGCCCCGGTCTGGCAAAACTGGTGCTGGCAGTGGGGCCTACAGCAGGCCGGTGAACAACTGCTAAAAACTATCCTTACCCGTTTGCGCCAGCACAAATTGCCCGCTTCTACCGCTGATATGGCTGCCGCCCATCTGCATGCGATGGCGCTGGCACAGTTGCGCGGTCATACACTACCGTTACGCACTGACTGGCTGGATGCCATAGCAGGCTCGCTGATTAAAGAAGCCTTGAACGCGCCGTTGCCGTGGAGCTATCGCGGCGTTATTCATCCCGATACCGATCCGATTCTGCTAACGTTGATAGACACATTAGCGGGTGACGGATTCGGTAAACTTGCCCCCTCTACGCCACAGCCGCCTCTGCCAAAAGATGTCACCTGCGAACTGGAACGTACAGGAATCTCTTTTCCGGCGGAGCTTACCTTAAATCGCTTTACCCCCAATGGACTGGCGCAAAGCCAAGTGCTGCATCGGTTGGCAATATTGGAGATTCCCGGCATTGTGCGCCAGCAGGGAAGTACACGGACACTTGCAGGCAACGGTGAAGAACAGTGGAAATTAACCCGGCCACTTAGCCAGCATGCGGCATTGATTGAAGCCGCATGCTTTGGCGCCACACTCCAGGAAGCCGCACGCCATAAATTAGAAGCCGATATGCTGGACGCGGGTGGAATCAGCATCATCACTGCATGTCTTAGCCAGGCAGCGTTAGCGGGTCTGGCGTCTTTCAGTCAACAATTACTGGAACAACTCACATTATTAATCGCCCAGGAAAATCAATTCGCCGAAATGGGCCAGGCGCTGGAAGTGCTATATGCCTTATGGCGGCTGGATGAAATTAGCGGTATGCAAGGCGCGCAGATATTACAGACGACGTTATGCGCGGCTATCGATCGCACACTCTGGCTGTGTGAATCCAACGGCAGACCGGAGGAAAAGGAGTTTCACGCTCACCTGCATGGCTGGCAGGCGCTTTGCCATATCCTGCGCGATCTACATAGCGGCGTTAATTTACCCGGCGTTTCGCTTTCTGCGGCAGTAGCCTTACTGGAGCGCCGCAGTCAGGCGATTCATGCCCCGGCGCTGGATCGCGGCGCGACTCTTGGCGCACTGATGCGTCTGGAACATCCCAACGCCAGTGCCGAAGCGGCGCTGACAATGCTGACGCAGTTATCCCCGGCACAATCCGGCGAGGCGCTGCACGGTTTGCTGGCGCTGGCCCGCCATCAACTGACCTGCCAGCCGGCATTTATCGCCGGTTTCAGCAGTCATTTAAATCAACTGAGTGATGCCGATTTTATCAATGCCCTGCCCGATTTACGCGCGGCGATGGCCTGGCTACCGCCACGAGAACGCGGGACGCTGGCGCATAAGGTGCTTGAGCATTATCAACTGGCGCAACTTCCCGTTTCGGCGCTGCAAATGCCGTTGCATTGTCCACCACAAGCCATTGCATATCATCAACAACTCGAACAGCAGGCACTGGCATCGCTGCAACACTGGGGAGTTTTCCATGTCTGAACTGAACGATCTTCTGACCACCCGTGAGCTACAACGCTGGCGATTAATTCTTGGCGAAGCGGCAGAAACGACCCTTTGTGGGCTGGATGACAATGCCCGGCAGATAGACCACGCGCTGGAGTGGCTGTATGGGAGCGATCCTGAACGGCTCCAGCGTGGTGAACGCTCCGGTGGATTAGGTGACTCAAATCTCACCACCCCTGAGTGGATCAACAGTATTCACACGCTGTTTCCGCAACGGGTGATCGAGCGACTGGAAAGCGATGCCGTACTGCGCTACGGCATTGAAGATGTGGTGACGAATCTCGACGTGCTGGAACGTATGCAGCCTTCTGAAAGCCTGCTACGCACCGTTTTGCACACCAAACATCTGATGAATCCCGAAGTGCTGGCTGCCGCCCGCCGAATAGTGCGCCAGGTTGTTGAAGAAATTATGGCGCGACTGGCAAAGGAAGTTCGTCAGGCTTTTTCTGGTGTCCGCGATCGCCGCCGTCGCTCATTTATTCCACTGGCGCGTAATTTCGATTTCAAAAGTACGCTGCGTGCCAACCTGCAACACTGGCATCCGCAACACGGCAAGTTGTATATCGAATCCCCCCGCTTTAACAGCCGCATTAAGCGCCATAGCGATCAATGGCAACTGGTCTTACTGGTTGATCAAAGCGGATCGATGGTTGACTCGGTGATCCACTCAGCGGTGATGGCGGCCTGTTTATGGCAGTTACCCGGCATTCGTACCCATCTGGTGGCGTTTGACACCAGCGTCGTCGATCTCACCGCCGACGTTGCCGATCCGGTAGAGCTATTAATGAAAGTGCAATTAGGCGGCGGAACCAATATCGCCAGTGCCGTGGAGTATGGTCGGCAACTTATTGAACAACCAGCAAAAAGCGTCATTATCCTCGTGAGCGATTTCTATGAAGGTGGTTCATCATCATTGCTGACGCATCAGGTGAAAAAGTGTGTCCAGAGCGGCATCAAAGTGCTGGGACTGGCAGCGCTCGACAGCACCGCAACACCTTGCTATGACCGCGATATGGCCCAGGCGCTGGTTAATGTCGGCGCACAAATAGCTGCCATGACACCGGGCGAACTGGCGACCTGGCTTGCGGAGAATCTTCAGTCATGAATTCACTACGGCCGGAGTTATTAGAACTGACACCACAAGCTTTGACGGCGTTAAGCAATGCCGGTTTTGTTAAGCGCAGCCTTAAAGAACTGGAAAATGGCAACGTCCCGGAAATCAGCCATGAGAACGGCGCTTTAATCGCCACCTTCAGTGACGGTGTCCGCACCCAGCTGGCGAACGGTCAGGCACTGAAAGAGGCTCTGTGCAGCTGCGGGGCCAGCGGCATGTGCCGCCATCGCGTGATGCTGGTGTTAAGTTATCAACGACTTTGTGCCACCACTCAGTCTACGGAAAAAGAAGAAGAGTGGGATCCGGCAATCTGGCTGGAAGAACTGGCTACCCTTCCCGATGCCACCCGCAAACGCGCACAGGCGTTGGTCGCTAAAGGCATCACCATTGAGTTGTTCTGTACGCCGGGCGAAATTCCCTCTGCCCGCTTACCGATGAGCGATGTACGTTTTTATTCCCGCAGCAGCATTCGTTTCGCTCGCTGTGATTGTATTGAAGGAACACTTTGCGAACATGTCGTACTGGCAGTACAGGCCTTTGTCCAGGCCAAAACTCAGCAAGCGGAATTTACTCATTTAATCTGGCAGATGCGCAGCGAACACGTCACATCATCTGACGATCCGTTTGCCAACGATGAGGGCGACGCGTGTCGTCAATATGTTCAGCAATTAAGCCAGGCGTTATGGCTTGGCGGCATCAGCCAGCCGCTTATTCATTACGAGGCTGCTTTCAGCCGCGCGCAGCAAGCGGCGGAACGCTGCAACTGGCGCTGGGTAAGTGAATCGCTACGGCAACTGCGCGCCAGCGTTGATGCCTTCCACGCCCGCGCCAGCCACTATCATGCCGGAGAATGCTTACGTCAGCTTGCGGCATTAAACAGTCGATTAAATTGCGCACAAGAGATGGCCCGGCGCGACAGTATCGGTGAAGTTCCTCCTGTGCCGTGGCGCACGGTCGTTGGCGCTGGCATTGCCGGAGAAGCAAAGCTTGATCATCTGCGGCTGGTGTCTTTAGGTATGCGTTGCTGGCAGGATATTGAGCAGTATGGTTTACGCATCTGGTTCACCGATCCCGACACCGGCAGTATTTTGCATCTTTCGCGTAGTTGGCCGAGAAGCGAACAAGAAAACGCTCCCGCGGCAAAACGTCGGCTGTTTAGTTTTCAAGCTGGCGCACTGGCAGGTGGGCAAATTGTTTCACAAGCAGCAAAACGCAGTGCCGATGGCGAACTGCTATTAGCTACCCGCAACCGCTTGAGTAGTGTTGTGCCGCTGTCGCCAGACGCCTGGCAAATGTTGAGCGCGCCATTGCGCCAGCCGGGCATTGTGGCTTTGCGGGAATATTTACGCCAGCGTCCCCCCGCCTGCATACGACCACTCAACCAGGTCGATAACTTATTTATTCTGCCGGTAGCGGAGTGTATTTCGCTCGGTTGGGATAGCAGCCGCCAGACACTGGATGCGCAGGTAATCAGCGGCGAAGGGGAAGATAATGTGCTGACGTTATCCCTTCCGGCATCTGCCTGTTCTCCTTTTGCCGTTGAACGCATGGCGGCGCTTTTGCAACAAACAGACGACCCCGTGAGCCTGGTTTCTGGCTTTGTCAGTTTTGTAGAGGGGCAATTGACACTGGAACCACGGGTGATGATGACAAAAACCCGCGCCTGGGCGCTGGACGCAGAAACTGCGCCTGTGGCACCGCTACCTTCTGCCAGCGTTCTGCCTGTGCCGTCTACCGCTCATCAGTTGCTGATGCGCTGCCAGGCGTTACTTATTCAACTGCTCCATAACGGCTGGCGCTATCAGGAACAGAGTGCTATTGGTCAGGCAGAGTTGCTGGCGAATGACCTCACCGCGGTGGTTTTTTATCGGCTGGCACATGTGTTGGGACAATTTCGTAATACAGAAAGCGAGGCACGGGTAGAAGCAATGAATAACGGTGTTTTGCTTTGCGAACAATTATTCCCCATGCTTCAGCAACAAGGATGAAATAGTGCTTTTTATTAAGAGTTCTACTCCTGTTCCGGACTGCTCACGCCACAGTATTAGGCATATCCTATATAGCCCCTGGTGAGAGTCACCAGTTCCTTGATTAAATAAAATGGAGTTTTACATGAAGGCTTTCAATAAGCTGTTTTCCCTTGTTGTTGCATCTGTTCTGGTTTTCTCTCTTGCTGGCTGCGGTGACAAAGAAGAATCAAAGAAATTCAGCGCCAATCTGAACGGCACTGAAATTGCCATTACCTATGTCTACAAAGGTGACAAGGTGCTTAAGCAATCTTCTGAAACCAAAATTCAATTTGCCTCCATTGGTGCAACCACCAAAGAAGATGCCGCCAGGACACTTGAGCCGTTAAGCGCTAAATATAAAAACATCGCGGGTGTTGAAGAAAAATTAACCTATACCGATACCTACGCGCAGGAAAACGTGACTATTGATATGGAAAAAGTGGATTTTAAAGCCCTGCAGGGTATTTCAGGAATCAACGTTTCTGCTGAAGATGCCAAAAAAGGTATCACTATGGCGCAAATGGAACTGGTGATGAAAGCCGCTGGTTTTAAAGAAGTGAAATAATCTGTCGGCGGCCATGTTTCGCATGGCCGCCATACCCGTCTTAGCTTTTCTTCACATGCTGGCGCGCTGCCAGTCCACGCAGAAAATAACGTAAAAATTGATCGCCGCATTCGCGGAAGTTTTTATGATCCGGTGCACGCATCATCGCCGTAATTTCCGGCATCGAAACGCGGAACTGCTGTTCGGTGAGGATTGCCAGAATGTCATCGGTTTTAAGCGAAAACGCGATGCGTAATTTTTTCAGCACGATGTTGTTATTAATGCGACGTTCCGGCTCCAGTGCCGGAGCAGACTCATCCTTGCCGCGTTTTTCATAAATCAGGCCATTGAGGAATGAAGACAAAACAATGTCCGGACAACGCTGAAAACCCTCTTCGTCTTCTTTACGTAGCCAGACGGCGATCTGTTCCGCGGTGGCTTCGACATTACCCAGCGCCAGAATACGCACCAGGTCATTATTATTGGCTTTCAAAATGTAGCGCACGCTGCGCAGAATATCGTTACTTAGCATGAGGCCTTCAGGTGTTGATGAGGCAAAAAGCCATTTTAGCAGTCTTTTACAGGCCAATCGCCTCTTTTAAGCTTTTCAGATAACGGCGGCTGACCGGCACGGTTAAGCCATTACGCAAAATCAACTCGGCCTGGCCGTTATCTTCCAGACGGATCTCCTGTAAATGCGCGAGGTTAACCAGATACTGACGATGGCAGCGCAGTAATGGTGTACGACTTTCCAGGGTACGTAATGTCAGTTCGGTAAAGCCCTCTTTCCCTTCGTGACTGGTCACGTAGACACCGCTCATCCGACTGCTGACAAATGCCACATCTTTCATTTGCAGCAAATAAATCCGACTATGTCCCGTACAAGGGATAAATTTCAGCGCCTGTTGATTTTCTGGTAACAGCGAAACATCCTGCTTGCTGCGCTCCTGACGCAATCGCGCCAGCGTTTTCTCCAGTCGCGATTCATCAATTGGCTTCAGCAGATAATCAAAGGCATGTTCTTCAAAGGCTTTAATGGCGTATTCGTCAAACGCGGTGAGAAAAACAATATACGGGCGATGTTCCGGGTCGAGCATCCCCACCATTTCCAGACCACTGATGCGCGGCATCTGGATATCGAGAAACAGCACATCCGGGCGCAGTTTATGCACCGCGCCGATCCCTTCTACGGCGTTTGAACACTCTCCAACGATTTCAATATCGCTCTGCTCCTGCAAAAATACGCGCAGGTTCTCCCGTGCTAACGGTTCATCATCGACAATTAAGACTTTAATCATGCCTCGTCCCTCCATGGTAGTCGTAACGTTATTCGGGTGTAACTATCAGGCTCACAGGCGACGCTTATCCCATAGTCATCGCCAAACCGTTCACGTAAACGCTTATCCACCAGATTCATCCCCAGCCCACTGGCATTGGTTACCGGTTGATACAAACCGGCATTGTCTTCGATCTCCAGCATCAAATGTTGCCCCTCACGTCGGGCGCTGATTGCCACTTGCCCTGTATCCAGCAGTTGTGATGTCCCATGTTTAATGGCGTTTTCCACTATCGGTTGCAGGGTAAACGCGGGCAATTGCTGCTGGGATAATTCTTGCGGAATAGCAATGTTGACCTGCAACCGCGACTGGAAGCGCGCCTTTTCAATTTGCAGATAAGCGTTCACATGTTCAATTTCGTCGGCGAGAGTAACAAACTCCGAAGGCCGCTTTAAGTTTTTGCGGAAAAAAGTGGAAAGATACTGCACCAGCTGGCTGGCCTGTTCGCTGTCGCGGCGGATCACCGCTTTAATGGTGTTAAGCGCATTAAACAAAAAATGGGGATTCACCTGGGCGTGAAGCAGTTTGATCTCTGACTGGGTGAGCATCGCTTTTTGCCGCTCATATTGCCCGGCGAGGATCTGCGCCGAAAGCAGTTGCGCAATCCCCTCGCCCAACGTGCGGTTGATTGAACTGAATAAACGGTTTTTGGCTTCATACAATTTGATGGTACCCATCACTCGCTGATTTTCACCACGCAACGGAATGACCAGCGTCGACCCCAGTTTGCATTGCGGATGCAAAGAGCAACGGTAAGGCACTTCGTTGCCATCAGCGTAGACCACTTCACCGGTTTCAATCGCTTTTAAGGTATAAGTCGAAGAAATTGGTTTGCCGGGTAAATGGTGGTCGTCACCAATTCCGGTAAAGGCCAGCAATTTCTCTCGATCGGTAATCGCGACTGCACCAATATCCAGCTCCTGATACAGCACCTGTGCCACTTTCATGCTGTTCACTTCGTTAAACCCCTGGCGCAAAATGCCTTCCGTCGAGGCCGCCACTTTCAGCGCAGTGGCAGAAAAAGCCGAAGTGTATTTTTCAAACATCGCGCGTTTATCGAGCAATATACGCATAAACAACGCCGCGCCGACGGTATTGGTGACCATCATTGGCGCAGCAATATTACTCACCAGACGCACCGCATCTTCATAAGGTCGGGCGATCGCCAGGATAATCAACATTTGCACCATTTCAGCGACGAACGTGACGGCACCGGCGGTAATGGGGTTAAAGACTTTATCAGTGCGCCCGCGACGGATCAGGATGCTGTGTACCAGGCCACCGAGCAATCCTTCAACGATGGTCGAGATCATGCAACTTAGCGCGGTCATGCCCCCCATCGAATATCGATGTAACCCGCCGGTCAGACCAACCAGCCCACCGACGACCGGACCGCCGAGTAAGCCGCCCATTACCGCACCTATCGCACGGGTATTGGCAATAGAATCGTCAATGTGCAACCCAAACCAGGTGCCCATGATGCAGAAGATGGAAAAGACGATGTAGCAGAGAAATTTATGCGGCAGACGAACCGTGACCTGCATTAACGGTATGAATAATGGCGTTTTACTCATTAACCACGCAATGACTAAAAAAACGCACATCTGCTGAAGCAGCAGCAACACCAGATTAAAATCGTACATACCCGCAAACCACACTTCCCTTTAAAACGCGTAACATACATTGCTTGCGTTTAACTTTCTTTGAACTCTTGCAGAAAAATGAGAATTCGTGAGTACGATCACTCAAAATCGCCTGGCAAAAATAAAATCACCCTATAGATGCACAAAAAACGGGCAAAACTACCTGGTTCGCAAAACTGCGTCTAAAGTTAAACCGGGACCTCGCGAGCAAGGGTGAGACGATGGCGCTTTACACAATTGGTGAAGTGGCGTTGCTTTGTGATATTAACCCTGTCACGTTACGCGCGTGACGCAACATTTTTAAAAATCGACGAAGATCGTCCAGGAGCGCCATTT